>Ga0066710_100004669_pt1 | contig 12208 bp, 16 predicted proteins | sample GraSoiAngelo_159_FD_79666 | JGI IMG/M metagenome (GOLD analysis project Ga0066710, IMG submission 79666) | Grasslands soil microbial communities from the Angelo Coastal Reserve, California, USA - 14_1009_16_40cm | ecosystem: Environmental > Terrestrial > Soil > Grasslands | place: USA...
AAGCGGTATTGCGGAGAGCCCGTCTGGAGACTCCCCTTCGAGCAGTACCGGCGGGCCATCTGAAACCTGCTTCAAGCGACGTTGGGGCGGGAGAAGGGGCGCAACGAGCCTTACTCGAGCGAGGCGTAGATCTCATCTCCCCGGATCTCCAGGGCTATGCAGCGAATCGAGACGGCGGGGTTGCGGGGGCACAGGCCCGTGCCGAGATCGAAATTCCAGCCGTGCCAGGGGCAGGTCACCACCGTGCCGTTGAGAACACCTTCCCCCAGCGGGCCGCCTCGGTGAGGACAGGTGTTCTCAACGGCGCGGATGCTCCCTCCCACGTTGAAGAGAGCGATGACTTTCCCGCGGGTGGCCACAATCTTGCCGGCACCGGCCGGAAGATCCGAACGACTCGCGAGCCTCACCATCGTCGCCACGGGATTCGCTTCAGGGGCTGGCGTCAGGCGGGTTCAAGCAGGGGTTCGGGGATGAAGAGCGGACCGTACTCCGCCATCGAGTAGGCCTGGATCTTCTCCGCGATTCCGGGCGCGTTCGGGAGGATCATGTCGATGGTCTCCCACGGACAATCGCGGGCGCAGATGGTGCAGCCGGTGCACCGATCCCAGTCCACCCGGCAGATCGGATTCAGTTCGGGGGCTGCGGGGTTGGGAATCTTGACGATGCAGTCCACCGGGCAGACCGTGATGCAGGCCTCGCAACCGGTGCAGCCGTTTTCGTTGATGAGGGCCTTGGGGCGTGGCTTTCGCGGTTTCCGGGGCCGGGGAGCCGCCGCGGCGGCCTCCGCCGGGGCAGGCGCCGTCGGCGCCGGAACTTCACCTGTCTGAGTCTCGTCCATCCCGTGCCGTCCTCTCGATTAGGTGTGGAAGGAGGTTCCGCAGCCGCACGTGCCCTTCGCGTTCGGATTCGTGAAGGTGAAGCCGGTACCGTTCAACCCGTCGCTGAAGTCGAGGGTCACTCCGTTCAGGTAGAGGTAGCTCTTGGGATCCACGAACAGCTTCACTCCATGCTGCTCGGCGACCCGGTCGCCTTGCTGCTCTTCCTTCTCGAACACCAGCTTATAGGACAGCCCGGAGCAACCGCCACCGGCGACACTCACCCTCAAACCGTACCCATCTAGGTTCTCCTTCGCCAGGAGACCTTTGACCTGCTCCGCCGCCTTCTCGGTCATGTTGATCATCCGTTTCCTCCCGTGTGGTTCTGTTTGTCGAAATAGTCCTGAATGGCCGCCCGGATGGCGTCCTCCGTCAGGACGGAGCAATGGATCTTGGACGGCGCGAGCTCCAGCGCTTCCACGATGTCCGTGTTCCGGATCCTCAAGACCTCGTCGATCGTTTTCCCCTTGACCCACTCGGTCGCGAGACTGGAGCTGGCGATCGCGCTACCGCATCCGAACGCCTTGAACTTCGCCTCCTCGATCACCCGCCCGTCACCAATCCTAACTTGAAGCCGGATGACGTCGCCACACTCGGGCGCGCCTACGAGACCCGTACCCACCCTCGGGTCATTTCGGTCCAGGCTCCCCGCGTTCCGGGGATGGTGGCAGTGCTCCAGAACCTGCTCGCTGTACGCCACTTCACGGCTCCCACGAACGTTCACGTCCTCGCCGAACCCGGCCACTTCACCGAGCTCAGATCCACGCCCTCCCGGGCCATCTCGTACAACGGGGAGATCTCCCGCAGCCGCTTCACGCTCTCCACCACCGTCTCCGAGACGAGATCCACCTCCTCCCGCGTGTTGAACCGCCCCAGGCCGAAACGGATGGACGTGTGGGCCATCTCGTCATTGACCCCCATCGCTCGGAGGACATGGGAGGGCTCCTGGCTGGCCGAGGTGCAGGCCGAGCCGGAGGAGACTGCGATGCCGTCCATCGCCATCATGAGGGACTCCCCCTCCACGTAGGCGAAGCTCAGGTTCAGGTTGTTGGGGAGTCTTTGCTCCGGGTGTCCGTTCAGGACAACCTCTTCGAGCTCCGACGCAATCCGGTCGTGCAACCGATCCCGGAGGGCTCGCACCCGCTCGGACTCCTCCGGCATGAGGCGAGCGGCGAGCTCGCAGGCCTTTCCGAACCCCACGATTCCAGGGACGTTCAGTGTGCCGGAGCGCAGGCCCCTCTCGTGACCCCCTCCATAGGTACAGGGAGATAGGCGGACCCTCGGGTTGCGTTTCCGGACATAGAGGGCGCCCACCCCTTTGGGGCCGTACACCTTGTGCGCGGACAGGGAGAGGAGGTCGATCCCCATCGCCTCCACGTCCACAGGGATCTTGCCCAACGCCTGTGCGGCGTCACAGTGAAAGAGAACTCCTTTCTCCTTGGCGAGGCGCCCTACGTCGGCGATGGGGTGGATCGTACCCACCTCGTTGTTGGCAGCCATGAGACTGATGAGGATCGTCCGGTCGGACACCGCCTCCCGGACCTCCTCCGGTGAGATCCGGCCGCAGCGGTCGACCGGGAGATAGGTGACCTCCCACCCCAATGTTTCGAGCCGCCGGCAGGGATCCAGGACCGCGCGGTGCTCCGTCTGGCAGGTGATGACATGCTTGCCCTTCTCGGCGTGAGCTTCGGCGACGCCGAAAAGCGCCAAGTTGTTCGACTCGGTGGCTCCGCTGGTGAAGACGATTTCCCGCGGGTTGGCGTGGACGAAAGAGGCGATCGACTCCCGGGCTTTCTCGACGGCTTCCTCCGCCCGCCACCCGAAGGCGTGGCTCTTGCTCGCCGCGTTGCCGAACTCCTCCTGGAAATAGGGGAGCATCGTCTCCAGCACCTGCGGATCCATCGGAGTGGTCGCGTGGTGGTCCATGTAAATTGAAGTCCGCATCCCTGTTGCCCGTCTCATGTTGGCGTTCAGATTTCCCGCAGGGTCGTCCGTTCGAGGAGATCGATGACCTTCTCCTGGACTTTCTCGAGAGGCCTTCTCACCGCGCACTTGCCCTCCTGATCGCACGGACCCTTCCGGGACCGGGCGCAATCGATTATGGCCACCGGTCCCTCGATCGCCTCGAGGACCTCTCGGACCGTGATGGCGCCCGATCGGGGCGCCGAGGAGTACCCTCCCTTCGTGCCGTGCTGGGAAACCAAAAGCCCCTTTCGTGTAAGGGTCTGGAGAAGCTTCGCCAGTACCTCGAAGGGGATGTCGTAGGCTTCCGCGATTTCCCGGGCGCTGGAGGGCCGGTCCTCTTGGGTCAGGATATGTTTCAAGGCCATCAGGGCATAGTCGGTCTTTTTGCTGAGCCGGAACATCGCCAGCCGCTCCGCTCCTGGAAATCAATATCCGACGTGTCTAGTCGGATATTATGGGTCCGCTCCGAGACCCTGTCAAGCCCCGTGGTGGTGTTTTCGAGGCCGTTTCAGAGGCTCGCGCGGTGGTAGTGAAGAAAGAGCTCATCCCCCTTCCGGCGGACCCCGTCCAGCCGGAACCAAGGGTACTTCGCGGGGAGAAAGCCCGGCCCATCCACGGGAGTCGGGCTGGCGCTCCCTCCCACGATGACCGGGCAGAGCGTCAGGTAAATCTCGTCCACGAGCCCCCTGTCCAGGAAGGAGAAGTTGGTCTCCCCGCCTCCCTCCAAGAGCAGGGTCCCGATCCCGAGTCGGGCCAGTCTGCTCATGAGTCGTCCCGGATCCACCCGCCGTTCACCGAGACGGATCACTCGGGCCCGTGATGAGACCTGCCGAATCCTGCGCGATGGAGCGGAGCGGCTGGTCACGACGATCCGCTGAACGTCGTCGGCTCTGAAGAAGCGGCCGGAGAGAGGGAATCGCAGGGAATTGCTGAGGAGAATGTTGAACGGCTGCTCCGGACGGCCGGAGGATCGGCGCTTTCTACGGAGCGTCCCGGACCGGATTCGGAGCGGATAGTCCGCGGCCCGCAGGGTTCCCGCGCCGATCAGGACGGCGTCGGCGCGGGCCCGGACCTCGTCCATGAGACGCCGATCGGCCCGACTGGGAAAGGTCGGCATCTCCCGGGCGAAGGAGGCGATCTTGCCGTCCAGACTCATGGCGACGTTCAGGAAGCAGTGCGGGCGAGCGCGGGGCGGAGTCATGGATCGCGTCCGGGGGACGGGCAGCCTGTATCGCTTCCGGCGTCGCACGAGACCTCGTTCGGATCGGCCATCTCAAGGATCAATTCATCGCCCTTCCGGTACAGCCGGTAGGTCCGGAGGCGGGCCCACGACCGCGTGAGGCCCTCACCGGTCCGAATGTCGAATCTCCAGCCATGCCACGCGCAGGTCAGGGTCCCGTCGCGCAGATTCCCGTTGCTCAGGTCGGCCCGCATGTGCGGGCAGGCCTCGTCAACCGCGTAGAGCTCCCCTCTCTCGTTGAAGAGCGCGATCCGTCTTCCGCCGGCCCGCACACTCCGCGAAAGGCCCGGGGGGAGATCCCTCACGCGTCCGACCACGAACCGTACCACCTGGGTCCGCCTCACCGCCGGCGGCGCCGGCTGGTTCCATTCCCGCTTACCCGTGCTTCACGACGTTAGTGGCTTTGAGGCCCCGGTCCCCGTGGGAGATGTCGAAGGTGACCCGGTCCTCTTCGCTCAGCGTCTGCGCGCCCCCTTGCGCCTGGATGGCGGTCCGGTGCACGAAGATATCCTGTCCGTCATCGCTTTGGATGAAGCCGTATCCCTTCTCCCGATTGAACCACTTCACCTTTCCTTCCGGCAAGGGTCACCTCCCGCCCCGGGCTCCATACGCCAGCCCGGGTCTCGTTCACGGGTCCGACGTGAGGATCTCGATCTTCGCCCCCCCCTTCAGCCGGTCCAGGTAAGCGTTGAATGCCTCCCGCTCCTTTTCCTGGCGGACCACCTGGGAGATTTGCTGCTTGGCTTCCTCGAGCTTGATCTCGCCGGGAGGCCTTCGCTCGCCCGCCTTCAGGATGTGGTAGCCGAACGGGGTTTCGACCACATCGCTGACTTCGCCCACCTTGAGGCGGAAGGCCGCGTCGGCGAGGACCGGAAGGGTGCTCTTCCGGGAGATGAATCCCATCTCCCCTCCGCGCTTCGCGTCCGGGCTTTCCGAGTGCGTCCGGGCGACGGTCGCAAAGTCCCTGCCGGATTGGACCTCTTTCAGCAGCGCCTCGATCTTCTCCCTGGCCTTCGACTTGGACGAGGGGTCCGCTTTGGCCTCGCTTCGGATGAAGATCTCGGCGAGCTTCACCGCCTCGTCCCTCCGCATCCGGTCCTTGTTCTTCTTGTAGTAGTCCGCGATTTCGGAGTCCAAGACCGCGATCTTGGAATCGACTTCCCGTTGGACCAGCTCCGTGGTCGCCAAGTTACGACGGATCCGCTCCTTCATGTCCGTCAGCGAAATCCCTTGGGATTGGATGTAGCGGTTGAATTCCTCCTCCGAGGGGAAACGGCTTCGGAGCTGTTGGATCTGTCCGTCCACGCTTTCCTCCGGCACGGTGATACGGGCTGCCTGACTGGCCTGGAAGAGAACCTCTGACCCGATGAGGCTGTCCAGAAGCTGCTTCCGGAGGCTTTTCAGCTGGTCGGCCGGCATCGATCCGGAATCCTGGGAATTGGTTTCGAGGTAAATGCGGACCGTCTGGTCCAGCTGGAGTGCGGGGATCTCCTTCCCGTTGACCCGCGCCAGGACCGCGCCCGGCGGGATCGCCCGTACGGAGGGTGACGCCGCGGCAGCCGGGGTCCCAGGGCGCTCCGGGTCTCCGCCTCCGGCTTGGCAGGCCCCCGAAATGAAGAGGAGAAAAAGTCCGAACGAGATGAGCGATGAGCGCGTCATGGGGCTCCTCGGGAGATGGATGCGATGATCACATATCGACGTAGCGGGGCCCTCCTCCCCCCTCGGGAGGAACCCACGTGATGACCTGGTAGGGATCCATGATGTCACACGTCTTGCAGTGGACGCAGTTGGACGCGTTGATCTGGAGACGTTTGCCCCGGCCATCTCCTGCTTCCACCATTTCATAGACCTTCGCGGGGCAGAAGTGTTGACACGGGTTTCCGTACTCTTCGGCACATCGAGTCCGACACAGATCGGTATCGGCGACGAGGAGATGGGAGGGTTGGTCCTCTTCATGCTTCGTGCCGGAGAAGTAGACGTCGCCGACTTTGTCGAAGGTCCGCTCTCCGTCGAAGGCAGTCTTTCGCACCTCCTCGAGAGCCGGCACTTCGCCCTGGAAATACTCGCGGATCTTCATCATCCGCTCGTGACCCCCCGCGAAGTTGGCGCGTTCCACGAGACCGCGGCCGCCCGTGGCCATCTGGAGGCCCGTGTTGAGGAGGCCGGTCCAAAGTCCGTGCTGGAACCCCTGGTGAAAGTTCCGCACACGGTAGAGCTCCCGATAGACGTAGCTTTCCCTCAGACGGTCCTCGTACCGCCCCAACTGGCGCGCGGAAGTGTCTTCCCTGGCCAGCGCCTCGAACAGGGTCTCGGCGGCCAGTATTCCCGATTTCATGGCCAAGTGGATTCCCTTCAGCCGCATGGCATTCAAGAGCCCGCCGGCGTCCCCCACGATAAGCCCTCCGTCCACGGCCAAACGCGGGATGGCATAGTAGCCTCCTTCGGGGATTGCCTTGGCTCCGTAACCGAGAATCTTCCCTTCCTTGAGGAGAGAGGCGACGAAAGGATGGAGCTTGAAGCGCTGGAACTCATGGTGAAGATCCAACGTGGGATCCCGGTAATCCAACCCGACTACGAGTCCGACGGCCAGTCGGTCCTCCGACAGGCCGTAGATGAATCCGCCTCCGAAAGTCTCACTCCTCAGTGGAAAACCCATGGTGTGGCAGACCAGCCCCTGCAAGCCCGCTTCCTTCGGCACCGCCCAGACCTCCTTCACTCCCGTGGAATAGACCTGCGGGCTTCGCCCGCGGTCGAGGTCGAGTCGCTTTGTCAGCTCCTTCACGAGACTGCCCCGGGGGCCTTCGCCCAGAACGGTGACCTTGGCGTGGATATCGATTCCCGGCTCGTAGTTCGCCTTTCGCTCCCCCTTCAGGTCGATCCCCTTGTCGCCGGTCCGCACCCCGATAATCCGAGCCCCCTCGTAGAGGAGTTCCCGCCCGCCGAACCCAGGCAGAAGGTCGACCCCGCCCAGGCGCTCGAGGCGATCCGCCAGCCAGCGGACGAGACGTCCTAGCGAGACGATGTGGTTGCCATGGTTGCGCAGCGGGGGGGGAATGAAAGGAAGCCGGAACTTCCGGCGTTCGGTCAGGATCGAGACCTCGTCGCGCAGGACCGGCTGAAGCGGGGCTCCTTGTTCCAGGAAATCGGGAATCAGCTCCTGAAGGGCGATGGGGTCCAGGACCGCACCCGAGAAGGCATGGGATCCTATCTCGGCCCCCTTCTCGATAAGCGCGATGCTGACCTGAAGCGCTGTCTCGCCAGCACGCTGCGCCGCCCGATTGTGGTCTTGGATGAGCCGCGAGAGGTGGTAGGCTCCCGCCAGAGAGGCGGGACCCGCCCCGACGAACAAGACATCGACATCGAGGGTCTCTCGCTCCATCTCACTAGCCCTCCCGCGTGCCCCCAATTCTCTCGTGTCTCTCCCCTCCGGGGGTCTCCCACTCCTCCGGAGGCCTGAGGCAGGCCAGGTCCCGTTCGACTCCCTGGGTGGCCAGGATGAGGACCTGATGACTCTCCCCCATCCCCGCCGGCAGGAAGAGATCCTCGATGGCCTTTCGTTCCTGGTATTCCTCCCAACTGAATTCGGTCGAGGCGGGCCGGAGTCGATTCAGAATCCCCAACGCCAGGAGGAAGCGTCCCTGGGGGACCAGACCGCAGCACGCCAATCCGGCTTCCCGGGCGGCCGCAATCACCGACGACAAGTTAACGTGCGAGGTGAGATCCTGCCTCCCGACTCTCTCGAGGTAGTCCTCGTTGGTTCGGTGCCGATGGTAAGCCAGGAGGGTCCCCCGCTGGTGGCGGGGCGCATAAATTTCAGGCGCCACGTGCCCGTAGTCGAAGAGGAACAAATAGCCCCGCCCCAGACCCGATGCGACGCGCCGGATCCAGCGGATCGCTTCCAGACCGATCTCGACCTCCTGCCCTTCGCGCGGCCCGAAAGTATGTCGCTGGAGTTCCGCAAGGAGGGCGGGACTCGAGATGGGACGCAGCGTCTCAACCAGACCCTCTTTCCAATCCACATGGATCTCTTTGAAGCTGCCCTCTTGGAAAACGAGTCGGTGCACCGGCAAGGCGTCCAGGACCTCGTTGGCGATGAGGCAGCCTCGCAGCCGCTCGGACGCTCTCTCCCCCGCCGAAAGATCCATCCAGCGAACGTTTTCCGCCAGACCGGCTTCCGAGAGACGCCGCCGCTGGATCTCCACGCGGTGAGGATTGGGCTCCACCAGCGTGCAACGAATTCGGGCCAGATCGCCGGGAGTCTGAACCGATAGCCCCCGGAGGAGGGACTGCGCCAACGCGCCGCTTCCCGGACCAAACTCCACCAGGTCCAGGGGGCCCTCTCCGACAGCCGCCAGACACTCCGCGACCTGCGTTGCCAGGACGGCGCCGAACACAGGATGGCGCGAGGGCGCGGTGTAGTAGTCGGCCCCGTCCTTCCATCCGACGGGATCGTACGAGGACGCATAGTAGCCGCCCTCCGGATGATAGAGCGCCAGGCGCATGAATTCGGCGAAGGGGATCGGGCCGCGCTGTCGGATGCGGTCACGGATTACCTGGAGGAGGTGCGGATCGGACGTCTCGGGCGCTTCGGGGATCGGGATGGGCTGGCTCATCACCGGGAGGCGATCTTCATCTGGATCTCGAGGATGCCGGCGATCAGGGCCTCGGGGCGCGGGGGACAACCCGGGATATAGACGTCCACCGGGATAATCTCGTCGACGCCCTGAACGGTGCTGTAAGAATGAAACATGCCCCCGGACGATGCGCAGGCGCCCATGGCGATGACCCATTTCGGCGACGGCATCTGGTCGTAGATTTTCTTCACGGCCGGGGCCATCTTCTTGGTCACGGTGCCCGCCACGATCATCAGATCCGCCTGTCGGGGCGAGAAGCGTAGCGCTTCGGCCCCGAAGCGCGCCACGTCGAACCGCGGACCGACCATGGCCATCAGCTCGATGGCACAGCAGGCGAGGCCCATGGGCATGGGCCACAACGAGTTCTTCCGCGACCACGCCACCACCTCGTCTACTCGTGTGGTGAAGAGAGAGTCGCGGAGAATGTCCTCATCACCCCGTGACGAGCCGTAGGGATCGCCGACCGGGCTCTTGACAACGGCCGTTTCGCTCACTTGTGGGCCCACTTCCGGATCGCGTCGGGCCGGACCCCTCCGATCTGGAGGAGCTTCTCCTTTCCGAAGATCAGAGCCGCCCGGCTGGTTCCGGTCAACTCATATTCCTTTGTGAGGAAGATCGCCTCTTCCGGGCAGACTTCTTCGCAATAACCGCACATGATGCAGCGAAGCATGTTGATCTCGAAGGTTTCAGGGCCCTTCTCGACCTTGCCGTCCACGGGAGTCGCACCAATGGTGATTGCTCGCGGAGGGCAGACCCACTGGCACAGGAAGCAGGCCACGCACTTCGTCCGGCCGTCCGGGTCCCGCACGAGGGCCGGAATGCCCCGGTAGTTCTCGGGAACTTGCCACTTCTGTTCGGGATACTGAAGGGTCACTTTCGGGCGGAAGATGTGCCTCAGGGTGAGCCACATCCCTTTCAGGATCCCCGGCAGGTAAATTCGTTCGCCGAGGGAGAGCGTGGCGCTTCGCCGAACCCGCAACTACTTAATCCCAACGACCACGGCATGGTTGAAATACTTCCACAGGCAGTCCACATCGCGGAAACCCGCTTCCTTCATCCAGTGCAGGATCTCCGGCAGCGTGGCCGGGAGGTCGTTGTTCAACGGGCCCTTCACGCGGTTCTCGATCTCGTCCCTCGAAAGTCCTTTGAGCCTCAGGTAGTTCTTCCAGATTCGGAAGAATTTCTTGTCCAGGTAAGGCGAAGGGGACTGTATCAGGTCGCCGAAGATGAAGACACCCTCCTCCTTCAGCGAGCGGTGGATGCTCTTCATGAGCTTCAGCTTGTCCTTGTCCGGGAGATGGTGAAGCGCCAGGGATGAAATGGCCAGGTCATACTCCCGCATGAACTCGTAGGTTCCAAAATCGGAGTGGATCAGGTTGACGCGATCCTTGTACGGGAGAAGCTTCTGCCCGGCAACTTCCAGCATCTGCGCTGAAAGGTCGATGGCCTCGACACCCGCGTCCGGGAATCGCTGGAGCACTTCCGCCGTCAGCTCCCCGGTGCCCACGCCGAGCTCGACGATGTCGATGAAATCCCTGCCCAGGGACGTGAGGAAATAGAGCATCACGTCGTGGATCTCCTGGTACCGGAGACTCACCGGGGGGAAGATCGGCTCGAAAGGTGTGGAAACCTCATCGAAGGACTTTTCGATCTGGCGAACTGTTGCCACTTTAGGTTCCTCCATGCCCGCTCCCCATCGCCGACGAGGACGGCTTCAGGAGGGGTCTGTATCTTCCTCCGGACCCGCCGCGGATCGGACCGCGGCAGGCTCCCGGAACCACTGACGTCATACGCGCACGGCCGGCAGGGGGCCGGACTTGCCGCGATAGTCCGAGAGAGCTTCGCGCAGAGCCTGCTCCGCCAAGACGGAACAGTGAACTTTGCTCTCGGGAAGTCCGCCCAGGGCCTCGGCGACCTGGAGGTTGGTGATGAGCTCCACCTCTTCCAACCGCTTCCCGCGAATCATCTCCGTGGTGATGGAGCTGGCCGCTATGGCGGCCGCACACCCGAACGTCTTAAAGCGCGCCTCCACGACCTTGCCGTCCATGATGCGAAGGCTCAAGCGCATGACATCTCCGTGGTGGGGGCTTCCTACCATCGCCACGGCGTCGGGTCGTTCCAGATCGCCGACGTTCCGCGGGTGACGGTAGTGATCGAGAACTCGGTCGTTGTATCCTCGATGCGCAGCCATCTCCACACTCCCGGAGGCTCTCCCAAAGGGATCGCAGGGGCGGAAAGCTTCCCCCTCCGTCACTCCAGCGATCGCGAGGGATCGGGCCGCCACGATGTGCCGTGTCCGCCGATCTTCGCTTTGAAATACCGCGACTGCGACGAGCGAGGTCTCCGCCCGGAGTCCGGGAACGCCACTACGCGGATTCCGGCGACGATCAGGTTGCCCCACTCCGTCATCAACGCCGATCTTCGCTGATTCCTGAAGTCCCATCAACGATCGGCGGACCGTTCAGACTACCTGTCGGACCGTTATTTTAGCCGCCCAAGTGAGGGGGTGTCAAGGAGAGAAATTCTTCCAAATCACATAAATACAAGAAATTCCGCTCGTTCCGCGGCGAATCAAGGAGTTTCCTCGATCCTCCACCTCCCAGCCGCTTCCCTGACCCTTCGGTCAGGGTCGGACCGGGCCAGTGAATGGATCTTGCCTTCCAAGTCATTTAATTTCAGCATTTTAATGGCCTGCATCGAGCTCATGATGGTGGATACCTTTTCTTCCGAGTCCATGGATGGGAAGTGATCGAGGTAGTTACGGTCGAGAAGAGAGGTAAGGATGGAAATGCCGCCGGGATCGCCACGTCGTGCCAGGGCGAGCGCGGCGTTCCACCGAACCTCGTCGACCGGATCCCGGAGGGCTCCCTTGAGGTCTTCCAATCCGTCCACACCTGGGAGCAAGCCCAAGCCGTAGGTGCAGACGGACCGAATGGAAGCATCGCGATCCCTCAGGCCTTGTCGAAATAGGCTCTCGGCGGCGTCTGCTTTCAAGCGAGCGAGCCCCCACAGGGAATAGAGCCGGGTTTCGACGTCCTCGTCCCTGGCACCTTTCAGAAGAGACGGGACGGCTTCCACGGATCCAGAGTTTCCGAGTGCCAGCGCCAAGTAGCGTTTCACCCTCGGGTCGGAGCTAGCCTCCTGGCCCGATCCGAGGAAGGCCTTCACCAGCTCCCGAACGAGCGAAGGATCTTCCCGGACACCCTTCCCGTCCCGCAGGAGGCTGGAAAGCTCGAAAGCCGCCTGCCATCTCTGGTTGAAACGTCCCGTGCGGAGCGTACGCAGGTGGTCCGCGGGAGTCGGAGGATGACGTGTCACGGCCAGGTAGAGAAAAAAGATCCCCGTCAATCCTGCCACAACCGCCAGGGGGAGGAGAAAAAACTGGGTTACGACGCTCGCATCCGAGCGGCTCTCACCTCCGGGGGGAGGCGTCGGGCTTGACGGGAGAGGTTCCTCGGTCATTTCGAGCCGGGCTCCAGGAACTTTCTTTCTTC
>Ga0066710_100004671_pt1 | contig 12206 bp, 10 predicted proteins | sample GraSoiAngelo_159_FD_79666 | JGI IMG/M metagenome (GOLD analysis project Ga0066710, IMG submission 79666) | Grasslands soil microbial communities from the Angelo Coastal Reserve, California, USA - 14_1009_16_40cm | ecosystem: Environmental > Terrestrial > Soil > Grasslands | place: USA...
AAAGACGCGATCAGCTACATCGAAGCGCATCTGCCGAAATCCTAGACGGGACCTTTGATCCAAGAGAGGTTCGATTTGCAGAAAAGACGAGTTGTTGTTACTGGCGTGGGGCTTGTGACCGCACTCGGAACGGGAACTGAAGAATCCTGGAAAGGTCTCTGCGAAGGACGCAGCGGCGTCACCATGATCTCCCGTTTCGATACGACAAATTTTCCTACCAAGATCGCCGCGGAGGTCAAAAACTTCGATCCGCTCCGGTGGTTCGATAAGAAAGACCTCAAAAAGATGGACTCGTTTATCCACTACGCGGTCGCCGCCGCCGATTACGCGATGATTCAGGCGGGGCTCAGGATCACACCTGAGCTGTCGGAGCGAACGGGAGTTTTCATTGGATCCGGAATCGGCGGATTTACCGTCATCGAGCGCGAGCATCAGGCTTTCCTCGAAGGCGGTCCGCGCAAGATTTCGCCCTTTTTCATACCATCCAGCATCATCAATCTGGCCGCCGGCCAAGTCTCGATCCGCTTCGGAGCGAGGGGCCCGAACTCCGCTCCCTGTACGGCTTGTTCCTCCGGCGCCCATGCGATCGGCGACGCCTTCCGCGTCCTTTCTCGCGGCGACGCCGACGTCATGATCTGTGGAGGATCCGAAGCTGCCGTTACGCCGATGGGCGTCGGCGGGTTTGCCGCAATGCGCGCGCTCTCCACGCGTAATGAAGAACCGGCGCGCGCTTCCCGGCCTTTTGACCAAGACCGTGACGGATTCGTCGTGGGTGAAGGCGCCGGAGTGCTGATTCTGGAAGACCTGGAACTGGCAAAAAAGCGCGGCGCGACGATCATTGCCGAAATTGCCGGCTATGGTATGAGCGGCGATGCGTTTCACATCACGCTACCCCCTGACGACGGCAACGGCGCTCATCGTGTCATGCTCAATGCGATAGCCGACGCCGGAATCCGGCCAGAGCAGGTCGACTACATTAATGCTCATGGCACTTCCACCCAGCCCAACGATCGAATCGAGACGCTGGCGATCAAGCGGCTCTTCGGCGATCACGCCCGCAAGCTGGCCATCAGCTCAACCAAGTCGATGATCGGACACCTGCTGGGCGCCGCGGGCGCCGTCGAGGCCGGCATTACGTCGCTCGTCGTCGAACGCGGAATCATCCCGCCAACTATCAACTACGAAACGCCGGATCCCGATTGCGATCTGGACTACGTTCCGAACAAGGTGCGAACAGCCGACGTTCGATACGCGCTCTCCAATTCCTTCGGTTTCGGCGGTACTAACGCCGCGCTCCTGTTCAAAAAGTACGAGGGTTAAAGCATTCGCTTTCGCGCGGCTAAAAAACTTTTATTGCAGTTTCGCATATGCCGCATGCGCGGCGAAGACCGCCATCACGTACGTTTTAGTTTCGACAAAGCCGATATCGGCGACGAAAAGATCCGTATCATCCCCTGCGCCGGGCCACTTGTTCTTCCATCTCTGCACATTATCGAGCCCGCCGTTATACGCAGCTAATGCCATCTCCGGAGATTTCAATTTCTCCAGCAGCGAAGACCAATACTGTGCGCCGGCGCGTATATTCACTGCCGGATCGTAGAGCCGGTCCAGCGTCAGTTCCGGCATGCCAATCGCCGATCCGACCGCCTGAGCTGTCTCCGGAATGAGTTGCATCAAACCACGGGCCGAAGCGCCGGACCTGGCGTTCGGGTTGTACTTACTCTCCTGCCAAATAATCGCGTGGAGCCAAAGAGGATCGATTTTCAGCGTACCGGCCGCCTCGCAGACAACCTGTCGAAAGCCGGCCGGGTACAATAAAGCTAACGTGCTTGACTCGTTTTTCGGCAGCCGCTGCGCGTACATGACCGACCGGTAATATCGGCCGGCGAGAAAAGCGATTTGAGCCGCCAGGCGGGCGTCTGGGCGATAAACGGGCCGCTCCATCCAAATGGAGGCTTCATCCCAAAGTCCGAGAAAAATGAGTTCGGAAATCGGGTCGGCCCTCGAATCCATCTGGGAGCGGAAGGCATGCCGCAGCTTTGCGAGGCCCGATTCGGTATTTTGCAAATCGGGATTCCGGGGCGCTGAACAGGCCTGCTGTTGCTGTGTCGCCGCGGGCCGGCCAAGCTTTTCCGCAGCACGCTGGCCATAATAGGAAAATGGCTCGCGGGCAAGCCTGCGCCAGATCAGGCCTGCGCCGGCCTTGTTTCCGGACTTTGAAAGGCAGAGCGCCTGGAAATATTGCACCTCCTCGGCAGTCGTTCCGCCGGGCGCGGCACGCAGACGCGTTTTTCCCAGATATTCAAAAATTTTAAGTGCGGCCGCATACCGTTTTTGCGTATAAAAAATCTTTGCTTTCGTAAACAGCAGGACTTGGCGATTGGTTGTGGAAAGGCGTTTGGCGAGCGTGCGGTCCAGCAGAGCAAGGGCCTTCTGGTTTTCGTCAAGAACCCGATAGACGTCGATGAGATTGCGGATAGCCCCTTCGTCGGCTTTGCTGCCGTACTTGTCGATGTAACTGACATACGCCCTTTCCGAATCGTGATACTCGCCGAGCCGCCAGTAGCAAGCGGCAATCTGGTATTCCGAATTTTTCTCCGAATCGGTTCCCTGAAAATCCTTCGCGATGCTCTGGAAGGCATCCAGGGCAAGCTTGTAGCTGCCACGCTGAAAATGAGCCCGTGCGATCTGATACCGGGCTTCGGCAACATAGGCCGGACTTTGTGCGGCGCTCTGAAAGGCACGAATCGCCTGGTCGAATTGGCGGTGTGTGGCATACACCTCCCCGATGGCCATCTGATCTGGTGGAGCGGAGGCGGACGCCGCAACCAGGCGTGCGCACTCGAGTGCGACGTCATCGTCCTTGCGCTCGCGCAGCAAGGACCAGAACGCGTCGTGATCCCCGAGCAGTTTCGCCCGCGCCAGACGGGTTTCTCGCGCCGGCACGTCCTGGTAAATCTTCAGTGCCAGTGCGTCGCTGGATTCGCGAGCAATTTGAAGTCTCAGGTCCGGCGGGAAGTCTTTTGGCAGATCGTTGAGAAATGCCTCGGCCGCCATATCGTCCCGAAGTTGAGCCGAGGCCCTGGCCGAGTGCCATGCCGCCAACACATGGAGCGGACTGTCAGCGCCGATCTTCTTGAATTCCTCCAGCGCCCGCTTCCAATCGCGCTGATTTTCCGCAACGCGTCCTCGCAAGTAAGGAAAGTTATTGGCAGAGAAAAGTATGGGATCTTCCGTTAAGGCCTGGTCGAGAGCGGACGCGCCGCCTGCCCAGTCATTATTACGCAGCAGGCTGAATGCACGATCAATCGCGGATTCGAATGCCGTCGAAAGCAGCAGAGACAGGATTAACGCCAGACCCATTGGATTCCCAGTGTATGATAATTCGGGGACAGACGTATAAATCACCTAATTAGTTTCTGTCGCGAAACTCCAAATTCTCAGTGTTGTAGGCGCGGTCTGTGACCGCGCGTCTTTTCCGCGACGTGGAAAAACGTCGGATTTGCTGGAAAAACGCGCGGTCACAGACCGCGCCTACAGTTGAGCTGATCGTTCTCATGCGGCGACCTGCCAGTTTCGAGACAGAAACTAATTAGGTGATTTATACGTCTGTCCCCGAATTTATATGAGTGCTGTCATTATTAACGGAACCAAAATCGCAGAGGACATCAAACGCGAGGTTGCTGGCGAGGTTGAGGTATTGGCCAGGCGCGGGGTGCAGCCGGGACTTGCTGTGGTGCTGGTTGGCGGCGACGCAGCGTCGTCGGCGTACGTGAACATGAAAGCGAAGACCTGCGAGCAGCTCGGCATCTATAGCCGTAAGTTAACGATTCCGAGTACGGTCACGACCGAGGACTTGCTTTTGGAGGTTCGAAAGCTGAATGACGATGACAAAATCGACGGCATTCTCGTTCAGCTTCCACTGCCGAAGCATGTCCGCAAGCACACAATCCTTGAAGGCGTCGATCCGCAAAAGGATGTCGATGGATTTCATTCGCACAATCTGGGGTCGCTGTTGCTGGGCCACGAAACCCTGGTGGCCTGTACGCCTCTTGGCGTTATGGAATTGCTGTATCGCAGCGGCGTCGAGATCGCCGGCGCCCATGCCGTTGTTTTGGGACGCAGCGATGATGTCGGCAAACCGCAGGCGGCTTTGCTCATGCATGCAAATGCTACAGTCACCATATGCCATTCCAAAACACGTGACCTGCCTCAGGTGGCGCGGCAAGCCGACATCCTTGTGGCCGCCATTGGCAAAGCCGGAATGGTGACTCGCGATTTCGTGAAACCGGGCGCGGTCGTGATCGACGTTGGAACCAACAAGGTCGCGGACCGTGCGGATGTTCAACGCCTCTTTGGAAATGACGAACTTCGCCGGCAGGATTTCGAAAAGCGCGGTTACGTCTGGGCCGGGGATGTGGAGGAGCGCTCCGTTAAGGAAGTCGCATCGATGCTGACTCCCGTGCCGGGCGGCGTCGGGCCGATGACGATTGCCATGTTGATGAAGAACACCATCAAAGCTGCGCGCATGCGGCGAGGTCTTTGATGCTCCGCGTCGGGTTGACCGGTGGAATCGCGACAGGCAAGAGCACCGTTGGCCGGATGTTCGTAGCCCTTGGATGCCACCTGATCGACTCGGACCACATCACACATCAACTTCTAGAACCGGGTCAGGCGGTCCATGAGGCAGTCGTGCAGGCGTTCGGGGAACGCATTCTCGCCCCGGACCGAACCATTGATCGCAAAATTCTCGGCGAAATCGTCTTTAGTGACCCGCAAAACCGCACGAAGCTCAACAGTCTGGTCCACCCGGCCGTGGTCCAGCGCCAGCAGGAATGGCTCCGGCAAGTCGAAGTTCGGGATCCGCGAGGAATTGCGATTGTCGATGCGGCGTTGATGATCGAAGCGGGCACATACAAAAATTACGACAAACTCATCGTTGTTGCCTGCCCTCCCGAAGAACAGAAGCGCCGCTTGCGCCTGCGCTCGGGCCTGTCCGGAGAGCAGATTGAGACACGAATTCGCTCTCAGATGCCTGTAAAAGAAAAAATGAAATACGCAGATTATGTGATCGATAATTCCGGTTCTTTGGAAACCACACAACGCGAAGTCGAGCATGCCTACGAGGAGTTGCGGAAGCTAGCCGCGGAGGGCGCTTAATCCGCGGCTAATAACATGGAGGAAAGGATGTCATTGCAAGCACCCGAGGGTGTTTGATTTCCTCAATCCCACACGCCGGGAATTTGGCGCAAGCATTTCGGGCAAGCGCCGTCTTTGATACGCATACTTCGAATCCTGAAGCCGTAACGTTCGATCAGCAGTTCGCCGCAACCAGGACACTTCGTGTTTTCCCAATCGCCGGCACGTCCCGGCAGATTACCCGCGTAAACAAAGTTCAAGCCTTCGGCCTTCCCGATGCCGGCGGCTCTGAGCAAAGTGCCGGCCGAAGTGTTTTCCGGGTCCGTCATCTTATAGTCCTGGCGGAAGGCTGTGACATGCCACGGAATATCGGGGGAAACCTGGACCAGGAATCGGGCGATGTCTCGAAGCTCTTCATTGCTATCGTTGAAGCCCGGCACGATCAGGGTCACAATCTCCAGCCAAAATCCCATGGCGTGCAGCCGCTGGATCGTGTCCAGGACATTGTTTAGAACACCGCCCAGCTTCCGGTAGTTCCGGTCCTGGAAGCTCTTCAGGTCCACCTTGTATAAATCCACCCACGGTTTGATGTATGCCAGTACTTGCGGCGTTCCGTTTCCGTTCGAAACGTAAGAGGTCTTCAGACCCGCCTGCCGCGCCACCTTGAAGATTTCGACAGCCCACTCGCTTGTGATCAAAGGTTCGTTGTAGGTGCTGGTGACGATCCGCGCGTCGTGATCCAGGGCGAGCCCGACAAACTCTTCCGGCGTCAAGCGGTGAGGCGGCGAAACAGCATTCGGGTCGCGCAGGGCCTGTGAAGTCACCCAATTCTGGCAATAGCCGCAGTGGTAATCGCAGCCGAGCATGCCGAAGCTCATCGCCAGTGAGCCGGGCAGCGCGTGGAAGAATGGCTTTTTCTCGACTGGATCCAGTTGCAGAGCGCCCACGTAGCCATGCGGCACCATGAGCTTTCCACCACGATTGAAACGAACCCGGCAAATGCCATCCAGTCCGTCGAAGATGACACACCGGTGGCCACAGGCGTAGCAGCGCACGCGGCTGTTTTCGAGCTGTTCGTAGAGATCTCCTGCAGTTGTGAATGTCTCAAGGACTTGCTTGAGGGCGGGTGATTCAGTGGGCATAAAAAATTCGCAAATCTTTCATAAGATCTGTTTCCCGAACGCGGAAAGAATCAGTTCCGTTCCAAACTGTGCGGTTTTGTTGTGCTCGTCGAGAATGGGATTGATTTCAGTGATTTCGAACGAAACCATCTTTTTTGTGTCCGCGATCATTTCCATAGCGAGATGTGCTTCGCGATAGTCGGCGCCGCCGCGTACGGGTGTAGCGACGCCGGGGGATTCATAGGGATCGAGGAAGTCCGCATCGAGCGTGGCTGCGAAGCCATCGGTTCCAGTTGTGACGATCGACAATGCTTCGTCCATGACCGAACCGATCCCTCGCCTGTCAATTTCTTTCATCGTAAAGACGCGAACGCCGGACTTCTTGACGAGTTCTCGTTCCTCTCGATCGACTTCGCGGATTCCGATCATCACGGTGTGTTCGGGTTGGACCTTGGGTGAGAAGCCGAAAATGTGGGTTAGCTCGGTCGGCCCGTAGCCCATGATTGCCGCCATCGGCATCCCATGGACATTTCCGCTCGGCGAAATGTCCGGCGTGTTGAAGTCTGCGTGCGCGTCAAACCAAATGAGCCCGATTTGTTTTCCTTGACGCCGAAAGCTTTCCGACACGCCGGCTACAGAGCCGACCGCAATCGAGTGATCGCCCCCTAACACGAGCGGTGTGCGCCCGGCTTCGCGGATGCCCAAGACCAGCATGGCGAGCCGCCCGCATGTATCCACGATCTCTTTCAAATATTTCGCTCGTGGATCGCCGAAATGCTGCGTTTCCGGAATGATGACGTCAAGATCTCCGAGATCGGCGACCTCATAGCCGAGTTCCTGCAGCTTTTCGTTAAGATCGGCATACCTCAGCGCCGACGGGCCCATATCCACGCCACGCCGATCCGCGCCGAGGTCCATGGGGACACCGATGATGGAAATCTGTGGCATACGATTTTTCTATTCTACCCCGAGGTGAACACAAAGACACAAAGGCACAAAGCCACGAAGGAAAGGCCGCTCAAATAACTCTTAGAAGCGGCCTTTCTTTGTGGCTTTGTGCCTTTGTGTCTTTGTGTTCCGGCTTCCGGCTTCATGGACTCAACCGGTTCAGCATCCGAGGGAAAGGAATCGTTTCACGCACGTGCTCCAAACCGCAAATCCAGGCGACGGCGCGTTCGATACCCATACCAAAGCCGGCATGCGGCACGGAGCCGAATTTCCGCAGATCGAGGTACCATTCAAAAACCTCGCGAGGAAGTCCGTGTTCTTTGAGACGCGCGACGAGCAGATCGTAACTTGCGGCGCGTTGTCCGCCGCCAACGATCTCACCATAGCCTTCCGGAGCCAGTACATCCACGCAAAGGGCGACGTCGGGCCGATTGGGATCCGGTTCCATATAAAACGCTTTGATTGCGCTCGGATATCGGTGGACCAGCACGGGTTTTTCGAACTGTTGTGAAATGATCGTTTCATCACCGCCGCCGAAATCCCCGCCCCATTGGATTTCCGAGCCGTTCTTCTGGAGGATGTTGAGCGCTTCGTCGTAACTGATGCGAGGAAACGGAGTCGAGATCTTTTCGAGTTTGCTGAAGTCGCGTTCCAGCGACTTCAATTCGCTCGATCTTCGTTCAAGCACGCGCTGAACGATGAACGTGATCATGCGTTCGGCTAAGTCCATCATGTCTTCAACCGTTGCAAAGGCCACTTCCGGTTCGACCATCCAGAACTCGGTCAGATGCCGGCGCGTCTTGGATTTTTCTGCGCGAAACGTCGGACCGAAGCAGTAGACCTTGCCCAGCGCAGCGGCGGTTGCTTCGTTGTAAAGCTGTCCGGATTGCGTAAGAAATGCCTGCTCATCGAAGTATTTCACTTCAAACAGACTGGTCGTGCCTTCGCACGCGGCGGGTGTCAGGACCGGCGTATCGCAGAGCGTGAAGCCGTCATTGTCGAAAAAGTCGCGCACCGCTCGGATAATCTCATGGCGAATCTTCAGGATGGCGCGTTGACGTGCGGATCGGATCCAGAGATGCCGGTTATCCATCAGGAATTCGATTCCGTGTTCCTTGGGCGTGATGGGGAACGGCTCCTCTTTGGACACTTCTTGATAGACCTTCAAATCGGTAACGTCGAGTTCGAATCCACTGGGCGCCCGTGAATCCTGGCGCACTTTACCGGTAACGGCCAGAGAGGACTCATGAGTGAGACTGTCGGCGGCAGTGAAAATCTCCGGCGAGACCGCATTCTTGACGACGACAGCCTGGATGTAGCCGGTTCCATCGCGCACGATCAAAAACTGAATCTTGCCGCTGGATCGCTTGTTGTGCACCCAACCCCGCAGCGTCACCTCTCCTCCGACATGTTTGCCGATGTCTTCTATGTAGGTGGTGGTCATAACTTGTACTTTAACCTGAATTCTTCGATGGAATCCTGCGCTTCATACCAAAGTTTCTCCAGACGCATCCGTGATTCCGCGCCTTTTTCCGGATCGCCGCCGCGCGTCTCGAAAATGAATGGACCTTGATATTTCGCAACGATGAGCTTTTCGACGAGAGCCGGCCAATACAGCGCACCTTCAAATGGCCACAAGTGTTCGTCCTTCCCGCCATGATTGTCATGGACGTGCGTCGTGTGAATGTGCTCGAAGCCTGTCGTGACTCCCTGCAAATGGCCGTGTCCGGTATCGTAACAGATTCCGACATCGGGAAGGTCTGCGGCGCTTTTGAATTCCTGAATGCGCTCGATCGTCGAAAACTCATTCGGAATGTTCTCGATCATGACTCGCACTCCGGCAAATTCACGGATTCGGGAGATTGCCGCATAGGCATAATCAAAGGCAACCGGATTGAAGGCGTCGCCGGGATTGCCGAGATGCATAACGACGTAGGATGCCATTACACGCTCGGCGAGTTCGAGCGCGCGCTTGAACTCGTCCAAGGCGAATTCGCGATGCCGCCGTTCCGAATCTAGTGGAGATATCCAGATTTTCTGTTTCGGTCCCACATGCTCGACAAAGGGCAAGTGAATCGATGGTGGGGGAAGGGCGGTTTCCCGGAACCAGCGTCCAAGAGACCGCAAAAGGCCGGCATCGTGGAAATCCAGATGAGGCCGGTTACAGAAAAGCTCAAGTCGTTCGTAACCCGCCTTCCTTATGGATTCCAACAGATCCACAGTGACAGGTTGCCCGCGGTGAATTTGCGTCGAGATACCGAATTCCATGAACACATTGTACTTTGAGGGAAGGTTTTTGCCGCGAATTGCGCGAATGACGCGAAGGCGCCCATTCGCGTCATTCGCGCAATTCGCAGCTCAGATTTCGGTGTTATCATTGCTGGAATGCCTATTCGACTTGGATTTGTTCTAGTGCTTCTGGCGGGCTGGAGTTTATCTGCGTCCGCACAGGCATCCAACGTTGTCTTTCAACCCGATCTGCGGCTGTTCACGACAATGGCCGCTCTGAATGCGGCCGGGTTCGACGTTGAATTCGGTGCGCAGTACCATCCGGTGCGTGAAGCTGTTCGGAAATATGTGCAGGATTTGGATCCTGATCTCGTTGAGCGATTGAAGAGTTTTTACAAGAGCCGCAAAGGCGATCAGACCGACGAAGCGCAGCTATCCAAGTACATCTCACTGGCTGTGATGCTGACGGATCCACCCAATTTCAAGCCGCCACGCGAAGAAGTCATGCCCCCGGATGCGCGAAGCGTGCTCGGGTTTGCCGATCTCCTGCGCGAGTTTTTTGGAGCCGCGCGAATCTCACAGCGTTGGACCGAAGTCCGCCCGCAGTACGAGCGCGCGGCCAGCGCTCTTGCTCTGGCTCTACGAGACGCCATCGTCCGTACCGACGTCTACATGCGCATCCCGTTGGGCGGCTCACTTTCCCGCACGATGGCCGTATATCTCGAACTCGCTGCGCCGATCAACACGGTTAATGTTCGCAGCGACCAGGACAATTACTACGTGATCTTGGGCAATTCGGCCAATCCCCAGATCGACGATGTTCGCCACGCCTATCTGCATTTCCAGTTGGATCCTGTGATTGCCGGCAATCTGACGAAAATTGTGGGCGGAAACTCCCTTCTCGCACTTGTCGCCAGGGCCGAAGGTGTGGACTCCGCCTATACATCGGAGCTCCGCGTGATGACCATCGAGTCGCTGATTCGAGCTCTCGAGCTTCGTATGGATCGGATTCCCGCAGCGCGCGCCCGGGAGACTCTGGACGGGTTTTACCGAACGGGTCTGCTGCTGGCGCCCTACTTCTACGAGGCGCTCGATGCTTACCAACAGCGCGAATCCGGACTTCGTGATTACTTTCCGGAGATGGCGCGAGGCATCCAGGTTAAGGCCGAACAACAAAGATTCCAGGAAACCTTCTACAAGATTCCAATTCCTCAAAAAACCGCGGCGCGAGCCGAAGTTCCCCAAGCTGCTCCCGCGCCGGTTCCGAATCCCGCCCGCGATTTGTTGAAGCAAGGCGAGGCTGCTTTCAATGCCGGCGACATCGAGAAGGCTCAGGCTGCTTTTGAAAAGGTGCTTTCGGATTTCGACCGGGCCAATGGAGCCGCGTTTTATGGTCTGGCCCTGATTGCCAGCAAACAAGGCGACAGCGAACGAGCAAAGCAATATTTCGACCGAACGGTTCGCAGCGATTCCGCCGAGCCCTCGATGAAGGTTTGGTCCTACATTTTCCTGGCGCGCATCTTTGACCTCGAATGCTTGCGCGATCGCGCCGTGGAATATTACCGGCAGGCGATCAAGGTCGGAGACAATACACGAAATGCTCAGGCCGCCGCGCGCGAAGGCGCGCAAAAGGCCTATGGTGACGGCTGCAGATAGCTCATGATTATTGACTGTCACGGACACTACACTACGGCTCCCAAGGCGCTTCAAACATGGCGAGAAGCGCAGATTGCGGGTTTGAAAGACCCCTCGATTGTGCGTTCCAAAGGCACGATCAAAATCAGCGACGACGAGATCCGCCAGAGCCTGGAATCGGCGCAGCTAAAGTTTCAGCGAGAGCGCGGCACCGACCTGACGATCTTTTCACCGCGAGCCTCCGCGATGGCCCATCATATTGGCGACGCGACGGTGAGCCTGCACTGGGCTGAACACTGCAACGATCTGATCCATCGCGTCTGCACGCTGTATCCGGAAAATTTCGTCGGCGTTTGCCAGTTGCCGCAATCGCCGGGAGTCCCACCCGGCAACTGCATCGGAGAACTCCAGCGCTGCGTGAAGGAGCTGGGCTTTATTGGGTGCAATCTGAATCCGGATCCGTCCGGCGGCCACTGGACTGCCCCACCTCTCACCGACCGCTACTGGTACCCGTTCTATGAAAAGATGGTGGAGCTGGATGTGCCGGCGATGGTTCATGTCAGCTCTTCTTGCAATGCGAACTTCCATGCAACCGGTGCGCATTACATTAACGCCGACACGACAGCCTTTATGCAGTTCCTCACGGCCGATCTGTTCAAGGATTTTCCGGCTCTGAGATTTATTATCCCTCATGGCGGCGGCGCCGTCCCTTACCACTGGGGACGTTATCGCGGTCTTGCCCAGGACTTGAATCGGCCGCCGCTGGTGGAACTTATCCGCACTAACGTTTTTTTCGATACTTGTGTCTATCATCTGCCCGGCATCGAGTTGCTGCTGAAGGTCGTGCCGGTCGAGAACATCCTGTTCGGATCGGAAATGGTGGGAGCCGTGAGAGGCATTGATCCGGAGACCGGACATTACTTCGATGATACGAAGCGCTACATCGATGCCGTGACGTGGCTCGGCGCTGAAGAGAAGCGCAAGATTTTTGAAGGCAACGCCCGAAGAGTGTATCCGCGTCTTGCAGATTGGCCATTGTCCTTGAAGAATCGTACGTTGGGCCAAGCGCATTAATCATCAATCACTAATGAATTTTCAATTCTCATCCGGACCTTTTGATTTTTTTCACAGCTC
>Ga0066710_100004672_pt1 | contig 12205 bp, 9 predicted proteins | sample GraSoiAngelo_159_FD_79666 | JGI IMG/M metagenome (GOLD analysis project Ga0066710, IMG submission 79666) | Grasslands soil microbial communities from the Angelo Coastal Reserve, California, USA - 14_1009_16_40cm | ecosystem: Environmental > Terrestrial > Soil > Grasslands | place: USA...
GGCACGCTCAGCGTGCTCGGGCTGAAGGCATAGCCGACGATCGCCACGCTGTTGGCGCCGCCGCTTACAGCCGGGACGGTTGCCGTCATCGTTGGCTGCAGCGTTGGCGTCAGCGTCGGCGTCGTCGTGACGGTCAGGGTGGGCGTCGGCGTGTCCGTGGCAACCGGAGTCACAGCCGTGTCGGAGACCACAACCGTGCCGTGCATGCCGGAGTGATAGGTGCAGTGGTACGCGAAGGTGCCCACCTGGTTGAAGGTGATGGCGGTGCTAGTGCCGCCACCGGACGCGATGTTGCCTGTATCGAAGGCGGGGTTGGCACCGGTATCGCTGGTCGCGGTGTGGGGGTCGGCGTCCTGGTTGATCCAGGTGATTGTGCCGCCAACCTGGACCTTTACCGGGTCTGGCGAGTACTTGTAGCCACTGATGGTGTCGGTGACGCCCGCCGGGTGCGACGCCGAACCGGTTGGGGTGTTGGTCGGCGGTGTCGTCGGCGTGCTGGTCGGCGGCGTGGTCGGGGTGCTGGTCGGGGCGGTCGTGGGCGTATTCGTCGGCACCGGCGTATTGGTTGCCGGCATCGGCGTGGTGGTCGCCGTTGGTAGCGGAGTGTTGGTCGCGCCGGCGACGGGCGTATCCGTAACGCCGACGACGGGTGCACTGGTCGGCGTGGCGGCCGGAGGCACGAGTGTGCTCGTCGGCGGCACCGGCGTGTTCGTCGGCGGCACGGGCGTGTTCGTCGGCGTGCTGGTCGGCGCCGTGACGGTGATGGTTCCCGTCATACCCGACGACGTGTGCAACGAGCAGACGTAGTTGTAGGTTCCGGGCGTGTTGAAGGTGTAGCTCCACGTCTTCACCGCGCCCCCGTTGTTGGCCGCGTTCGGCATCAAACCGGAGTCAAAGCTGGCCGGTCCGCAGCTGCCAGAGCAGGTAGCGGTATGGTAGGTACCGCCGTTGTTGGTCCACGTCACGGTGGCGCCAACGGGAATGGTCAGCGCCTGCGGTGAGAAGGCGTTGTCGGTCATCGAGACGGCCGCGCCGGCAGCGGATGCGGCACGCGAGCTGATGATGCCCGGCAGCAGCGATCCAACCAGGACGGCGACCGTCAACAGACGCACACCAAGCCAGCCGCGACCGCGGCTGGCGGTGGTTGGTCGACGGATATGCAGGTGAGACGAGCAAGGTGCCCGCAACAGGCCCTTCATGGACATTGAATCTCCTTGTGTGGTCCGAGCCCGGTGCGGGGGTCGAGCACAGCCCTGGTCGAGGCGTGGGCGTTTCGCGTCGACGAAGGCGGAAATGAGACGGACGAATGGGAGGTTGATCATCGCAAGTGTGGGGTCGAGGTCCGATGCCGCGTTGCCCCCTCACCCGGGCCGGCCCGCTGGGAAGGGTTACAGCGAGCCGGCCGGGTGGGAGCACGCCGCGCTCGATCCTCTCGAGCGCGGCCGCGGGCGGGATATCACTGCACTGTGATAGTTCCCGACATACCAGGTGCGTGGTACACGCAGACGTAGTTGTAGGTGCCGGCGACGGTGAAGGTGTGGCTGAAGGTGGCTCCCGTATTCATGTTTCCAGAGTCGAAGGTCTGTGGTCCACAACTCCCCGTGCACGTGACGGTGTGCTGGGAGCCGCCGTTGGTCCACGTGACGGTCGAACCGAGCGCAACGGTAACGGTCTTCGGGTTGAAGAAATCATCGCCCACCATGACGCTTGCGTTGCTTGGTGAAGGCGCAGCCGTGGGTGACGGAGTCGGTGGCGTGGTAGGCGTCGGTGTGGGCGGCGGTGGCGGAGGCGGAGTGCTCGTGGGTGATGGAGACGGCGGAGGCGTTGGCGACGGGCTCGGTGGCGGCGAGCCTGATCCACCCACGGTCACCGTGCCGGTTTGCGACGTGGAGCGACCGCTCTCGGTTCTGCTGGTCGCGGTGTAGGTGTAGGTCCCTGCCGACCCGAACGTGTAGGACCAGGATCCATCGGGCCGCAGGCTGTGCGAGCCCAGTGCATTGCTGGACAGAGTGACGGTGTAGTCCGAATCGTTGGTCCAGCTCACCACCCCGCCTGTCGAGATCGACACGGAGCTCGGCTGAAGTCTGCCGTCCGAAATCGTGACGTGCGCTCTGCTTGCAGTGGCGGCCATCGCGGCGCCGCCGGATAGCGGGATCAGCGGCAGGGCGAGTACCACCGCTGTCAGAAGCCTCAGTGTGAACTTCGGCCGTGCCGTGTGTCGTTTGCTTAGGAACAACATCATTGGTTCTCCAGGTAGCTGCGTGAATCCTCGCTTGGGGTCAGCCATTCAGAGACGGCTACGCGGGAAGAATCTGGGCTCGGATGAAGGTTGAAGGTTGAAGGTTGAAGGTTGAAGGGACTACGGCCCGTTGCCCAGCCGCCGTGCGGCCTACGACGGCTGGGCAACGGGCGCGTATCTCTACTGAACGACGATCGTTCCTGCCATACCGGGCGCGTGGAGGCTACAGACGTAGTTGTAGGTGCCTGCCACGGTGAAGGTGTAGCTGTACGTGGGCGGAGTGGTCGCGTTGGGGGCCATGAGGCCGGAATCCCAGGTGGCTGGGCCGCAGGATCCGCTGCACGTGGCCGTGTGGTAGTTGGTGCCCGTGTTGGTCCACTTGACGGTGTCGCCTGTCCTGATCGTGAGCGTCAGTGGATTGAATGCGCCGTTGCCACACGGGGTTGCGCACTGCGCTCCGTCGATCAACGCGACGGCGTGGGTGGCGGGCGCCGGCACCGGGGTATTGGTCGGTGGCGGCGGCACTGGCGTGTTGGTCGGCGGCACCGGGGTCATGGTCGGTGGCACCGGCGTCGGCGGGACCGGCGTCGGCGGCACCGGCGTCGGCGGCACCGGCGTCGGCGGGACCGGCGTCGGCGGTACTGGCGTTGGCGGCACTGGCGTCGGCGGCGTGGTCGGGACTGCCGTTGCCGGCGGTGTGGTCGGGACTGGCGTTGCCGGCGGCGTGGTCGGGACTGGCGTTGGCGGCGTGGTCGGGACTGGCGTTGGTGGCGTGGTCGGGACGCCACCGCCGCCGCCACTGGAGCCGGTCACGCTGACCATGCCGTGGTAGGTGTACTGCTCGTCTCCATCAGACGCCGTGACGTGGTACGCGTAGCTACCAGGGGTAGTGAACGTGTACGAGTACCGCTGGCCCTCATGGATGGTCTGCGACGGCCAGGCGCCGGTGTCGCTCACGAGCGTGACACGATCGAAATCGTCGACGCTCCAGGTGACGACACCGCCGGCGGCAAGACTGACGGAGGCGGGCCTGACTCCACCACCATAGATGAGCACGCGTGGATCGTTCGTCGCCGCGTGGTGGCGGCTTGCAGCTGCCGTCGGTACCGCCAGGCTCAGCGGCACCAGCGGTACCAGCAGGACGAGAACGGGCAGAAAACGTAGGACCGGCCGTGCCGGGCCGCCTGGGGCCGGGGAGCGGGCTCCGGCCCCAGCCGCGCGGCCCGGGCCGACCCGGCCAAGCGTCGCGACGCAGCGAGCGAGCGAGCGGAACACTTGTGCGGGTCTGCTCGGGGACATAAATCGACCTCCAATACCTCGAGGCTTTTGATTAGAGTCAGGTTGGGGTCCTACCCTGCGAAACTACATTAGGCAGCAACACCGGACCATTGCCTCACGGAAACCAGTGGTTTTTCTCAACAGCACTCTTTCTCCATCAACAACGGAACCTCCGCATGCGGATTCCACCGTCAGTGCAAGGCACCCATCCACCGGTCGGTGGCCGGAGGAAACGGCCCACAGCGGGCGGAGGTCTTCCCTGCGACGGCCGGATGCGAGCGACAAGAGGTGGTTGCCACCGCCCGCGGATTGCGAGATCAAACTGTGCGACGCGCGCGCGGAATCAGCTTAACGGCGCCAGGCGACTCCGCCGCCATGCGGCGTGAAAATCCACCGGTCCACCGGCACCCAATGCGCGATCCACCGAAGGACGGGTGGATCCACCGGCCCTGCGTCGCCCCCCGGTCGACGCAGGGCACGCGATACCCGGCGGATTACTCCGCCGGTCGAAAGTTGCGAACGCTTACGCCGCGGTTCTGTCGCGTGTCGCCGGACAGAGCCCCAGCTCGCGCGCTCGCATCGCCGCCTCGGTCCGCGAGCGCGCGCCGAGTTTCGCCAACACGTGGCGGACGTGGAACTCCACGGTGTTGACGGAGACGCTGAGCTCCGCGGCAATCTCCATGTTGCGCCGGCCGCCTGCCAGTAGCTGCAGGACGTCGGCTTCGCGCGCGGTCAGCGATTCTTGCGGTTCGTCGCCAGCTGCATCTTTCGACCCGGCGCCGCCGGTGGATAGTGCGGAGCCGCCACAAACGGATATCGCCGTGCCACCAGCGGCGACGCGGCGGATGGCCCCCACCAGCTCGTCGCCGGAGGCCAATTTACTGACGAAGCCGCGCACGCCAACGTCCCTGAGCGAGCGGACGTTGCCAAGCGTGTCGTGAGCGCTGAGGACCAGCACATTGACTTCAGGTGAAGTGGCAGACACCTGGCGGGCCACCTCGACACCGCTGATGTCGGGCAGCCCGAGATCGAGGATCAGGACATCGGGGCGTAACGCATCGCTCAGACGCAACGCCTCCGCCCCGTCTGCCGCGACTCCAACCACCGCGAGGTCCGCTTGCTCCTCGAGCGCCGCTTGGGTACCTGCGCGCATGATTGGGTGGTCGTCGACGACGACCACCCGGGTGGGTCGCTCGGCCTGACGGATCGCTGTAACCATCGATGTCCTCCACACATGCTCTGTACTCGGCGCATGTGCTCTACATCTATTGTTTCAGTGATCCGGCCCAAAATTTCCCAAGATATGCTTAATCTGTTTCTCACTTATGTAACGAACTGTGACGAGGCGTGAGGTTCGCCCTCACGATACGCCGACCATCAGCCGCTACTCGTGCGTGGGTGTGCCCACGAGCGCCCCGGCGGACGCGCCTACCGACGCTCCTGACAGGATCGCCTCGAGCAAAACGCCCAGCGGATGCATGCCCAGGAACGGGGCGCCGCCCTTCTCGGACGCGATGAGCAGCACGGTGCCACCCAGCAGACCGCCAAGTAACACGCCGACCGCTAACCCACGCACCGCGGCCGACTCGCAGCAGGCAAGCGCCGCCTTCTGCGCTTCTGAGGGAAGCTGCTGCTCACTGTCCAGCATCTCGCCAAAGGGACCGTACAGGCGGGCCAGGACCACGCCGTAGACGGCGTGCAGGACCAGGTTGCCGACGATCGGCAGGGGTCCCGCGCCAAGCGCGAGGCCGAAGAAACCGCCGCCGATCAGGGGCATGAACACACCCAGCGAGAAGAGCCACGGGACGACCCCAAAGACGAGACCGCGGTGCCAGTCCGGGCCGGTGAGCCGCTGTTCGAAAATTGCCGCGTACAGGAGCGCCCAGGCGATGCCGCCCACGGTGAACAGCCCGACGGCGACGAATGGATTGGGCAGCGCCCGATCGAGCAGCGGGTCGTGCGTCAGGCCGCGGAACCAGTCGCCTATCGTGGATAGCACGGTCCGGTCGGTAGGTAGCGCGCCGGCCATGATCAGTGCCAGAGCGTAGGCCAGAGCAAAAACGATGAGCAATGCCAGTGAGGCGATGAAGCCCGCAAGGAACGCGTGGACGAGCTTCGCCGATCGCGGATGCGGCAGATCCAGGAACCTGGCGGCGTCCGCTAGAGGTGATGCCTTCACAACGCTGCCATAGGCAGGCGTACCCGCGTCGATCCTGTCGGACTGTTGACTGACCATCGGTCGTCCTCCACGATTCACCGTAGCCAGCCAAAATCGCTCGCTGCCTCACGGAATGCCGTGGTTTTGCCGCCCCCATATATCGTTCCCCGAGCGCGCGAGTGTGCCAAAAACTACGGAAAACCGTGGGCCCGCGGCCCGCTTGGCGCCTGGTACGACCGTAACGCCGCGGTTACACTATGTGTTCAGGCACGGCCGGCAGGCGTTGGGGAGAGAACGGCCTGGCGTAACAGCGAGCATCCTTGGCAGTTTCTCCCCTCGCAGCGGGCATCGTCGGAGTGACTTTCAGCCAGGTGCGCGAGTTGATCGCGCGCCGCTGGGTGGTGGTCGCCGTCGTCGTTCTGGCGCTGGTCGCCCTCGGACAGAAGAGCGAGTCCACACCAGAGCCGCTGCTCGCCTCAAGTGCGCAGATGGCGCTCGGAGCGACAAGCGAATTCCGGCTGTGGTTCCCCGTCGTCGCCGGCTGCTTCGTCGCCCTGGGTGCCACCGCCTTCGTCCTGGCAACCGACCGAGTCGCGGCGCGTGTGTTTCTGGGCTTTGCCACGGCCGCCGCGGCCGCGCTGCTGGCTGCGACCGCCACGCCCGCGGGCGAGATCTGGGCGCTCGAGACCGAATACGTTGCGCTGGCCGCGGTCGGCGCCAGTGCGCCACTCCTGTTCCTGGTCTTCCCGGTCAACCGTCTGAGCTCCCGCGCGGGGCGACGAGTGGTCGCCACCTGCGTGTCGGCGCATGCCGCCCTGGTCGCGCTCTCCTGCGGGTTGCTGGTCCTGCAGTTGTGGCCGCTGTTCTATGCGCTCCTGACGGTGCTGCTGATGGTCCTCGCGGCAGATCTGCTCGCCGCCATCGGATTGGCGGTTGGGGTGATGGTGGTGGCTCCTCCGCGCGGAGGCCGCGAGCGGAGTCTGCTTGGGATCGTGGCGCTGGGCACCATCGCCGGACTGGCGCCCTTCCCGCTGTTCGTCCTCGCTCCCAGGCTCACCAGCGACACCTACCTGCTCGCGCCATGGATGGCCGTAGGCGGCCTGGTGCTCCTGCCGGCGAGCCTCGGCGCGGCCATCCTCAGTGGCCAGTTCCTCGGTATCGAACGCATCGTTCGTCGCGGCTTGATCGCTTTGCTCGTGTGGATGGCCTTGCTGTGCGTCTACGGCGTGCTCGTCGACCAGTTTGGCGACCATGTTGGTGCCTGGTCCGAGGACCCTCCGAGCGGGTGGTTGCTCATCGTCGTGGCGGGCGTCGCAGGTACTTTTCCGGCCGTGCAGAGGCGCCTCCGACGCGCCGCGGAGCATCGCCTGTTCCGTGATGTGTACGACTACCGCGAGACCCTCCAGCAGCTCGGCTTCGAAATCGTCAATCTGACAAGCGTCCAGCAGATCGCCGAGCACGTCCTGGCCCGGCTGGGCCGCACCCTCGACCTGTCGTGGGCGGCCATCTCGGTCGACAGCGACGGCGAGCGCAACCGCCACTACTGCTGGGGCAAATGTCCGCCGCTCAGCAACCTCGCCGAGCTGGGCGCACTGGAAACGCCGCTCGTCGCCGAGGGCGTAACAATTGGAACGCTATTCGTCGGCCCCAAACGTCACGATATCGACCTGTTGGCGGACGACCTGTCGTTGATCGGCACGCTCGCCCATCTGGTCGGGACAGCCTTTCACAACAGATTGCTCGTCAGGCGCCTCGAGGCGCAGGTGGTGGCGCAGGCCGAGCGCCAGTCAGCACTCGAGGCGCTCAGCGAGCAGTTGATGCGGGTTCAGGAAGAAGAGCGGCGACGACTCGCGCTGGACATTCACGACGATCCACTCCAGCGGGCGATCCTGCTGGACCGCCGGCTGCGTTGCGCGGATGACCCACCGGATACGGCGTGGGTTACCCGCCAGATGGAAGACATCATCGAGTCGCTGCGAGCCATCTGTACCGGGTTGCGACCGGCCGAGCTGGACCACCTGGGCCTGGTGGCGGGACTGGAGGTACTCGTGCAATCCGTGCGAGCCGGCACCGATCTCGACGCAAGCCTCAGCGTCGAAGCCCCCGGTCAACAGCTGGATGCTCGCGTGCCACCGGACCTCGGATCCGCGCTGTACCGGGTGGCGCAGGAGGCGCTCAACAATTGCCTCAAACATGCCGGTGGCTCGCGCGTTGAGGTCATGTTGTGCCAGATCGGCAAGACCATCACGCTGCGTGTGGTAGACAACGGGCGCGGCTTCGGCGGGCTGAACGGCGATCCTGCTCGCCCGCGCCTGGGGATTCTCGGCATGCGCGAGCGGCTGCGCCCCTGGGGCGGAGTGGTCAGGATCGCCAGCGGACCGACAGGCGGGACGGTCGTCTCCGCTGAGGTGTCGCTCGTCTGATCACCAGAGGGCCAGACTGGCGCGCCGCGCGCCTTCGGCCAGGGCCTGGAGCTTGGCCCAGGCGACGGTGGGGTGGACTCGTGCTTGGGACCGAGCGATCGTGCCAAATCCGCAATCTGTGCCGGCGATCACGTTTTCTCTGCCCACCACCTGCGCGTAGCGGATGATCCGCTCTGAGACCAGGTCCGGGTGCTCGACGAAGTTGGTCACCGTGTCGATCACCCCGGCGACAAGCAGTTTACCCTCGGGCAACTGGTGGTCCTGGAACACTCGCCATTCGTGTCCGTGGCGCGGGTTGGCGCCCTCAACGTACAGAGCTTCGGCGTTCACCTCGAACAGCAGATCCACGATCTCCGCGAGCGGAACATCACGAACGTGCGGCCACTCAGCGTTACCCCAACACACGTGGAGCCGAATACGGTCGGGCGGAATTCCGCGCAGCGCGTGATTGATCGCTTCGACATGCTGGGCGACCACGCGGCGGTAGTCGTCGAGCGTTTTGTCGCCGAACTCAGCGCGATTCCAGCCCATCGCCAGACCGGGATCATCCAGTTGGACCACCAGGCCTGCATCGACGATCGCGCGGTATTCGTTGGCGAGCGCTTCGGCCGCGGCGAACACGAAGGCTTGGTCGGATGGGTAATGGTCGTTCTGGAAGTTGAGCCAGACCTGGCCGGGTGAAAGCGCCGGCATGAATGCCTCTTCGGCTGGCGAGACCTGCTGCAAGGCTGCCTGGAATCTCGCGATATCACGCTGGATCCACTCGGGTCCGCGCCAGGCGATCGGACCGTTGCAGGCCGGAAACTGGAGCCGAGCTGGCGGAAGCGCCATGTCCGCGTAGAACTCTGGAAACATACCCCGCTCCACCTGGGCCGACATCGGCCGCGGCTCGCCGTCGAAGCCGGTCAAACGCTCGGTGATGTACGCCGAAAAACCGACACGGCCCATCTCGCCGTCGCTGGGGATGTCGATGCCCGTCTGGCGTTGCCGCTCGACCACCGAGCTGACGGCAGAGTCGATCAGCTGGGCTGCGCCCGGGCGAGCGTACACCTCGCGCTGATCGCGTCCCTCCACCAGGTCCAGAATCTCCCGCGGACGGGGCAGGCTGCCCGCATGCGTGGTGAGGATGCGCGCGGTGCTGCGCTTCATCCGCGCGCCCAGCCGCCAGGTTGGCAAGCTCCCACCGCGGCCAGACACGCCTGAAGATCACCCGGGCGGACGGTGATCAGCCTCACCATCGCCTCCTCCAGCAGGTTGTGTGACAGCCGCTTCAAGGCGTCGGCAGCGCCCCGCGCATGGCCGAAGTAGCCCACCTCCAGCAACAGCTCTCGCGGGACAGCGTCCACCAGCTCGGCCATCGGAGTACCCGCATCGCGACGGGCCTCCAGCTCCGACAGGATTTCGTCATATCCCATTCGCGCGAAATGCGCGCGGTAGCCGGTGTCTTTGGGAGTCCCCGGTCGGGCCAGCGCATAGCCGAGCAGCTGGGTCGCGAATGCACGACGCGCGGCCTCTTCATCCTCGTCGATGCACACGCGAATGTACAGCGCAAACGGAATCTCGTCCGCGGCGCGGCCAGCGCGGCGGGCGCCTTCGGCAACGTATGCTCGCATCCATTCGATCTGTTTCGCGGAGCACCAGTTGGGAGTCACTCCATCGGCGTACTCACCAGCCAGGCGCAACATCTGCGGACCCAGGGCCGCCACGTAGACTGGCACGGCCGGCGCGTTGATGCCGAGCTGGACTCCGTGCAGGCTCAGTCCTTTGCCGGTGTAGTCGAGCGACTTGCCGGCGAACAGCTCCCGGAGTGCGTGGACGTAGTCACGCGTGAAGGCAACTGGTGGGACATACGGCAGGCCAAGCTGCTTGCGGAACGCCTCCGACGGATACGCGCCCAGCCCGATGCCCAGCTTGAACTTGCCGGCAGTGATCTCGTTCAGCGTGGCCGATTCGGCAGCCAGCGTCGGAACAGTCCAGCCGGGGAAAGGGATCACCGACGTGCCAACACTGAGACCGGCGGCTACTACTCCGGTCGTCGCCTCCCACCAGTCGCGGCAGGTTTGAAAGATGCTTCGGCCTGTCACCCCCGCTGGTGTCCACAGGCTGTCGTAGCCGAGCTCCGCGGATTCTTTGACGAGCGTACGCTGCTGGTCGCGCGACAGCCCCAGTCGTGGGTCGATACCTACGCCTGCTCTCATGTCAGGCCCATCGTACCGGCACGCCCGCCGCGGAGGTATCGTGGACCTGGAAGGAGCGACGGTGGAATTCGGCATTTTCCACGAGTTCGAGCGTCCGCCTGGATGGAGTGAGGCGCAGGCCTTCGAGGCTGCATTCGAGCTGGTCGACAACGCTGAACGCTGGGGCCTCGATGCCGTATGGCTGGCGGAGCTGCACTTCACGCCGGAACGCTCGGTTCTCTCGGCGCCGCTGACCCTGGCTGGCGCAATTGCCGCGCGCACGCGGCGCATCAAGATCGGCACCGCCGTCCAGGTCCTGCCACTGTGCCATCCGCTGCAGCTGGCCGAGGAGGCGGCCACCGTCGACCACATCAGCCAGGGCCGGCTCATCTTCGGCGTCGGTCGCAGCGGGTTCGCTCGGGTGTATGCGCATTACGGCGTGCCGTACGCCGAGAGCCGCGAGCGCTTCGCTGAGACGCTCGAGATTGTCAAGCGCGCCTGGACTCAGGAGACGTTTTCGTTCGAGGGCGATCACTTCCAGTTCCACGACGTGTGCGTGGTGCCGAAGCCCTACCAGACGCCGCATCCAGCCATCCGCGTGGCGGCGACAAGCCCTGACACCTTCCCGAGCATCGGCGCGCAGGGATATGACATCTTCGCCGCGGTGCGCTTGGGAACGCTATCGGAGCTGGCGCCGAACGTTTCGGCATACCGTGCGTCATACGCCGCGACCGGCCATGCCGGACGCGGCCAGGTATTCCTGCGCGTGCCCGTCTATGTCGCCGACACGCTCGAGTGCGCCCGCGAGGAGCCCCGGGCGAGCATCATGCAGTTCTACCGTCACCTCGGCGCGCAGCTCGAAGCCTCGGCGCGTGACGCCGGCGCGCGGGCCATCGAGCAGCGCGACGTGCGCGGCCGCCGACTCCAGGAGATCAGCTACGACGAGGTGCTCCGCGACAAGGTCATCGTCGGCACGCCGCAGATGGTGATCGACCGTCTGCGGGCAGTATCTGACGAGCTCGGGCTCGACGGTATCCTGGCCGAGCTGAATTGCGGTGGCGACGTGCCGCGAGATGGCGTCGTCAGGTCGCTTCAGCTGCTGTGCGAAGAGGTCATGCCGGCCTTCCGCCTTCTTGATGCTCCCTCTCCCTCTGGGAGAGGGCTGGGGTGAGGGTGGCGTACGAGCACGAACGTCGTCCGCCACCCTCACCACGACGTAGACGGCGAGAGCGTCGATCCAGACGAGGCGCGGTGATGATTGACCGCGCTGACGACCGCTTTCAGCGAGGCGGACGAGATGCTTTTGTCGATCCCGACACCCCAGCGGACCGCCTTGCGGCCATCGGTCAGCTCGACGTACGCCGCGGCGCTGGCCTCATGGCCCGCACTCAGCGCATGCTCGGCGTAGTCCACCACGTCGACGGCCAATCCCAGACTCCGCTCGAGCGCATCGATGAACGCGGCGATGGGTCCGTTGCCAGCCCCCTCCACGGTGAACGGTTCACCGTCCAGCAGCAGATGCGCGGTGATCTGCGCTCCGCGGTCGCCCTCGGTCACCTCGTGGTGCAACAACTGCAGGCTCGGATTCTCGGGCAAGTACACCGAGCGAAACGCATTCCACAGCTCATCTGGCGAGATCTCGGTGCCAGTGTCCTCGGCGATCGTCTGAATGGTCTTGGAGAACTCGATCTGCAGCCGCCGCGGCAGATCGAGCCCATGCTCGGCGTGCATGATGTACGCCACGCCGCCCTTGCCTGACTGGCTGTTGATCCTGATGATCGCCTCGTACGTGCGGCCGACGTGTTTGGGGTCGATCGGCAGGTACGGGACCTCCCAGGTGTGATAGTCAGGCGGGAGCGCAGCCATGCCCTTCTTGATCGCATCCTGGTGCGATCACGAAAAGGCGGGGTAGACCAGGTCGCCGACATAC
>Ga0066710_100004674_pt1 | contig 12204 bp, 10 predicted proteins | sample GraSoiAngelo_159_FD_79666 | JGI IMG/M metagenome (GOLD analysis project Ga0066710, IMG submission 79666) | Grasslands soil microbial communities from the Angelo Coastal Reserve, California, USA - 14_1009_16_40cm | ecosystem: Environmental > Terrestrial > Soil > Grasslands | place: USA...
CGAGAGGGGGGAGACCATGCGCAGATCTTGGCTGGTCATCATCCTGGGCGCGCTGCTCATCGTCGAGGTCCTGCCGTCCGCGCATGCTGCGGGCCAGACCTTCTTCACCGATTGCCTGCCGAGCCATCGAGCTCCGGACGATCCCATCGTGTACCCGAAGCAGCCCGGCGCCTCGCATCTCCACGACTTCTTCGGGAACACCACGACGAACGCGTCCTCCACGTACGCGGGGATGCTCGCCGGCGGCACGACCTGCGAGGAGCCAGGAGATACGGCCGCGTATTGGGCGCCAGCGCTGCTGAGCAAGGATGGAACGCTGATCCCGCCCCGACGGATCAAGATCTACTACCGGGACCGACCGAAGCCCGATGCGAAGGTCATCGCGTTCCCGCCGGACTTCCGGATGATCGCCGGGGGGATGGCGAGCGCGGGGGTCCTTTCGGGGTGGAACTGCGACGGCACGGGGCTGTCGCCGACGGTGCGGATCGACTGCTCGGGCGGAACGCCGGGTCACACCTACGTCCGGGGCGAGGTCATCTTCCCGATGTGCGGCCAGCTGGACGCAACGGGAGCGATCGTCACGGACTCAGCCGACCACAGGAGCCACGTCGTCTACGGATCGAACAAGACCGGCTGCCCGGCGGATCATCCCGTCCAGCTCCCCGCGATCAAGGTCGATATCCGCTACGGCGTTTCGGACTGCGTCGCGGCGGGGTGTTCCTTGTCGTCCGACATGTCGGGCGATGTGCCCGGCAGCACCTTCCACGCCGACTTCTGGAACACCTGGGACCAATCCGTGCTCGAGCAGTTGGTGCAGACGCAACTCAACTCGTGAACCATCGCGCGGCGTCAACCGTGCGCGCATCAGGATCCCGTGATCGCGGGTCCGGCGCGTCCGTGGGCCGAGAGCCAGAAGGAGGGACTTCGTGCGGAGATCGATGATCCTCACCGCGATCGTGGTCGCAACCTTGATCAGCCCGTTCGCGACGCCCGCCCACGCGGAAAAGATCTTCATCGTCGATTGCCTCTTCGCCCATCGAGCCAAGGACGACCCGATCGTCTATCCCCGGCAGCCCGGCGCATCGCATATGCACGATTTCTTCGGGAACAAGAGCACGAACGCGTTCTCGACGTACCGGTCGATGCTCCGCGCGATGACGAACTGTGGGATGGCGGGGGAGAGCGCCGCGTACTGGGCGCCGACCCTGGTCCGCGGCAACGGGACGATCGTCACGCCACGGCGGATCAAGGTCTACTACCGAGCCGGCCTGCTCTCCGGACGGCGAACGTATCCCTTCCCCAAGAACTTCCGGATGATCGCGGGGGGCGTCAACACCATCGGGAAGTATTCCGGCTGGAACTGCGACGGAACCGCGCTGTCGAAAACGGCCCGGATCGACTGTTCCGGGCGGTCGCCCGGGCATACGTACGTGCGGGGCGAGATCATCTTCCCGATGTGCGGGGAGATGAGGGCCGGGAGGATCGTCACCGACTCGCCCGATCACCGGAGCCACGTGGTCTACGGGAGTCATCGGACCGGCTGCCCGAGGACCCACCCCGTCCAGCTGCCGGCGATAAAGGTGAACATCCGGTACGGCATCTCGAACTGCAAGGTCGCGAGGTGCCACCTGGTTTCGGACATGATGATGCACGCGAGCGTCCCGGGGGGTTCGCTCCACGCGGACTTCTGGAACACGTGGCATCAGCGCCTCCTCGCTCGGCTGGTCGCGACGAAGCTCAACTGAGCCATCGGACCGATCGGACGCGCCCCAAGGTCCACCTCGAGCTCCTGCCCACTTGCCCGCTGAAGGGGCCATCTACGCCGTTCGGCTGATGGTCGGGCGCTCTCGACCGCGTATCGTCCCCCTCGCCCGACAACGAGGTGGACGATGAAGAAGGCGTTGCGTATCGCCCTGTTCGTATCCGTGGTCTGTTCGCTCCTGCCCAACGCGCAGCCGGCCGCGGCGGCAACGAAGGCTTCACTCGTCAGGCTGACGCTCACGTCGAGCTGGCCCACCAAGAGTCCCGATCCCATGGGACTGACCTACAACCCCAGGACGAGGAAGCTGCTGATCTCGGACTCGGAAGTCGATGAGATGCCTTCCCTGTGGAAGGGCAAGAACCTCTTCGTCGCGAAGCGCGGAGGAAGGCTTGTGGCGACGGGGACGTTCAAGAGGTTCACGGTCGAGCCCGAGGATCTCGCGTGGGACAACGCGCACCAGGTCCTCTTCGTCACGGATGACGATCTCGATCGCGTCTTCCGGGTCGAGCGCGGGAAAGACAAGCTGCTCGGCACCCGCGACGACGTGGTCGCCACGGTCCTGCACACGCACCGCTTCGGTTCCTTCGACCCGGAAGGTCTCGCCTGGCGTGGCGGTCGCAGGCCCATGCTGATCGTGTCGGATTCGACGAACCGGCGCGTGTACAAGATCCGCCGCGGCAGGGACAGGAGGTTCGGCACCCGAGACGACATCATCGGGAGCTTCGGGACCCACAGATACGGGTTCACGACGGCTGAGGACGTTGCCGTCAGGGGCAAGCACCTGTTCATCGTCAGCAGCCGGCAGAGGTTCATCCTCGAGACCACGCTGAGGGGCGGCCTGGTCCAGAAGATCGACATCTCAGGCCTCGGGATCGTGTCGGCCTCGGGCATCGCGTTCGCGCCCGGAACAGACGGTGGAAGGAGCCACCTGTACCTGACGGCCAGTGGGGTCGACAACAACGTGAACCCGAACGAGAACGATGGCCGATTGTTCGAGCTCAAGTTCGTCAAGGCCCCCTAGCGGCGGTCGCGCAGCGCTCATGACCTCCGTCGTCGAGCAGGCGTTCACGTAACGTCATGAACGTCGTTCGATCTGGGGATCCGGTTGCTGCGGCTGGCGCTGAACCATCCCCAAGATCTCTCTGAGCTCATCCGGCCCTCGGCCCGATGCTGAGGCGAGCACTTCGATGTCCCCTGCCCGCAGCGTGATCCGATCGACGTCCCCTGACCCGCGGAGGGAAGCAACCTGCTGAACGAAGCCTGAGAGGAGCCCGCCCTCCGCAGGTCCGAGTCGCTCGAGGTGCGTGAGGTCGATCACGAGCTCCGGATCCGCCTGCGCCGCTCGCAGGATCTCTGTGAGGAGGCGGTCGGGCGGTACCCGGTACACCCGGGACAGTTCGCAGAAACGAACCACCGAGATGCCGCGCTCGCCGCGCTCGTATCCCGCGACGGAGGTCGGCTTGAAACGGCCGGCCGATGCGGCCGCGAGTTGCTTGAGGGTCAATCCCTGTGCGAGCCGTGCGCGCCGGAGGGCTCGCCCGATCTCCAGGGCCATAGATGGCATCCTTGCCGTCCTCGTCGTCGCAACAACTCGGTCCTGGGAAGTGCCCGCACTGTAGAACAGCCACGACGTGGCTGCTATCCGGTGAGACGTGACCCCCGAACGTATCTTTCGTGGCCAGCAAGGATGATCGTGTGCAGGGACACCCCCGGGGGACGCGCTCCGCGGTCCGCGGATCGGTCCCTGCCGTCGGGGAACCACTCCGGAAGGCTTCTCTACACGGTGGGTGCTCACCGAACGGACATCTTTCGGCCGCAAGACGCTCATCCCCTTGCGGGAACGCGATATGCGTTGTAGGGTCGGATCTACGCTAATCGGATTAGCCTGATCAACCGGTAGTGTCCCCCGATCAGGGGATATCTCCGAGAGATGTTTCGGTTCGCACGCTTCGGGAAAAAGGGTTTCGGTGTGGTTGCTCATGCCGGGCCAGCTCGGTTCCCCCGGCCGAGGGAGGGACATGCGGAGGGGCATATCTCATTCAGGAACCGTTGAGCGACCGTCGAGCGAGCTCGTAGCGCCCGATCGGTCCGCGATCGAGGACGACGCGGACCCATCGACTCCCCAGCTGGACGCCCGTGCTGAGCGGGAACGGCTCCGTCGCGCGATCGTGTCTCTCGAGGAGGACGTGGAACTCGGGCGTGAGCTCCTGCGTGCGGGGGAGCCGGAAGCGGCCCTCCAGATCGCCGGAGACTCCATCGCCCGCGGATCCGGCGTCCCGATCGGTTTCTGGTGGAGTGAGCATGAGGGTCCGCTCGCGTTCACGGCCGCATCGGGGGTGACCGCTCAAGCGCGTCAGGGGATCCGAGATCGGATGGGAACGATCCCTCCCTGGCCGACGTTGACGGCTCAAGAGCGCTCATCCCTCCGACGGCGGTTCGGCGCTGTCATCGGAGCGAAGCAGGTGAGCGCGGGCCAGGTGGACCGCGCGGTCCTCATGGTCGGGAGCGGGGAGCCGGAGCTCCGGCTTCGGATCCGATCCGTGAGGTCGTTGCTCGGGGACGCTCTGCCCTTGCTCGCTGCCACCGCGAGGGAACGACGGCGGAATACGGAGATCGATCTGGGGCTGGCCTGGACGGCACATGAGCTGTCTGGGCCGCTCCTCAGCATCAGATCAGCGCTGGAGCTGCTCGTCAGTCGGGGAGCGTCGGGAAGTGACGCCCTCTTGACGTTGTCGCTTCGCGAGCTGGAGCAACTGGTGGCAGACATTGAAGGGATCCTCGGTTGGGCGGTCGGGAGTCGCCCGCTCAGCCCGAGCTTCCAGGACGTCACTGAGCTGGTGGAGGCCGCGGTGGATCCGTACCGCAAGGGAAGCGCCGGCCATACGATCGAGGTGATCGCGCCGGGTCCTGCGATGGCTGAGGTGGATCCGACGCACCTCCGGGCAGCCGTTGCCAACCTGGTACGCAACGCTGTCGCGTACTCCGATCCGGGAAGCGTCGTCGTGGTGGAGGTCATCGACGAGGGACCCAGGCTGCGGCTGAGCGTGCGCGATCAGGGCCCCGGTATCCCCGCCGGAGAGCGGGAGTCCATCTTCGATCCATTCGTACGCGGGGAAGCGGGCTCGCGTCGTGGACCAGGCAGCGGTCTGGGGCTCTTCATCACCCGTCGGGTCGTGGAGGCGCACGGAGGCATGGTGTGGGTGGATCCCGGGTATCCGGGTGCCGACTTCCAGATGGTCCTGCCCGTCGATCGAAGGGAGGCGCCACGATTCGCGTCCTGATCGTCGATGACCACGTCCTGTTCGCGGAGGCGATCGGGGCCGCGCTCCACGAAGCCGGGATGAGCGTGTGCGCTTCGGTGACGAATGGGCGTGACGCGATCGCGTACCTCGAGACCGACCTGGCAGATGTGGTCCTGATGGACATCGGACTCCCGGATCGCAGCGGCCTCGCGGTCGGGCGGGAGATCCTGGAGCGGTGGCCGGAGACGAAGCTGGTGGCCGTCACCGCACTCGACGATGCCAGGGCCGTCGATGACGCCCTCGAGGCAGGCTTCCGCGGCTACCTCACGAAAGATACGCCCGTCAGCAGGTTCATCAGCTCGATGGAAGCAGTCGTCGACGGCCAGGTGATCCTTCCCCATCGGCTCGTCACCGGCGTTCACCGCCGCGGGAGCTCCGACGGGATCGCTCTGTTGGTGTCGCAACTGACGACGCGCGAGCGAGAGGTGCTCAGCCTCCTGGTGGAGGGAGCCGACGGAGGCACGATCGCGCGCCGGCTGGGCATCAGCCGGAACACCGTTCGGACACATGTCCAGAGCATCTTGACCAAGCTCCAGGTTCACTCCCGGCTGGAAGCCGCGACCATGGCCGTGCGTCACCACCTCGTCCCCCTTCCCTCGAGCGCGACCGCCAGATATGCGTCCGGTTCCCCGAGCGCAGCTGCCGGTTGACGGATCGTCGTTCCGATCCGGGTTGGTCTTTCCCGGACGGAGAGTCGCGCTTCACGGCGGCTCCGCCATCGGTATTACTGCTCTCATACGAACGCCGTAGCTCCCATACGGTTTCCGGTGCGTGCCCCAGCTTCAGGCGGTCGGTAACGTCGGGCTCGTCAAGGGAACGCTGACGCGAGAGAGGGTGTCTTGACGCAACCACCGGATCGCATCCGGGTCCTTCTGGCCGATCGACATGCGCTGTTCCGTGAGGCGATGCGAGCGGTCCTCGAAAGCGAGGCCGAGATCCATGTGGTGGCCGAAGCGCGCGACGGCTTGGAGGCCGTCTCAGAGGCAGAGCGCTCGCTCCCACATGTTGCGATCCTCGATGTCGACCTCCCGATGTCGGACGGCGCCCGGACGACCGCTACCATCAAGGCCCGCGTTCCTGAATGCCAGGTGTTGGTTCTCAGCGCACGAGAGGACTACCGGAGCCTGATCGAGGTCCTCGATGCCGGCGCGAGCGGGTACCTCACGAGGGAATCCCCGCTGGCAGAGCTCATCCAAGCCACACGGGCGGTCCATCATGGGGACACGCTCGTGCCGCCGGGGATGCTCGGCCCGTTGCTGAGCGACCTACTGCGCCGCAAGCGCGATCAAGACAGGGGGTTCGAGAGGATCGCACGTTTGACGAGCCGAGAGCGCGAGGTGTTGGCGCTGCTCGCGCAAGGCTCCGACAACGAGACGATCGCTCGGTCGCTGGTCATCAGCCCCCAAACGGCACGGACGCACATCCAGAACATCCTGGGCAAGCTCGAGGTGCATTCGCGGCTGGAAGCCGCCGCCTTCGTCATGCAGAGCGGTCTCCTCGCCAACCTGGTCAGATCGGACGGTATGCACGTCGTCGCCGCGGCCACCAACGAGGGACATCGATAGCGGCCGAAGTCCCAGGACCGGTCAGCTGCGTTCCGGCACCGACACTCCGCTCTCCATCGCGCCTCGCATGGAATCCAGCGTCTTCTGGAGCCCCTCGTGGAGCGAGACGCCGGGCTGCCACCCGAGAAGCTCACGCGCGAGGGTCGTGTCCGGGCGCCGGACCTCGGGGTCGTCGATGGGACGCTCTTCGAAGACGAGCTCCGACGTGCTCTGCGCCAGGGAGCGGATCAGCTCAGCGAGGTGTCGCACGGAGACCTCCTCGGTGCTGCCGAGGTTGATCGGGCCCGTAAGGTCGGTTCGGAGGACTCGCCAGATCCCTTCGATGAGATCCTCCACGTAGCAGAGGGAACGCGTCTGCGACCCGTCTCCGTGGATCGTGATCGGTTCGTCGGCGAGCGCCTGATGGATGAAGTTGGGAACGGCGCGCCCGTCGTGCCGTCGCATCCGCGGTCCGTAGGTGTTGAAGATCCTGATGATGCGCACCGGGAGGTCGTGGACCCGGTGGTAGGCCATGGTCGCCGCCTCGGCGAAGCGCTTGGCCTCGTCGTAGACGGATCGTGGGCCGATCGGATTCACGTTCCCCCAGTAGCTTTCCGGTTGCGGGTGGATCTGGGGGTCGCCGTAGACCTCCGAGGTGGACGCGAGGAAGAACCCGGCAGCCTTGCGGCGAGCGAGGTCGAGGCCGTTGAGGCTTCCGAGGGCACCGACCCGCAACGTGGCGATCGGATGCTCCTGGTAGTCACGGGGCGAAGCGGGCGATGCCAGATGGAAGACCCAGTCGACGTCACCGTCGACCTCCAGCTCCCGGGTCACGTCGGCTTCCAAGAAGCTGAACCGATCGGCCGCCAGGGATGATGCGAGGTTGTCGCGGTTCCCTGTGAGGAGCGAGTCCACGCAGACGACGGTCCAACCTTCAGCAACGAGTCGATCGCACAGGTGGGAGCCGACGAATCCGGCTCCTCCGGTGACGACGGCCCGCCCGCTGTTCACCACAGTGGCGTAGGCTGCCGCGGCGCGGACGCGGGCTCACTTCCGTCGACCCCACCGCCCGATCGGGACGGTTCAGGGATGACCGGTGGACGTCCCGTCGGGTAGTACCAGAAGCCTGAGCCGACGAAGTCCGAGGGGTCCAACAGGTTCCTCCCGTCGACGATCAGCGGGTACGTCATGACCTCCCGGAGCGCTTCCAACTGCAATCCACGGAACTCCGTCCAATCCGTGCCGATCACGAGCGCATGTGCCCCCGAGGCCGCCTCGTACACGTCGTTCGCGAGTTCGAGCTCGGGTACCTCCTCCTTCGCGCCGCTGGCGGCGCGGGGATCGCAGCCGACCACATGGGCCCCAGCAGCCAAGAGCAGTCGCGCAAGGGCAAGGGCAGGAGAGAAGCGGACATCGTCGGTATCGGGCTTGAACGCGAGCCCCAGGATCGCGATCCGCTTCCCTTCCAGGTTCCAGAGCGCCTCTCGAACCTTCGCTGCGATCGCCGCCACGGCTTCGTCGTTCACGCGTTCAACCTCGCCCAGCAGGGGGAATGGATATCCGAACCGCTCGGAAAGGTGTTTGAGCGCCGCGACATCCTTCGGGAAGCAATAGCCGCCGTAGCCCAGACCGGCGTCGAGGAAGGCACGACCGATCCGGGGATCGGCTCCCATGATGTCGGCGACCGTGGTCACGTCGGCATCGGCGTGCTCGCATACCCGTGCTAAAGCGTTCGCGAAGGAGATCTTCAGCGCGAGGAACGCATTGCTGGCATGTTTCGCGAGCTCGGCCGTCCTGATATCGGTCACGATCAGCGGGGCCCCGGCTTCCAGCAGCGGAGCGTAAAGGCGGCGCAGGACGTCGAGGCCTCGGGCGGACTCGACGCCGACCACGATCCGGTCGGGCTCGAGCGCATCGTGGATGGCCATCCCCTCCCGAAGGAACTCAGGGTTGGATGCCATGTGGAACCGGAGGCCCTTGCCCTCTCGTTGAAGGGTGGTCCGGACGCGGTCTGCCGTCCCGGCAGGAACCGTCGACTTCTCCACCACGACGACATCGTCCTGCGCGTGGCGCGCGATCTGACTCGCGGTTTGCTCCATCGCCACGAGGTTCGCCTCGCCGTCGGCTCGCGCAGGTGTCCCCACGCAGATGAACACGACCTCCGCCTCTCGCAGGGCACTCGGCGCATCGACCGTGAACGCCAGTCGACCGGACGATGTCTCGGTGTGCATCGCCTCTTCGAGCCCAGCTTCGTAGAACGGGCTGATCCCCCGAGCGAGGAGCTCGATCTTCTCGGAGTCGACGTCCGTTCCGATGACGTCGTGCCCGATGCTGGCGAAGGTCACGCAGGTGACCAATCCCACGTGGCCGGTTCCGATCACGGTGACCTTCAAGGCGACCCCTCCATCTGCGGTGAGCTTAGGTGGACCCAGGAGCACGGCCGACCGGCGAGGGCGGTACGTTGCCTACGCGCGTCGACGTACCCGTAACGACGTCTGACGCACGCGCGCCGAGATCAGGTGTGGGCGGGTTCCTCACGATCCTCGGGAACGCCGTCCAATGACCAGTCGTCTCTCCGGAGCAGTCGCCGGCCAAGCAGACCACGCCAACGATGGTCGGCACCACCGTAGCCGTTCTCACTCCAAGAGCTCGGCACCCGGTTGAGGAGTCCCCCGACGATCCGGCCGCCGACCTGTTGGATCTGGCGTCGCGATTGGGCGACGCTCGCCTGCGTGCTCGACTGCGCATCCGTGACGAACAGCACACCGTCCACGAGGTCGGCGAGGACCAGGCTGTCCGCGACCGGGAAGATGGGCGGAGCATCGATGATCACGAAATCCGATCGACAGCACTCCTGGAGCACCTCGTCCATCCGATCGGACTGCAGGAGCTCGACGGGCTCGTCGATGGCGGCGACCGGCCCACTGGGCAGGATGTGGAGGTCCGGGAGATCCGTTTCGACGATCGCTTCGTCAAGCGGGAGCGTTCCTTCCAGGACCTGACCGAGGCCCTGCTCGTTGCCGATCCCGAACACGGCGTGGACGCGCGGGTTCCGAAGATCGGCTGAGACGAGCACGACGGACCTTCCGGCTTGCGCCAACGCGACGGCCAGGTTGGCGGCCGTGCTCGTCTTCCCCTCCCCTGGACGGGCGCTCGTGACCAGGATCGTCTTCGCCTTCGATTCCTTGCAGACGGCGAGGAAGTTGGTCCTGAAGGTCCGGTACGCCTCCGCGGCAAGCCCGCGGGGTTCGTCCACCGACGCGAGATGAGCGGATCCGACATGCAGACGGTGCGCCCGAGGGATGGAACCGAGGATCGGAGCGCCGAGCGACCTTGCGACGAGCGGGGGATCCTGGATCCGGTCCCGCGCTTGGTCACGCAGCGACGCGAGGACCACACCGGCCACCAGCCCCAAGAGGAGCCCCAGCGCCAGATCCAGCTTGTGCTTGGGGCTGACCGGGGAGGTTGGCCGCTGCGCGTCCTCGACCACCTGCCCGGGGTCCGAGCTGAGGGTGGCGACCGTCGCAAGCAGATTCTGCGAGGCGAGCCTTGAAGTATCCAGTGAATTGCGCTGCTCCATGAGCGACTGCTGCTCGGGCGAGCCCGTAACCGCCTGGGCGATCTGCGTGTCGAGACCCGCGATCTGGGTGTCGAGGTCGGTGATCTGCGCTCGGATCGTGTCCGAATACGTCTTGATCGTACTGAGTGCCTGATCGTGCTTGAAGGTCTGGTAGGCCTCGGCGAAGGCCTGCGCGCCCGCTTGCGCGGCCTGAGGGGTATGGGCCGAGTACGAGATGCCGAGGATCTGGCTCGTGTTCGGATTGCTCACGGAGACGCCATCGAGGACGTCTTGGAGGGTGCCGCCGATCGTCGCGCGGGCGACGTTCGCGACCTGTGCCGATGTGACCAGCTGCATCTCGGTCGGCATGTCCACTTGGTCGAAGGGGTTCGGTTGGAGCGGCTGGACGAGGGTCGGGCGGACGAGGAACTGTGCCGTCGCTTGGTAGACGCTCGGGCGAGAGTAGGAATAGATCCCGGCGAGCACGACCAGGAACGCGGCAACCGCGAAGATCAGCCACTTGTGGCGGCCGACCTTGCTCATGAATTCCCGGATGTCGACCGTTGGCTCGGGGGGGGTCGCGCGAAGCTCCCTCGGTGCGACGGTCATCCGATCATGATCCCGTCTTCCGTTCTCGGCGTAGATAGGCGCTCCTCCGCATCTACGGTGCCCGGGGTTGGAACCGTCAAGGTAGTGCGCTCACGAGGCGACACCATCGTGCGAACGTCGTAGGGGCGCTACGTCATCGTGCCGGTGCTGCCGGCAGTGAGCCCGCATAGCCTCCAAGCACACACCCCGAGTCCGTGGAGCATGCATGTCAGCGGGAACGAAACCGGGCGCCAACTCGTCCGTCGGTGGCCCTCCGTCTGCGTCGTTCGACCGCGTCCGATCTCGGTCCAGCTGGAGATAGCGCCATGCGTGCGGGTGACGTCGCGGGCATCGATCGGCCTGTCCCCGGCGGGGACGGGACGACCCTGCGTGAGATGGATGCGCAGGGCGCAACGCTCGAGCTCGTCTCGTCCCTCTGCCGCGGACTCGAGGAAGCGGGGATCCGCTACTGCCACTGGAAGAGCAACGAGTCCCTCGTTCGGTCGGCGACTGGGGAGAACGATCTGGACCTCCTCGTGCATCGCTCGGACGCTCGTCGGTTCGAAGAGATCCTGCGAGATCTGGGGTTCAGGGACGCCCAACTCCCGCGCTGGAAAGAGCTGCCGGGCGTCTATCACTCGTACGGCGTCGATCCGAGATCCGGACGCTTCGTGCACATCCACGCCCACTATCAGCTGGTCGTCGGCGATGACATGACCAAGAACTACCACCTGCCGATCGAGGTCCCGTATCTGGCTTCGGCTCGACCGGAAACGCCGTTCATGATCCCCGCTCCCGAGTTCGAGCTTGGCCTCTTCCTGCTCCGCATGGTGATCAAGCATTGCACCTGGGATGCGTTCCTGACCCTCCAATCGTCGTTATCGGGGAGCGAGCGACGAGAGCTGGACGACCTCCTTGGGCAGGTGGATCTCGCGGATGTCTGGGCCCTGATGGGCCGATATATCCCGTTCGTCCCTCGGGAACGCTGGAACGGTTGCCTGCGTTCCGCGCAACCCGGCGCCTCGGTGTGGTTCCGGGCCAAGACGGCGAGCCGGGTGCAAGCCGACCTCGCCGTCTGGGCTCGCCGGCCGCGTGCGGTCGACACGTACCTGAGGATGTGGCGACGGTTCCGGACGCTGGCTCGTCGCAAGGTGTTCCGGCGCGGGCCGGTCCCGCATCGGCTCGCCGGGGGTGGGGTGCTGATCGGCATCGTGGGAGGGGACGGAGCGGGGAAGACCACGGCGCTCGAGGGGCTCACACGATGGCTCGCGAAGGAGAACTTCTTCCCGGTCACGGTGCATATGGGCAAGCCAGGATGGTCCCTGCTGAGTGCAACGGTGAAAGGCTCGATGAAGGTCGCGGCCGCCGTGAAACGGCGACCGACCTCTTCCGCGTCGAGCCTCCGATCCACACTCGCGACCGACGGTGGATCGATGGATGTGCGCGACC
>Ga0066710_100004675_pt1 | contig 12201 bp, 8 predicted proteins | sample GraSoiAngelo_159_FD_79666 | JGI IMG/M metagenome (GOLD analysis project Ga0066710, IMG submission 79666) | Grasslands soil microbial communities from the Angelo Coastal Reserve, California, USA - 14_1009_16_40cm | ecosystem: Environmental > Terrestrial > Soil > Grasslands | place: USA...
CGATCACGCCGAATCTACCCGGGCTGTCGGCGGGCCCGGTCCAGGCCCAGGTCTGGCAGCAGACGGGGAGCGCGCCGACCTTCAGTCTGATCGGTAGCGCCGCGCTCACGGTCACCGACACGCGACCGTGATCTGCTCAGGCATGGCCACGTTCTAGTTGCGCCCGCCGGGATCGAGCAGATTTACCGCATTTCTCCTCGGGGGTCACGGTCTCCTTGACGAGGATCGTCGGGTTGGTCCGGATGGGCAAGGGGCAGTGTGCGCCGCGACGGTGACGGCGTCGATATATGATCGCCAACGACGGGCAGAACTGCGCACACTCGTGCGCCGCCGGCTCACCCGGGGTGGTAGCGTGAAGCCCAGAGCTGGAAGGCGAGGAGCGTGTAGAGCTTCTTCCTGTGGTCGCGCCGCCCGCTCTCGTGCTCCAAGAGGAGCCGCTCGACCGTCTCCGGGCGGAAGAGACCGCCCCGACGGATCGCGTCGGCTCCGCACGCCTCGCGTACGAGCGGACGAAGTGCGCCGCGGAACCAGTGGCCGAGCGGGATCCCGAAGCCCTTCTTCGGCCGCGCGAGGATCTCTCGCGGGAGAACACCGGCGAGGGCGCGCTTGAGGACGTACTTCGTCGTGAGGCCATGGAGCTTCAGGCCCATCGGAAGGCTCGCCGCCAGCTCGACGACGCGCCGGTCGAGGAGCGGCACCCGGACCTCGAGGGAACAGGCCATGCTGGCGCGGTCTGTCTTCGTCAGGACCCCCTCGCCGAGGTAACCCTTGAGGTCGAGATAGAGCATGCGGTCGAGCCCCTGCGCCGATGGGGCGTGCGCGAGGATCTCGTGGAACGCCGCAAAGGACGGCGGCGCCTCCATGCGCCGGAGCGCGTCGGGCGTGAATAGCTCCTGCTGCTCGGCTGGCGTGAACGAGCCGAGCCAGACGGCGTGGCGCTCGACGTCGGCGTAGTCCATGCCCTCGAAGAAGCGCTTGAGCTTGAAGTCGAGGCTCAAGTTGCTGAGCGAGACCGGGAGGCGCTCGACCGCAGACCGCACGAACCGACGCCGTACCCACTGCGGCACCAGCTCGACCGCGCGGGCGAGGCGATGCGCCTGGTACGTCGGGTAGCCGGCGAACAGCTCGTCGCCGCCGTCGCCCGAGAGCGCGACGGTCACCGAGCGGCGCGTGAAGCGCGACAGCAAGAACGTCGGGATCAGCGACGCGTCGCCGAGCGGCTCGTCGAGGAGGTCGGGCAACCGCGCGACGAGGTCGAGCGCCCCACGAGGGTCCAGGACCTCCTCGTGGTGGTCGGTGGCGAGCGCGCGCGCCACCCGACGCGCGTGGGCGGATTCGTCGAAGGACGGATCCTCGAACCCGATCGAGAAGGTCTTGAGACGGCCTCCGAAATGCCGGGCGGCGAAGGCCGCGACCGCGCTCGAGTCGATCCCGCCGGAGAGAAAGACGCCGAGCGGCACGTCGCTGACCAGGTGCTGGCGCACCGAGAGGTCGAGGGCGCCGCGGAGCCTCTCGACCGCTTCCGCGGCGTCGATCGTGCGGTCGGGCCGGAACTGGACGCTCCAGTACGGCTCCACCTTGAGGCGCCCGTCGGTGTACGTCAGCCAGTGGCCGGCGGGCAGCTTGCGGATCGAGCGAAAGATCGACGACGGCGCTGGGACGTACTCGTGGGCGAGGTAGCGCGACAGCGCCGTGAGGTCGAGCGTGCGGTCGATCGCCGGGTGCTCGACGAGGGCCTTGAGCTCGGAGGCGAAGACGATCTGCTCCGGCAGCACGGCGTAGTAGAGCGGCTTGATCCCGAGCCGATCGCGCGCGAGGACGAGCGTGCGGGCCGCGGCGTCCCAGAGCGCGATCGCGAACATCCCCTCGAGGTCGCCGAGCGAGGCGAGTCCCCGCTCCTCGTACCCGTGCACGATGGCCTCCGTGTCGGAGCGGGTCTGGAAGGCATGGCCGCGCGCGGTGAGCTGCGCGGTCAGCTCACGGTAGTTATAGATCTCGCCGTTGAAGACCGCCCAGACGCGTCGGTGCTCGCCGCTCATCGGCTGGTGGCCGGTTGCGAGGTCGATGATCTTGAGCCGGCGCATCGCCAACCCGGCTGGGCCCTCGAGGAAGGACCCCTCGTCGTCGGGGCCCCGGTGAACGAGCCGATCGTTCATCCGCTTCAGGACGCCAGGGTCCGGCGTCCGGTCCCCGCGTGCGAGGACGTTACCGACGATGCCGCACACGGCGCCTAGTCCGGCCGGTCGACGCCCACCGTCTCGCGGACGTAGTAGGTCGGCTTGCGTTGCGTGTCGTAGAAGCCGCGGATGATGATGTCGGCGAGGAAGCCGATGAACAGCGAGAGAATGCCCGTGATCGAAAACAGCACCATCAGGAAGACCAGCGGCGTCGCTTCCAGGTGTCGCAGGACCAGGACGCGATAGCCGACGACGGCGAAGGCGAGGAAGGCCAGGGCCAGGTTCAGGAGCCCGAAGCCGCCGAAGATGTAGTTGGGGCGTGAAGAGAAGTCGCCGATGAACTTCAACGTGATCAGGTCCACCAGCACCTTGTAGATCCGCGTCAGCCCGTACTTCGACACGCCCCGGGTCCGCGGATGGTGAGTCACCTCCATCTCGGTCACCCGGCCGCCGACCCACGCGGCGAGGACCGGCAGGAACCGGTGCATGTCGCCAAAGAGGCTCACGTCCTGGATGACCTCGCGCCGGTACGCCTTGAGCGTACAGCCGAAGTCGTGGAGCGGCACGCCGCTGACCGCGCGGATCAGGAGGTTCGCCACGTTCGAGGGCAGGCGCCGCGAGAGCCAGAGATCGTTCCGCTGGCGCCGCCACCCCGACACGACGTCGTACGAGTCGCCGAGCGCCTCGAGAAGCCGCGGAATGTCGCGCGGATCGTTCTGGAGGTCCGCGTCGAGCGTGACGAGGATCGGATAGCGCGAATGGGCGAACCCCGCCGCCAGGGCCGGTGTCTGACCGAAGTTCTTCCGCAGACGGACCAGACGTACGTGGGAATCTCCCGCGGCGAGCGCCCGCAGCACCTCCCACGAGCCGTCGCTGGAGCCATCGTCCACGTAGATGATCTCGTACTCGCGGGCGAGGAGCTTGAGCGCCTCGGTGAGACGCGCGTGGAGCGGCTCCAGGTTGTCACGCTCGTTGAGGACCGGCAGGACGACCGAGACGCCCTCGGGCTCAGGCATCACGCTCTGCCGAATTCCGCCGCGGCCGATGCCGTCACCGGGCCACCGCGGCTGCGGGCTTCCGACGGAGAAAATGCGCCCACCATGGCATACCGCCCACCGGGATCTTCTCGTAGCGCTCGAGCAGATGACGGTAGACGAGCGGGTGGGTCCGGCCGAAGTGCAGATCAGCGCGGGAGTCCATGACGACGTCGCTGAGGAGGACGGCCGTAACATTGCGCCGCTCGAGGTCGTCGATCATCCGGCGCTGGCGCTCCTCGGGCTCGGGGAAGATGAAGTACGTCTCCCAGAGCGGCGACTCGCGGCCGAGGAGCACATAGAAGGCCGGCCAGTGTGGAACGACGAGGATCCGCTCGCCGGGGGCCAGCACCGCGTCGGCGGTCAGGCGCACCCTGTCGAGCAATCCCGCGATGCCGGGATGCATCCAGAGCACATCATTGGCCACCCGCACCTGGACGTATGGGTTGCGGACCTCGGTTGCCCAGAGGTAGACGGGGCTCTTGACGACGACGGTCAGCCAGGAGAGCCCCACCACGAGCGGCAGCAGCACCGCGGGCGCTCGCGCGCGCAGCCGTGGACCGAGCGTTGCGACGAGGCCGGTCACCAGGATGACGAGGGGATGGAAACTCTGCGCGAGGTGCTCGAGGTCGGGGCGCGCGAACGTGTACTGTACGTACATGACGCCGACGAAGCCGGCCGCCAGGACAAGCTGGCGTCCCGGCGTATCGTCGCCCGGCGAGCGCACCACGCCTACCGCTGCGAGCAGATAGAGCGTCGGGACCGCCATGAACAGCGCCCCGACGCAGATCTGGTGCAGGCGCTCGAGGGCCGGCAGGTCGGCGCTGACGACCCAGGGCCACGGCACTGGCTTGGCGAGGTTCGCGGTGCCGTTCCACGCCACGATGCGCACGAGGTAGGCGACGTGCTCGACGAGGCCGCCGAAGAACCCGGGCACGGCGACGAGCATGACGAGCATCGGAGAATAGCCGACGACGATCCCGGCCGCCGCGGCGCCGAGATCGCGAGCCGTCACCTTCCGCTCGCGCAGGGCGCGGAAGAGGATCAGGAGCACGAACGCGGCGGTGGAATAGAGGCCGTGATCCACGCGGACGAAGGCGGCGAGTCCGATGCCGACCCCGGCGGCGAAGTGGCGGACGGGTGTCGGCGCCTCCAGGAGGCGCACGGCGAGCCACACGAGGGCGAGGACCGTCGCCGACTCGTATGCCTTGTAGACCGGATACATCCAGGCGAGCAAGAGCACCCCGAGGATGGCCAGGAGCCACCAGCGCCGGACGACGCGGCGGAGTGTGAGAAGGCCGAAGATCAGGCCCAGCGCCTGTACAAAGGTTGTGCTGATCCGCAGGGAGATGATGCCGGGTCCGAGCAGCTTGAACCACGCCGCGCCCCAATAGTAGCGGCCAGGATCGTAACTGCGGATGTCGCGCAGCGGAACGTCGCCCAGCGCGGTGCGCGTCGTCACGTACCAGAGCTGTCCCTCGTCGGCAAGGTTGAGGTCGATGTCGCCCTGCACCCAAAAGCAGCCCACCGCGAGCGCGAGCGACAGCAGCACGATCACGAGAACGTCCAGGCGAGGCTGCGCTGCTTGCCCGTTCACACTCCGCGCCTCCGCTCCTGGTCGTCGGACTCGCAGCGCACGACGTAGCGGAGGGGAAGCCAGCGGAACGGGATGCCCTCGATGCGCGTGACGCGCAGGCCGGGTGGGATCAGCGCGAGCAGCCCGGCGAGATCGAAAGCGTGCAGGTGCCACTCGTCGTCCATGCGCTCCGGCATCTGATAGTCGCCGGCGCGCGCGCGCAGCAGCACGCGATACAGACCGCTCTTTCGAAGCATCGCCTTCAGGCCGTTGATCAACCGCTCGTTCGGCACCGAGACGACCGCGACACCCCCGCGCACGACGATCCGGTGCATCTCGGCGAGTGCCGCGGCCGGCGAGGGGAGATGCTCGAGCACCTCCGAGCAGTAGACGCGCTCCCACGCGCGATCTCGGAACGGCAGGTGTTCCGCGTCGCCCTGCAAGAGGGCGCCATGCCTTTCGAGACGGCGCGCCGCCTTTGCGAGAAGCGACTCAGCGAGGTCCATCCCGAAACGCCGCGCGCTAGGAACCTGCGCCAGGATGTGCCCGGCGCCACATCCGATCTCCAAGACTCGATCGTCGGGCCGCGGCGCGAGCAGGGCGAGGATGCGACGGACGCGCTTGCGCTCGATGTACCGGATCAAGGGGCTCGGATGGTTGTGAAACTGCTCTACGTCGTACTTCTCGACCATCGCGTCGTTCCACGCCTTGAACTCGCGCAGGTCGCGGAAGGCGCGCGCGCTCACTGCAGAACCACCTGCCGCCGGGTGCTGGCGACGAGCCGGGAGTAGACGGCCGGGTGCAGCGGGAGAAATCCCTCAGGTCGACCGCGGCGCATTGTCGCCAGTTGATGCTCGAGATTCACCGTGCTCCCCCCGAATGGGCATGTTGGTGCAAGCTACGAGCCAGGCCGATGATCACAGAATGCTGCTCCCATCAGTCCAAGTGTCCGATTTCACCGCTAATTTGGCGCATCGGCGCTCGCCCTGCTACCCTCGCATCGATCACGCCATGGTGCCCTGACACATCTGACACCAATGGCCGGGCCTTGCCGGACTGTCTTCTCTCGCCGAACCAACTCACCTTGGGTGAATCCTGGCCAACGGCACCGACGAAGGTCCCGCTCGGGCCCTTCGCGCCGAAGCGTCCGAGCGCGAACGGCGCCGGATTCACGGGCGGCGCGGTCCCGGTAATCAGCGCCATCATCTCACCGACGGCGGGCGAGAGCTTGAAGCCGTGGCCGCTCATGCCCGTCGCGATCCAGAAGCCGCGAACCGGCGACTCGTCGAGGATCGGCATCCAGTCCGGCGTGATGTCGAAGGCGCCGGCCCAGCCGCGCCGGCACGTGACCATCGCCTCGGGCGCAGTGGACGGCGTCTACTATCCGATTGCCGGCGCGATGTCGCGCATCACCTCGGACGTCCGGGGCCTCAGCGTCCGCGCGACCGTCGCGTCGTCGGCGGGCTCGGTTGCGAACGTGCAGCTCATCCGCTCCGGCGAGGCCGACTTCGCCTGCTCCAGAACGATATCGCCTACTACGCCTTTTCTCGGTGTACCCGGAGCTGGTGCACATCGTGGTGACCCAGGCGTCGGGCGTGAAGGAGCCTACGGCAGTGGGCTCTTCAGGGTGACGGCTGGGGTACCTGGCGGCGACCGACCTGCATCGGCTGGCCTCCTTCGGGAACGCGGTACCAGTGGAGGTGCGGCTCAGGGATGTTGTCCCACGCCGTGTCCGTCCATGGTGCCGGCACCGCGCGGTAGTGGTTGTTTGTGGGCACGACGCTTCGAAGCCACGCTCTCACCCGTTTGGTTTCGGCGCGCTGTGCGGGACGATCGTTGTAGGCGAAGAAGCTCCGGATGACGAGCCACTCGGGTTCCGGCCACCCCGCCAGCGCTCGGCCTGACTGGCCGCCGCGAACCTCGAGCTCGGTGTAGAACATGATGATCAGGTCGCCGTAGCTGATGAAGACCCGGTCGGTCGGCGCCGCGGAGCGGGAGAGCAGCTCGACGAGCTGCTCCATGGGGCCGGCGTAGGGACGGGTGATCTCGTGGAGGAAATTTCCTAATGGAAAGAAGACATCGTAGGCACGGAAGGACCGCCCTTGGGACGACGGGTTCATGAACGTGACGGGTCTGGACAGGGCCACATGGAAAAGCGCCGTCAGCAGGAGGCACGCCGTGACCGGCGCGCCCACCACACGGCTCCAGCGCAGCACGCTCACACACATGAACGCCAGCAAGACGGCGGCGAGGGGGAGGAGGCCTACCGTATAGCGGTAGAAGGACCACGGCGCAGCCGAGATCGCTATGAGGTAGGCGGCGAGAAACACGACGAGCACGAGGAACGGACGCCACGTCTGGGCCTCGAGGAACGGGCGCCGGCGCGCCAGCAGCGCGAGCGCCAGAAAGAGCGGGAGCGTCACGAACGGGAACGTGTAGCGATTTGTCCGCTCGAGATGGACGCGGAGGTTCTCCCCGAACGTGGAGAGGCGAGGCTCCGACGTGCTGGGTGAGAAGAAGTACACGGACGGTGCGTTCAGGACGAGCAGCACGGCCGCGGCGAGCGCGGCGCGCCGCAGGGCCGCCGCGTCGAAGCGCTTCACCAGCACGCACGGCACCAGGGCCACCGCCGTCGCCGCCGCGTTCAGGATGCTCGACTGAAAGAGCAGCGTCATCGCCGTCACGAATCCCGCGACGGCGAGCCTGCGTCCACGCGCAATACCCACGAAGAAGTACAAGGCCCAGATCGAGCACAGGATGATCGGGCTGTAATAGCGGCACTGGCGGACGTGGAGGATGAACGGAACCGACAGCGCGAGAAACGCCATCGCGAGGACCCCGATCCAGCGGTCGCGGAAGAGGGCCAGGGCGAGCGGATAGACGGAGATGACGCAGAGGAGACCGAGGAGCGCGAACGGAAAGCGCGCGGCGAACGTCGATTCCCCGAGCACCGCGAAGGAGCCGGCGGCAAGGTACTTGTCGAGCCACGGCGTCCACCGCCACACGTAGTTCGGTCCGTACTCCCGACCCACCTCCTGGGAGACGAGGTTTCGTCCGTCGAAGGCCGTGGGCACGCCCTGGTCCAGAATACTTCGGCCGAGCAGCGCGGTCTCGGCCTCGTCCATCCAGAGGAGGCGCTGGTCGAGCCAGAAGAAGATGAGTAACGCGCTGACCAGAACGACTGCCAGCCCCGCCGCTGTCACGGGATCGGGCGCCCGTGACGTGGCAGAATCGGCCGGACGGCCCGTCACGGCCGAGCGTCCCCTGGGCGAAGGCATCGACCTGATGCGCGCGCGCGCCGCAAAGTGGCCCTCCGGGACCCAGTCGCGCACGACGGCGTCATTGCGAGTTGCCCGCGGTTGAACGCGCGAAGGGTTTTGGCCATGCCAGCATTATTTAACGGCACCTGGCCGAGCCGTGCATCAAACGTACTTACTCGGACAGACTCCTCGGATCGCGCGACCCAGTCTTCAGTGGCTGGTCGGCGCCATACAAGCTTTTTCATCACGAGGTGCCGCGACCACATGCAGATGGCATATGGCATATGGAAGAAGCGTCAGAGTGATCCAATCGCCCGAAGCCCGCGATTGCCAGCAGCGCACCGCCCCAGTCGAGCTGTCTGCGCCATTGGCGAGGACGTCACGGGAGCCGCCGTCTCACCGACGGACGGACGCTCGGGCACGATCTGGTGCCCCTCGGTCTGGAGGATTCGGATCGCCTCCATCGCGTAGAGGCAGACGGCCCGCTCCGGAGCCCGGTGATGCTCTGCGTCGCGATGCGCGTTGCCTGCGAGTCCCTGGGCCGTGACCCGCGCCCACGCCACGGCCGTCTTCGGGACGCCGCCGGGCGAGACGCCGATCTGAACAATCCTCCCGCTCACAGCTGGCCCTGCGTTCGAGGTTCCGGCTTCCTCCTTCGATTGTACGGGAGCGTCCAGCCGGCCGACCCCTGAGCTTCCGGCGACCCGGCTTGACGAGCGCCGAGCATCAGCGCCCGATGCGACGGATCATCCGCTGGACCCGCGCCTCCAGGACCAGCTCGCCGCGCTGGTTCAGGACGCGGTGGCGATAGGTGACGATGCCGCGGTCGGGCTTCTTCGTCTCGCGCTTGTCGGCGACCTCGACCTCTACGGTGAGCGTGTCGCCTTCGAGCACGGGCGCCGTCACGCGGAGCTCCCCACCGAGGTACGCCATGCCCGTGCCGTGGAGGAGCCCGGTCTGCATGATCAGCCCCTCGGAGAGCGCGAAGGTCAGGGCCCCGGGCGCCGCGCGCCGCTTGAACACCGACTCGCGCGCGACGTATTCCATGTCCATGAAGAGTGGCTCGGTGAAGCCGCACAGGTTGACGAAGGTCACGATGTCGGTCTCCGACACCGTCCGGCTGAGCGTGCGGTAGGTCGTACCGATCTCGTGCTGCTCGAAGTGCAAGCCCTGACCGATCATGGCGTCCTCCCCCGCTCGAAGACCATGAGCCACACGTCGGAGCGCGGCGCGTAGTCGAGCGCTTCGGCGTCCCACCGGTACACCGTCTCCCGCCGCGACACGATGTCCACCACCCCGACTCGCGTGAAGCTTCGCTGATACTGCCCGAACCATCCGAAGATCGTCTGATCGGAGTCTTTCCGGACGAGCCACGACCCCGTCGCGCGAACGAAGACCAGATACCGGGGGTTGGCGGTTTCGATCTCCCGGATCATCTGCTGCTGCATCGCCGCCGCGTACGGCTGGAGCTCCATGAGCGGGTAGGTGTAGATATACCCGGTCGCCGAGCGCCGGCCCGCGTAAAAGTAGATCTGAGGCTCGGAGCCGACCACGGCGACGCGGTCGCCCGGAGAGGTGTGCTCGCGGATGTAGCGCGCGATTTCCACGGACTCGGGGAACGGGTTGCGCCCGTAGATCGCCCGCGAGACCTGGGCCGGGCCGAGCTCGAAGAGCACATCTCGCGATGCGAGGAGCGGCTGCCCGAGGGCGGCCGCCGCCACGGCGATGATGACGCCCCGGCGGAGCGCGCTCGATTGCGAGGCGAGGAGCGAGCTCAGGGCGTCGAGACCGATCGCGGCCAGCAGAGCGAGCGCGGGGAGCATCAGAAGGAAGTACTGGGGCCTGAAGTGGAAACCTACCATAGTTCCGAGAAAAGACGCAGCCGCCAGGAGCAAGACGAGAGCTCTCCGGGATCGGAGGCGGTCCCGCAGGAGGGCGACGAGGCCGACCGTGCCGAGGGCGAGCGTGACCGAGGAGGAGGGCGCGATGCCCGCGATGCGGCCGAGCAGATTGCTCCAGAAGGCGGCAAGCCCCGCCGAGTAGTGCGACGCGTATACGAACGACCAGAACCAAAAGGTTTCGAACGTCCCCGCGTAGAAGATGACCAGACAGACCAGTACGAAGGGGGCGGCAGCAGCGGCCAGGAAGAGGGCCGTTGCGCCGAGGCGTCGTGGCCAGCGGGGCGACGCATCCGGGCCGCTCCACAGGAGCAGGTAGAGCGCGCCGCCGCCGACGAAGGTGGCCGCGCTCTGCTTCATGAGGAACGCCAGACCGAAGAGGAGCCCGCCGGCGAGCACGCGCAGTGGTTGTCGGTCGCGCGCCGGGGCCAGGAGGACGAGTGAGCCGGCGACGCTCGGGAGGATAACGAAGTGCTCGGCGTAGGCCGCGAGGCCGAGGACGTTCGGGTTCAGCGCCTGCACCGCGTAGACGGCGGCCGCGACGAGGCCCGCGGGCGGCCCGGCGAGGCGTGCGGCGAAGAGGTACGTGAGCACCGTCGTAAGCGAGGTCACGAGGATGAGGCCCGCGTGAATCGCGGCGGTCGTCTGGCCGAATGCGGCGAGGATCAGGGCATAGGCGCCGTAGATACCGGGCACCTTGAGGTTGTAGGCGCCAGCAAAGGGCGGGACTCCCTCGAGCAGGAGCTGGCCGAAGTACGCGTACTCGCCTTCGTCGCGGTCGAGAGGGACGTCGAGCAGCCTGAGCCGGATCGCCGCCGCCGCCAGGATGATGACGGCCACCGGCAGCCAGACCCCGACGCGCCGGCTCACGAGCGCACCTTCTCGTAGAGAGTGATCGTCGGCCGGTTGCCCGGATTTCGAAAGACGCGGCGGTCGGGCTCCGGGATGTTCTCCCAGATCGTGTCGGCCACGGGGAGGTCGACACGGCGGTAGCGCTGCAGTGTGACCTCGGATCTCAGGTACTGGAGCGTGCGATCCGCGTCATCCTTTGTCCCGGGCGCCGCCGGCTGGAATCTGAAGAAGTAGCGGACGATCACCCAGTCGGGTGGCGGCCAGCCGGCGAGGCTCTGGCAGCCCTGCCCGCCTCGCACTTCGAGGTTCGTGTAGAAGCGGAGCGGCAGGTCGCCGTACGAGATGAAGACCCGGTCCCCCGGACGCGCGGCCACCCTGAGATGGCCGACGATCCCCTCGATCGGCCCGGGGACGTGGCGGGCGATCTCGTCTCGGTACTTGGCCAGCGTGACCGAGAGCCGACCCTGGACGAGGTCGGACCGATCGGGCAGGAGCGCCAGGAGCAGGACCGCGGCGGCGAGCACGCGACTTCGCGCGGCGAGGATTCGGATGATCCTGGCCTGGAGGAGTGCCAGGGGGGGCAGGAGCGTGATCACGTACCGGAAGAAGACGTGCGGCACCGTGGCGACGACGAGTACGTGGGCCACCGCGAACAACACGAGGCCGAGGCACGCGCGGGTCTCGGCAGAGCGGAGATTCATAGGCGTCCCGGTCGTAACGGTGACCGCGACGAGGGCCGTGACGAGGAGCAGCGCTGGGAACGCGTACAGTTCGATCCGCGCGGCGTACCAGGCCAGGTTCGCCCCGAACGACGCGACTGAGGCGAGTGAGAGCAAGGCACTGCTCTTTCCCCCGAGGTCCGCCGCCAGGAGCCATGGAAGATTCACGACGACCGGAGCGCCGAGGGCAGCGGTGAGCCACGGCAGGACCGTGCGGTCGAACGAGACGACGAGAAAGCCGAGCACCAACCCGGCCACGGCGCCGAAGAAGAGGAGATGACTCGTGTGCAGCAGCACGGTGAGCGCCAGGGCCAGGCCCGCGGCGCCGAGGCGCCGGTACCTTGGCAGGACGAAGTAGAAATAGAGGATCCAGATCGCGGCGAAGATCGCGACGCCGTAGTAGCGGCACTGGCGCACGTGCAGGAGGAACGGCACCGAGAGGAGCAGTGAGGCGGCGGCGACGAGCGCCGTCGCCCGGTCGGCGAAGACCCGCCGCGCGAGGAAGTACATCGAGGGGACCGAGAGGAGGCCCAGCAACGCGAACGGAAGGCGGGCGGTGAAGGTGCCCACGTCGAGCAGCGCGAACGAGGCAGCGGCGAGGTAGATGGGCAACCAGGGCGTCTGCTGCCAGAGATAGTTGTCGTCGTAGTCCGCACCGCACTCCTGGGAGATGAGGCTCGCACCG
>Ga0066710_100004678_pt1 | contig 12198 bp, 7 predicted proteins | sample GraSoiAngelo_159_FD_79666 | JGI IMG/M metagenome (GOLD analysis project Ga0066710, IMG submission 79666) | Grasslands soil microbial communities from the Angelo Coastal Reserve, California, USA - 14_1009_16_40cm | ecosystem: Environmental > Terrestrial > Soil > Grasslands | place: USA...
CGATGGATTTGCGGCGGCACCGACGCGTCCTGCAATACGCCGTCGATGCGGTAACGGATCGCGAGCTGGTGTTCATAAGGCTCGACGTGAATGTCGCTGGCGCGCTCGTTTACCGCTTCAAGGATGATTTCGTTCACCAACTTGATCACGCTGGCCTCCTGCGCCATCTCCAGCAGGTCTTCGCTTGAATCGCCAGTCGTCGCGATTTCGGCATCGTCGCCGACCATTTCATCCAGCGTGTCGCCGCCTAGGCCGTACTGGGTTTTGATTACCTTCTCGATGTCTTCGCGCAGCGCGAGCACCGGCTGCACATTAAGGCCGGTGATCAGTCGCAAATCATCGAAAGCATTTAGATCGAACGCATCGCTCGTGGCGACGTTCAAGGTGCCGTTTTGGCGGGAGACCGGGACCAGGCGCTTGCGATAGACAATTTTTGGCGGCAGCGCTTGAAGCGCCTGTGGATCAATTGTTTTATCGGCGAGGCTGATCAGCGGGAGATTGAGTTGCTCAGACATGATCTCGAGCAACTGCCTTTCTGAAACGTAACCGAGTTGGATGATCGCCCGATCCAGGCGCAATCCTTCGGCTTGATTCAGACCGATGGCTTCGTCCAACTGCTCCTTCGTGAGCAGCCCCCGATCGAGCAATAGCTTCGTTATACTCATAATCCGTTCAATCCAATCAGCGCATCCATGCGCTTCATTTCCAGCTTGTTCAATGCCACTTTCGGCCCCGAACTACCAGCCTAAAGCCCACTCGTTGGACTACCGTTGCCGGAGCCCCATTCGACCTAATTTTGGCGCTCAACTGCCCTTTACTGGAAAGGACAAGGTGATGGTTGTGCCTTGCCCCTTGCTGGATTCAACGGATGTCCGGCCATGATGCGCTTCGACGACGCGCCCGACAATCGCAAGCCCCAGCCCGGCGCCTTTAGGCTTCGTGGTGTTCAGCAAGGACGTGAACGCCTGTTGCGATTGCTCTGCAGTCATGCCTTCGCCGGAATCCTGAAATTCGACTTCGACGGATGAGTCTTTCATGCGAGTGGCGATACGCAGCTTGCCACCTTCGGGCATGGCTTCGACGGCATTCAGTGTGAGATTCAGAAACGCCTGTTCAAGCTGCAGGGGATCAGCCATCACTTCCGGCAACTGTGGGTCCAGCAGCTTTTCAAGTTGGATGCTTTGATTGCGCAGCTTGTGCCTCGTGAGCAAACCGAGGTCATCGATGAGCTTGTTCAAATTGACCGGCCGAAGCTGAGGCTCACTATTGCGAGCAAAATCCAAAATCTTTTCCACAATCCGGTTCAGGTGGTTCATTTTCTCGCCCATGATTTCTGCATCCCGGGCGCGCGGATCCTCAGGCGCGAACTTCAAGTCCATCGAGTGATAGAGCATCTTTAAAACGGTGAGGGGATTGCGGATTTCGTGCGCGACTTCGGCCGCGAGCAAACCCAGTGCTGACAGCTTCTCGTTCTGCCGCAGGTGTTCCTCCACGTCCACAATCCGTTCGTAGAGGCGCGCCTTCTCAATCGCGATCGCCGACAAGTCGGCCAGCGCGGAAAGGATGCGCACCTCCTCATTCGAAAAACTGTACGGCTGGCCGGTATAGACGTTCAGCGCGCCGATCACGTCGCCGCGAAAGAGCAGGGGCACACTGATGAGTGATACCAGGCCTTCGCGCTGGGCCACCGCCACATTTTGGTAGCGCGCGGAGTTCTGCACGTCATCCACCTGCAGTGGCTTCTTTGGGCGCACCACCACGCCGACGACGCTGTCTTCAACACTCAAACGCGGCTTTTGCACGTAAGTTTCACCGGCGCCGAAATGCGCGCGCAAGTCCAGCCAGCGGCGCGTCTCGTCCAATAACAGCAACGAACTGACTTTGCCAGACATGAGCGAGCACGCTTCGCGGGTGATCACTCCGAGCGTTTCATCGAGGTTCAGCGTGGAAGTGATGGTCTGCCCGATGCTGACGAGCGTCTCTAAAAGCCGAGCCTTCAATCGCACCTGTTCGTAAAGCCAGGTGTTGCGGATAACATTTGATGCGTGCACCGCCAATTCCTGCAGCAACTCCTGGTCGCTTTCGGAAAACGCGTTCAGCTCGGTGGAATCCACGTTCAGGACGCCGCGGAGCTCGCCCTGCACTTCCAGAGGCACTGCCAATTCGGAGTTGATTTCGCGCGACACTTCCACGTAACGCGGGTCAGCGCGCACGTTGCCGATGCGCGCCGGCTTGCCCGTGAGCGCCACGTGGCCGGTGATGCCTTCGCCAACCCGCAGTTTCACGCCCATGGCGTCCGCAGGAAGACCGCGCGCCGCGTGGATTTCGAGGAAGCGCGTGGTAGGATTTATCAGAATTGCCGAACCGCTGGTCGCGCGCGTGAGTTGAATGGCCTCGCGCAAAATCAATTGCAACGCCTCCTGCGGGTCGAGGCTGGAATGGATGACGTTGCTGACGTGGTAGAGCTGGCGCAAACGCTCCAATTGCGTCTTCAACTCAGCCGGGTCAGGCGCATTATGACTCACGCTACATGAATAGCAGACCGCGACCGGAAGGCCAATTTCAATAGTAGAACTTCAAGCTCGCATAAATCGTGCGGCTGCGCGGCAGCTCGGAATACACCGTCAGAGGATTCAGCCGATACGCCTGGTCGGTGATGTTTAACAGGCCCAGGCGCGCTTCGGCGTGACGATGAAGAAAACGGTAACCGAGAAAAACATTGTGCTGCCAGAAATCGTCCCCCGGAATGTTCGGCGAGTAACCACGGTTGTCCTGCCACGACCATAACGAATTCGCCTCGGCAAAGAAGCCGCTCGGATGATTGAATAACAGAAAGATGTTCGCTTGCTGCAAGGTGGCGCGCAGGTCCGTGTCATGAAAAGGGCGCAGGACCGCCGGCAGGGAAGGGAAGGCCTGTTCGAGCACGGCGTCCGTAATCCGGTATGCGCCTCCGAGCGACCAATATTTTCCGAGCAGTTGATTGATTACCACCGCAAGCGACTTCTCCTCGTAATTGATCTTCTCGCCAATCTGCAGCGGCGCCGACGGTTGCCCCAGCGGCGGCAGATCGAAGGCTCCCGTGGTTCGTTTACCTTCGGATTTTAAAATTTCGCCGCTGACGGTTACATATGTTTTCGTCGGGAACCGTTGCTGCAACCCCAGGCCGTACGTCTCGAATTCGGACCCCGGCACGAGGCCAATCACGGATTCTGAAGCGATGCTGCGATAGGCTTGATTGAAACCGGCGATCTGTGTCGGCTCCAGCCGCACGCTGGTGTCGTAATACACGCCGCCCAGCGAGCGCGTGTACGCGCCATGAATGACGGTGTTCGTGTGCGGCGTCCAATAAAATCCAGCTTTCGGCGAGACTTTGTCTTTACTCAAATCTCGTGCGGAGATCGGCGGCACTGTCACGTTTTGCGGATATTCTAAATAGTCATAGCTTACACCGGCGATGAGTTGTAACGGGTCGGCGGGTTGAAAGAAATAGTAGCCGTAACCGCTGACTCGCCTCAACCGAACCGTTTGTTCCTGCTGCGTGGTAAAGGCAAGGGAAGCCGTGTCGCTCTCGCCGTCCTGATAGCGGGCACCCGCGATGATCGTGTGATGTGGCGTCTGGAAGATGTGCTGCACCTCTGCCGAGTAGGCTTCAAAATCGGTGTGAAGCTCCAGGGGAGCGCGCGATCCCGTTGGCAATTCCACACCGTTTGTCAGGTCGAAGAACGTAAAGGATTTAGAGCCGTGCATATCGAAGTTGTCCACGAGCCGGCCGCCGAGAAACAACGTGTGAATCCCCTCCGCCCATTTATGGTCGTAGCCGAGAAACAGCAGCGGCTCCTGCCGCTCGCGAACCCGCAGCGTCAAATCCGGGCGCGGGACATTCCGCACGCTGCCTGGTGGAGTTTGCAACGTGCGGTCCCAGTCCCAATATTGCGCCACATCGCCCGCATCTGCGCCGAAATAAATCGCCTGCACGAACAGCCCGTCGTCTGGCGTGATCTGCTGCTTGAACTTCGCCGAGACGCCGAGCTGTTCGAGATCGTTGTTCTGCCGCTCGCCATTTTCTGAGCGGTAATAACCGTCGATGGCGTAGCTGCTGTTATCAATGCTTCCGTACTGTGAGGCATATTGGATCCAATCGCCGCGGCTGTAGTATTCTGTGGAAGAAATCACGCCGAAATGATCACCCGCAAACAGCCGCGAATATTCCTGCTGCGAAATGTTTTGCGATAGCGCGCCACCGCCGACCGGCGCAAGCAGATTCGCGATCAGTAATTCACTGAACCACGGCGTTTCATAACGCAGGTTCACCCGGCGCGGATCGCGCAACGCATCGTAGCTATTCGCCAAGAAAAGATGCGCGGAATAATTGCCGTAGTCGTACATCACGGCGCGTGACGCTTCGCGCACGCTCACGTCGAACATTCCGGCGTCGCGATAAATCGCAGCGAGGTTTGCGCTGCGCACCGCCTGGTCCTCATCCAGCAGCAAGCGCGAACGGAACAACTGACGATTGTTGTTCTGCGCTTTGGAAGTTTCCAGCGCGTCGACCGCTTCGTTTACGCGATTCTCCTGCTGCAACAGCAATGCCGAGTAGAGGCTGACCGTAGGGTCGTTCGGGTCCAATTCCCGCGCGCGGCGCAGCTCCTTTTGCGCGAGACCTTCCTGATACAGCTCCGTGAACGCTTTGGCCAAATAGCTCCGCAGCAACGACCGTTGCGGTTCCAGTGTCGCCGCCACTTGCAAATCGGTCCGGCCCGCTTCGCGTTGGCCCATGCGAAAACGCGTGAGCCCGCGACCGAGCCAGCCGTTCGCCAGCGCAGGATCGAGCCCAATCGCACGTTCGAAGGATTCCAGCGCTTTTCGCTCGTCGTTTCGTGCGTTCCAAAGAAATCCATTCAAGGCCCAGGCTTGGGCATTTTCCGGTGAAACTTCGAGCGCCGTCTTCACCGCGTCCGCTGCGGCTTCCCTGCGGGCGAATCCAAATTCCAATTCCGCCACACGCGCCCAGGCAAAGCCAAACCGCGGCGACTTTTCCGCGGCCCGCCGCGCGGCCTGCAAAGCAAGATCGAGTTGGTGCCGCGCCTGGTAATAATATGACTGCACCATCGGATCCTGAGGGATGTCAGTCGGTTCGCCTTTGATAATGCGGATGAAGTTCAGGATGTCCGGCGAGGACACGGCCAGCTTTTCCGCTTCGTCCACTTGACCAACGGCGAGCAAAAGCGATGCAAGATAAAGCCGCTCGGGATCGGACGCGGGTTGGCGATCTTCCGGGTAAAGCTCGAGCGCGCGCAGCAGATTTCCGCGCCGATACGCTGCGACTGACTCGCTTACGGCCGCGATCTCGGGTGGATCGAACACCGCCGGATAATAAAAGCACCATTGAATGACATTGACTGCGTTGACCACCGCGGTCTTGCGCGGCGCCTGGCCGGGGCTGACGATTCCTTGCTCGCCGCGAGCGAACACCAGCTCGCCTTGGGCGTTGCTGAGGGACACTTCGCCTTCGAAAACCGTGAGCGTTGTTTCGCCGTTGGGCGCGACGGCCAGATGAAACTCCGTGCCCCGGATCGCGCCCGATGCGACGGGCGTGCGAAACTCGATTGTGCTCGGCCGTTCGCGATTGAAGAAGTAGATCGAGCCTGACTGCAAATCGAGGAAGCCATTCTGGCCTGTGCTCGGCTGGCGAACCTCCAGCAACGTCAATTCATTGACGCGAATAACGCTGAAGTCCGACAGGCGCAGCAACGCGCGGCTGCGCCGTAGCGTGCGCAGACGATCCCCGGCCTGCAAAGTCTGGTTCGTCTGCGCCGCAATCCACGCAGTGGTGCTCGCCAATGCCGTTTCCACTTTGTTTTCAAAGCTCAGCAGCACGGCAGGCGCAGCGGTCGCGACGGACGCCACGGATATAAATAGCAGGCCAACCCAGCCCGTTTGTACGATTCTCATCCGGAAAAAAGAATAGGAATCGGTGATCGGGAGCGTTGTAAAGGTACAAGAATTACGAACTTTGGCAATCATTAAATGCTCGCCGCGCCCGGTGGGGGCACCGGGCCTACAGGTCGTTCTTAAGAGTTCCACTTTAAGAACGGAGGTCATCCGATGTGTTCGGTGTAGCTGGATAAATGAGTTTCATGGGTCAGCAGACGAAGGCGCCGCAGCGAGCGGTCTTGCGGTCAGCGGCGTGTTGGCGAAGGGCTTTGGCCCAAAAGCGGTCGCAGTGCCCACTAGCGTGGGGCACTTTCCGGTTCGCCGAGAAAACGGATGTTGCCGGCTGAGGTGACAAGTTTTTTGACGCCGCGGAGATCGTCCCGGAGTTTTGGGTCGGGGTCGATGCGGAGGCGGCGGTCTTCGAAGGCGCTGCGGAGGCTGAAGGCGAGTTCTTCTTTGAGTATGGCCGTGAAATGGATGGGCTCGACTTTCCAGCCGAAGCGGTCTTTGGCGCGCTCGGCCAATTGCATGCCGATGCCAGTGGCGTCGATGCAGCAGCGGCGGATGCTACTGAGCCGCAGAATGCGGAAGAGTTCCTCTTCGATTTCGGAAAACTTTTTGTCTCGGAGTTCGATGCGGATACGATCCCAGACGATGTCGCCGATCTTTTCACCAACATCGATGACAGTCAGGTCGTGTTTGCGCGCGACGTCGACGCCGACGTAGAAGTGGGGCCGATGAGAACGAGAGTAGAATGTGGAGGAACCGTCGTTGGCAGCTTCGTCGGCGTCATCGACTTCCTTGAGGTAGCTGAACGGCTTCAGGCAATTGGGAGTTTCACATGAGGTGATCATTTCCCAAGTGATGAAGGCGGAGTTTTCGTCGGAGGGCTGGCAACAGTATTCCTGCTGCCATTGTTCTTCGTCGAGGCATTCGGAGCGGAGGCGATGGATAAATTGGGCGGGCAGATCGCGGCGACCACTGATCTTGTTGATGCGGTCGACGAGACCCTGGTCAACGGCGTCGTAGATGCTTACGCGGTGGTGGCTCCAGCCCATGGGATTGCCCTGTTCTTTGATGGAGCGGATGATTTCGTTGAAGACGCGTTCACGCCGCGATGGGTAGAAATGATGGAGAGCTGGCCACCCCATGTGGTGCACGGTTTAGCGACGCGGAAGAGCTCGCGCTGGTCCTTGTGAACGGCGAACTCGTCGAGCTTAATGTGGCCGGTCTTGCCAACCAGGGCGTCGGGACAAGAAGACAGGGAGTAGATAGAGAAGCCACTGGAGAATTTGAGGACGTAAGCTTTGATATCTTTGCGGGAGTCGATGAGCCTTGCGCCGAGATCGTGAGCAAGGAAATTGAGTCCTTTGGCCCAGCGCTTGCACTGCTCGAGGTAGAGCAAGGCGGTGTTTTCGTCGCGCGAGGAAACCCAGACGTCATTGCCGTTTATGGAGTCGGCGGCTTTGAAGACGGAATCGCAAGCGTCGGCGTAGGTGAAACCGATCTGGCGGGATTTCTCGACGATCTTCGACGGTGAGGTGTCATCGATCCATTTCTGCTGGTAGGGCAGGAACATGGAAGGATTTTCGATTTGCGATGTACGATTTGCGATTTGGTAATGACCGCCTAAACCAGGATCTGATCGGGACGTTCCGGGCGGGACTCCGAACGGCTCAGCGGGGACGCTTCGCCCTACCTGTGGGAATGGCCGCGGACTCACGTCCGCAGCTACGGGAAGGATTTCAGGTTGCGTGTTCATGCGTTAGAAATTTTTTTTGTGCAAGTTGGTGCAACTAGGTGCTAGTTGGCGCAAGTGACGGATCGGGTTCAGGCGAACGGCTCGCGGGGACGCTCGCCCCACCATTGAGGGAGCGCTCGGCTTCTTCGAGTTTGCGGAACATGAAGCGGAGTTCGCGTTTCATGCGGCGAATGGTGTCAGAAGTGGCGGCGCCTTTATCGATGAGCTGGCCGTCCTGGGCAGCCTTGGCTTTGTCCCGGAGGTCTTCGGTGAATTTTTCCATTTCGAGGGACTCGTGAGAGAACCGCGCAAACGCGTTGATAAGGGACGGGATTTTCTCCGGCCGGACATCGAGGAGTTTGGACATTTCCGTGGAGTCGGTGCGGCTAAGGGTCTCGAAGAGCTTGAGCGCGAGAATGGACATGGAGGCTTTCTGAACCTTATCTGAGCCTTGGGTCGCAAGATTCTCGACCCAATCGAGCTTCGTCTCGAGTTGTTCGACGTGTTCGTGGCGAGCGAGCCAGTCGAGGTAGCCGCTCTCTTTCCAGCGGGTGAGATCGTACATATAGAAACCGGAATGGCCCTGTTCAGCGAGCCAATCAAGGATGCGTTGGTATTCGGTGGAGTCGTCGAGGAATTGGTGCTGGAGACTTTACGTTCCCGGTATGCCTTCGCCGAACGCGGATTGACCGGATAAACCGTGCTGCCGCTTTGCAGCAATTGATCAACTGCCGCGCCCTGGTTGGTCTCAATCGCCACGGCCAGGCCGGGATAGCTCGCGGTGCGGTCGCGCCATTGGCTCCAACCTTCCAAAGAGTGGTCAAACTCCCACTCGGCAACGAGTTGTCCCTGGGGATCGACGATCACGATCTGGTGATGGCCTTTGGCCCAGTCGAAGCCAGCATAATGAGTGATTTCATTCCAGTGTTTCATAGGCGTGTTTGCGACCGCCGACCCATAGCCCTGTCACCAGTCACCCTGATACAAGAGCCCTCGCGGGGCGCAGTTCTCTCAGACTTCTGGACAGGTGCCCGCGGACCCGCTGGTGTTCTTCTGTTAACTCTCTCGGAGTGGGAACGAAGCGACCATGCGGCGCCCGGGGCCAAGCGGCCGGAGCGATGATCTCCAGACCGCAAAGTTTTCGCAACCGAAACATCTTTCTTATTCACAACTGACTTACCCGACGCGGCAAAGTTATTCACCGTCGACTGCGGTGCAGCACCGGGCTTCCTCGACGCCGGATGAATAACTTTGAAATGCGTATCAGGGGGCGAAGCAAACAAAGGAGCCCGCGAAAGACGCTAAATCACGCGAAAAATTTGAAGGATTCGCCTCGGAGTGCGCGGAGGACATCGAGAAAAGCACCTGAGCGAGATTGGGCCCGCGAAAGGACGCGAATGGACGCGAAAAACTAGGAGTTAAACCACGGATGAACACGGAGAAACACGGATTTATTACAGAGGGGAACGAAGGAAACGGAGATTAGCTACGGGTGCAGTGATCAGAGTCGACGACGATCGGCGTGGAAGGAAAGGAAGAGTAGAATCCAGATGGCGATGATGGCGAGAATCGAGAAGGATGACCCGGTGATGATGGCGAGGGTGATGCAGGCTGGGAAGAGGGGCAACAGGATTCGACTGCGCAAGGACATGGGCGCGCAGGTGTCGCGCCAATGAGCGTGTTTGCGGAAGCGGGGCAGCAGAATCAGGGAAACGCAGATGGTGAGGATCGAACCGACGATGCCGCCGATGATGGTCTGTATGGTCATTTAGGCGAACTTGTTCATGGTCGTCTTTCGGCCTGGGTATCAACTGAGCCGCATTTTTGCGGGAATGTAAATGGAGAGAATGGAGTTGACCCGTGGCTCCATTCGCAGCGTGAGGAATTTGAGAATCGGACGGTAGGACTAGTCGGACCGGTAAGACGAGTAGGACATGGTGGATGAAGTGGACGAGGGTTGAAGTTTACGCGGGCTGTTCGCGGGTGACTTCGGTCTGGGACTTGTCGGGGCAAAGGCGGGGATAATGGGTGTGGCGCAGGTGGCCGTCGCGAGTCCATTCGCTGAATTTGGAGGGCGAACTGCTCGGACGGATGGGAGGAATGGGAAGAATGAGAGAAATGGACCGGACGAAATGAGGGGACGCGAGGATGGAGGGAGCGCTAAAACCGATCAAATTCGGGGACGTGCGGCTCGCGCCCGCCGGTACAGGAAACTACTGAAGCAGTTGGGGGCGCGCTTAGTGTACGCGCTGACACCCCGCTGAAGCGTAACCCCTCACCCTGACCCTCTCCCGAACGGAGAGGGAACAGCCTACAGTGTTAATAGAGCATCTCGGCCCCAATCAGATCGGGATATTCCGCGGGGACGCCTTGCCCTACGTTTGAGGCGCGGCTGCCGGCTCGACGGAGTCTCGCCCCACCAAGAGTATAACGCGGCGTGCCTGATTACTTCGCCTCCGGCTTGTCGCCGTTGGCGGCTTTCGCGGTGCTGGGCGGGAGTGGCGGCGGCTTGGACGGGTTGATTTTCACGGTTTGCGGAGTCTTCGGGGCGGCCTTAGGAACGGCGCTGGTCTCTTGTTTCTTCTCGTCCGGCTTCTCTTCCTTCTTTTCTTCTTTCTTCTCGACGAGGAGCTCCTTGCGGTCTTTGAAGAGGGGTTCGATGGAGTAGCGCGGCACGATGTAGGTGTACTGGGCGAGAGCTTTCTCGCTCTTCAGCTTCTCTTCCTGTTTGTCGACTTTCTCTTTAAATTCTTTGTCGAGCTTGGCCTTGTCTTCGGGCTTCTCGTCCTTCCCGGGCGTGCGCTCTCTGGTGAAGTTGCCATTCACGGCGACTTGGAGATAATGGTCGTCGCGATCGTCGGCGACTTTCTTGCCGACTTTGATGTCGTAGGTGAGGCCATCGAGCGTCTCGATTTTGGCGGTCACAGGTTTATCCAATCCGGTCTGGTCGGGAGCGCTGTTCGTGGCGACGTCCGTGAATGACGGGTACGCCAGCACGCTAGTAACCGAGCCGGCCTTGCCCGAGTCGAGCTGTTCGCCGGCTTTCGCGTCCACGAGCTTCCATTCGTTGGTTTCGCTTTCGCGCGCGATCTTCCAGGTGTTGGTCACGTTGGGCGAATTCACCGCGATGGATTTATGCTTCTCGACCTTGAAAAATTCTTTGTCCGTCCACTCGGCGGGCTTGATCTCGACGTTCGCGAACGGTTCGGAAACAATGGCTACGCTCTGGACGTCGTTGCCGACCATGAGGTAACGGCCATCGGGCCAGCCACCGCCGCCGCCCCCAAGGGGCGATTCAGCCTGGCCGCCCTCGCGCATGTGCTTTTTGCCCATCACGATTGTGTTCAGCACTTTGCCGCCTTTGTCCTTGAACTCGATTACGGTGCCGGTCTGCGGCGTCAACTCCAGCCGCGCGAGCTGCTTTTCTGTGATGCGCACCGGCTGGGCGACCTTCAGGTCCCAAACCTTGCGCAGGAATTCGCTCACGTTACCGAAGTTCGCCGGATAATCCGCGCGCTCGGCAACGACCCAGCGTCCGTCCTTGCGCACCAGGTTCATCTGCTCGCTGGCATGCTTCACCGTGATGCGTTCCACATCATTGATGGGGAAGTTCTTCACGACCTTCTGGCCGAGCCGCTGGTTGGACGTGGCCTGGGTGTTGTCTTTGTTTTTCGAAATGAAGATGGCTGCGGCGCCGATCACCAGCCCCGCGACGATCAAGACTGTCAGTTGTTTACGATTCATCGGGATACGCGATTTTTTGCACGTTGACGTTTATAGATGCCCAGGCCGATGCCGAAAACGGTCACCAGCGCCGGCATGCCGGCGATATTCGTCCACTTGAGACGGTTCTCAAGCGAATCGATCTCGCGACGAAGATCTTTGCGCACTTCCTTCAGTTCGCGCTTCGCATCGGCTTCCTTGGTGCGGAATTTCTGCAACTCAGCCTGTTGCTCAGCGGAGAGGATGGTGCGCTGCTGGCCCTGGTCTTTGCGGGCGGCCTGCAATTCGTTCAGCTTCTTCTGCGTTTCCTGCAAGGACCCTTCCAGTTCCTTGATCTTGGCACGGAAACGTTGATCGGCCTGCGCTTGCATCGTCTGCACGACCGTGAACGGCCGGTTCAGCGTGGCGCGGCTGCGCATGGCGATCAAGTTGCTGTCGCCGGACATCTGCTCGACCATGTTTTGCACGAAGCTCAAATTGCTGTTGCGGGGGATTACAATCTTCTGGCCAAAGAAGTTTTGCACCTGCACCGAGAAATTGTCCGAGAGCATGTCGGCATCGCCGATCAGGATCACGACGTTGTCGCTTTTGCTTTCCTTAAGCGAATCCACCGGCTTCGGCTCGTCTTTCTTGTCACCATCCTTTTTCTCATCATCAGGCTGCTTGGCGTCCTTGGGTTTACCGTCCGGGAACGCCGTCTTGAATTTGCCCGTGAGGCGAATCGCCAGCGGGTACGAGGTCCCCGAGGCCTTGAAATCTTTCAGGATTTGGTTGCCGCCCATTTGAGCCATAAAGCCCTC
>Ga0066710_100004679_pt1 | contig 12195 bp, 9 predicted proteins | sample GraSoiAngelo_159_FD_79666 | JGI IMG/M metagenome (GOLD analysis project Ga0066710, IMG submission 79666) | Grasslands soil microbial communities from the Angelo Coastal Reserve, California, USA - 14_1009_16_40cm | ecosystem: Environmental > Terrestrial > Soil > Grasslands | place: USA...
CCGCCGTGACTGCCGTGCCGTACACGTTCATCGTGGTTCTGATGTCTGTGTGCCGCAATGAGCTGTTGTTGCACGCCAACCGGAGTGCCAACGGCATCGAGCCATGATCTGTGCGTGTACCGGAAGGTATGCCATCTGACGTGACCGATGCCAGCCTTGGCTGCTGCTTTTCGAAGTGCTCGCCACACTCCCGCATAGGAGAATGGCAAGCGTCCGATTTATACCGGAGACGCGAACGTCCAATCATCAGGTCTTGGGAACTGGGCGAGCTGCTACTTCACGCTTGGAAAGCGCTGTTCGGTGGGGTATTTTTAGGGAGCCCGCCAACCGCGGCAACGCTAGGACGCGCGGACAGATTCCCAATGGGAGTACCGGACTATGCAATCGGCTCCTGCGGAAGTGACCACCGACCCTGAGTCTCGACCAGAGCAGCCAGAGACACGACCGGAACAACCAGATGGCAGCCGCCTACGCTTCAGATGGAGCGTGGGAGCCGGACTCATAGTGGCGCTGCTTGCGGTAGCTTTGGGTACCGTTCTGCTGGTAGGGATACGGAGCAGGGGCCACACTGTCCGGAACGTTGCTCAGTCTTCGCATCACGCGAACCCGAATCCCATTCTTCGACTCAAGGGGACGACAGAAGCTGTTCAGTCCCGTGCCGTACTCGCACCTCTGCTCGCCGGCCAGCAAGTAAGCACGCTTACGGTCATCCGGCTCGCGACCGCGGGAACCCGAGTGAAGCCGGGCGACTTGCTGGTCGAATTCGACCGCCAGGCCCAGGTGCGGGATTTCATCGACAAGCAGGCGGAGTACTCCAAGTTGGCCAACCAGGTGTTAGGGGAGCAGGCCAAGGAGAATGCGGCGCGAGCAAAGGACGAAACCGAACTCAAACAAGCAGAGGACAATCTCCTTAAGGCCGAACTGGAAATGCAAAAGGCGGAAATCGTTTCCCGTATCGACGCGGAAAAGAATCAAGAAACCCTCGAAGAGACGAGAGCCACATTCGAACAACTGCGCGAGACCTTCAGTTTGAAGCGGAAGGCAGCGGCAGCAGCCATTCGCATCCTGGAAATTCAGCGTGATCGCATTCACGAAACCATGCTTCATGCTCAGGCGAATGCGCAGCTGATGCAGATTCACTCGCCCATCGAGGGCGTTGGTCCTGAACACCATCTGGAAGCAGGGGACGATGGGCGAGGTCCAGGAGGGCGATCAGGTGGAGCCAGGAGTGCCGTTCCTGCAGGTGGTGAATCCTTCCCTCATGCAGGTCCGTGTGCTCGCGAATCAGCAGGATTTTCTGAGTTTGCGCATTGGCCAGACGGCGAAGGTCCGGCTGGATGCGTATCCGGAACTGGTGTTGCCGGCCAGGATCGAACAACTCGCTCCCATTGGCGAAGGAGGCAACTTCTCTGCCAAGCTGCGCTCGTTCGTAGTCATCGTATCGATTCAGGGGAACAACCCCAAGTTAATGCCGGATCTGTCCGCCGCAGTAGACGTTGATGTGTCAGGACAGACTGACACCGGAAGTGGGTCGTGATGATTAAACGCCTTCACCAGCTTTGGAGGCAGCGCAGGGTGCTGGTCGTCGCCATTCTGGTGGTGGCGGGCAGCGGAGTGGTGCTGGGGGCGGTCCGCTACAGCAGGCGATCGCCATCGCTGCCGACGTTGGAAGTGAAACGGGAAGAATTCCTTGACTCTCTTCAATTTCGAGGCGAGGTGAAGGCGCTGAAGTCGATCACCATCAGCGCGCCCGCCGAAGCAGGCGACCTCCGGATTATCAAGATCCTGCCCGAGGGTACGCCGGTAAAACCGGGCGACGTGGTGGTTGAGTTCGACAAAACGAAGACGGAGCAGGAACTCGCACAGGCCCGGTCCAGCCTTAAATCCGCAGAGGCGGAGATCGAGCAGGCTCGTGCCCAGGCACGCCTCGCGGAAGAAGAGGACACCACCGCCGTGATGAAGGCGCGGTACGAGGTGGAATCGACCAAACTCGAGGCCAGCAAGCAGCAGATTGTATCCAGGATTGAGGGAGAAGAGGCGAAGCTGAAGGTTACTGATGCCCAGCAAAAGCTGCAGGAGGCTGAGGAGAAGCTGAAATCGGACCGCGCCCTCCATCAAGCCACGATTGCGGGCAAGGAGCAAGCGAGCAAGAAAGCCGCCTATGACGCGCAACGGGCCGAACGGGCGTTGACGCACATGAGCTTGCCTGCGCCGTCGCTTGGGACGATCAGCCTTTTGCAGCACTGGGCCGGCTCAGGTTTCGCCACCTATAAGCCAGGCGATCGAGCCTGGCCGGGAGCATCTTTGGCGGAACTGCCGGATGCCTCGACGCTGCGGCTTTCAGCACGGGTCGATGAGACCGAACGTGGGCGGCTCGCTCTGAAGCAGCCCGTGACAATCCAGTTGGATGCCATTCCCGATAGGCAATTTACCGGGCACATCGAGCAGATCAGTGCGATCGCCACTCTGGACTTTAACAGCGGCTGGCCGCTCGCGCGGAACTTCATTCTTGAGATCGTGCTTGACCAGACGGATTCGCGCTTCAAGCCCGGCCTCACCGCGCAGTTGACGGTGGTCGTGGACCGAATTCCCGATGCCCTTACCATCCCCGCGCAGGCTCTGTTTCGAAAATCCGGTCAGGACCTGGCTTATGTCTGGCGAGGGAGGCAGTTTGAGCCGCGCGTCGTTGAGGTTGCACGGCGGAGTGGTGATCGGGTATTGGTCGCCAAGGGTTTGCGGCCGGGGGAGCGAGTAGCTTTGCAAGATCCGTCCCCGAAGGAGCAATGACGTAGAGATGAAAACCCGGCGAGCAGCAACGTGGGCCGTGGCGGCAGTTGTTCTGCTGGTGGTCGTCGGCGTGGTAGCCGCCGTGCGGCGGGCAAGTCCCGCAACCACGACTGACGAGATCCCCACCGCCCACGTGAAACGCGGTGAGCTCGACCTCAAGGTGCACGCCACGGGCGAATTGCGCGCCAACCACTCGGAAGCATTGACCGCGCCCTCGATTGCGGGAGGCGCGCTCCAAATCACGCGCCTACTTCACACCGGAACCGCGGTGAAGAAGGGTGACTTGGTCATGGAATTTGATCCCAGCGAGCAGCGTTACAAACTGGAGCAAAGCCGGTCAGAATTACTCGAAGCTGACCAGGAAATCACCAAAGCAAAGGCGGATGCAGATGTGCAGGCGGCGCAGGATCGAGTCGCGCTGCTCAAGGCACGCTTCGACGTGAGGCGGGCAGAACTGGAAGTCCAGAAGAACGAACTCATGAGTACGATCGACGCCGGAAAAAATCAGCTCGCTCTGGAGCAGGCACGGCGTGTGTTGGAACAGCTCCAGCAGGACATCAAGTCCCACACTGCATCGGGCCGGGCGACAATCTCGCTGGCACTGGAAAAACGCAACAAGGCGAAGCTGGCGATGGACCAGGCACAGCAGAATATCGGCAAGATGCGCGTCCTCGCTCCTATGGATGGCTTGGTCGCTTTGGCGAAGAACGAGGGAGCCTCGGGTGGATTCTTCTTCAGCGGGATGTCGCTGCCGGAATACCGCGAAGGCGACCAGGCTGAACCTGGCAGCACGATCTGCCAAGTGATTGACGCCAAAGAGATGGAACTCGTGGCCAAAGTGGGCGAACGCGACCGCAGTAATGTCAAAGTGGGTCAGCCCGCCGAGATCCGCCTCGATGCTCTGTCGGGTCAAGTCTTTTACGGAACGGTTAAAACGGTCAGCGGAATGTCTGCCCACAGGTTTTGGGACGATGACGCAGGCGCAAGGTTCGAGGTAGCAATCAAACTATCCACCGCAGATTTGCGTCTACGCCCGGGCTTCAGCGCTGCAGTAGTGATCGTTGGTGATCAAAGGAAGAACGTGCTTTATGTGCCACGCCAGGCGGTGTTCTTGAAGGACAGCAAGCGTGTGCTCTACACGCGCGATGGAAATGGTTTTGATCCGCGCGAGGTGAAGATTCAATACGAGAACGAGAGTCGAGCTGCGGTCGAGGGCATCGATGCCGGCACGGAGGTCGCTCTGGTTGACCCCACCGCACCCAGAAAAACGGGGAACGCCGCCGCCTCCTCGCCCGGCATCGGCGGAGGCGGCCCGTAATGTCCACCGCAGCACAAGTGGCTTCTGGACGCGTGCTTCGTGGCTATCAGCAGTGGCTGCCAGACCTCTCCCTGGGTCTGCAGAATTTGTTGCTGCATCGCCTCCGCTCGCTGCTGACCATGCTGGGAATGATTTTCGGAGTTGCCGCCGTCGTCTCGATGCTCTCAATCGGCGCCGGAGCAAGACAGAAAGTGATGGCCTTCATCGAACAGATGGGCGTCCGAAACTTGATTGTTGAAGCGAAGGAGACCACAGAGTGGCAGGCTCACCAGAAGATTCGCAAGATTTCGCCCGGGCTTACGTTCCACGACTACCGGGTGATTCTCGATGATGTTGACGGCATCGTCGCCTCCAGCCCTCGCAAGCGCTTCACGAATCCGAAGACGCTGCCGAAGTCGCAGCAGGATCCGCCGGCAGTTTACGGCGTCAATCCCAGCTACATAAAGATCGCAGGCCTTCATCTGGTACAGGGAAGGTTCTTTGATCAAAATGAGGAGAACCGGGGTGCAGCGGTTTGCGTCCTGGGCGCAGCTGCGAGGCTAAGTCTATTCGGTGCGTCCGATCCGGTCGGCCAGTACGTCAAAGTCAATGAACAATGGTTCCGCGTAATCGGCGTGGCAGGTCCGCAGCTGAGCTCTCAGACCGAGGTTGCTGGCGTCTCCACTCAGGATCTCAACAACACCATGTATGTTCCGCTGAACTCGGCGCTTTTGCGTCTCGAGGACAGCTACAGTGGCGTGCGCGACGAAATCGATGGGATCTATCTGAATCTTCGGGAGAACGCGGAGACTCCGGCAGTGGCGAAGGTCGTGAGAGCGATCTTGGATGCATCGCACCACTCTGCTGGCGATTTCAGCGTGGTGGTCCCCGCCGAATTGCTCGCCGAACAGCGGCGGACCGAGCGCTTGTTCAACGCCGTTATGGTGGCCATCGCTTCGATTTCACTGCTGGTAGGCGGGATTGGGATCATGAACATCATGCTGGCCAGCATCCTGGAACGAACCCGCGAGATCGGAGTCCGCCGTGCCGTAGGAGCACGCCAATCAGACATCATCCGGCAGTTTGTGGTTGAGGCAACGATGATTTCGTTCGTAGGCGGAAGCTTTGGGATCGTCTTCGGATTTGTCATGTCGCGCCTCATTGCGTGGCTCGCAGGATGGTCTACCATCGTGACCGCCAGTTCCATCGTGTTGGCGTTTGTGGTTTCCATCACTGTCGGGTTGGTGTTTGGAATCTATCCTGCCGTAAAGGCCGCGCGCCTGGATCCTGTGGAAGCAATTCGCTACGAATAAACGACTCGCTCGAATCCTTTATTTCGGAATCGAAATCTGGAGGTCAGTAAGATGCAGCATTCCCGTATCGCGCTCTTCCTCGTGCTTTGTCCTTCACTGTTGATGGTCCCGCGGGCAAAACCGCAAACTCGCGAGAGCTATCGCGGGCTGATGACCCCGCAAGTGCGGTCCGACAGACTGCCGGCGCCGCAACCCATGCGCGACTACCTCGTTGACGGCAAGCTCCGTTTGACCTTGAGAGATGCAGTCCTTCTGACCTTGGAAAACAACAGCAATGTCCACGTTCAGGAGGCCCAGGTGGAGGACCAGAAGTTCACACTTCTGCGGGCGTATCAGCCCTTTGATCCGCTTCTGCAAAGCAAGTTTGACGTAAATCGCTATTCTTTTGCCGTCAATAACCCGTTTCAGGCGGCTGGAGTCTCAACCAACGCTCCTTTTAACTCCTTGACGCAGACTGCACAGGTCAACTACACGCAAACGTTTCAAACCGGCTCGAATGTCGTAGTCGGTCTTAGTGGCAGCCGGAATTCCACTGGCCCCGGCCAGTTCTTTTTCGATCCCAGCTACACTACGACTCTTAACCTGCAGTTTTCGCAGCCACTCTTGCGGAATCGGGGACTCTTAGTCAATCGCTCCCCGCTCCTCATTGCGCGAAGAACTCTGCAACAATCGCGCGCCACCTTTGAGGCGCAAGTGAGTGATGCGATTCTGCTGCTGGTCAACCAATATTGGGCAGTGGTTCAGGCCCGGGGAACTCTCGATGTGGAGCGGAAGTCTCTGGCAGCGGCGGACGCCAGCTATCAGCACGACAAGCGAGCTCTGGAACTAGGGGCCTTGCCTCCGCTGGACATCTACCGTTCGGAGTCCGAAGTTGCTACTCGCCGGGTGCAGATGATTCAAGGCGAGTATGGGCTGAAGAAAGCGGAGGACGCTTTGCGATTGACGATTGGAGCCGATCAGGATGAGTACTTCCGCGCCCTTGACCTCGACCTGACGGAAAAGCCCGAGGCGGAAGGTGAACTGAAAAACGCCGACGCGGTGTCAGCTTTGCAACAGGCGATTGCCCGGCGACCGGAAGTCGGAGCGATACGCTTAGCGCTCGCCAACGATGACACGAATGTTCGTGTGGCTCATAATCACCTCAAGCCTGACTTGTCGTTGAGCGGCTTCTACCAGAGCAGCGGATTGGGTGGCAATCAATACAACCTTATCATCGACCAAACCACCGGCCAGGTTACTTCCCAGCTGATCTCGCGCGGAGGTCTGGGGTCTTCGTTCAGTCAGCTCTTCGGCTTTGGTTTTCCAGGATACGGTGCGTCCTTAACCCTGAATCTACCTGTCAAGAATCGGGCGGCACAGGCCGAGTTGGGCAGCGCACTCGTATCTCGCCACCGCGATTTGTATTCCGCGCAACTGGTTCGAGAGCAAATCACCCTGGAAGTAACCAACGCTGTTCACCAGCTTGAAGAAGCCAAGCTGACGCTGGCCGCGGGGAAGACGGCCGTAGATCTGGCACAGAAGGCGTTGACCGCGGAACAGCGAAAATACGAACTCGGCGCACAGACGATTTTCTTTGTTTTGGACTCACAGACTAAGCTGGCGCAGGCCGAATTAGACCTGCTGCAAGCCGAGGTTAACTATCAGATCGCCCGTGCTGCAGTGGATCATGCGACCGGCGGATTGCTGGAACCCTTTCAAGTTCAGATCGCTGAACTCACTCGATAGGCGAACGAAGTGTGGTGTTAGCCCAATTTTCTTGGTGCGCAGCCAACTAGCTACCTTTTTGTTCACATTGATGTTGGCTAACGTAGAGGGACTCCGCTGCACGACTGCGCTTCATGCCCTTGTTTGTCTGAGCCCTATAACGACAAGGTGACTTTTTGCTTGGCAAAACGCACTAATCTGAACAATTCGGCGTCTTTCCCCCGTAATATGTCTGAATTATGAGCAAGGTGAGACTTGTTATTTTTGATATTGGTGGAACTATTATCCAAGACCACGGAGAAGTAGTCGCCTCTTTTTCTACTGCGCTGGCAGCGAATGGGGTGGAGGCGAGTGAGGCGGAAATTAACGAGTTAAAGGGTTCCTCGAAAGGAGATGTGATCAAGAGATTTGTCGAGCGGCAGTGGGGGAAGGAAGATGCGGGCAACGAGGATCGAATTCGTAAAGCCTATGGGGATTTCAGGGCTGAACTGGAAAACATGTTTTCAAATGGCGGAGTCAAGCCAATCGTTGGGGCAGAGGCTTCGTTTGCATGGCTGAAAGCGCACCATATCGTGTGCGCCACGACCACAGGCTTCTACCGCTCAATTACTGACCGCATACTCGATTCCGCTGGGTGGCGAGAGACGTTTGCTGCCAACATCTGCAGCGATGACGTAAAAGTCGGACGTCCTTCTCCCTACATGATCTTTCACGCGATGGAAGCAAGTGGAATCGACAACGTCAGACAGGTTCTGAACGTAGGCGACACTCCGCTGGATATACAAGCCGGCACTCGAGCCGGGGTGCTGGGGGTCATCGGAGTCTTTTCTGGAATACACAAGGAGGCGCGTCTTTCGCAGGAGTCGCCTTCGCATCTGATTCCAAGCGTAGCCGAGATACCGTCGCTTATTGAGGCTCACTATTCTTGATATCGGATTTTCCGATGGAGTGGGAAGTTAAGAGAACCGATCGAAAGGCAGACGCCGGTGGGCTTGTCAACCTTCTTTCCTATTTTCTCTCTCAGATGTGGATCACCGGCCGTAACCGCGGAAGAGGAGTAGCTTCTTTATTGCGAATCGGATGTTCGATTATGACCAACCCAATCGGTCTGCAGATTCGGCGGCCGCACTAAGGTCTGCATCACCACGCAATACTGTTCTGTTTTCTCTCGCAATCCGCGCAGCTGTTCCGAGGTTGCGTTCGGCGCAACAATATCAAAATGAAGATAAATGCTCTCAAAGCCGACGGGCACGTCTTTTGATATGCCAAGGGTACCTCGGAGATCCAAGCCTCCCTCGACCGTGACCTCAATGCGTTCGGTTGGTATGCCCATAGCCGCAGCCACCATCTGGCAGGTAATCTGCGCGCAAGCCGCCAGAGCCCCCAGCAAGAGGTCGCCGGAACAGGCGCCGACACCGCCGCCTCCGACCCCCTTGTGGGCCTCGGCCTTGTAGATGGCCCGTCCGAGATCGATGGAGCAGGCGACCGGAACATCCGTCTGTCCACCTTTCGCGCGGATTGTGATTCGCGAGGCATTTGGGTCGTTGCGGTATTGCTCTTTCAGCGGTCTCTGCAGCGATCGAATATCCATAGCAACCTCGCTCTCTATATTCCTGGCCGTTTTTCGCTGATCGGGAGCTTCGGCCAAGCCGTCTTGAAGCCGCTCCATCTGCTTGCTAGGATATATGCCATCAGGGAGGCTCATGCCCAAATTCGTGATCGAACGCGAAATCCCGGGGGCCGGAAGTCTATCCGACGCCCAATTGCGGGAAGTCTCTCAAAAGTCGCTGAACGTTCTGAAGGGGATGGGTCCCGAGATCCAGTGGCTCCACAGCTACGTAACCGGCGATAAGGTGTACTGCGTCTACTTGGCCCCGAACGAGGCGACTATCCAGGAACACGCCCAGCGTGTAGGACTTCCTGCCAATCGCGTCTCCGCCGTGCGGCGGCTTATCGACCCGACAACCGCGGAATAACCGCTGGCTGGCCTCACCTGCTCTAACACGGGGCAGATCCAGACTCCGGCATCAACACCTCTTCGATCGCTTTCTCCACCGGCAAGGCCGAGCCTTCTGACCAGGCGGTCAGGCTGACGGTCGTGCTCAAGGCCTGCCGTGCCGGGTGCAGACTTGTGTCCAGTCTGGTTTGTTCTGCCGAGGTGAGCGGGGCGCCAATATTTTGGCGCAGCGCAGCCGCCGCAGCCGCCAGTCGCATGGCACGTTCGGCTTCGAACTGAACGGCTGCGGTGCACGCGAAACACTCCAGTAGGCGTGCAATTCCGCGTTTGTGGTCCAGTTCCTGGAAAATCTTAATGCTTTCCCTGTAGAGAGAGAGCGCGGTGGGATAATTCCCCTGTTCTCCCGCCAAGTTGCCCAGATCAGCGAGCGTGCCTGCAATGCCCCAGCGGTCACCGAGCTCCCGAAAAATTGCCAAGCCCTGTTCGTACAGCGTCCGCGCAGCTGCGCGTTCACCCTGATCGCGAGCAACGTCGCCCTGGTAGTTCATCGACCAGGCAACTCCGGTCCGATCTCCCATCTCCTGGAAGATTGAGAGACACTCCGCGTAGAGAGAGCGGGCTCGGGCATTGTCACCCTGCAATTTGACCACATTCGCGAGGTTACTGAGAGAACGGGCGATCGCCTTCTGGTCGCCCAATTCTCTCCACAGCATCAGGCTCTCTTCGAACAGGGAGCGCGCAACCGCGACCTCACCCTGGTCCCGGGCTGTGACCGCCAGCGCGTTGAGAGAGACGGCGATGCCCTGCTGGTCACACAATTGGCGCGCGATGTCCAGACTTTCCCGGATGAGTGCAACCGCCGCGGGATAATCTCCTTGCTCGCCGACCAGCACGCCCGCGGCAAATAGGGCGCGTTCTCGTGCCTTCGTGGGAGGTACCGCTTCCGCGAGTTTCAGGAGCTTGCACAGTCGGTCCCTGCCTTCCGCGAGATACTCGCGCATCTCCCAAAAGCGAAACAGGGCTGTACCCAGACGCAAGCCCCACTGCGCATTCCCGGATTCGGTTAGCCAGTCAAGAGCGGCGCGAAAATTGTCATGTTCGATGGCAAGGCGTTCTAGCCATTCGCCCCCCTCCGCGCTGCTCTGCTGTGTAGCATCTTCTTCAGCCAGCACCAGGCAGTAGGCGGCATGGGCGCGCTTCGTCAAAGCCTCCTCCCCGCTTGCCTGCAGCTTTTCCAGAGCGTACTCACGAATCGTTTCCAGCATTACAAACCGCGCTTCACCTTTCGCTGGCTCGACCCGCTGCACCAAGCTTTTGTCCACCATGGATGCCATTCCGTCGAGCGGATCCAAATCGAGATCGCCTTTGGTGTCACACACAGCTTCTGCGCCTTCCAGCGTGCAACCGCCCACGAACACTGACAGTCTTCGGAAGAGCCTCTGCTCGGCCGGGCTTAGCAGATCGTAGCTCCAATCCATGGCGGCGCGCAGCGTTTGCTGCCGCAGCGGCAGGTCCCGTGCTCCGCCCGTCAATATCTGCAACCGGCTCGTCAGGCGTGCACGCAAGGAAGCGGGTGAAAGAACTTTGACCCGGGCGGCCGCGAGCTCGATCGCGAGCGGCAGACCATCCAGCCGGGCACAAATCTCGATGACGGCGGATGCGTTTTCCCGATTAAGTTCAAAATCTGACTTGGCGGCGACGGCGCGCTGCACGAACAGCGCGACCGCAGGGTACTGTGACAGAACCTCAACCGGACGCGTGGACCGCGAATCCGGCAGCGCAAGCGGCGGCACCGGAAATTCATGTTCCCCGTACACGCGCAGCGCAGCGCGGCTCGTTACCATGATTTTAAGATTTGGACCCAAAACCAGAAGCTCTGCCACGGTGGGCACGGCCTGAACCAGGTGCTCGAAATTATCCAGCACGAGCAGCATCGGTGCGCGTAATGAATCTTGTAAATTCTGCTTTAGTATTTCGAACGGAGACTGACCTCGCGCCTCCCGGATCCCCAATGTCTGAACGATCACCGAGGCGATCAAACCCGGATCGCTGAGCGAGGAGAGCGGAACAAAATGAGTGCCAGCCGGAAAGTGCTCGACCAGGCCACTTGCCACCTGCACCGCGAGTCGCGTCTTGCCGATTCCGCCTGGACCCGTGACTGTGACCAGGCGGACATCTTGACGCAGCAGTAGCTCTTTGGCTGCTGCTACCTCCTTCTCCCGCCCCACAAACCCGGTCCGCTGCACTGGAAGATTCGCAGGCCGGGTCTTCACCGGCGCAACCGGTTTCTCCGAGAAGCGGTCGCGGATGGTTGCGAGAATAGAAGCGTAGCGCACAGGGCGGGGAGTCGGCCTTGGCGGCGCGGCAACGCCAACCGCAGTAGGCGCCCCTTGCATTTCCCCCTTGAGTCGCTTCAAGTCCGAGCAAATGTCGGCGGCATGCTGGAAGCGCTTCTCGCGATCCTTTTCCAGTGCCCTTGCGATGATTGTGTCCAGAGCGGCGGGTAAGGACGGATTCAGCCTGCTGGCAGCGGCGGGCTTCGCTTTCAGGATTGCATTCATCAGTAGAACACGATTCCCGGCCACGAAGGGTCGTCGGCCCGTGGCCATCTGGTAAAGCACTACACCCAGGGAAAACAGATCGCTGCGCGCGTCAAGCTCTTCTCCGCGCACCTGCTCCGGAGACATATAAGAAGTTGTGCCCGGAATGACGTTGTCCTGGGTGAGCGCTTCCTCTTCGGACTGGTCTTCCGCAACATGAGAGGGGCGCATCTTGGCCAATCCGAAATCCAGGATCTTTACCCGCGCCAGGCCAATGACGAAAATGTTTCCCGGTTTGATGTCCCGATGGATGATCCCCTTGGCATGGGCGGCTTCCAGGGCATCGGATGCCTGAATTCCAAAATCCAAAAGCTGGGCGGTTGAGATTGGCCCTTTGCGGATTTTCTCGTTCAGGCTCTCCCCCTCCAGCAACTCCATGACGATCACCGGCTGATGATCATGTTCCTCCACTTCGTAAACGGTGCAGATGTTCGGGTGTTTCAAGTAAGAGGCAGCGCGGGCCTCGCGCTCAAACCGTCGGAGGGTCCGCTTTTCATTCGCCAGACTCACGGGAAGTAAGTCTAAGCCGTCACGGCG
>Ga0066710_100004680_pt1 | contig 12194 bp, 6 predicted proteins | sample GraSoiAngelo_159_FD_79666 | JGI IMG/M metagenome (GOLD analysis project Ga0066710, IMG submission 79666) | Grasslands soil microbial communities from the Angelo Coastal Reserve, California, USA - 14_1009_16_40cm | ecosystem: Environmental > Terrestrial > Soil > Grasslands | place: USA...
TAATCGTGTCCGCGCCTATGCCAGCGGACTGGACTTGCCGCTTTCCGAGGAAGAGGCAATCGGGCTGTTCAAGAGTTTCGTCCATCGTGGCTTTACAGCGGTCAAGGTGAAGGTAGGCCACCCGGACGTTCAGCGCGATCTGCGCCGGTTGCAAATCGTGCGGGAGGCTGTGGGCGAGCAAGTCGAGATGGCTATCGATGCCAATGAGGCCTGGACCTATGAAGAGGCTCTTGAGCGAATTCGTTTTTTTCAGAAAGAGGGTCTACGTGTGGCTTATGTCGAAGATCCCTTGCCTCGTACAGACATCGACGGGTTTGTTCGACTCAACTCGGCAATCGACCTCGATGTTGTCGGTCATGATTATATTGTCGATCTCCAAGAGCTACGTCACTTTGTGGAGCAGAAAGCCTTCAGCCGGCTGCGAGTGATGGCCGACCCGGACCACGCCTTGGCCTGCGCGGATATTGCCACTGAGTTCGGAGTTCCCCTGGTTTTCGGAAACTCAATGTTCGAACTGAGTGTTCATGCGGCAGCAGCCCTGCCCCGGGTCGATCGGCTGGAGTTTTCTGATCTCGCCTGGAATCTTTTTCCACGGTCCCCAGTCCGGTTCGAAGACGGGTATGCCATCGCGCCGTCTCAACCCGGTCACGGCCTCGCCCCTCACCTCGAGATGCTGGAGCGCTACAGCTACCCCGAAGCCAGCGTAGCTTCTGGCCCGCCTTCCTCGCATGGATAGGATCTGATTCAACCAATGCCTCCCATCTTCCAATGGAAGACGGCCAGAACTCAACCCGTCTGGAGGGCTTCAAAGCCTGCCAAGCCCTTTCTGACTGTTTCCTCGTCCAAGTCGACGCCCAGCCCAGGAGCAGCAGGGAGTTCCATTCGGCCGTTGACAATCATGGGTTCCGGGGAGACCAGTGACTGTCGCAGCGGCGAGTCATAAAGGTAAGGAGAAAGAAACTCAACGACTTCAGCGTTGAGAGTGGAAGCCTGAAAGTGGCGCCCGCAGGCGGCGGTGATGCCTGTCTTCCATCCGTGAGGAACCACCTGGACGCCATAAAGTTCGGCTAGTTCCGCGATACGTCGGATCTCAGAAAGCCCGCCGCATCGGTTGATATCGGGTTGCACAATAGCCACCTTGCCCGTCTGAATCCATTCATGGATCTCCCAGCGAGTAGCAGCCTGTTCGGCGCCGCAGATGCGAATGCCACAGCTTTCCGACAAACGCGCATGACCATAGAGGTCATCGTGCTGTAGCGTGGCTTCAGCGAAATAGATGTTGCAGTCTTCAATGCGGTCCAGCACCCACTTAGCAGCGTGCCAGTCGCGCCAGCGGTAGCCAAAATCCACCATCATGGTGATCTCGTCGCCGAGCATCCGCCGGCCTTCTTTAATGACTTCGACCAACTGGCGGTCGGTCACCAGATCGTAGAAGAGTACCTCCATCTTCACGGCTCTAAAACCAATCTGGATCGCCTTGTCAAACAATTTCTGGGTGACATCCATCATCTGGGAAAGGCTTCGGCCTTGCGGCATACCTTGGAAGATGGTGGCGTACGGCGTAAGGAACTCCCGCTTAGCACCGCCCAAGAGCTTGTAGACAGGCTTGCCCGCCTGCTTACCCGCCAGGTCGTAAAGAGCGATATCTACGGCAGAAATTGCGTGAATGCCTAACCCACGACGGCCAGGATAGTTGGTGGCTTCATAGAGCCTCTGCCAAATCGCCGGCGCTTCGAGCGGGTCTCGACCCATCAGAATCCCAATAGGATTCATACTCCAAATGTGGGCTCCCGGCATCTCGAGAAAAGCCTTCACCACGGAGGGGGGCGCATCGCATTCACCAATCCCGCAACGCCCGTCTTCATCAGTAATACGGACGACGAGGGTATCCACTGTGCCGTCGCAATCCGTTTGGTTATTGGGCTTGTTCGACAACGCTAACGGGAGTACTTCGACCTTGGCGATTTTAGACATAAATATTTCTTCCTTGGGCACGGATTCCCCTTTGGAAGGAAAGCTGTGAAAAAATTGGGAGGCCGAGCCTCCTGGCGAGCCGCCATTCTCGAAATTTATTGACCCATGAGGCTCGGCGGGAGCCTCGCCCGCCCAATCCAAGCCGGTCTCGAACTTCTTCACCTCTTACGATGATTTGGTAATTCTTAATTTTCATGATGTAGTTTCAAGTGTGGTGGATTCTGAAACCGAGGTCGCAGTGCCTGGCTGAAACACATCGATTTGACGAGAGGAATCGATTAGCAACCAGACCAGCCCGGAAACGATACCGGTTGATCCTGCAAGCTGCAAGGCTAATTGCCAATCCATTCGCGAGACCAACCAAGGGAAACCGATCGTGCCGAGAGCTGCGCCAAGATTTCCTGATCCGTTCATGAATCCGCCGACAATCGCTGGGCCGCGTCGAGTAATATCAATGATGGTGGCCCAGAACGCAGGAGCGGGCACGACCTGCAGGCCGGCCGCCAAAGCAAAAAGGACGGCAGAGGCCGTGTTATTCCGGATCGCCGGAGCCATAATACAGAGCAATCCAGAAACTGTCATCGAAACTAAGGGAACAATTCGGCGCCCCCAGGGGCTCCCCCACTTCCTGACAGAAGCGTCGCAGAGAATGCCACCGAACAGGGCTCCGACTGCCCCTGCTACGTATGTTAGGGAGGTGAGCGCAGCCGAATAGAGGTCGCCCGTCCCGCGCACTTGAACAAGATAAGTGTAAAACCAGGTCAGGAAGACAAATCCTGACAGCCCCATAAAAAAACAACTGATGCAAAGGATATAGGCCTCACGAGAGCGTGCCAATTGCTTATACCAGCCTAAATCAACTCTCTCGATGTGCGGCTCTTCCCTTTCAGAAGTAATGATTCGCAACTCTTCCTGGGAAACCCTCTTGTTCTGTGAGGGCTCGTCAGTACCCATTTGCCACCACCAGAAGGCTACTGCGAAGGTAATCAAGCCTGAGAGTACAAAGGAATGGCGCCATCCCAAACGACTAATGATGAAGGCGATAAATACCGGTGTAAATACGCCGCCCAGGTTCGAGCCCATATGAATCAATCCGCTGGCCATGGCCCTTTCGCCGCGTCGCATCCAGTTGGCCAGAGCCCGGGCAAAAGTGGGATAAGCACAAGCTTCAGCCAGGCCCAGCAAGAATCGCACCAAAAATAATAGTGTGACTGCATGGTGAGCCTCTCTCAAATGTTCCCTGGGGATACAGCCCACCACGGCAGTCAGGACAGCCCAGAAAATCCCTGCCAAAGTTAGGACTTTGTGAGCCCCAAATCGGTCCGCCAACCAGCCGCCTGGTATCAGGCCCAACGCGTAGCCAAAAAGGAAGGCGCTGAGCACATTCCCGAGTGACTGGGATGACAAGCCGAACTCGGTGGCAATGTGTGGAGCTGAAACCGAAATATTGATGCGATCGATATAAAGCACAAAAGCTACCGCACAAAGAATGGCGACAATGGCCCAACGGTGACGGCTTGGAACACGTGGGGAGACGAGGTCAGAGTTCATGGATAACTTTCAAGCGAGTAGGCTGACGACAAGGCTTTGGACATCATTAACTCTACTACAGGAAGCTCTCAAACAAAACTCTTCACGATGTCCCCATATTCTTAAATGCGGGGTCTCGAGTTTGGACATTTGTGGCGCCGAAAAACGCTGTTGACCCTCACCCGTCGCTTCGCGCCACCCTCTCCCACCAGGTCCCACCAGGAGAGGGAGAACAATAAATGGAGGTGTAGCTCAGATCGACGTTTCCTGCCACGCCGTTGCCAGTGTGTCATGAAACGTCTGTTTGTTAGCCTTCAAGTCAGCGCTCTAATCCGTGGATCTCTCCCTCGCCCTTGGACTTTAGAGATTGGAACATTTTGCGATTTCAGCGGCAAAAGGGGGTAGCGACAGGCATTCCTGCCTGTCAAACTCGTCTCTGAAGCAGCCCACGACAGGCAAGAATGCCTGTCTCTACGTGAAATGTCCAAACTTGAGACCCCTCGATAAATCGAGGGGCTGAGAGGACCCGATGCATGTGGAATGTCCAAATTCCATTCCCCATTTTCTAAATACCCGGCAAAAAAAAGAACTTGACAAAAGACCCTTTGAATAAATACTTTCATGCTTAACTGTCAGTGAAATGGATTCATCAGAACAAAGCAGCAGAAAGTTTTTCCCAACTGCCGGGAATTAAGTAATGCGTTAGTTTCGGGAAAGCAGCATCGTTCTCGCCACTGCTGTCAAAGCGTAACATGTTCGCAATAAGCCTGCGCTTCCGAAACTAACCGCCTGTCTCGAACTGGCAACCGAGTTCGCGCGGGGATGAATACTCCTGACGTTATTTTTGAAAGGGGATAAGTTTCAAGATGGGTCATCGATAATCACCTAAGGAGGCGGTATGAGATTTCAACTGCGGTTCTTTTTCTTGGGGGTTTTGGCTCTCGCAGCATTTAGTGTCCTGGCCTGGAGCCAGGGAAGCTTTGGCGGCCTGACCGGTAACATCACCGATCAGAGCGGGGCAGTCATTCCAGATGCCAACCTCAAGGTAGTTAATTTGAGTACGGCTGCGACGTACTCCGGCACTTCCACCGCCGAAGGTATCTACCTCATCAGCGGTCTTCCGCCGGGACGCTATCGATTGACTGTGACTAAGCCAGGATTCAAGACAACAACCCGGGAACCGGTCGAAGTCAGCACTGCGACCACGACGACTCTTAACCTCGACCTCGCCGTGGGCGAAGTGACCCAGACGGTGGAGGTGGTCGCCGATGTGGTGCAGTTGCAGACCAGTTCACCCGAAATCGGCACCGTCATGCCAGAGAAGGACATGCTGGATTTGCCGATTTCCCTGGGGGGTGCGGCCCAGATTGGTGCCAGTGGTCGCCGGCAGATTGAGAATTTCATCTTTCTGACGCCGGGTGTGACCGGGAACCAGTGGTACAAGTCCATAAATGGGGGTCCGGCGTTCAGTCAAGAGATCCTGATCGATGGGATTGACATGCAAACGTTCGGAGCCCCTGGGTTTATTGCTGAAGCGACTCCACCCTACGAAGGGGTGAGCGAATTCAAAGTCCAGAATACCCTCTATCCGGCGGAGTATGGTCTGGGATTCGGGGTGGAGAACTTCAGTTTGAAGTCGGGGACAAATAACTATCATGGAAATGTCTATGAATTTCTTCGCAATGACATTCTGGATGCCAGGGGATTTTTTAACTCGGACAAACCACCCCTCCGGCAGAACGAGTTCGGAGGCACGTTCGGCGGCCCCATCAAAAAGGACAAGACACATTTCTTTGTGGCCTATTCGGGTTTCACGTTACGGGGCGGGCTGCCTCATGGAAGCTTGGTGACGTTGCCGACCGTGAAGCAACGCACGGGCGACTTCTCGGACTATCCGGCTCAGATTTTTGATCCGGCCACCACCCGACCGGATGGTCAAGGCGGGTTTGTGCGCACCCCTTTTCCGGGCAACGTCATTCCAGAGGATCGGATCAGCCCTATCGCCAAGCGAGCCATTGAACTCCTGCCCAACCCGGATATTGCCGGTGCCCTCTTCAACAACTATGTTGACCGCTCCTTCCAGCCCAGCAAGGAGCATGCTTTCAGCGTCAAGGTGGACCAGGTCCTGAGCGACAAGCAGCGCCTTTCCGGTGCGTTCTGGCATGTGACCAATGACACCGTGATCAATGGTTCCGTGGCTGGAGAGTGGAATCCAGGGTTCCGAATAACTCCAACCAATGCATCGGGCATCCGCCTCAACCACTTCTATAATATCAGCCCGACTCTGCTCAACCACATCGGCTTTGGATACACGTTGACTGAACCCACCTGGACCCTCTGGAAAGTAGACGACAGAAAGGGCAATCAAATCCTCAAGATTCCTGGAATTCCAGATGATGCCAACGGCTTTCCGAACCTCACCTTCGACTCCGTTTACCCGCTGCTCGGTAACGCCCAGTACAATGGATATGACCCGCAGAAATATACTAATTGGACCTGGGTGGATGATCTTAGCTGGATCGAAGGACGGCACCAGCTCAAGTTCGGCACGATGCTGCGGCTGCGAAACAATCTGGCTCGGGACCTCGATAACGTGGCCGGGACCTTCAACTTCAGCCAGCTCTCTACCTCACAGCCCAACAGTCCCGACTTTTCCAGCCTCGGCAATGCCTTCGCCAGCTTCATGCTGGGAGAAGTTCTTTCCTCATTCCGTCAGATTCCTGCTCCCTTGCAGCACTTTCGGGATTGGTTTTGGGCCGGGTATGTGGATGATGCCGTCAAGCTGCGACCGAACCTCACCTTGAGCCTTGGCTTGCGCTATGAGATTCCGTCTTACGTGACCGAGAAGGATGGGATCTTCTCCTTCCTCGATCTCAACCGACCCAATCCAGGGGCTGACGGGCGGCCTGGGGCGCTCGTTTTCCTGGGCGATGGCTCGGGACGGTCGGGTACCAATCAAATTTTTCCTGGTTACCACAAATCCTTCTCTCCTAGGATAGGCCTCAGTTATTCGATGAATCCGAAGACGGTGTTTCGTCTGGGCTACGGGCTATTTCGTATTTATCCTAACTACGGTCGTGTCAACAGTGGGGTCTTTTGGAACTCCGGATTCGGCTTGGTGCAGTCGGTGTCCAGCACCGACCAGGGACTTCATCCGGCGTTCAAGTTAGACGATGGATTTCCCGCGCCCCCGGTCAGTCTGCCCAGTTTTGATCCTTCTCAAAACAACGGCGGGTCGGGCAGTTGGATTAACCAGGGCGGCAACCGGCCTGCCCTGATGCAGAGCTGGACCTTCAATATCCAGAGAGAGCTTCCTTTCAACATCCTGTTGGATGCCTCGTACATTGGATCCAAGAGCAATGGCCTGTGGACTGGCCTTGAGGACATCAACCAGGTGGACTCAAAGTACTTGAGCTTGGGTAACACACTGAACGCGGATATCGACTCGCCCGCCGCTGCCGCAGCGGGCATCACGCGGCCTTATCCCAGTTTCCAGGGATCGGTAGCCCAGGCTTTGCGGGCGTTCCCCCAGTACACCACCATCTGGGACATGTTCCAGCCCACCGGGTACGACCTCTACAATTCTCTTCAGATCCGATTGCAGAAGAGGTTCTCGAATGGGTTGTCCTTCCTGGGTGCCTACACTTTGTCGAAGAACATCGGGGTTGGCGGACAGGATACATTTGGAGATATCTTTGGGGGTGGAGGGAACAAAGGGATTGACACTTTCAATCGCAAGCTCGAAAGAGCCATCGAGAACATTGACCAGACACACGTCTTTGTATTCTCGTGGACTTACGAGTTGCCCTTTGGGCACCACAAGAGAATCGGGAACAACTGGAACCCCATCGTCAATCACATTTTGGGCGGCTGGCAGATCAACTCCATTGAGAGATATCAATCGGCGACTCCGCTTGCCATCGGTGGTGGGCCGGACCTACCGCTGTTTGGTGGCGGCAATCGGCCCAACTGGGTTTCCTCCAATGTTCGCAGTTCAGTAGACATGGGGTCCTTTGATCCGGCGAAAGACCGATATCTGAACATTGATGCCTTCAGTCAGCCGGCACCCTTTACCATCGGCAACGCGCCGCGCATCATGCCCAGCGTGCGCGCTCCTGCCCTTTACAACGAGGACTTCTCCGCGTTCAAAAAAATTTACGTCAGAGAGTCGAAGTACTTGGAATTCCGAGCCGAGTTCTTCAACCTCTTCAATCGGGTTGTATTCGGCGGACCCTCCACCGATGTGAATAGCCCCGGAAGCTTTGGACTGATCGGGTCGCAGGCTAATGAACCCCGTGTCATTCAGCTGGCTCTGAAGTTTATCTTCTAGGAGAAAAACCGCAGGCCTCCTCTGATTCCTTCACGGGAGGCCCTTTTTTCTGTGCACCAAACAAAAGTTCGGATGAATCAAAGTTAAGGAGAGATTCTATGACGCAGACAACAACGACTCGAAGAAAGCAGCACACAGTGACTCCTTACTTGTGCTGCAAAGATGCGAGCCGGGCACTGGACTTCTACAAAAACGTCTTCGATGCGGTGGAGGTAATGAGGTGGACTGACACCTCAGGCAAGATCGGGCACGCCGAGATTACATTGGGTGACTCCATGATTATGTTGGCCGATGAACACCCGGAGATCGGCGTGCTAAGCCCGCAATCCCTGGGCGGTTCACCGGTGACCCTCCACATCTACGTTGACAACGTGGACGCGGTGGCAGCCAAAGCCGTCGACGCGGGCGCCAGACTGGTACGGCCCGTGCAGGATCAAGACTACGGCGACCGAAACTGTAAGCTGACGGATCCCTTCGGCCACGTCTGGATGGTATCGACCCACAAGGAGGACGTCTCGCGCGAGGAGATGCAGAAGCGTGCGGCCGGCTCTTATGAGATCTCCTAGTCAGGGCGGGGTCTCCGGTGAGGATCTCCTCTCAAGAGGACCAGAAGGCGCGCAGCCTTTGGCGTGGGTCCTTCCAGTTGCGGACAGCCCACCCTCAACACGTTCACGTCAAAGTCCCGTAAGTGATTGGGTTGAGGCACAGCTCTTGCTGACGCGCGGGCTACTGAGTTGAGCCTGGACCTGTTCAGTAGCCCGACCGTCAGGGAGGGTCAGGGACTTTGACGGGACCCTGGCACCCCCAGTTTCACTTGACACGTCGAGCTCCCTGCCTGTACATTCGAAGACTAAGGTTTGGGACCATTTAGTTCGATATGACCAGAACCATGGCTCACAACGGTGGAAATCGAATCAGGGCTGCCAGCTATTTGCTATTGGTTCTCCTGGCTTCAAACCTCTTTCACAGTCATCCCCACGGCTTTGACCTCCGTGATACTGGGGCATGGCCATGGACACAAAAAACTCTCCTCAAGCCTTCAGCCGAAGGCACTAGTTCAACCTACGACCGGATTCCAGCCTGTCTTGTTTGTAACTGCCAAAAGCAAAAGATTGCGGTCCTGTCGACGCAAGCTTTATTGGCAAAACTGGTCCAAATCGATCATTGTTCGATCGAGCCTGTCCAGCCCTTCAAGAAGCAACCGTTCCTGCCAATCGATCTGTCTCGAGCCCCTCCCCTATTGGGATAAGCCTAAACTTCCAAGAAGGATAATTTTGTTCTGACACACTTTTGAGGGTGAATTTCCGGTGCCGTTTGTCCGGCCATTGATCCGGTGTCAGATCCAAGTTTCTGAGACTTGCTTAGTCCTACTCTCTCAAAATCCTAATCTAATAATCAAGGAGCACTTATCCCATGAATCGCGTTCTATGCAGATCGTTGATGTTTTTTTCCCTACTCGGTCTTTCTCCAAAATCCTTTGGGCAATCTCTCGGTAATGCGGGCACAGTGGAGGGGACCGTCACCGACCCCACAGGTGCTGTCATTAATGGCGCCACTGTACGGATCCAAAATTCCATTACGGGTTTTCAGCGCCAGACGACTACAGACGATGCTGGAAATTTTCGCTTCACCAATATCCCTCCCAACCCTTACCACCTGCATGTGTCCGCAGCGGGATTTAAAGAGACCCATCAGGACTTGACGGTGCGCTCCTCGGTTCCGGTCAACGTGAACGTTTCACTCGAAATTGGTACTTTGACTATCGAGGTCAACGTGGAGGCTGGCGCCCCCGTCGAAAATATTCCTTCGGCTCATAACGACGTGGATCAGACTCTGATTTCCAAACTGACCCTGAGTTCTCCAGCGTCGGGACTCAGTGATTTAATAGCCCTGTCTTCCCCAGGTGTTGCCGCCGATTCCAATGGTTTCTTTCACCCGCTGGGCGACCATGCCCAAGCCTCGATCGCCATAGATAACCAGCCGATCTCGGATCAGCAAAGCAAAGCTTTTTCCACACAGCTTCCGGTTAACGCCATTCAATCGATCGAAGTCATGACCGGTGCTGTGCCCGCCGAGTACGGCGATAAGACCAGTCTGGTAATCAACGCAATTACAAGGTCGGGGATAGGTTTGCTGAAACCGACTGGTAGCTTCCTCGCCCAGCACGGCACGTTTGGCACCACCAACGTGGAAGGTGATTTGGCTTTAGGCGGGTCCAAGGTGGGCCAGTTTGCTGCCTTTAATCTTGAGCGCTCAGGCCGGTTTCTCGACGCTCCAGAATTCACCGTGCTCCATGACCGGGGCACCGCCACAAACCTATTCGATCGAATTGATTTCAGCCCCACTTCCAAAGATACCCTCCATCTGAATCTATTTTTGGCTCGGAACCGTTTCGATCTCCCGAATACGTTCGACCAACAGGCTCTGGGGCAAGACCAGGGACAGTTGGTCCGCACGCTGAACATCGCGCCGGGATATGTCCATGCCTTCAATCCAAACACACTCCTGACAATCAACCCTTATTACAGGCTTGACCAGGTCAGGTATTATCCCAGCCCTAATCCATTTTCTGACGAGACCCAAACCATTAGCCAGCAGCGGCGCCTCAATAACGTGGGCGTCCGGGCCGATCTGTCTCACGTCAAAGGAATCCATAACCTCAAATTCGGGGTTCAATTCTCCCACACCTTCCTCACCGAAAACTTCCAGTTCGGCATTACTGACCCGGCGTTCAACGATCCGGCTAGCGACAGTTTCATTCCCGGACTGTTGCCCTTTGATCTGACGCGAGGCGGGAGTCTTTTTAGATTTCATGGCCACACCGATGTCAAGCAAGAGGCGCTTTACGCTCAGGATTCGATTTCGCTGCATGATCTGACAGTCAGCCTTGGCCTCCGCTTCGATAATTACAACGGTATCGTCAGTGGACAGGCATTGCAACCGAGAGTGGGTCTTTCCTACCATCTGAAACCGTCCAACACGGTCTTGCGCGGGTCCTACACTCGCACTTTCGAGACACCCTATAACGAGAATCTGATTCTCTCGAGTTCGACGGGAGGGGGCGGATTAGCGGAAAACGGGATACTCGGGCCGGCCACCGCCGAACCCTTAAGACCGGGCAGGCGCAACCAATTTAATCTTGGCCTGCAACAGGGGATCGGTAAGCTGGTGGTCATTGATGCCGACTACTTCTGGAAGTATACCCACAACGCCTATGACTTCAACGTGCTCCTCAACACGCCGGTTGCCTTTCCCATTTCTTGGAACCAATCAAAACTGGATGGAGTTTCGTTTCGGGTCAATTTGGCAGATTACCGCGGGTTCTCCGCCTTTATCATTGCGGGTCACACTCGCGCCCGTTACTTCCCGCCAGAAACAGGCGGATTATTCTTTAACTCCGACTTGCCGGGGGGCGTCTTCCGCATTGACCATGACCAGGCGTTTCAGCAGACCACTCATCTGCAATACCAATTCCATCAATTGAAGAAGATTGAACCTTACATGGCCTTCACCTGGCGCTACGACAGCGGTCTGGTGGCTGGCAGCGTTCCCGACTTTGAAACCGCACTGACCTTCACTCCAGACCAGCAGGCGCAGATCGGCTTGTTTTGCGGTTCCACCTTCGCCACTCCGACGCAGGGCCTGACTGGGTGCGGAGGTGCGAACCGGGGTGCCTTACGAGTGCAGATCCCGGCCGATGGAACTGCTAACGATGATCACAATCCCCCCCGGATTGCTCCGCGCCATCTCCTGGGTTTCAGTGTGGGATCCAATAACTTGTTGCGCACTGAAAAAGTGCGCCTGATTTTGCGTCTTACGGGAAGCAACCTGGCCAACAAAGACGTGCTTTACAACTTTCTTTCTACATTCAGCGGCACGCACTTTGTCTCGCCTCGCTCCTTCCAAGCCCAATTAGGAGTGACGTTCTAAAAGTCACCGCGGAGACGCAGAGAATTGTCCTCTGCGAACTGCTAGCCGTTTCCCGGTGCAAAAAGGTAGGGTCAATGCTCCGCATTGACCGGCGGCGGATGGCGGAGCATCCGCCCTACCCCTGACAAGCTGACTACAAAGCTGCTGTAGTTTGAACCAAATTCATTCTTGCACGGGAAACGAGACCAGACTGGCAGTGATGAATCCGAATTCCGAAGTTGAATCGAGCTACACTCTCGCATTTAGCTGCAAACCCTCACCCAGGGAGCTTTCTCAAAGCTCCCATGCCTCTCCCAAAGGGCGAGGAGAGAGTCCGTCTAATTTTTTGGTTCCCTCTCCTCATGGGAGAGGGGTGAAGGCTTGATAAGCCTTCACAGGGCGGGTGAGGGTGGCTCATTCGCAGTGCGTGACATATTTTTCATCCCTGCAA
>Ga0066710_100004681_pt1 | contig 12194 bp, 7 predicted proteins | sample GraSoiAngelo_159_FD_79666 | JGI IMG/M metagenome (GOLD analysis project Ga0066710, IMG submission 79666) | Grasslands soil microbial communities from the Angelo Coastal Reserve, California, USA - 14_1009_16_40cm | ecosystem: Environmental > Terrestrial > Soil > Grasslands | place: USA...
AGTCCGCCGGGGAAATTCTCCGTCGCCTGGAGGCGCATCGAATCGATGTCCACCGAGTCGTTGTCGTACTCCAGGATCGGCTCGCCGAGCCTCTCGCCGTGGTGGCGGCGGATGGCGGTCCCCTCCGCGGCGGTCGCCTCGGTGGGGTGGTGCAGCGGATCGAGCGTCGGCCAGGAGACGTATCCCGTCGGATGCTGCCAGCGGTACTGGCGGTCCTCGTACTCCGCCGCGGTGTCGCAGATGGAGGCGAGCCAGGCCTCGAAGGGGCGCGCGCCGCTGGTCTTCACGTATTTTCCGTCGAACTGCTTCCTTCCGGGCCGCATCCGCTCGTACGCCACCACCGAGTACGGCTCCCATTCCCGCCCCAGAAGGAAGGCGAGGAGGTCGGCGGAGAGATCGGCGTCGTAGATCCCGTGAGCGTGACCCGGCCGCGACGGAACCTCCACGTTTCCATGCACCGCGTCGATCACCCGTAAGATCTCCCGGCGGAACCCCTCGAGGAACTTGGGATCTTCATAGTCGTCGTTCTCCGGTAGCTCGGTCCAGACCCCTTGGACCAGCCAGAGCTTCCGGTCGGGCCGCGCCTCATTGTGCTCCTTCAGCGCGCGGTAGAGGGAGGGAGGATGGAGCGTGTAAAGTCGGACGGCGTTGGCGCCCAGATCGCCCATCTGATCGAACCACCGGCGATAGAGGGTCGGGTCGTCGGGAAACTCCGCCGGAAATTTCCCCGGGAGGGCCGTCCCCAGGTTCACCCCCTTGATGAACAGCGGCCGGAACCGGTCCCCGACGAGGACTTCCAGGCGCCCTTTTCCCGCGCGGGAGACGAGGTGGAGCGGGCTGCTCTGCGACGAACCTCCGCGAGGGCGTCGCTCCTCGAGGACCCCGTCGGGTCCCCGATTCTGATCCAGGAGCGCCCGGGCTTCCGCGTCTTCTCCGTTGAGTGCGACCGCCCGGGCGAAGGCCTCGTGTGCCCCTTTCCGGTCTTCGCGATCGCGACGGACCATCCCGAGTCCCTTCCACGCCTCGCCGCTTTTCGGGTCAAGCTCCACCGCCTTGAGAAAATGTGCTTCCGCTTCGGCGGTCTTCTTCTGCCTCAAAGCGACGTAGCCCAGCCCGGTCCGCGGATCGGCCGAGCGCGGGTCGGCCTCCACCGCCGCCTTGAACGCGATGCGGGCCGAAGCGGGATCCGAGAGGCGGAGGCGGCACCAGCCCAGAAGCGAAGCCAGCCCCGCGTTGCGGGGGTAATCGCGGACCGCTTTTTCCAAAAGTCCAGCGGCTTCCGCGAGCCGCCCCCCGCGATAGCGCGCCAGGGCCTTGCCGTAGAGGATCTCTTCGGGAGAAGTGGGACGCGGTCGCGGGGACTCTGTACCCGCGGAAGGCGGCAAGGAAGCGAGGACGACGAGCGAGAGGATCAAGGGAGCCCCTCCCGTCCTAAAACTGAACAACGGCATTCGTCTTCCCTCACCCCGAACCCTCATCGAGAAGCGAACCGGGGCGTCGGTCGATTCCCCGGGTCCGGCGCAAGCGTCAGGATTTTAACCCAGAAACGAAAAGCGACGCCGAGGCACTGACGCACGGATGCGCGGGTCAAATATATGGCCCTCGGGAGGCAATGCAAGCCCCTGCAAGGAGTTCGCACTCGGGAGAGCACCCCCAAAACTGATGGAAAAAGGCTGGGATCGGCGTCCGGCGCGCATCCCTGCGGGGTGGGGAAAGGAAGCGTGGCCGGAGTCGATTTCTTGACAACCCTTTCGTCCTTTCTATATTTTATTAGCGAATCCGCGCCCCGGACGGGAGAGACCGTTTGGGGGAATCGAAGATCGAATGGGTGGCGCTGAACTTGGCGCTGTCCCCGTGCGCCGCGGCGCTGGGAAGACTGCTTGAACGATTCGGCGCTCCCGCGGCAATCCTTGCCGCGCCCCGGGAAGCCCTCGAGCAGGTTCCAGGCGTCACCCCGAGGCTCGCGGGACGGCTCCGGGATCCGGCGCTCCCGGCCGCTGCGGTCGCCGAGATCGAGCGGGCGGCGCGGCGATCGATCCGGATCCTGATCCGGAATGATCCCGAGTTTCCCGGGATCCTCGCCCAGCTCCCGGATCCTCCCCCGGTTTTTTACGCGAGGGGAGCCCTCCGGACCGACGACGATCCAGCGGTGGCCATCGTGGGCTCGCGCCGGGCGACGCCGTACGGGATCGAGATGGCGCGGACCCTCGCGGGCGAGATCGCTTCGGCCGGCGTGACCGTCGTGAGCGGCCTGGCGAGGGGGATCGACGAGGCGGCCCACCGCGGGGCTCTCGAGGCCGGCGGCAGGACCGTGGCCCTTCTGGGCTCGGGGATCGACCGGATCTACCCGCCCGAGAGCCTGCGCTTGGCGGAGGCGATCGCGGCAAGCGGCGCCGTGTTGAGCGAGTTTCCGCTGGGCACCGCGCCGCTCGCGGGGAATTTTCCGGTGCGGAACCGGTTGATCAGTGGGCTCACTCGGGGTACCGTCGTGGTGGAGGCCACCTCCCGGAGCGGGTCACTGATCACCGCCCGGCTGGCGCTGGAGCAGGGGCGCGAGGTCTTCGCGGTGCCGGGAAACGTGACGACGCCGGCGGCGCTCGGTCCCAACGCCCTGATTCGCGACGGGGCGAAGCTGGTGATGCGGGGGCGGGACGTTCTGGAGGAGATCCCAGGAGCGCCCCTTCCCGATCTCCCGGAGGAGCGTGGGAAGGGCGGCGATGACACGAATGAAGAGAGCGCGGAGGAGAGCCGGATACTTTCACTGGTGCCGCCCGATGATCCGATCGCGTTGGACGATCTCGCGGCGGCCGCGGGCTGGGAAATTGGGCCGCTTCTCGCGGCCTTGCTGGAGCTGGAGATGAAGGACCGAGTGAGACAGCTCCCCGGTCGCCGGTTCATACGCAAACGAAGGAGAGCGGAGCTTGGGTAAATCGCTGGTTATCGTGGAGTCGCCGGCCAAGGCGAAGACGATCAACAAGTTTCTCGGCCGCGGCTATACCGTCAAGGCGTCCATGGGCCATATCCGCGACCTGCCCAAGCGGCACCTCGGCGTCGAAGAGAAGAAGGGATTCAAGCCCACCTATGAAGTCCTCCCCGGACGCAAGAAGGTCCTGGAGGATCTCAAGAAGGCTGCCGCCGGCGCCGACGCCATCTTCCTCGCCCCCGACCCCGACCGGGAGGGAGAGGCGATCTGCTGGCACCTTTCCGAAGAGCTGAAGAAGGTCAACAAGAAGCTCTTCAGGGTGCTGTTCAACGAGATAACGCGCCGGGCCGTCCTCCACGGGATCGAGAACCCTGAGAAGATCGACTCGAACAAGGTGGACGCTCAGCAGGCCCGCCGGATCCTGGACCGGCTCGTCGGGTACAAGATCAGCCCGCTGCTCTGGGAGAAGGTCCGCCGGGGCCTCTCCGCCGGTCGCGTCCAATCGGTGGCCCTCCGGATCCTGGTGGAGCGGGAGCGCGAGATCAAGGCGTTCCGGCCGGAGGAGTACTGGAGCCTCACCGCGATGCTTTCGGGATCCGAGCCGCCCCCTTTCGAAGCGAAGCTCTCCCGGATCGGAGCCGAAAAGGCCGACCTCAAGGACGGCGAGACCGCCAACCGGATCCTCGAGGCCGTCCGGAACGCGCGCTGGCTCGTGGAGAGCGTCGAGGCCAAAGAGAAGAAGCGGACTCCCCCTCCCCCCTTCAGCACCAGCAAGCTCCAGCAGGAGGCGGCCCGGAAGCTCTCCTTCACGGTTAAGAAAACCATGATGGTCGCCCAGCACCTCTACGAAGGGAGGGACCTGGGAGAGGCCGGGACGGTCGGTTTGATCACTTACATGAGGACCGACTCGACCCGCGTCGCTCCCGAGGCGCTCGCCGAGGTCAGGAGCTACATCGAGCGGGTCCACGGGAAACCCTTTCTTCCCGACGAGCCGCGATACTACAAGGCAGGGAGGCTGTCCCAGGGAGCCCACGAGGCGATCCGGCCGACCTCGCTGGAGAACACCCCCGAGCAGGTCGAGAAGTTTCTTTCGCGGGACGAGCTCCGGCTCTACACCCTCGTCTGGAACCGGTTCGTCGCCTCCCAGATGAACCCGGCCGCGTTCGACGTGACCACGGCCGACATCGCCGCCGCCGGACACACCTTCCGCGCCACCGGATCGGTCCTCCGCTTCGCCGGCTACCTGGCCGTCTATCAGGAGACCCCCGAGGCCGGCAAGAACGGCGACTCCGAAGAAGGGAAGGTCCTCCCGCCGCTTCAGGCAGGGCAGGAGCTGACGTTGATGAATCTCGATGCGAAGCAGCACTTCACCCAGCCCCCCCCGCGCTTCACGGAGGCGGCGCTGGTGAAGGAGCTGGAGGAGAACGGGATCGGGCGCCCCAGCACCTACGCCTCCATCCTCGCCACGCTCCAGAACCGCGAGTACGCCGTGAAGGAGGAGGCGAAGTTCGTCCCCTCGGAGCTGGGGATCCTGGTCACGGACCTTCTGGTCGAGCACTTCGGCGACCTCGTCAACGTCGAGTACACCGCGCGGATGGAGGAGGAGCTCGACGAGATCGAGGAGGGGAAGCTCAAGTGGCAGGACGCCCTTGAGGAGTTCAACGGGAAGTTCACGAAGGATCTCAAGAAGGCCTCCCGGCAGATGCGTAACGTGAAGCGGGAGGAGACTCCCACGGACGAGGTCTGTGGAAAGTGCGGCAAGCCCATGGTCATCAAGTGGGGCCGCTACGGCCGGTTCCTCGCCTGCTCCGGCTACCCCGAATGCAAGAACACCCAGGAGCTCAGCGCGAACGGCGGCGAGAAGGGCGGCGAAGAGTCGACCGAGGCGGTGGAAGTCAAGGCCACCTGCGAGAGATGCGGGAGCCCCATGGTGGTGCGGAAGGGGCGGTTCGGGCAGTTCCTGGCCTGCAGCACCTATCCTGCCTGCCGGAACACCAAGAAGATCCACGTGGACAAGGAAGGGAACATCACCAAGAAGTCCGACCGACTCCTCGACGAGAAGTGTCCGAACTGCGGCGAGAGGCTGGCGGTGAAGGACGGCCGGTTCGGGGAGTTCACCGCCTGCAGCAACTACCCCATCTGCCGCTACATCAAGCTCAAGGAAGTCGGCGTCGGCTGCCCGCGCGAGGGATGCGGCGGCCAGGTCGTCGAGAGGAAATCGCGCCGCGGGAAGACCTTCTTCGGCTGCAGCCGGTACCCCGAGTGCGACTTCGTCACCTGGTACCGCCCCCTCTCCGAGAAATGCCCCAGCTGCGGGAAGCCCTACCTCCTCGAGAAAATCACCAAGCGCGACGGCGTCACCCACTTCTGCGACGCCGACGGGTGCCACTACAAGCAGGCCGTCAATTCGTAGCGGGGCCGAGCCGGCCTGTTCCCCGAGCGGCACTCGCCGCGGATTGCCCCAAGGGAGCTCGCACCGCCGCCCCACGTCGAATTGGAGCCGCGATGGACGATGACCGGACGGTGAGGATCGCGGCCGATCCCGAGGAGCTTCATCGGGCGGCGGCGGACGAGTTCTCGCGGCTCGCGGACGCGGCGATCGGGGAGCGCGGGCTCTTCTCGGTCGTCCTCGCCGGAGGCTCCACGCCGCTGGGGCTCTACTCCCTCCTCGCGAACGACCCGAGGTACCGGGATCGGGTGGCCTGGGAAAAGACTCACTTCTTCTTCAGTGACGAGCGGCATGTCCCGCCGGACCATCCCCTCAGCAATTTCCGCAACGCCAACGTTACCCTCCTCTCGAAAATACCGGCCCCACCCGGAAACGTCCACCGGTTCGCCACGGAGCTGGATCTCGCCGCGGCCGCGGACCGCCAGGAGCGGAGCCTTCGGGAATTCTTCATCCTGGATCCCGCGGAGTTCCCCCGCTTCGACCTGGTCTTCCTGGGGATGGGAAAGGATGGGCACACCGCTTCGTTGTTCCCCGGCACCGCCGCCCTGGGCGAAACGGCGCGGCTTGCGGTTCCGGTGACGGGCGCCGGGATCCACCCGGCCCGGATCACCCATACGCTTGCGGTCTTCAACCACGCCGCGGCGGTGGTTTTTCTCGTGAGCGGCTCCTCCAAGGCCGGGGCCCTTCGGGCGGTGTTGGAGGAAGCATCGGGCTCCGATCCCCTGCCTGCCCGGATGGTCAAGCCGACGCGGGGTACCCTCCTATGGCTGGTCGACCGGGAGGCGGCCCGGGACCTTCGGAATCACTGAAGCAGCAGCGAGTATGATGCACGGGACGCCGGGCACGCCGTGACGGTCTGGAGAGGAGTACCCGAGAGCCGATGGGTCCCACGCGCGACGTCCTCAAGCATCCCGCGAAGCCCGAATCCGGGTATCGGCCGCCGACGGTGCTTCCCGAGGATCGGCACAATCGGGAACTCGTCTCGAACGTCCATCCCCCCGGCTGGATCAACCCGGAACCTGCCCCGAGGTACAACCTGGTGGTGATCGGGGCGGGGACGGCGGGCCTGGTCGCGGCGGCCGGGTCCGCGGGACTCGGAGCGAGGGTCGCCCTGGTGGAACGGCATCTCCTCGGGGGCGACTGCCTCAACTACGGGTGCGTCCCCTCCAAATGCGTCATCCGCTCGTCCCGCGCTCTCGGCGATCTCAAAGAGGCGTCGCAGCTCGGGTTCCGCGTGCCGGCCGGAGTGGAAGTCGATTTCCCCGCGGTGATGGAGCGGATGCGGCGCCTCAGGGCCCGGATCAGCCACAACGACTCCGTCGAGCGTTTTCGCGGGCTGGGGGTGGACGTCTTCCTGGGAGAGGCGAGGTTCTCGGGGCCGGGCGAAGCGGAAGTGGGAGGCAAGACGCTGCGCTTCAAGCGCGCCGTGATCGCCACCGGCGCCCGGGCGGCGCAGCCGGACGTTCCCGGCCTCGCGGAGGCGGGGTTTCTCACCAACGAGACGGTCTTCTCCCTCACCGAGCGCCCGCGGCGCCTCGCCATCGTCGGAGGCGGCCCCATCGGCAGCGAGCTGTCCCAGGCCTTTCGGAGGCTGGGAAGCGAAGTGATTCTCTTCCATAACGCTTCCCACATCCTCAACCGCGAGGACGTCGACGCGGCGGAGATCGTCCAGCGGGCGTTCCTCCGCGAGGGAATCCGGCTCGTGTTCAACGCGCGGATCCGGCGGGTCGAGCGAGCGGCGGAGGGGAAGGTCATCCATTTCGAGCATCCCGGAGGGGAGGACCGGGCCACCGTGGTCGAGATTCTGGCCTGCGCGGGACGCGCGCCCAACGTCGAGAGGCTCGATCTGGAGGCGGCGGGGGTGGCCTACGATCCGCGGATGGGGGTCGGGGTGGACGACCACCTTCGGACCTCCAACCCCCGGATCTTCGCGGCAGGCGACATTTGCATGGATCACAAATTCACCCACGCCGCCGACGCGGCGGCGAGGATCGTGATCCAGAACGCCCTCTTTCACGGGCGAAAGCGTCTGAGCTCCCTCGTCATGCCCTGGTGCACCTACACCGATCCCGAGATCGCCCACGTGGGGACGACCGAGCGGGACGCGGAGGCCCGGGGCGTGCCGGTGACGACCTTCACCCGCCCGTTCAGCGAACTGGATCGCGCCATCGCAGACGGGGAGGAGGAGGGGCTCGTCAAGATTCACGTGAAGAAGGGCACCGACCGGATCCTCGGCGCCACGCTGGTGGCCCGCCACGCGGGAGAGATGATCAACGAGATCACCCTGGCGATGGTGAGCGGGGTCGGGTTGGGCACCCTCGGCGGCGTCATCCATTCCTACCCGACCCAGGCGGAGGCCATCAAGCAGCTCGGCGACGCCTACAACCGCACGCGACTGACCCCCTTCGTCCAGAAACTCTTCCGGGGATGGCTCGCCTGGACCCGCTGAAATCCCTCACCGGGCGCCCACCGCCGCCCCCGTTCCAATTACTCTCCTTGTTCCCCTCCGGATCGATGGACTAGAATGGCGGTCTCGGTCGCGTCGAATCTCTTTTCAGGAGTTCCGGGATGGCCGCACAGTCCCTCCGCCCGCCGGTCTGCGTGATAGGCGCCGGCCTCGCCGGGTCGGAAGCCGCCTGGCAGCTCTCCCGCCGGGGTCATCGGGCGGATCTCTTTGAGATGCGCCCCGTGAGGCCGACGCCGGTTCACAAGACCGCCGATTGCGCCGAGCTGGTCTGCAGCAACACCTTCAAGTCGAACCTGATGGACACCGCCACGGGCCTCCTCAAGGAGGAGCTGCGCCGGTGCGGATCGTTGATCCTGGAGGTCGCCGACCGGACCCGGATCCCGGCGGGGTCGGCGCTCGCGGTGGACCGGGAGAAATTCGCGCGGGGCGTGACCGAGGCGCTGGAGTCGGCGCCCGGGATCCTGATCCACCGGGAGGAGATCCGGGAAATTCCGAAGGACGGGATAGTCATCGTGGCCACGGGGCCCCTGGTTTCCGAGGCGCTCTCCGCCGACATCGGACGCTTCACAGGGCGCGATTATCTCTATTTCTTCGACGCCGTCTCTCCCATCGTCGAATCGGACTCGATCGACCTTTCAAAGGTCTTCCGCGCCTCACGCTACGGGAAAGGGGACGAGGACTACCTGAACTGCCCCCTGGACGAGGAGACCTATGGGCGCTTTCTCGACGCCCTCATCACCGCCACCGCGGCTCCGCATCACGACGTGGAGAAGACCGCCTTCTTCGAGGGGTGTCTCCCCATCGAGGAGATGGCGCGGCGGGGTCGCGACACGCTGCGATTCGGCCCCATGAAGCCGGTCGGTCTCGTGGACCCCCGGACGGGCAAGCGCCCCTACGCGGTCGTCCAGTTGAGGCAGGACAACGCCGCCGCGGAGCACTACAACCTCGTGGGTTTCCAGAACAGCCTGCGGTGGGGGGAGCAGGAGCGGATCTTCCGGATGATCCCCGGCCTGGAGAAGGCGTCGTTCGTCCGGCTGGGGATGATCCACCGAAACAGCTACATCAACGCCCCGGCGATCCTTCTCCCCACCTTCCAGGCCCGGAAGCGGACGGATCTCCTCTTCGCGGGCCAGGTTTCGGGAGTGGAGGGGTATCTCGAGTCGGCGGCCTCGGGGCTCGTCGCCGGTCTCAACGCGGCCCGCCTGGCCGAAGGAGTGGAGGCGATCGTCTTTCCGCCGACGACGGCGCTTGGCGCGCTGGAGCGATACATCTCCGCCGCCGAGGTCCGGAACTACCAGCCGACCAACATGGCCTTCGGTCTCCTGCCGCCGCTCCAGCCGCCCGTGCGGGACAAGAAGCGGCGGCGCGATCTGATGGTGAAGCGCGCGCTGGAAGACCTCGGCAGCTTCCTGCGCGACTTGGCGCCGGTACCGTCTTTCCCATGAGCGCGGGCAGCGGCGCCCGCCGGGAGGAGGCCTGATCCCCGTGGAATCTTCGATCCGCTCCTACCTGCGCCACATTCGATTCAACGAGAACTGCTCCCCCGAGACCCTGCGCGCCTACGGCTCCGATCTCGGGGAGTTCCGCACCTTCCTCGAACACGAAATCGGCCACGGGCGCGGGGTGGACCCCAAGAAGATCGACCGGCTGGCGATCCGGGCGTTCCTCGGGGAGCTACACCGCCGTGGATCCAAGCGCTCGACGGTGGCCCGAAAGCTGGCGGCGATTCGCTCCTTCTTCCGGTACATGAAGCGCGAAGGAATCCTGGCCCTCAACCCCGCCGCCTCCCTGGCGACCCCGCGCCAGGAGCGGAGGCTCCCTCGCCAGCTCAGCGTCGTCGAGATGACCCACCTGGTCGAGATGCCCGACGCGTCCACGCCTCTCGGGTCCAGGGACCGAGCGATCTTGGAGCTACTCTACGCCTCCGGGGTCCGCGTCTCGGAGCTGACCTCCCTGGAGCTCGACGATCTGGACCTGGGCGAGGGGATGATGCGGGTCCTCGGGAAGGGCAGCAAGGAACGGATGGTCCCGGTGGGATCCAAGGCGGTGACGGCGGTGAGGGCCTACCGCCGCCTACGCGCCGACCTCGAGCCGCGACCCGGGAGCGGAAAGGACGCCTTGTTTCTCAATTTCCGGGGAACGCGCCTCCACGCCCGAAGCGTGCGGCGGATCGTGAACCGGTACATCCTGGCCTGCGCCATCGAGCGGAAGGTCTCGCCCCACACGCTGCGCCATTCGTTCGCCACCCACCTTCTCGACGCCGGGGCGGACCTGCGCTCCATCCAGGAGCTGCTCGGCCATGCCTCCCTCTCCACCACGCAGCGATACACCCATGTCTCCACCGAGCGACTCCTGAAGACCTATGGCAAGACCCACCCGCGGGCCTGAACCTCCTTACGCGCGCGATCCGTTCCTCGAGACCGCCTCCGCGGCGGCGCGGCTGGGCGGCGAAGTCCTCCGAAGGAACCTGGAGCGTCGCGACGACATGTCGGTGACCGCCAAGGGGCGGAACGACTTCGTGACGCGCGCGGATCGGGAGGCCGAGGAGGCGGTCGTGACCTTCATCCGCGCTCGGCACCCGGAGCACGCCCTCCTCACCGAGGAGTCTCCTCCCACCCCTGGCTCCGAGGCCGAGTGGATCATCGATCCCCTCGACGGCACGACCAACTTCATCCACCGCTACCCGTTCTTTGCCACCTCGGTCGCGGTCCGAACGGGGAGCGAAGTCGTCGCCGGCGCCGTGTACGATCCCCTGCGCGACGAGCTTTTTGCCGCCTGCCGGGGTCGCGGCGCCACCCTCAACGGCGCCCCCATCCGGGTTTCTCCCGTGCCCGTCCTCGCCGACGCTCTCCTCGTGACCGGATTCCCCTTCAAGTCGATCGCCGTCCTCCCGCGGTTTCTCACCTCTCTCGATCTTTTGCTGCGGGCCTCCTCCGGCGTCCGGAGGGATGGCTCTGCGGCGCTGGACTGCTGCTACGTCGCCTGCGGCCGCCTGGACGGCTTCTGGGAATGCTCCCTCTCGGCCTGGGACATCGCGGCCGGCGCCCTGATCATCGAAGAGGCGGGAGGTCTCGTGACCGACTTCGAAGGCGCCCGCCGTTTTCTCGACACCGGCGATATCGTCGCCTCCTCCCCCTCCATCCATCCCGACCTTCTCGGCGCCGTCCGCCGCGCCTTCCGCTGACCTCACGATCTCCCACGAATGTTGGTCCCGCCTCACGGCAGGAATCCGCGTATGAAATGCCGTTCTCTCGATCGGTTTTTTGATCTTGTGTGCGGTGGGGAGGTCGGAACCTGCTTGACGGTCCTCGATAGCCTCTAGTCTTGCGAGCGAGGGGTCGTTCACGGAGGGCCGGGGAGGGGGTTCCTCGCAGCGGCCGTCGGAGGCCGAGCGGTCGCCTCCTCTTGCGCGAGGCCGGAGCGGCAGCCGCGCGCCTTCAACGCCGCGCGCGGCGAAGCGAGAGGAAGCTCCTTCCCCGGCTCCCCGGGCAACCAACCCCGAGCGAGCTACAATTTGGGAGGTGACTTGACGCGAGAGGAGAGACTCAGGCGGGAGAACTCAGCCGCACCGCGAGCGAGATGGCCTCCCTCAGGCTCGAGGGATCCGCCACGCCCCTCCCCACGATGTCATACGCGGTGCCGTGGTCCACCGAAGTCCGGAGAAACGGCAGCCCCAACGTCAGCCCGGCCGATTTCCCGAACGACGCGATCTTCACCGGAATCGTCGCCTGGTCGTGGTACAGGGCCAGGACCAGGTCCATCTCGCCCCGGATCGCCCGGAGGTAGATCGAGTCGGGCGGATAGGGGCCCCAGACCTCGATCCCCTCGTCGCGGCAGGCCAGGATGGCCGGCAGGATCTCCTTCTCCTCCTCCTCGCCGAAAAGCGAATCTTCGCCCGCGTGCGGATTCAGCCCGGCCACTCCGATTTTCGGCTCCGACCCGAAGATCCGCCTGTGCTCCGCGGAGACGAAGCGGATGAACACGGCCAGCGCCTCGCGCGTCACCCGCGCCAGCGCCTCGCGCAGAGGAAGATGTGTGGTCATGGTGACCACCTTGAAGGAGGGGGTCACGAACATCATGCCGACCTGAGGGCTGTCGGTGAGGCGCGCCAGGATCTCGGTGTGGCCGGTGGCCTCGAATCCGGCGAGGTGAAGGGCCTTCTTGCTGATGGGCCCGGTGACCAGGGCTGCGATCCGCTTCTCCCAGGCCAGCGCCACCGCCTTCCGGATCGCCGCCATGGCCGCGCGGCCCGACTCCGCCGTCGGCTTCCCCGGCGGCAGGTCGGTCCCGACGTTGGCGGTGTCGAGGAGGAATGGACCGGCGCCATTGAGACTGCCCTTCCCGTCCCAGATCTG
>Ga0066710_100004682_pt1 | contig 12194 bp, 10 predicted proteins | sample GraSoiAngelo_159_FD_79666 | JGI IMG/M metagenome (GOLD analysis project Ga0066710, IMG submission 79666) | Grasslands soil microbial communities from the Angelo Coastal Reserve, California, USA - 14_1009_16_40cm | ecosystem: Environmental > Terrestrial > Soil > Grasslands | place: USA...
TCGCGCAATCGACAACCCAATAGTCTGGACAACTAAATCGATCTCCGCCCGGTGTAGGCGGAGGGCACCACCGAAACTGACTAAAGTCGACGAAATAGCAATTGCCGAATCTCCGCACCAAGTATCGTCAAAGCGCTGAACCGTCCCACATTGATAACAAGTGATGTTAGTCGCGTTTGTATCGATGAAGTACTTAGTTCCGTGTCGGCACGAATAATTAACGCAATTGCAATCGGGGTCGGGAGGGTTGGAGGCAATCGAACCCGAACTCATTGTGCTCGTCGAGTCGGCAGGAGAAAAAATGCCGGCTGAACGATGCCGGCATCCGATGAATTCCGAAGACTATGTGCGCCAGTCATTTTACTAGGAGACAGCGCACGTTCAATTCCGCCTCCATACCTGTTCGGGGGCTGCAAACAAGCCCCTTCTCCCGCGTTTTTGGGCTTAGGGCGCGGGACTCCTGTGCCTCCTTCAAAGCCAGTGCCATCTCCGAAGCTTAAATCTTGAAATACGAGCCTTACTCCGTGTATTCGACTCGGCACGAGACCAGCGCTTCTCGCGCGGTCCCAACCACGTATTCCCGAATCTTCGAGTTTTAAGATATGTGTTTCGCCTGGTTTGATCGGGACATCTTCGGAAGTGGGCCTCACACTCAAATCGGACAGCGCAACTCTACCATAGACAATACTAAAGTTCTGGTGGCCGCTTCCTATCTTAGCTTCGGGAACATGAAGTTGGAGTAGGAGAAAGTAGATTGGTTTCTCTCCCGTATTCTTTACTTCGATCTCCAAATCACGAGCCCAGTTGTCGTTATCGAGATCGCGGAAGAGTTTCTCCTTCTCTCGTCTAATCTTGACACGTATGGGGAGGTGTTCCGGGACGCGGTTTTCGAGCAGCCTCTTTGTTGCCGGTATCGTTTGTGTGCCTTGGGCTTCGGCTGGAACTGATCTCGATCTGCTTAAGAGCGCAAGGGCACCGGCTAAAATCAGCAAAGCAAACAGAATTCTTACTGCCAGCGTGGCGAGTTTCCGTTGAGAGTTCATGAGGCATTCCCGTTTTGTTAAAGATCCAGAGACTTAGGTGGACTGCTCAGCATCCGAATAAGACCTGCGAAGGAGCCAGTTGGTAGACCTCTTCTACTCCTGTCCTCTAACGGAGTCAAGAACTTCTCGAGCTTCGTCGAAGCCGTGCCTAGCCGCGAACGAATTGGTAAATGATGTGCAGCGTGAGTCCTGACGGAGTTGTTTCCGGACGTACGTCGGTAGCGCGCAGTTGCAGCGCGCCGCCGGCCGGCTGGATGTTAACTCGCGATGAGAGTTGTTCCAGAGTAAAAAGCTCGAGCGGATTATAGCGGCGATCGATGGCGTTCTGGACCATGCCGAGCAGCGGGCCATTCATAACCGCGGGCGTATTGTTCAAATGGATTTCCCGCAAATGAAATCGCGCCACCAGCGCGCGCCGTTCCTTATCAAAATCCAGGTTGACTTCTGCGCTGGCCCAGCCTGAGAACTCAATACAACCCATCAGCGTCGAGCCGTAGGCGCCGGCGAACCCGACGGGACCGGTAATTCGGCCCTGCTCAAAATGCACGGCCGTGCGCACCCCTTCGACTTCGCGTTTCAATTTGATCTCGCTGGCGCAGCCGGGCGTGCCGCTGGACGAGGCGCCGCCAATTGTCAAAGGCATCGAGGGCTCATGCAGGTTGTCGAAGATCGCAGTCAAGAACGAATTCAAGAACTGTTCGTTGATTGTCAACGTCGCCTCAGCGGCCGGAGTGATGCTGGCTCGCCGGTCTCTGGTGGCGTTTGATTCTTGTCCGAGTGCATGACTTAAAGGGAAAAGGCAAAACAGAAGAATGGTTGAACCCGTTAGCCCTGGATAGATCAAATATTTTCTATGCATATCAAAACCCGATTACTTTGCAAGGCCCGAAGGGCCGTCATTGAATAGCCATGCCCGTGAGGGCGTGGTCCACGAACAAGATCGAATCGATCAAGCGCCGAAGGCGCGGCACAAAGACCGCGATCCAAATGTCGGCCCTTCGGGCCTCACTCTTGTCTCTCTCCAATTCCCCGCCCGCACGGGCGGGGCTATTACATGCCGCCTCTTCGAGGCTTATTTCACAAACCGCTGCGCACGATGTCGTGCAGGCGAATCAAGCCAACACACAAGCGGTCACCGTCGATAACCGGCAGCACATTGATCTGGGAAGGCCGATCTTCCATCAGACGCAACGCGGCAAAGGCGAGCATTTCCGGATTAGTAACTACGGGATCGTTAGTCATCAAATCGTCGCACCTGAGGTTTGCGAAACCGAAATCGCGCGGGCCGATGCGCTGTAACGAGCGACGCAGATCGCCATCGGTGATAATCCCCTTCAGCCGGCCTTCGCTATCGATGACATTTACGGCTCCCAGGCCGTAGTGCGTGATTGCCGAAACTACGTCCATCCACGACGCGTCGGTTGCAATCGTCGGATTCTCAGCTCCGCTGTGCATTAAGTCCGCTACTCGCAAAGTCAGACGCTTGCCTAACTGTCCGGCGGGATGATTGCTGGCAAAGTCCTCGGCGGTCAGACCTTTCGCCTGCATGAGCGTCATGGCCAACGCGTCCCCGAGCGCCAGCGCTACGGTGGTGCTGGTCGTAGGCGCGAGATTAAGCGGACAGGCCTCTTCGTCAACCGACGCATCGAGAATCGCGTCCGCTCTCTGGGCTAACGTTGACTTTACGTTTCCGACAATCGCAACCAATGGCACCTTGCGTCGTTTGAGATAAGGCAGGAGCTGGAGCAGCTCGTCAGTCTCGCCGCTGTTGCTCAACATGAGCACCACGTCGTCGGAGGTCAAAATACCGAGACCGCCATGGCCCGCATCGGATGGATGAAGATTGATCGCCGCAGTGCCGCTGCTGGTCATAGTCGCGGCAATTTTCTGCGCGATAATTCCCGACTTGCCGGTGCCCAACAAGACGATTTTGCCCTTGCAGTTGGCCAGAATCTCAATTACGCGATCGATGTCCCCGGCCTGTAATCGCGACGCAGCTTTGTCAATCGCTTCGGACTCAGCGCGAAGCAGGCCGACGACCGTTGCGTAATCGGATCCTTCAGTCATGCACTCTTGATATACGACCTGAGGAGCAATTTCAAGTCGCGGTGGTGAAATTCTCTGCGCCCCCTCTGCGGACTGAGACCAGGCAGAGAAGAATGAAAATTAGGGCACTAAATCAAATCGCGAACTCCTAAACGCGCCCCGTATAGCATCTTGTTGCATCAAACATAGACATCCGTGCGGGCTTTCGATATATTGCCCGTCTCCGATCTTTTTCAAAGATCTTAACTAATCCTGAAAGAATTTCGCCGGAGTCTTCGATGCCATTTGCCAAACTGTTACCACGCGAAGAACAGTACTTTTCGCTGTTCGCGCAGATGACTTCCTACATTAACGACGCGGCTACGACGCTGGTCGAAATGATGGCCCACAACAACGGCGCTTATGAAGAGTACGTTGAGCGCATCAAGCGTATCGAGCACGCCTGCGATGACCTGACCCACACCGTTTCGACGCGCCTGAATCAATCGTTCATCACGCCTTACGACCGCGAAGATATTTACATGATGTCCAAGGCGCTGGACGACGTGGTCGATTTGATCGATGGCGCGGCGCGCGCAGTAGTGATGTACGACATTCACGAAACGACCGAACCCGCGAAGCAACTGGCGGGGGTAATTCAACGGATGGCTCAGCAACTGCATCAGGTGGTTTCGATCCTGAACAAACCCAAAGGGGTCACTGAAAGGCTGGTCGAGTTGCATCGTCTCGAGAACGAAGGCGACGACATTTACCAGCGCGCCGTCGGCGGACTCTTCCACGAGACCCGCGATCCGCTGACCGTTATTAAGTGGAAAGACGTCTACGAAAAGCTGGAGGCTGCAGTCGATCGCTGCGAGAACGTCGCTAACATCATTGAAGGCGTGATCATTAAGCACTCTTAACAGCGGATGTCAGAACCGCCTGCCGTAGCGGGCGGTTGATCTCTTTCATTGAGACAATCGTGTTGTCCGTGTAAACCACCCGCTACCCCAGGTGCTTCTGACACCTAGCCCCCGTTCCCGCCGCTATGTTATCGTTTTCATTCTGCCTGCCCGCGTAGCTCAGTGGATTAGAGCGTTCGCCTCCGGAGCGAAAGGTCGCAGGTTCGACCCCTGCCGCGGGTACCAGGTCTTGCCCACTCCTCCAACGTCGCATCATGGAAGCTCAAGTCGCACAAAGTACGTCTGGGGCTCGGCGTACGATTCTGCTGGTCGAGGATTTTGACGACACGCGTCTAATGATGAAGCTCTGGCTGGCGAAGAACGGCTATCGGGTGATCGAAGCTGAAAGCGGACCGCAGGCAATTGCACTGGCTGAGTCCGAGCGGCCTGATTTGATCATCATGGATTTGATGATGCCCGGCATGGATGGTCTCGATGCGACGCGCCGAATACGCGAGCGCGCCGCGCTGTGCGAGACGCCCATTGTCGTCGTCTCTGCTTACGGCGCCGACGAGTATCGCGCGAAAGCGCTCTCGGCCGGCTGCACGGAATATGTGCCCACGCCCTTCGATCCCAGCGAACTGGAAGTCTTAATTAAGAACTTGCTTGCCGGGCGGAATAGTTAGACTTTCACTGTTCTGCAAGTAGTGCAGACCCGGCGTACCTTTGCGAATGACTTTGCGCTCCTTTGCGTTGAAAAAAATTTCTACACGCAAGGGTCGCTAAGGCTTTCGCAAAGGTAGGCAAAGCCGAGAGTTATTCAAAACCGCACATCCAACCTAAACCACCGTTTACTCCGACACTATTCTGGCCTCTTCTATTGACAGGTCTCACGAGGCGTTATACAAGTTCGGGGCGATCAAGCTTCTAATCCGGTCCACTCAAGGGAGCAAAGCCGATGTTCAAGGATTTCAAGGAATTCGTAGCCCGCGCAAACGTTATCGACCTGGCCGTCGGCGTAATCATCGGCGCGGCGTTCGGAAAAATCGTGACCTCGCTGGTAGAAGGAATCATCATGCCGCCGGTCGGTTTGGTGCTCGGCAGAGTTGATTTCTCGAGTCTGTTTCTGGTTCTCAATCACGCTAAGGGAGAGCCGGCTTCGCTCGCCGACGCCAAGGCGAAGGGCATCCCGGTAATCGCTTATGGCGCGTTCCTCAACGACCTGGTCAATTTTCTAATCATCGCTTTTGTGATCTTTCTCCTGATCAAATTTGTGAACCGGATTCGGCAAAAAGACCCGTCTATGAAAGACTGTCCCCACTGCCTGACCGCCATCCCGCTTGCGGCCACGCGTTGTTCGGGTTGCTGCGCAGAACTAACTGCGGCTTAAGCGGCTTCAGAAATCATAGTAGAGAGTCTGCCTTCTCCGTGCTCTCCGTGTCTCCGTGGTGAATTCATTGCGAAGAAAAGATTCACCACGGAGGCACGGAGAACACTGAGAAAGTCAAACCAGTACCTGCCTAAAATGGGCCCGCTTGACGCTGACTGATCGGGTTCTTAGAATGAACTTACAACCCCTACTCAGCGTACTAAGGTTTTATCAAGCGAAGGAGCACTGCAAATGAGCACTTCTTACCAACCGCAACCCGACCACTCTGAGACGAATGACGAGTTGATCGTGCACGAAAGCGACGAACAGACCGGCGAGCGTGCGACCGTGAGTTCCTCGATGCGTGACATGGCCGCGCGAATTCCGGAACAGCTCTCGGCCATTGGTCGCGACATCAGCCGCACAATCGAGCGGGCAATTTCCGCCAAAGATGATTACATGCTGGCGGTGAAGGTTTCCCAGAACGCTCAACTACGTCTCGGCCAACTGGTCCAGGCCGGCGTGTTTGGCACGCGTTCGGAAGCCGCGGCCTTTCTTATCGACGAGGGAATCAAGTCGCAAGGACCGCTGTTCGAACGCGTCGAGCAGAAGTTGGCTGAAATCGAGCGACTGCGGGCCGAGCTGCGCGGTTTGGTCGGCGAGAAATAAGCTCGCGCGACATTGTTCTCTTAGCGAGTATTGCTTTACACAAAATTCGCTCCATTTTGCGAGCCCTGATGCTTGCAGCATGGAGCGTCTTTGTTAATGGTGAGCGATACTTGGTAAACTCTTAGCGTTATTCAATAAACGATCGTCAGCGTAATCAGCCGGGCCATCACGTGCAGAAAACTTTTCAGGTTCCTGTCACCCCAATCGAACAATTCACTCTCGATAACGGTTTGCGGGTTGTGCTTAACGAAGACCATTCGGTGCCTGTCGTTTCGGTGGCCGTCTATTACGACGTCGGCTCGCGCAACGAACGCGAAGGCCGCACCGGGTTCGCCCATCTCTTCGAGCACATGATGTTCCAGGGTTCAGAGAATGTGCCCAAAGCGGCGCACTTTCAATACATCTCGAACGCCGGCGGCACGATGAACGGCACGACCTCGAGCGAGCGCACCAATTATTTCGAGACGTTGCCGGCCAACCAATTACCGCTGGCGTTGTGGCTGGAAGCTGACCGAATGCGCTCATTGAAAGTAACGCAGGAGAATCTCGACAATCAGCGTGAAGCCGTAAAGGAAGAAAAACGGTTGCGTTACGACAACCAACCTTACGTGAATGGATTCCTGCGCTTGTTCGAGATGAGTTTTCGAAACCATGCGAACGCTCATTCGACAATTGGATCGATGGAAGACCTGGACGCAGCCACGGTGGAAGACGTGCGCGAGTTCTTTCGCATTTATTACGCGCCCAATAATGCCGTCGTGGCGATTGCCGGTGACTTCGATAAGACGCAGATCAATGAACTGATTCAGAAATATTTCTCGAACATTCCGCGCCAGTCTGAGCCGCCCCCAGTGGACGTCAGCGAGCCTGAAGAAGTCGCTGAACATAAAGCTACTTTCATCGACAAGCTGGCCCCTGTGCCGGCATTTGCCCTGGGCTGGAAAGTTCCCGCGCGGCGTACGGCGGATTTTTATGCGCTCCTGCTCGCCAGTCACCTGCTGTTCGAAGGCGAGAGCGCGCGTCTTTATCAACAACTGGTGAAGGGTGAAGAATCTGTCGTCCAGATTCAGGGCGGCATCGACGAACGCCGCGGGCCGTCGGGGTTATTCATCGTGGTGATTCCGAAACCCGATCGCGAATCTAACCAGATTCGAGAGACAATCTTTAGCGAGATCAGGGACCTGGCGACCGCGGGTCCCAGCGATGAAGAGATGGAAAAGTTGCGCAACAGTCTCTTCAATGGGTCTGTGCGCAGCCGGCAGTCATCACTCTATCGGGCGCAGCAGCTGGCCGAGTTTGCGCTCTATGACGGCGACCCGGATTTGTTTAATAGCGAGCTGGAGAATTACTTGAAGGTGACCGCGGCTCAAATTCGCAACGCGGTCGCGCGCTATCTGGACTCTGACAATCGGGTGTTGCTGGAAATCGTTCCTGCCCCGCACGAGGCGGCGCCCGCGGCTCCGCAGGCCCCGGGTGAACCAACGCAACCGACGGCTCCGCCGCCCCAGGTGCCCGAAGCGCCGGACGCATCGACGCCGCTGACGCCGATCGGCGCACCGGCCGATCGTTGAGGGATTCCTAAAATTGGCGGAGCCTTTGCCGGCCATCTAGTGTGCACCATGACAAAATCGATCCATGACTGAAATCGACACCTTTCGCCGCCAAATGCCCCCGCCCCTGGCGCCGCGACCATTGAACATTCCTGAGCCGGCTGAGACCACGATGGCAAACGGGCTCCGGCTGATTATCGTGGAAGATCGGCGTTTGCCGCTCGTCAGCTTTCGCCTGGCCTTTCGCTCGGGCGATGCAAGTGACCCGGCGAATCTTCCCGGTCTCAGCGACCTGATGTCGCATTTGCTGACCGAAGGGACTCAAACCCGCACCAGTCGTGAGATCGCTGAGAGCGTCGAACGTCTGGGAGCGACCCTGAGCGCCGGTTCAAGTTACGATTTCACGACGGTAGCCGCTTCGGCTCTTTCGATTTACGCGGACGAAATTCTTGAACTGATTGCCGATGTGACACTACGCCCGACCTTCCCGCAAAACGAAGTGGATCTGGCCCGCGAAAACACGAAGCAACTCCTGATTCAGCAGCGCGCCCAGCCGAACTTTCTGGCTTCCGAGCGCGTAGCGCAGGTCATGTTCGGTCAACATCCTTATGCGCGAGTCTCGCCCACGCCGGAATCGCTGGACGCGATGACGCGCGCAGACTTCGCCAGTTTCCGCGAAGCAAGGTTCATCCCGAATAACGCGGTTATGATCATTGTCGGAGACGTAGAGCGTCGCGATCTCGTGGCCCGAATTGAAGACCTTTTCAGTGACTGGAACCGCGGTGGTCTGCCGGCTTCACAGTTTCCCGAGCCGCCTGCGCTCAATGCGCGCAGGGCTTGTCTGGTTGATCGTCCCGGGTCGGCACAGTCCAACATAGTGATCGCGAATCGGGCGATAAAGCGCACCAGTCCGGATTATGTTCCGATGCTCCTGATGCATACTGTTCTGGGGGCTAACGCGTCTTCGCGACTCTTCATGAATTTGCGAGAGGAAAAAGGTTACACCTACGGCGCGTATTCAAGTTTGGACGCGCGGCGTCTGGCCGGAACCTTTCGCGCCACGGCGGAGGTTCGCACTTCGGTAACTGGCGCCTCGCTGCACGAATTCTTCTACGAGCTCGAGCGCGTTCGCGCTGAGCCGGTTTCCGACGATGAAATACAGAATGCCAAATCTTATCTCACGGGGGTGTTCCCGATTCGGATTGAGACTCAGGATGGTTTGATAGATCAGCTGGTAAGCATCAAGATGTTCGATCTGCCGGGCAACTATCTCCAAACGTATCGCGACCGGATTGAAGCAGTCACCAAAGAAGAAATCCAAAACGTCGCCCGTCAATACGTCACGCCCGATCGGGCGGCGATCGTGATCGTCGGCGACGCCGCCGAGGTGCGCGAGCAGGTCAAGCCTTTCGCGGAGGCTATCGAGATTTACGATACTGAGGGGGAACGGAAGCAGTAGGCAGACCGCAGCAAATAATCCTGCCGACTGCGTCCTGCCGTCTGCTTTCTAGGCCGGGCCCTGAAAGCGCTCCACATCGAGAACGCCGGTAACGTTCTTGATCGAGCTGATCACCTTGTCGACATGCTTTACGTCGAACACTTCTACGGTAACTTCGATGCGGCCTTTTTGATCCGGACCCACTGAGGCACGCGCATCGCGAATCCCGGTCTTCATGTCGGAAATCGCGCCGGTAATACCGGCAATCATTCCGGTCCGGTTCTCAGTAAGGGCCAGCAGTTTTACCGCATAAGCGGTCTTTTCAGGCCGCGAGGCCCATTCAACAGTCACGATTCGTTCAGGATTTATCATCAACTGCTTCACATTTTTGCAGTGCGCGGTATGCACCGCCACGCCTTTGCCGCGCGTGATATAGCCGATGATTTCCTCTCCGTGCAGCGGATTACAACAGCGGGCGCGGTTGACCATGAGGTCTTCGACGCCGCGCACCACGATGGCATCGTCGCCGGTAATCAGGCGCTTGACCGCCCGCACACCAGTGCGCAAGCGGGACTCTTTCTGTTTGTCGAGGGCCTCGAATTTTTCGGGTCCGATATATTTGGCAATTACGTTACGGGGCACGATCTTGCCATAACCGATTGCCGCCAGGAGATCGTCGGTGCGGCCATAGCCATACTCGCCGGCGATGCGCTTCAGGTCACCATTACTGTCACCTAAAACCTTCTTCATCGAAAGTTGAAAGCGGGCAGCTTCCTTCTCGAAGAGTTTGCGCCCAATTTCGATCGATTCGGCGCGTTGCTGATCGGCGACCCAGTGCCGCACGCGATTGCGCGCTCGTGAGGTGACCACAAAGTTCAACCAATCGCGGGACGGGTGCGCGTTCGGGCTGGTAATGATTTCAACCACGTCGCCGTTTTGAATCGTCGAGCGCAAGGGAACCATCCGCCCGTTTACCCGCGCGCCCGTGCAGGTATTGCCGACTTCCGAGTGAATCATATAGGCGAAGTCGATCGGCGTAGCGCCGCGCGGCAACTGAATCACTTTTCCCATCGGCGTAAAGGCGTAAACGTCCTTGGGATAGAGATCGAGTTTCAAAGCATCGATGAACTCGCGCGAGTCTTTCACCTCCTGGGTCCACTCAACCAGCGAGCGCAGCACCTTGAGCGCCTCGTCATCATCGCGCGGCCCGCGTTTCCCTTCCTTATATTTCCAGTGCGCGGCCACACCTTCTTCCGCCACGCGATGCATCTGCTCGGTGCGAATCTGCACTTCAAAGGGCAATCCTTTCGATCCGATCACTGAGGTATGCAACGACTGGTAAAGATTATCGCGCGGCGTGGCAATCCAGTCCTTGAAACGACCCGGCACCGGCTTCCAGGTGTTGTGAATCACGCCGAGGGCCGCATAACAATGACGAATCTCGTCGGGCGTAATGATGCGCGCAGCCACTAGATCGTAAACCTGATCCAGATCGATCTCCTGCACGCCGAGCTTCTTCCAGATTGAATACAACCGTTTGACGCGGCCTTCGATGCGGATGAACGGGACCCTGGCCTGCTGCATTTCCTGTTGAATAGTTCCGGTAACGTCGTTCAGAAAAGCTTCGTTGGCCGCCCGGCGCTTTTCCATTTGGTTGGTCAGCTCACGATAGTCTTCCGGATGAAGATTCTTGAAAGCTAGATCCTCGAGTTCGCCGCGCAATTTGCCCATGCCCAGCCGGTGCGCAATCGGCGCATAAATATCCATGGTTTCCTGGGCAATGCGCCGGCGTTTTTCGGCGCTGAGGTACTCCAGCGTGCGCATGTTATGCAAACGATCGGCGAGCTTGACCAGCACCACGCGCACATCGTCGACCATCGCCAGCAACATCTTGCGCACGTTCTCCGCTTGTTGCTCTTCGCGGGTGACGTTGCTGATCTGAGCGATCTTGGTCAGGCCTTCGACTAAGTGCGCAACTTCATCGCCGAAGTATTCGCGAATGGTCGCGGTATCGGCCAGCGTGTCTTCGACCACATCGTGAAGCAGTCCCGTCGAGACGGAAACAGCGTCCAGCCGCATATCAGCCAGGATGTTGGCTACCTCAAGCGGATGCACAAGGTAAGATTCGCCCGAAGCGCGTTTCTGGCCTTTGTGCTCGCGCGCGGAAAAAAGGTAAGCCCGACGCAGCAGATTCAGGTCCGCTTGCGGATGATTGCGCCGGACCTTTTCGCAGATTTCTTCGATTCGAACCATAGAAAGTAGTGGTCAGAGATCAGTGGTCAGAGGTCAGAGAAACCCAACTGACCTCTGATCTCTGACTTCTGACCACTGTTATTATAACAATAGGTGACGCTCGACCCGAAGGTCTGCGTCACCCATTGAGCAATTCTCTCGATGAAAAGGAGCCTATTGATCTCGCTACTTGGCGGGCGATGGTGTCTGTTCGGCCGCTTCTTCTCTCTTGCGCCGTTCTTCGAACAACAGCGCGGCCCGCTTGCCGGCGGTTTCCGCCTGCTTCTCGTACTCTGCCTTACGAGCCATGTCATTGTTCATCAGGGCAATCTTTGCGTTTTCGAGCAAAAGGTTTTGCTTGTATGACCATGCTGATTCATTGTTTGGATCATACTTAATCGCGGTCTCCGCCTCTTCCAGTCCGCTCGCGACGCAACGCTGAATCTTGTCAAAATCCTTCTGCTCTTTCGGCTTCTTATAAGTAACCTGCGCGGGTTTGGTGGGATCGTTCGTCACCTTAACGTCGGGAAGCTCCGTGATCTTAAACGAACAATCCCAATCCTTTCCGGCCAGAATCGCAAAGGCTTCAGAACGCTTCTCGTTGGGCATGTTGGGGTCGTTGGCGCGTTTCAGGATCCACTCGCGCAGCTTGGCATCATCCTTGATGGCGGCATAGAGCACCGAGATAGCTTTGTAAGCTTCTTCGTTGTTTGCGTCGATTGCCAGGATTTGCTGGTAGGCCTGGATGGCGTCGCGAGCTCGCTGCACGTTGTCGGGTTGATCGACGCCGGGCCGGTACTGCTGGTGGATGACACGGGCCACGAAGATCATCGCCGTCTTGTTAGTCGGCTCCAGATACAGCGCCCGCTTGGCGTGTGCTTCGGCTTCTTCGAAGTGTCCTTCTTTATAAGCCCGGGCACTCGCATTGAGCTCGTCCTTGGCTCTTACTTTGTTAACGAGGGTGCA
>Ga0066710_100004683_pt1 | contig 12193 bp, 10 predicted proteins | sample GraSoiAngelo_159_FD_79666 | JGI IMG/M metagenome (GOLD analysis project Ga0066710, IMG submission 79666) | Grasslands soil microbial communities from the Angelo Coastal Reserve, California, USA - 14_1009_16_40cm | ecosystem: Environmental > Terrestrial > Soil > Grasslands | place: USA...
CCGCGCCCGCGCTCGGGCCGGTCCTCGGTGGCACCGTCATCTCCGAGGTGGGATGGCGCTGGTTGTTCCTCATCAATGTGCCGATCGGTCTCCTCGGCGTTCCGTTCGCCGTGCGACTGCTGCGCGAGACCGGCGCGGGCATCGCACGCCGCCTCGACGCCAGCGGCCTCGTTGCCGCCGCGACCGCGATCATCCTGCTGCTGGTCGGGCTGGCCGAGGGGGGTTCCCACGGCTTCGGCACTCTGGGCGCGCTGGTGCCGCTTGCGACCGCGGCACTCCTCACGGTCCTGTTTGTCCGGCGCACGCTGCGTCGCGACTCGCCGCTCGTCGACCTGCGGATTCTCGCTTCCCCCGGGTTTTCGCGCGCGATGGTCGTGATGGTGCTGCTGACGGTGGCGCAGTTCGGCCGGTTCGTGTACATCCCGCTCGAGCTCGGCACCACGCGCAACATCAGCGCGCTGACCATTGGCCTCGTCATGCTGCCGCAGGCAGTGGGGATGGCGGTCACGATGCCCATCGGTGGGCGGCTCGCCGACTCGATCGGCTCGCGCGTGCCGACCGTCATCGGTACCGCGGTGTTTGCTGCGTCGATCTGGCCGATCGCCCATCTCTCACCCACGACGTCCCTCGAGGAGATCGCGTTCTGGCTGTTCATCGCCGGCCTCGGCACCGGGCTCGCGGTGACGCCGCCGAACGTCGTCGCGATGAACGCCGTGCCTGCGCTCAAGGTGTCCCAGGCCACCGCGCTGAGCCAGGTGACCCGCCAGCTCGCGGCTGCCGTCGGGACCGCCGGCCTTGCGGCCGTGTTCGCTGGCATCCGCCCCACCGGAGACGTGCGCTCGCCGCACAACGTTGTCGCGGTGGTTGATGCCTACAACACCATCTTTCTCGTGATCATCGGTGTTCTCGTCGTCACGTGTCTGCTCTCACTGCGGCTACCCGGTCGCCGCCAGGCACTCGAGTTCCAAGCGGAGCGTCGCCGCGAGCGCGCCTTGCTGAGTGATCTCGATGCGCTCGAGCTCGGCCCGGAACGCCATCTCGTTCCCGAGGTCGCGTAGCGAAGCCGCAGGCGCGCTCAGCTACATCGCGAGCGTCAGTCGTGGGTGAGCGCCTTGATGATCATCTTCGCCATGACCTGGTGACCGAGGGCCGTGGGGTGGTAGGCGAAGCCGTCGTCGGGGATGTGGCCTGCCGTCCACCGCTGCGACGAAGGCGCGCAGCCGGTGTGGTCACCGCGGGCGACGTAGGGATCGACGAACACGATGCCGCGTCGCTTGGCCACCGCGACGAACATCGCCTCGAGCTTGGCGCCCATGGATCGGATGATCGCCACTTCATCGTCGGTGAACGAGAGCGCGGGACAGTTCCCCGAGCGCGGGACCTCGCGAGGGTAGGTCACGAAGACGATCGTCGCCTTCGGCGCGGCCGCCTTGAGCCGCTTGAACATGTCGGCGAGTGCGGTTCGCGCGGTCGCCAGTTTGGCGTCAAGGTCTGGAGGGGCCGTGCACACGGTGTCCGGGTTGCCGCAGCCGACTGCCGTCCCGTTGTAGATGATGTCGTTCCCGCCGACCGTAACGGTGATGAGCTTCGTGTCGGATGTCACCGCCGAGATCTGCGGTGGGTTCTGGCCCTGCGGTGTGTCCACGACGTTGGGGATCGTGGCCGCGCCGCAGCTGACATCGGTGAGCCCGAGCTTGAAGCGGGCCGCTATCAGCTGGGCATAGTCGCGGCTCGAGCGTCCGCAGGACGTCGATTGCACCGAGATGCCAAATCCCGACGCGATTGAGCTCCCGAGCGCGACGTACTTCTCACCCTTCTTCGGCCGTGACGCATGCGCAGCGTTGACGGGACCCGCCGCGACGCCGAGCACCAAGACGGCGCCGATGAACACTGCTACCGCACGACGCATCTGCTTCCCCCCTCGTACCTGCAACCGCGCTCCGAGCTCGATGAGCGGCGGTTGGTCTTGCCCCTAACGTAGCTCGGGCGCGCTGAATTCTTTCGCGAGCGCTTCGATCTCGTCGACGAGTGCCAGGGGGAGCGGGATGCCGTCGCGTTCTCGCTCGATGCGGCGGTAGTGCTCGGGCTCACCCGGTAACCAGATGCGCTGGACGCCGGCCGCGCGCTCGGAAGAGCGGATGTCGACGATGAGCTCGTCAGTCCGACGGCGGAACTCGTCCCGGCCGATGAAGCGGTCGGGGTCGATCGCGACGAGGCAGAAGCCCTTGGCCACTCGGTCGCCGCCGAGGGCGTCGGAGGCGGTGTGCTCGGTGCGACCGTACGAGCTCCCCGCGAGCACGCCGGCGAGGAGCTCGACCAGCAACGCCAGCCCGAAGCCCTTGTGGCCGCCGAACCACTGGAGGTTCAACACCGACGCGGCGGCGGTGTCGGTCGTCGGGCGGCCTTGGTCGTCGTTGGCCCAGCTGGCGGGGATCGTGGCGTCGCCGCGCTTCTTGGCGAGCAGCACCTTGTTGCCCGCGACGGTCGTGGTCGCGACGTCGTAGACGATGGTCGGCTCCGTGTTCGTGGGGACCGCGTACGACAGAGGGTTGGTCGAGAACAGCGGGGTGATCCCGCCGAACGGCGGCACGATCGTCGGCCCGTTCTGGAAGCAGAAGCAGATCACGCCGGCCTCGGCGGCGCGCCGCGTGTACGCCCCGAGCGCACCGAGGTGCGTGGCTTCGCGCACGCAGACCGTCGCGATGCCGTTCTCGGTGGCCCGTTCCACGACGAGCTCGACGGCGCGCAGCCCGGCGAGCTGGCCGAAGCCCAAGCCGGCGTCGAGCCAGATCGTGGCGCCGTCGTCGCGCGTGACCGTGGTCTCTGCTTTCGGCTGGAGGTGACCGGCGCGCAGGCGTTCGACGTACAGCGGCAGCAGGTGCGCGCCGTGGGAGTCGACGCCGCAGAGGTCGGCCTCGACGAGCAGCTCGGCGACGGTGGCGGCGGCGTCGGCCGGGACCGCGAACGCTTCCAGCACGCCCGCCACCGTCGCGTGCAGACGCGGCGCCGGAATCGACTCAGTAGGGGGTGTCACCGGCGATCGTCACGCGGTGCAGGACGCGTTCGGCGCCGGCGGTGTCGGCGACGACCGCGTGTTGGGTGCAGCGGTTGTCCCAGATGATCAGGTCGCCGTCGAGCCAGCGGTGCCGGTAGGTGTGCTCGGGCCGGCCGATGTGGGCGTAGAGATACTCGAGGAGTGGCGCGCTCTCGGCCTCGGTCCACCCTTCGAAGTCCGACACGTAGTTGCTGTTCACGAAGAGTGCTTTGCGACCGGTTTCGGGATGGGTGCGCACGACGGGATGGGTCGCAGTGACCGCGGCGCGGTCGAGGCCCGCCTCCGCCGCGAGCTCGGTGCCATGGTGCACCGCGCGCAGCTCTCCGAGCACGGACTGCAGGCCGGGCGACAACGACTCGTATGCACGCGACGCACTCGCGAACATCGTGTCGCCACCCACATCAGGAAGCACGCGGGCGAGCAGCAACGTGAGCGCCGGCGGTTGCGCCGAGTGCGTGGTGTCGGCGTGCCACGTTTGGGTGATCGGATTGGGGTCGTAGATCTTCATCACCCCGGGGTAGCCGTCGATCGACGGGACGTAGGGGTGGATCGACACCTCGCCCCACAGGCGAGCGAAGGCCAGCTGGTCGTCCGGAGTCATCGCGCCTTGGTCGCGGATGCAGATGACCTCGTGCTCGAGAAACGTCGACCGGATCGCACCAAACGTTTCCGCGTCGGGCAGCTCGCGCAGGTCGACGCCGGTGATCTCCGCGCCGAGCGCACCGGCGAGCTTCTTCACGCGCACGCGCTGCGCTACTGGCATGCTGCCAACGTAGCCACCGTTCGACCTCAGTCGGGAAGCTGGTAGCTGTTCCGGTCGTCCTCGTGCGGTTGGCGGCCGATGCGCAACGGGCTCAAGGGCGCGTCGACGAGCAGGGAGCGCTCCCAGTCGAGGGCCAGGGCGGTGGCCCGTTTGCGCCACGCCACGAGGTCGTCGTCGGTGCGCTGCGCGTCCTCGTATTCGCCCCAGTGCTCCCAGGCGGGGATCGCCCACAAGAGCAACGCCTCGCTGTCGTTGCGCATCGCGGTCGCCCAGGCCCCGATCAGCTCCCAGTGGTAGCGCTCGTGCACCGGGACGGCTTCGTCACGGACGAGGTCGAGGTAGTCCCACGCCGATCCCGGCCGGACCTGCACGAGCTCGTGGGCGTAGCACTCGCCGCGCACGCCCGCCGCGCACAGCTCTTCGATGGTCCGCGTCCAGGGCGCGGGGACGAGGACGCGGTCGAGGCCGCTCCGGCGGAATTGCGCGGCACGCGCCCACCACGCGGACAGTGCCGGGTCTTGGAGCGTCGGGTGGTTGAACTCGTGCCGGAACGACCGCGACAAGCCGGCGAAGCCGTCTTCTTCCCACAGGTTCACGACCTCGGGCCAGCGGCGGGTCGTGCCGACGGTGCCCCATACGCCGTAACACAGCTGGTGACGTTCTCGCTGCGCGATCGGTGACCAGTTCGCCGTCATGTGGTGCATGTAGTTGGCGCGGTTGTGCCCGATGATGTCGATGAACTCGTGGATGTACACCTTGTCGTTGGCCATGCGACGTCTTTCCCGCGCGGGCGGCGCGCGTGATCAGCGGTCGAGTGACAGTCCCAGCAAGTTGATCGCGTTGTCGCGCGCGAGCTTGCGGATGCTCACGTCGTCGAGGTGGCCGAACTGTTCCGCGGCGGCTTCACGCGAGTAGGGCCACGTTCCGTCTTGATGGGGATAGTCGGTCTCGAACATGACGTTGTCGCGCCCAACTCGCGCGAGCAGTTCGACGCCCACCGCATCCTTGAAGAAGCAGCTGTGGACCTGCCGGTAGTAATACGTCGACGGCCGCTCGGGACAATGCAGCTGGCTGTCGCTCCAACCGCGGTGGGTTTCCCAGACGTCGTCGAGCCGTTCGAGCAGGTACGGGATCCAGCCGATCTGACATTCGGCGTACATGAGCTTCAGGTTGGGGTAGCGGTCGAGCAGCCCCGACAAGAGGAAGTCGGTCATGCTCGCGACGCTGTTGCCGAAGATGATCGTGCTCGCGACCGCGTCGGGCGCGTCGTCTGACGTCTGCGGTGTCTTCGTGCCCGAACCGATGTGCATGCAGACGACGGTCGCGGTCTCTTCGCAGGCCGCGAAGAACCGGTCCCAGTAGCCCGAGTAGATGCTGGGCAGGCCGAGGTACGACGGCAGCTCGCTGAACGCGACGGCACGCGCCCCGCGCGCGGCGTTGCGCCGGACCTCGTCGGCCGCGAGGTCGGCGTCCCACATTGGTACGAGGCACAAGGGGATGAGCCGGCCGTTGCGGCCCGCGCACCACTCGCCGACCATCCAGTCGTTGTACGCCTCGACGCACAACCGCGCGAGCTCGCGGTCGTGGCCGCGCAGGAACAGCTGCCCGCAGAAGCGGGGATAGTTCGGGAAGCTGAGCTGGGCCTCGACACCGTTGACGTCCATGTCGCCGAGGCGCGCCTGCGGTTGCCAGCACCCCGGCCGCATGTCGTCGAACGTGATGCCCTGCAGCGTGATCTCGTCCGGCGGATATCCCGCCGCGGCGATGAGGCGCTTCACCGAGTAGTAGTGATCCTCGTAGACCCACCACGCGACCGGTTCGCCTTCGGTGCCGGGCGCCTCGATGTACGCGCCGCCGTCGAGCTTCGGTTGTCCGGAGGGCAGCAGCACGACGTGCGGTCCGACGTCTCGGTACTTCGCCGGCAGCCGCGCGGACCACACATCCGGCGGTTCGACGACGTGGGAATCGACGTCGACGATCGGCGGGATGCGCTCGACGAGCTCCGGAGGGACATCGGGGCGCGTGATGGACGCAGTCATCGCCTTCCGATCTGGAGACTTCCCCGAAGATTCGAGGACAGAATACGGCCGCCCATGGTGGACTTCCGCTTCGATCCCGGCGTCGAATCGTTCCGAGCCGAAGTGCAGACCTTCTTGCGGGCGGCGATGGCCGACGCGGCGCGTCACCCCGACCCGAGCGACCTCACGGGGCTCGACGAGGAGTTCGAGCGGCGTCTCAGTCGCGCCGCAGGCGAGCGGGGCTGGCTGCAGTTGCCGCGGGAGCTCCGGGCCGTCTTCGAGTACGAGGTCGCGCGCGTCGATGCCCCGTTGATCGACACCGCGATGACGCTCGGGGGACACGTCGTCGCCACGTACGGTTCGGCCGCGCAGCGAGAACAACTCCTCGGTCCGATGGCGGCCGGCGAAGTGCTCCTCTGCATCGCCTACACGGAGGAAGGCGCGGGCAGCGATCTCGCGGCGATCGAAACCGTCGCCGAGCGTGACGGCGACGGCTGGGTGCTCCACGGGACCAAGGTGCTCGTGACGGGTGCGCACAAGGCCGACTGGTGCTGCACCGTGGCGCGGACGCGCCCGGACGTGCCCGCCCGTCATGGGATGAGCATGTTCCTGCTCGAGATGAGCACGCCCGGGGTCGAGGTCGTGCGCCGAACGACGATGAACGGCTGGACACTCGGCGACGTGCACTTCCGTGACGTTCGGGTTGATGCCGGCGCGCTGCTGGGCGATGTCGACAACGGTTGGCGGCAGCTCATGTCGTCGGTTGCGTCCGAGCGCTCGCACATGTCCTGGATGGGGTTCGCCCGCCATGTGCTCGATCTGATCGTCGACCACGTGCAACGCACCGCCCGCGATGACCCCGTCGCGCGCGACACGGTCGGCCGCCTGGCGGTGGAGTTTGCGGCGGCGGACCGGCTGGCGCGGCGCACGCTGTGGTCGCTCGGGCGGGGCGAGGACGACCCGGCGCTGACCTCCATGTTCAAGGTCGTCGCCACCGAGCTGCTGCAGGACTTGGCGCAGGCCGCGACCGAGCTGGCCGGCCCGGCCGGCCTGACGTGGGCGCCGCTGTTCGGCGAGGCGCCGGTCGGGAGCGCCGCCGCGGGTGGCGGGCGGTTCGCGTACGAATACCTCGAGCGGGTCCACGGCACCGTCAGCGTCGGTGCCAACGAGGTGCAACTCGACGCGATCGCCCAGCGCGGCTTGGGACTCCCCAGACCAGCGCAGTGATGGCGCAGTGATGGCGCAGTGATGGACCTCGAGGTCAAGCCGGGGCGCGTCACCGATCTCGTCGTCGAGGCGCGCGCCGTCGGGCGGGCCGCGGTGCCGTCGACGTTTCACACGCGCGCGCTCGCGTCGCTGATCGGTTGGAGCGGCGGAGGTCTCGCCGCGGTCGTGTTGGAGGTTGTCGACGGTGTCGCTGACTTCGTCGCGCACGCGGCCGAGGCCGACGTGTTTCTCGTGGTCGTCGCCGGCGGCGTGGCCGAGGTCGATCCGCACGACGTCACGATCGAGCCGCAGCCGAGCATCGGCGACGAAGAATGGTGTCGCGTTGGTTTCCGGTCGGTGCCCACCGTCGCGACGATGCCCGCGGACGTCGACGCTGCGCTCGCGCGGGCTGCCATCGTGCGCGCCGCGGACGCGGTCGGTGCGGCGGAGGCGGCGATGGAGGCCGCGGTCGCGCGCGTCAAGGAGCGCCACCAATGGGGCGCGCCGCTGGGTGTGCTCCAAGCGGTGCAGCACCGGTGCGCGCAGATGCTCATCGACGTGACCCTCGCGTCGGACGCGGTGTACGACGCGGCCGGCATCGCAGACCGCGGCGCGCCCGAGGCCGAGGTGCGACTCGCGGCTTCGTACGCCAAGGCGACGGCAGGAGAACGCGCTCGCCGGGTCACCGCGTCCGCGCACCAGCTCGCGGGCGGGGAAGGGATCTACGCGGACGCGCCGTTCCATCGGTGGTACCGGCGAGCCAAGGTCGCCGAGCTCGTCCTCGGCGACAACCGCACGCACCGGGCCACCGTCGCCGCGTCCCTGCTGGACTGACGTGGGCACCTCCTAATGTGACGGCGCTGCCGATCGAAGTGCTCCCTTCGCTGTTCTGAACTGTCTGACCCGATGGAGTGACGCATGGCCCAGGGCGACCACTACGGATTCACCTGCATCAACACCGAGTTCGTCGACGACGGCGTGCTGCTCGCGACGCTGAACCGCCCCGAACGCCGCAACGCGATCAGCCCCGAGATGCACGCCGAGCTCACGCCGCTGTTCCGGGCGATCACCGAAGACCGCTCCGTTCGCGTCGCGATCCTCACCGGCGCTGGCGACAAGGCGTTCTGCGCCGGCGCCGACTACGGCGGCATGCAGGACAACCTCGACGCCAGCTACCTCGAAGGTATGCCCGAGCTCATGTACGGCTCGGCCGACCTGGTGCGCGCGCAGCTCGCGATCCGTCAGCCGATGATCGCCGCGATCAACGGCGACGCCATCGGGCTCGGCGCGACCATGGCGCTGTTCTGCGACATCCCGTTGATGGCCGCCGAGGCGCGTATGGCCGATCCCCACATCAACGCCGGCTTGGTCGCCGGCGATGGGGGAGCGATCCTCTGGCCCATGCTCATGGGCCTCAACCGCGGCAAGGAATTCCTGTTGACTGGGCAGATGATCGACGCCAACGAGGCCTACCGCCTCGGCTTGGTGAACCACGTCTATCCGCGCGAGCAGCTGCTCGGTGAGGCGACCGAGCTCGCTCGCCGGCTCGTGCGCGGGCCGCAGGTCGCGATCGAGTTCAACAAGCGGCTGGCCAACAGCGACCTCGTCGACCGGGTGAACCGGATCCTGGACGCCTCGCTCGCGATGGAGGCCATCACCTTCTCGACGTCAGACCACCGCGAAGCTGTGCGCTCCTTCCTCGAGAAACGCCCGCCCCGCTTCGGCGCCGGCGAGAGCTGAGCATGCTCGACCGGCGGTTCCTGGCACCGCACGCGCTCGCCGAGTGGGCGCGGGCGACGCCGTCCGCGGTGGCGCTCGAGCACGTGAACGGCGCCAAGCTCACCTACGAAGCGCTCTACACGGACAGCCTGCGGTGGGCGGCCGCGTTGCAGCGCGCCGGCGTGACGGCGGGGACGCACTGCGCATCCTTGTTGCCGAACGACTTCCCGGCGCACCGCACGATGCTCGGGCTCGCCTGGCTCCAAGCCATCGAGGTCCCACTCAACATCGCCTACCGCGGGCGGATGCTCGAGTACGCGCTCGACCGCGCCGAGGTCACGTGTCTCGTCACGACCTACGCCGGCTGGAGCACCGTCGGCGAGGTCGCCGAGCGGCTCCCGAAGCTCCAGACCGTCGTCCTCGTCGACGACGCCACGGTGGACGACCCGGTCTGCGAGACCATTCCGATCGCCGAGTTGCTCGCCGACACGGAGCCGGCCACCGACCTCGCCGGTGCGGACGCGGGCGACATCGCCTGCATCCTCTTTACGTCGGGTACGACCGGTCCGTCGAAAGCCGTGGTCTGCCCGTGGGGGCTCGTCTACCAGATGACGAGCTGGATGCCCGACGACACGCTCGCGCCGGGCGACGGCTTCTTCAGCGCGCTGCCGCTCTTTCACAACTCGGGGCGGTCCGGGTTCAACTACGCGCTCGTCCACGGCGCCCGTTTCGTATTCCGCGACAAGTTCAGCGCGACCAACTTCTGGGACGACACCCGCGCGACCAACTGCACGACTGCGGCCCTCGTGGGGCCGATGACGTCGGTGCTGTTCCACGCACCGGCGCGCCCCGACGATCACGACAACCCGCTCGAGAGCGTGATCCTCGGACCGATGATCCCCGACATGGAGGAGTTCGAGCGGCGCTTCGGCGTGCGGGTGTGTACCTGCTACGGACAGACGGAGATTGGCGCGCCGCTCGCGAGCGACTGGGACCACGGGCCGTGGGAGTCGTGCGGGCGCGTGCGCACCGATTACCCCTTCCCCGAGGTCCGCCTTGTGAACGAACAGGACGAGCCGGTCGCGGTCGGTGAGGTCGGCGAGCTGCTGGTCCGAGTCGGCGACCCCACGGGCTTCAACGCCGGCTACTTCGGCATGCCCGACGAGACCGCGGCGGCGTGGCGCGACGGCTGGTTTCACACCAGCGACGCCTTCCGCGTCGACGACGACGGCCGCTTCTACTTCGTCGACCGGATGAAGGACACCATTCGCCGGCGGGGCGAGAACATCTCCTCGTTCGACGTCGAAAGCATGGTGCTCGAACATCCGCACGTCGTCGAGTGCGCGGCGGTCGCGATCGCGACAGAGCACGGCGACGACGAGGTGATGGCGGCGGTCATCGTCGACGACCAGGACGCGTTCGATCCCCCGGAGCTCATCGAGTTCCTGACGCCGCGCATGCCGCGCTTCATGATCCCGCGTTACATCGAGGTGTTCGACGACCTGCCGCGCAACGAGACCACCGGGCGAGTACGCAAGACGGAGCTGCGGACGCGCGGCGTCAGCGAGCGGACGTGGGATCGGGAGGCGCTAGCGAGCTGATGCGGCGTCGTCGAGCCGCTGCTTCACGGCCGCGACGACCTCTGCGGGTAGTGGTCCCTTCGCCGCGATCGCCAAGTTGTCGCGGAGATGGTCGAGGTTGGCCGTGCCGACGATCGTCGTGTCGAGCTCCGGGAGTGACAGCGTGAAGCGCAGCATGAACTCGATCCGGTCCATGCCGTCGAGCAGCTCGTCGAGCTGCGCTGCCTCCCACAGCGCGCGCATCGTCTCGTTCGACACCATGTAGTAACGCCGCGATTCCCAGTCGGTGGGCGCGCCGCGCGCAACACCGCCGCGGATGATGATGCCGGCACCGGCGGTGGACGCGCGCCCGATCACGGCTTCGTGGTCGCGCTGCATTGCGGAGTACGGGATCTGGAACGCGTCGAACACACCCATGTCGATCTGCTCGTCGAGGTTGGGCAGCGTTCCGGAGACGCCGACGAAGCGAACCTTGCCCTCGTCCCTCATCGCCAGCGCGGCGTCCAGCGCACCGTCCTCCGCGAACTCCGCGCGGGTCAGGCTGCGGTGGAACTGCACGAGGTCGAGGTGGTCGGTCTTCATCAGCCGCAAGCTGTGCTCGATGCCGGCGCGGACGTTCTCGGCGGTGTGGACGTGCTCGCCGCCGAGCTGCGACCCCGGCACGCATCCGCATTTCGACGCGAGCACGTACTCGTCGCGCCGGTGGGAGATGAACTTGCCGATCAACTCCTCGCTGCGGCCGTAGTCGATCGACGTGTCGATGAAGTTGATTCCCGCATCGAGCACGGTGTTGAGGAGCTGGTCGGCGTCGGCGTCGGGGAGGTCGGGGCCGGTGGGCACGCCGCGCAGCTCCATCGCGCCGAACCCGAGCGTGGTCACTTCGAGGCCCGTTCGGCCGAGTGTCGTACGCGGGATGTCCATGCGCTCACCTCCCAGGCCGGGAGCCTACGCGCGTTGCCCGTTATGCCTTCTTGACCGTGAACCCGAAGTCGTCTGACCAGGTATTCGGGCACGTGCGGCCATGACGCTCGCTCGCCGAAAGGCTTAGGTTTGGGCTCATGACCGAGTGGGACTACGTCACCGATCTGGTCGTCGTCGGCAGCGGCGGCGGACTCTGCAGCGCCGTTGTGGCCGACGTCAACGGTCGCGAAGCGTTGGTCATCGAAAAGACCGAGTGCGTCGGCGGTTCGACCGCGCTGTCGGGTGGAGTTCTCTGGCTCCCGAACAACCCGCTGATGCAGGACGAGGGAGTTGCCGACTCGTTCGAGGAGGCAATGGAGTACTTCGACGCGATTGTCGGTGATGTCGGGCCCGCGTCCTCGAGGGCGCGCCGCGAGGCCTACGTCACCGAGGGGATCGAAATGATCCGCTTCCTCCAAGGCCTCGGTGTGCGGTTCGTGCGCTGCGAGGGGTACAGCGATTACTACGCCGACGTAGCCGGCATTCCGGCAGGAAAGGCGCGTGGACGCTCGATCGAGCCGGCGCCGTTCGACGGCAAGGAGCTCGGGCCGTGGCGGTCGAAGCTGCGGACGGCGTTCACGGGCGGAGTCGCCATCCTCACGGGCGAAGTCGCGCCGGTCGGTCTCGTGCGGCGCAGCCCCCAGGCGATGAAGGTCGCGGCGCGGGTTGCGCTCCGCACCGCGGTCGGTCGGCTGAAGCACCAAGCGCTGTTGACGAACGGCGCCGCGCTCATCGGGCAGATGCTCAAGCTCGTCATCGGTCGGTCCGTTCCCGTCTGGATGGAGACGCCGCTCGAGGACCTGATCGTCGAGGACCGCCGGGTCGTCGGCGTCGTGGCGTTACGGCGGGGTCGGCCGATCAACGTCCGCGCTCGCGACGGTGTCCTGCTCGC
>Ga0066710_100004686_pt1 | contig 12191 bp, 10 predicted proteins | sample GraSoiAngelo_159_FD_79666 | JGI IMG/M metagenome (GOLD analysis project Ga0066710, IMG submission 79666) | Grasslands soil microbial communities from the Angelo Coastal Reserve, California, USA - 14_1009_16_40cm | ecosystem: Environmental > Terrestrial > Soil > Grasslands | place: USA...
GAGGGGAATCGCCCTATTCCAATTTTTTCACAGCTCCATAGAGCGCCGCTACAGTTCGCCGGTTCGCGTCGTTCGCGTAATTCGCGGCTCGGATTTTGGTTGCGGCTTTGCCGCGCTACGCCTGTTGGGATGTGAATCATCTTCGGATCAAAGCAGTCCCGAGTAGCCGCCCAAAAGGTATTTTGTGCGGAAACGCAAAAGCAGATGCATTGAGGCCACCTGGAGACTCTTGGCGCGGCTTTCGTTACGAAAGCCGCCGCTCACAACCTTGTGCACGATTTCCTAAGCATCCATGCGAAGGTGATCGCGAATGCGAATACTCCAACGATCCATGTCTGCCACAGTGGGAAGTTGATCGCGAAAAACCCGCCCCAGCCAAGTTCATGGTAGTTTTCTGGGAAAAGCCACACGCCGATTTCTGGAAAACGCCACATTACGGACAGGGCAATCAGGTGAAAGAGCAACACAGAAACCAAAAAGGCGGCTGCACCGACCAGAATCCTTTTCAGATACCTCATGGTGTGTCCTCCATGTGCTCATGCGGCACGCGCGCGAAGTTCTTATTGGCGATCTGGCGTTTGAAGTCGTTTGAAATTAGGAAATTAGGGACTGTAAGCAATTAGGTTTCAATTGCTCACTGTCCCCGATTTCAAGCTACTTTAATTTGTCGGCAACCTTCGCTAGAGCGGCGCTTGCGCACGCTGCGTCTTTGTCTCCACCAGGAGCACCGCTCACTGCGACTGCTCCGATCGTCGCTTCTCCAACTTTGATCGGCACGCCGCCCATGGCGTTGATCGTGCCCGGAATATTTGGAGGCGGAACGGGCGCTCCCGGCGCCAGATTTGCCGGAGGACCCGATGGCCGGTTATAGAGCATCACCGTTGTAGCCTTCATTTTCGCAACTTCGGTTGTCGATGCCGTGGCGCCATCGTCCCGCAGCATCGCCTTCGGCGCGTTCAGACTATCGACAACAAGCACCGTTACCTTGTAGCCGTCGGCGCGGCATTTGGCTACTGCTTCCTGCGCGATGCTCTGAGCCACGTCGACAGTGAGTACCTTAGATATGGGAAGTTGTGCAAAGGCGCTCATCGTAAACGTCGCCATTGCGGCAGTGAGACCCGCCAATTTTGTGGATGTCATGTCTGAAGTACCTCGCAAAAAAAGATGCGGGCTATTGTATTCGTTTTCGGCAAAGAACATGCAGTTTCTTTCGACGAAGCAACGACAGTCTTCAGCCGTTTGCAAATGGACCGACGACCAATTTCGGATTTTACTGGACCAAGACGCTCAACCGGTACCGGCCGGAGTTGAATACCAGCCCCCCTGTCTCGGCTTTGGTGTAGTAGCTGCGGACCTCGACGACGTAGGTGCCTGCAGGAATCCTCAGCGAGATTAACTCCGATTCACCGTTCAAACCGCGGTCCGACCGATCCAGGAGTCTGCCGTTCACATCCATCAGGAATAGATCCAGATCATTGGCCTCGGGATTGTCCCCAGGACCGAGGCCGGCGATCTCGAGGCGGATCGAAGCGGCGCCGCCTGTCGTGGTGAACGACATGAAATGCGACGACTGAACGAGGTTCGTTCGTTTCGATGTCAGCGAGTCCACTTCGCCAGTGATAACGTCGCCGACATTGATCGGACGCGGAAATGGATTGGTCACGCTGGGTCGAACATTGGGCTGGAAATCGATCGAGCGGAACTGAACCATCGTCCGCAAGACATCGCTGGCGGCCGGATTGCGTGCGAGAAAATGGTCCAGGAAATAAGGCAGGTAGACGAAGCGATCGTTTTTCAAGTCGGCAAACGCGCTCCAGATCAGGCTCAGCGGAAACTGAACGTTGTCGGCGGGATCGACGTGATCGTCATATAAATCCCAAAGCAACGATTGAACCGACGCCTCGCTCCAGTAGCCCGGTTTGTCGCCGGGCGGGATGTTATCCTCCAGATCGTACCGGAGGATGTTCGCGCCATTGGGGCCCATCGAATCGCGATAAATCGGGTCATTTCGAACTGCCCCTGAGAAGAAGTTCGCCCAACCTTCCGACCAGGCCACTCGCGGATCGAGCATGTCGCCGATGCCATGCACGTGGCCCGGCGAGTCATCGCGCGAAAAACGTGCGGCGAGCATGTGGGCATATTCGTGGACGATGACCGAATCGTCGAATTCGTCGGAGTCGACGGCTCGGTCTCCCAAAACAAAAGCCGTATTGTTCACGAAATTAAAGAAAGTCGTACCGACCAGCCCATCGCGAACGCTGCCGCTTCGAGGAGTATTCCGCGAACTCCAGAAAATGCTAACGGGCGGAGGCACAATCTTGGGATCGGCCAATCGAATCGCGTCATTGCCGCGCTGGATCATCTCCAGGATGTTGAATGCTCCAGACACTCTCGAATTATCGACAAGCAGGAGCCTTCCTAGCGGCTCTCGCGCATCGATATCCAGAGATATGCCGTAGAGCGCATTGCCGTTTGTATTGTCCGCCACACGCAGGTCGTCCGATCGCAGCCGGCTCATGACACGAATGGTCAGGTCGGGTTCGGCAGGAACGGGCACACGAAATTGGCCTCGTCCATCCGTTTGAGAAACCGCCACTATCGACTGCGCCGAGCGATCCACCACCTCCACGCGCCCATTCCGGATCGGAACCATGACCGGGCGGCTGAGATCCAGACCGGCATCGCCGACGTCGATTTTTTGATAAAAGGCCTGGCCCTCGATCACCTGTAGCGGCAGGTTATCGGCAGGCAGAATGTGCAACGGCACCGGAGCCAACTCCATTCCATCCGTTCGCATCCGCAAATTGACGAAGCCGGGCTCCACTGCAGGAATGTCGATGAAAAAAGATGCGGCTCCGGGCCACGCCAGACGCGTCGCGGGCACAACCTGGTCGCCCAGAAGGAAAGTGGCATCTCCAAGCGAGCCTCCAACGTCAACGCGTATCGTCGTGCCGGGCTTCACGTCTGGTCCGGGTTCGACTTGCGTGATCGTGGCTGTGGCCAGTATCGGATTCGCAGAGAAGCCATCGACTGTCCGGCCTAGAGGCAGGCTGGCTAGCGACCGTGTGCCGGCGTCGCCAAGTATCTCGATCCCGTAGAGTGCAACCGATGAGCGGATGAAAACATATCCGCCATCTTGACCGGCGGCTTGAGGAAGAAGATCACGGATCAGACTGGAAAATTTGCTCCTCGCCGGAATGGTCATCGCCGTTTGCGCCGTGGTTGTCCCGTCCTGATTGACCAGAGAAATGTCGAGGCCCGCCTGTACGGCAGAGGTGTTGACGAGAACCAAACGGCTAAGTGGCGCCTCCACTTCGGATAGCAGGGAATAGATCATCCGGTCCATAGGACTGGTTTGGAGCGGAATTGCCGTAGTGCTTTGGCCTTCATCAAGAATCAATACGCCGCTTAACACGACGTTTGGCGAATCAACACGTAACCACCCATTAACGGACGGAACGAAGAGCAGCCCCGTGATGTTTCGCGTGTCGACCGATATGGATCCATTTGCCGGAACAAGGAAGTCCCTGGATGAAGGACCGTTGAAAGAAGCATGCACGGCTCCACCGGTTTCGCTGAAAAGAGTCACCGTCACGACGATGGGGGATGCATTGGGATTGGTCAAAATGAGGACCGGATTGAATCCATTGCCGCTAATGAAATGCGGGGTTATACGCACGGTGGCAAGCTGATCGAACGCCTGGCCTCCGGCGAACATCAGCGCATCGTCTCTTTCAATCGCCGCGACTGCAGCAACCGGAACGCTCGACGAGATCCTGGCTGAAAGGTTACCGGAAACGGCGGGGGAAACAATCGTCGACGGACGAAGACTCACCGCAGCATGTGAGGCGATACTCCGTGTGACCGTTCCGGCCTCCTCGCCGCGTGAGGTGAAAAACGTAATCGTGACGTTGCTGTTTGCAGTGCCTGGATTGAGGACCAACAGGTCCGTCTTGTTGATCTGATCGTTGCGGATGATAGGGATGATAGGAATGACTTGAGACGTCAAAGCCGGAGACGCTTCGGAGGCTTCGGCTTTGGAAGCGAAGTCGCCGGAAATATACGAACCGATCAGACCCGAAGCCGGACTCGTCGCCTGAACCCAGCCGTCAATTTTGGATGCCGCGAAGATATCGGTGGCCAGCATGGAAATCTGACCTTTAGGCGCGATGCGATAACGAACCGGATTCACCAAACCGGACGAGACCGGATTGCCATCGAATCCGTAGAACGTGAATTGCACGTCTGCGTAGTTCGGTGTCGGATTGGTGACAGTAAGTCCCGTCTTGAACCGGCCGTTGACAGGCGTCCTTGCAAAATTCAACACGGATTGCGCGGCGGCAGGCAGCGACAAGATAAGGGATACACCCAATGTGTAGACTACGCGTAATGGTGTGTCGAATTTAATCACACATATGCCTCGGATCGCCCGCAACGGCTTGATCGAGCGGGACGATTCGACAAACAGACCTCCATCTCAAGCAGGTATCCTGCCATCGATAGCCGCCCGGACGGCGTTAACATCCGCGGTGACGCTAGCCGGAAGGTTGTACAGGGAAGAATCGACCTTGGGAATCTGTCCCTGGTGGAAGCGCGACTTGAATTCCGCAAACTTCAAGCCGTGCGCCGTGCTAATAACGACAACTCGAGAAGACGCAGGAATAGTCCGCGCTTGGACCAGTTTCATCGTCGCTGCCAGAGCCACGCCTGTTTGAGGATCATTGAAGAAACCAAAACGGTCGACTTCGGCGGCCGCGTTGGCGAGCTCGGATTCGCTGGCCTGCTCGACAATGCCATCGGTGGAACGAAGAGCTTTCACAGCCTTTGCAAAACTCACAGGATTGCCGATCTGGATCGCCGTCGCCAAAGTACTGCCGGCCGTCATCGGTTCCTGCTTGCGGAAACCCTCACGGTAGGATCGATAAAGCGGATTTGCTTTCTCGGTTTGGGCGCACACCAGACGTGGCAGGCTGTCGATTAAACCCATTTCGCGCATAAGGACGAATCCATTTCCGATCGCCGAGACGTTTCCGAGATTTCCGCCCGGGATAATGACGAAATCGGGGACCCGCCATGCCAACTGCTGCACGATTTCGAGACTGATCGTTTTCTGGCCTTCGACACGAAGCGAGTTCATCGAATTGGCCAAATAGATGGATTTGTCCTTTGTGATTTCCTGCACGATTTTCATGCAGCCATCGAAATCGGTGTCGATGGAGAGAGTGACGGCGCCATTGGAAATCGGCTGAATCAGTTGTGCGATTGAAACTTTGTCTTTGGGTAAAAACACGATCGAGGGAATTCCAGCCGCGGCGCAATAGGCCGCGACGGCAGCGGACGTATCCCCCGTCGAAGCGCAGGCTACAGCGCGAATCCCGGACCGGATCTGGTTCACCATGGAGACAAGCACGGTCATTCCAAGATCCTTGAATGATCCGGTATGGGACGTGCCGCACTGCTTGACATAAATTTCATCAACGCCGATGTGTTTGGCAAAACGCTCGGACGGGATTAGCGGTGAATTTCCTTCTCCCAGCGAAACGATCTTTCCGGCATCCAATTCGGGCAAAACGATCTCTTTCTTCGACCAAACCCCACTCGCACGCCCCATCCGTGAATCGAAAAGCTGTTTCCATTCCGCCGCAGGTCTCTCCTTCAACGCCGCCAGATCGTGCCGCACCTCAAGCAGGCCGCCACAGGACTCGCACCGATATACAATCTGCTGAAGATCGTAGCGGACACCGCAGCCCGAAAAACATTCAAACCACGCGTGAAACTTCATACTTAGGACGATTCGTCAGGAAGGCTCACTCGAAGCTTATGAAAAGTTGCAGCGCCACTATACCGGAGAAGCGAAGGGGAAACAAGGGTGTCGGTCCCATCCCAGGCGTCCCCCGGCGAAGTCACATTTTGGGGAACACAAAGACTTAGCGCGGCAAAGCCGCAACCAAAATCTGAGCCGCGAATTACGCGAATCTCCTGTAGCGGCGGTCTATGACCGCCGACAATGTCTCGCCTGAGGATCGTGGGCGGTCATAGACCGCCCCTACAGTGAAAACCGTTCCTCCCTTGAAACTGGCCGCTCCGCGGCTACGCCGCTTAGGAGGGGAGTTTGGGGTTGCGGCTCTGCCGCGCTACGTCTTTGTGTTCTTCCAAGTCGGACGGGTACGTTTTTTCCGGCTTCTGCAGCCAGACCGTCACCAAAATCCCCACGATCAGCTCAATGCCATCCAGAACTGTGTAGGCCGCGTGCAGCAAACCAAAGGTATGGAGGGCGGCAGGAGGCGGATCACGCGGTACGAAGTCCAGAGAGCGGCCGACAGACAGAATCTGCGGTGTGATCGAGACCGTGAGGAACAGGACAATACCGAGCATCGCCACGATGCCCCATTTTGCCTTGGAGGGACCGGGCAGCTTGCCGGTCAGCCAGAGCGCAAGGATTCCGATCGCCAGTTGCGCGATGTTCCAGTATTGAAAGTAGAGGCGATTCAGTTCCGAGGATAGGTATCGAAGAAGCTCACGGGCTTCTTGATGCCCCAGTTTATCAACGGCTGCGGTGAAGGCCGTATTCGGCTGGGCCGCTAGAAGGCGATCGATGGTATAGAAATTTTGCGTGGCAACAATTGCCGTGAAGACTGTACCCATCAGCCACGCCCCCATGCAGAAGACTGCCCAGCCGCGAATTGCCGGAACCGCCACTACTACCTCCTACGGATGACGCCTTTCGACGTGAGATGGAATCCTTCGGGCAATGTCTCTTCGATCTTCGGACGATATCCTCGAACGGGCCACTCATGGTCGCCGAAAATCTCGGCAATCTTGATCCGGATACGCGGGCGGTCGTCCGCTTCGATGAATGCTTCCAGCAGCGGTTCCCGCACTTCTTCGCCGACCTCGGAGATCGCTTCAATCGCAGCAATACGCACATCATCATCGTCATCAGACAAGAACCGGCGAAGAACCGCCGCGATCTCCGGTGATACATGACCGCGCATGGCTCGGATCAGTTCGGATTTGTGTTCGGGCGGCGTGAACGCGCTGGACGCAGCGACCTTCTCCAGGATATCCACCAGCTTGGGAACCAGTTCCTCGCGCGGAAGAATTTCCGAAAGCGCTTGCACCGGCCATTCCACTTGATGATGGGTGCTGAGAAAACGAAGAATCGGATCGACGGCTTCTTTTCCCTTCTCCACAAGCATCCGGACAACCATCCGTTTCTCTTCAATATCCTGCGTGATCGCTTTGCTTGAAATCGTAAACCGCTTCAGCAACGCGTAGAGCGCTTCCGGCGTGCCCCATTCGCAAAGCTTCTCGGCTGCCTCAATTCGCGGCCCTTCTTCACCACCCGGCTCTGTGAGCCGCTTGACAAGCCTGTCAATTTGCTTGGGCGATGGTTGGTTGCGTTTTAAGAAGTCAAACATAAAACCAGAATTCGGGGCAAATCTGTGAGCGACCCCTGCCGCTTCGCGGCCGTCCCCCTTTCCAACGGGGAGAGCCGCCGAAGGCGGCAGGGGGGCGCTCTCCCTAATTACCTCAATTCCCCTTCATCTCCACCAGCGAGAACGGATCCACTCTCGCGCCTTGAACCCGCATACCCCAGTGCAGGTGCGGACCGGTGACTCGTCCTGTGGCGCCGGCAAGACCGATGAGCTGGCCGTTTTCCACGATGGCGCCGGGCTTCACATCGATCCGCGAGAGATGGGCATACAACGAGTAAATCCCGAGCCCGTGATCGATGATGACCGTATTTCCCGTGAAGAAAAGATTTTTGGCCAGTACCGCCCGTCCACGATTGGCCGCGTGAATGGGAGTTCCGGTTTGAGCGCGAAGGTCCGCGCCGCCGTGCGGAGCGCGTGGCTCACCATTGAAAATTCGCCGGTGGCCAAAATTCGAGCCTTTACCACCGGGAATGGGAACGCTGAAAGGCTCTTGCCAGAGGATCTCATTCGTGATTTTGGAATGGATGGCGTCGAGTTCTTTCGCCTCGCGTGTGACCCGGGCCAGATCGGGAGGGCTCAACTGGACGTATTTGTCTTCAACCTTCAATTCAGTCGTCGGAAAGCTGGTGTGTTCCACGTTGATGGTGGTTTCGCGCTTATCGACTCGGCCGTCTTCCATCGTAAACAGCACTTCGGCCTTCTGCTCTCCAGGTTTCAAGTCCAGATCGACGCCGATCACCGTCATCCACCCGTCCTGAACGCGAACAAACGGGATTTTCTTCTTTTGCCAGTCGACTTCGACGGATTTCACTCCGGGCTCATCGGGGAACGTCAACTGGACGACGCCTCCCTGGTTTGCCGTGAACGCGGCTAACGCCAGCAATAAACCTATCAATTCTTCACCTCGTCGAACTTGTAAATCTAAATTTACCCAGCTTCACTGGCGGCGCGCTTGTTGCGCCGCCAATTCCGGATCGGAGCAAGCGCGGCTTTTCGCCGATAGCTTCGGCGTTCTTGAATGCTTCGACGTAAGACTGAGTAAAACGCAGCGATTTGATCGGATGTGCGATCTCGCCATCCCGGATCAGGAATGTTCCATCCCGGGTCATGCCCGTCACGACGGCGTCCCGTGGATGAACGGTGCGTGTATACCAGAACCGCGTGATGTATAAACCCAGTTTCATCGATTGAATCATTTCGGCGAGCGGCGTTGCACCCGGCCGCAAGAACAGGTTCATCGGCACAGGTCCGAAGCGGCCCTGTGGCGAAGGCGGCGTCGCGTGTCCGGTGGACAGCCTGCCGGATTCTCTTCCCGCAGTAAATGAATCGTACACCGGTCCTCTGAGGACACCCGCCTCCACGATGGGATGTACCTGCTTCGGGACGCCTTCAAAATCGAATGGCCAGGGGACTCCCGACCTATCGCAACCATCATCGACGATGGTCACGATATCCGCCATAATTCGTTGGCCGATCCTGCCGTTCATCCACGATCGTCCTTCCTGCACGGCTAAAGCGCCCATGCCGTCGAATGCGAGCATCTCGAGCAGATCGGCAGTCGCGTACGAATCCAGAATCACGGCGTATTCGCCCGGTTCATAATCCACTGGATTTGCGCCCAGCTTCACTTTCGATAGCGCATCAGCGGCTAACGATTCCGGGTCAATCACTTCCAAACGCCAGCCCGAGGTTTGGGCCCAGCCCGAGCAGTTGCTGCCCATGATCACTGTCGAGGCGTCCACCATCGTGGATTTGTGCTCCGCAAAAACACCTCCAGAATTTGCGACGCCTATTGCAAACATCGACGTTGTGATGGATCCCGCCGCCGAAAACCCGGCTCCGGCGGCTTTCCGGCAAATCAGACCGACGTTCGCGGCACGCCGTTCCGGTGTGCACTCCGCAACGGATGGATCGAAAGAGTCGACGTGAGGGATCGGCATCGGTTTTGGGAGTCCCTTGAACTCTGGGTTCTCCGGCTGGAGTTTAGCGGCCTCAAATGCCCGCGCCACCAGTTGCTTGAGGCTATCGTGACGTGTGTCGTTGGAGACGGCGATACCGACCCGGGTTCCGATGACCGCTCGCACCGTGATTTGCGCATTCAATTCCGTCACGTTCTGGTGCACGCAATTGTTTGCGAATCGGGTGAGACTCTCATCCTGCTCCATGGCCAGGACTTCTGTCTGCTCGGCCGGTGACGCATTCATGACGACGTCGGCAATCTCATGGAAGTTCATCTGAAAACTCCCACTCTCACGTTGCGGAACCGCGCCGGAGAAGCGCCGTGACCCGTTCCCATCGTTTGCATCGGTTCGCCTTTGCCGCAGTTGGGCGTTCCCCAAAGGATCCAATGCTTCTCATTGCCGATGGCGTCGCAGGAGTTCCAAAAGTCCGGGGTGATGCCGGCGTAGGTACAGTTCTTCAAGAGGCGGCCCCGCTGACCATTTTTGATTTCGTAGCCGACCTCGGTGCCAAACTGAAAATTCAGCCGCATGTCGTCGATACTCCAAGAACGGTTGGTTTCCATCAGTATGCCGTCGTCTGTATCGGCGATCATGTCGTTGAAGTCCCAGGTACCCGGCTCGAGCGAAACGTTCGTCATCCGGATCAGCGGAATTCGATTCCATCCATCCGCACGCATACATCCGTTGCTCTCCAAGCCGAGTTTCGAAGCGGTCTACCGCGACATGAGATATCCCAGGAACTCGCCGTTGCGCACAAGGGGTGTACGGGATGCGGGTATGCCTTCATCATCCCATCCGAACGTCCCCAGGCCCGTCGGGCGGACGCTATCGGCCGTGAGATTGACGATTTCCGAGCCATAGCGGAAGTGATTTCGCTTATCTATCGTCAGAAAGCTACGGCCGGCGAAGGCCGCTTCGGTGCCGAATACCCGGTCGAGTTCCGTTGGATGCCCGCAGGATTCGTGGATCTGAAGCGCAAGCTGCGAACTGCCCAGTATCAGCGTTGTTTCCTTGCTCGGACAAACATCGGCCGATAACAACGCCACGACATCTTCTGCCACTCGTTCGGCGTTGCCCACTAAATCCGCGTTTGTCACGTATTCCCAGCCGCCGGTTCCCTGATACCGGAAAGAGTTCGGGTGGGAGCGGACCTGAACATCCGTATCATTCACTGCTGTAGCAGCGATGGCACAGCCGCTCTCATAGATTGTCTGCTCCAAGAATGCGTCTTCCGTGTTCGCGAAGAACTTGTGATGCCGGACGGAGATCACGTTCCCTTCCGACACTTTCACACCAGGTTTGCGGCGGATGACCTCGTCGGCACGAAACAGCAAATCGAGTTTCTCTTCCAGGGAAACTTTGAAAGGATCGATTTGGATGGGCGTCGTGTATTTTCCAATGCCCATTACCGCAGAGCCGAGAATGACGCGCTCACCGGGAACCATGGCGCTGGCTTTCGCGATTTTCACGGCCAAGCTGGTCACGCGCTCGATCTCGGCGGCCGTCACGTACGCGCTGGATGCAAAACCCCAGGAATCATCAATCAGAACACGAACGCCGAAGCCCTGGCTGTCCTGATTGCCAATGCCATCGACGTTTCCGTTTTTTACGCTCACCATCTGCTGGCGGCTATCGATAATCCGAATGTCGGCGTATCGTGCTCCCTCCAGCACTGCGACGTTCAGGGCTCGAGATGTGAGATCTTTCATGGAAAGATTCTACTATTCCGGGTTAGCTTTAAACACAAAGACACAAAGGCACAAAGACACAAAGAAAGGCCGCTTTTGAAAGTTATTTATGCGGCCTTTCTTTGTGTCTTTGTGCCTTTGTGTTTAAGGCCACTTTAGAATCACAGTTCATAACTCTGCAAGTACGACGGGATTTCCACCTGCCACGTGTTGAAAGCAGTGTGAATGTGCCCTCTCATCGCTTCCGCGGCTTTGGGCTCGCCGTGGACGAGAAACGTTTTTTGCGGCGGCCGCTTGAAACCATGTAGCCAGCGGAGGATCTCGTTATAGTCGCCGTGGGCCGAGAAGCTGTCGATCACGTGAATGGCCGCTCGAACCGGATAATCGACTCCGAAGATCCGCAACTGGCGCGCTCCTTCCGCGAGCAGCCTCCCGCGAGTGCCGGCCGCCTGGAACCCTACGAAGACGACTGCATTTCTTTCATCCGGCAACCGCTGTATCAAATGGTGCAGAATACGCCCGCCTGTGGCCATTCCGTTTGCCGATATGATGATGGAAGGAAACCGGTGCTCATTGATCGCCTTGGAATCCTCGACGGACCGCGAAAAATAGACACGTCCCGAGTAGAGCGGATTCCCACCTGCTTTTTCCAGCTCCGTCATTTCCAGATCATGTTCTTCCCTGTGGTTACGGAAAACTTCAAAAGCATCGACGGCCATCGGGCTGTCCACGTACACAGGAAAAACCGGAATTTGATTCTCTACTTCGAGCTCTCGCAGGATGTAGAGCAACTCTTGAGCACGGCCGATGGCAAAGGACGGAATTAAGATAGTCCCGCCACGCTTGGCCGTCGACAACACCACGTCGCGAAGCCGATCTTTCCCGCTGCTGCCGTTCTTATCGCTGTGCAGACGATTGCCGTAAGTGCACTCGAGAACAACGTAATCGGCAGTCTCGACCGGCGATGGATCGAAAATGATGGGTTGATCGTAACGCCCAATATCACCCGTGAACAGCACGGTCTTCTCCGGCGGTCCGGCTTCGCGAATCCGCACAAAAGAAGAGCCGAGAATATGTCCGGCCGGCATCAGCTCGAAATCCAA
>Ga0066710_100004687_pt1 | contig 12190 bp, 8 predicted proteins | sample GraSoiAngelo_159_FD_79666 | JGI IMG/M metagenome (GOLD analysis project Ga0066710, IMG submission 79666) | Grasslands soil microbial communities from the Angelo Coastal Reserve, California, USA - 14_1009_16_40cm | ecosystem: Environmental > Terrestrial > Soil > Grasslands | place: USA...
TCCATCAATTGTTATTACCTCTCCTTCAAAAACAGCTCTGCTGTCCACAAAAAGTTTTTTTTCTGAATAATCTATTTTCATATCATTACATCCAACTATGCACGGTTTTCCCATTCCTCTTGCAACCACTGCCGCATGTGACGTCTTACCTCCTCTACTTGTTAGAATTCCAACTGAAGCAAAAAATGCCGGAACGTCCTCAGGTTTTGTTTCTTCTCTTACAAGAATAACTTTCACACCATCCTCGCCCATTTGAACTGCCTTCTTGACGTCAAAGATTGCTATGCCAGTAGCGGCCCCTGGTGATGCGGGTATACCCTTTGTTAAAGGATTGAATTTTTTTGATGCTTCACTGTCGATTGTCTTATGGAGCAACTGATCAAGATCTTCAGGGTTGAGGCGTAAAATTGCTCTGTCCTTTGTTATGAGTCTCTCCTTGAACATATCTACAGATGTTTTTATCATTCCAGCCGTGTTCATCTTTGCCGCTCGGGTCTGAAGAAGGTAAAATCTACCCTTTTCTACTGTAAATTCTATATCCTGAGGCTCCTTGAAATGCCTTTCAAGCTTTTCGCACGTCTTCAATAATTGTTGATAAGTGGACGGTAATTCTTTTGTCATCTCGTCTATTGATTGTGGAGTTCTTATGCCAGCCACGACGTCTTCTCCTTGGGCATTTACGAGGTATTCCCCAAAGATTTTTTTTGTACCATCGGAGGGATTTCGTGTAAAGACTACTCCAGTAGCGCTGTCATTGCCCATATTGCCAAAAATCATTGCGACAACATTTACTGCAGTACCATTTGCAATCTCTTTTGTGATCTTGTATTTTTCTCTGTATACTACCGCTCTTTCACCCAACCAACTTTTAAAAACTGCATCAATTGCAAGCTCAAGCTGCTTGTACGGGTCTTCTGGGAAGGGTGTGCCGGTGTGTAGTTGACAGATTGATTTGTATTCTGATACTACTTTTCTTAACGATTGTTCATTTAGTTCATAGTCTTGCTGCACATTCTGTTGTTTTTTGGCATTTTGTAAGACCTCATCAAATAGCTTGTCATCTATGCCAAATACTACCTTTCCAAACAATTGAATGAACCTGCGATAAGAATCCCACGCAAATCTGGCGCTCTGACTGGTATTTGCAAGTCCCATTACGGTTTGATCATTTAGTCCCAAGTTGAGAATTGTGTCCATCATGCCAGGCATCGATATTGCAGCACCTGATCTGACTGAAACTAGGAGGGGGTTTTGTAATGAACCAAACTTCTTGCCGGTTCTTGCCTCAATTTTCTGAATGCTTTTCTTTACTTTTGGCATTAACGTTCGTGGTAATTTTTTGTTATTATCATAATACTTGGTACAGACTTCAGTCGTAATTGTAAATCCAGGAGGCACAGGAAGCCCCAATCTTGTCATTTCGATGAGGCCAGCTCCTTTTCCCCCAAAAAGTTTTTTGTTCTTGCCGTTACCCTCATCAAAAAAATAAATTGGCTTCATACACGCATTCTCTTAAATCACGACTATCAAACTTTTCTGTTCTTGACGAAAGCTAGAGCAAATTCTTGTATAGCTCTTTCCCAGTTTTTGGCTTTGACTATGCCGCTTGCTACTAAAATCCCTCTTGAACCAAGTTCAAGGGCGCGGGTGACATCATCGCTAGAGACAATTCCCGCACCACAGAGAAGTCGGGTTGAATTCTTGGCGCTTTTGACTGCTTTCACTGATTTTATTATAACCTCCGGTTTTTCGTTTGAAACTGCCTTTCCTGTTCCTATAAGCTCAGGAGGTTCTATTGCTATGTAATCAGGATTCAGTTTTGAATATTGTCTTGCCTCACTTACGTTCTTCACACATACCACTGATGTCATTTTTAGCGCTTTTAGTCTAGATACTAATTCTTTGATCTCTTTGCTTGTAATTCTGTGCTCGCTGTGGTTTATCAGAGAACCACTGACTCCAGATTTTTTGATTAGCTCAGGAACAACAAATCCAGTAGTGCTTCCCGGGTTCGCAGTATCAACGTGTTGTGCAAATACAGGGATGGCAACTTTTGTTATTTCTGAGATTACGTGTTGAGGCGGGCAAACTGCAATTTTGATTTTGTATTTTCTAGAAATTTTTGCCGCTATCTTTGCAAGCTGTAATGATTTCAAACCAGAAACATCATCATAATTTTTGAAATTAATTACGAACAATCTATTTTCAGCAGACATTGTACTGCCCTATATATCAAGAGTTCCGGTGTGATTGCAACCGATACTGATGATTACTTCTTTATTCCCAATGTTCTATTCTTTAGTCTTAGGTAAGAGTTGTGACACTTGCGGCATCTGGTTGCACTCATGGGGTTCTTTGCACCGCAGGAAAAACAGACCTTAAAGTACAATCTAGCTCTCTGGGCGATCTGTTTTTTGAGTGGATCTGTGATTGGCATTTTGTATTCCTCTTCTTACACGCTATTTGATTCTACCCTTTCCAAGCTTTCCAGCAAGCAGCATGGGAATTTCAGCCGGCCTCTTGGCTACTGGAACGTTTGCCTTTGCATACATGGATACCTTGGATTCGGCAGAACCATAATTTCCGTAGATTATGGCTCCGGCATGCCCCATCCTCTTTTCCTTAGGTGCTGCTCTTCCCGCAATATATGCAACTACGGGTTTGTCAAACTTGGTATCAATAATGTGCTGAGCAAGCATCTCTTCCGCATCTCCACCTATCTCTCCTACTACCACCACTCCGTCTATATTAGCGCCGTCTCTAATTCGGTCAAACGCTTCAATAAGCGGGGTTCCATTGATGGGGTCGCCACCAATTCCTAAGCATATGCTCTGGCCAAAATTTGCAAGTGAAAGATTGTGAGAGACTTCGTACATCAGAGTTCCACTCCGTGAAAGTACGGCAATTCTGCCAGGCTTGAATGGAGACGCAGGCATGATGCCTATTTTGATTATTCCAGGAATTATAATTCCAGGTGTATTTGGTCCTATAACGATGGCGTCTTTCTTTTTTGCCAAATCTACTATTGTTAGCGCATCTTTTACTGGAACATGCTCTGGAATAGCAATTAATAATTTGATTCCAGCTTCTAAAGCTTCGACTGTAGCACTTAGAAAGAATTTTGCTGGAACAAACACTATTGAAATCTTTGCACCAGTTGCGTTGACCGCATCCTTCATTGTCTCATAAATTGAAATTCCTTCTAATTTCTGTCCACCTTTGCCTGGGGTAACACCGGCTACGACATTTGTGCCATATGCTAGCATTTGCTGGGTATGAAATGAGCCAAACTTTCCTGTTATTCCTTGTACTATCACCGGCTTTTTCTTGTAATCTTTTTCACCTTCTTTTCCAACTAGTAATTCAAAAAGATCAGCCACTTTTGTTCACCTCAATTACACCTGCATTTATTGCATCTTCAATTGTATCAAACATTTTTGTTCTTGAGCCTTTGAGCATCTCTTTTGATTTGTCAGCTTCAGCGCCAGACATTCTTGCAAAAACTGGTACATCAATTATTTTGTTTTCATATGCCTTGATGAAGGCAGTAGCAACCGTAGTGGTTTTGACTATTCCTCCATATAGGTTTACGAGTATTCCTTTGACTTTTTTCATCTTACTTATCAAGGTCAGGGCTTCGTAAACGGTATCAGTTGTAGCACCTCCGCCAACATCTAAGAAACATGCTGGCTTGCCTCCATGGTCTGATAACATATCTAGCGTGGACATGACAAGGCCAGCTCCGTTTCCAACGACTGCGATATTTCCGTCCAGTTCAACAAGCGAAAAACCGCTCTTTTCTGCACGCTCCTCAAGTTCTGAAACTTCTTGGAATTCACGTAATTCATCATGCCTAAACATGGCATTATCATCGATAATCACCTTGCCGTCTAGAGCAAGAAGCGAATCATCTTTTAATACTGCAAGAGGGTTGATTTCTGCAAGTTCGGCCTCTTTTTCTACTGTAACCTTGGATAATTTCAGAAGAATGTCTACAAACTGAGATAGCGCCTTATCTTTTAATCCAACTTCCTTTCCTACCTCTTCAGCTGTTTTTGTCTCTATGTTTCCAAGTCCAACTTCGCGTATGACCTGATTCTTTACGGATTCGATCTCTACGCCTCCATCGGAAGAAGAAATTATTGTATAACATCTCTTGCTTCTGTTCAGAAATAACGAAAGGTAAAGCTCTTTTTTGATATCTGCCATCTTTTCAAGTAAAATTGCTTTCGTCTTTTCACCCTTGACAACTTTTTGCATGATTTCAGGATACTTGAGTTCAAACTCGTCGGCATTGTGACACTTTTGAATTGCTCCAGCTTTTCCTCTTCCACCTACTGCCATCTGCGCCTTGATGACAAACGGGTAACCAAGTACAGAAGCATCCTTACGCCCCTGCTCTATGGTAGTTGACGTAAATCCTTTAGGGATCGGGATTCCATAATCTGAAAATAACGACTTTGCTTGATATTCAAGTAAACGCATGGAAACTTTTCATTTTCACGGTCTTTATAATCTGTTAGCTGTGGCAATTCTGTTGATACTGCAATATTCAGTTCAAGCTTATGGTTAAGAAAGAATTGCAAACTATGGTATTTATCATAATATTAAAATTTTATGATATTAAGAATTAGCAATATTGCGACAGATTTCCGCAGGGCAGCCACATTTGGGCCAATTCATGGCTGGTTCTTTCATGTTCATGGTATAAATAAATGAGAATGTTTTAGCTAGTCCGTCCTCAAAAAATACTGACAACTCGTTATTAATACCGCCTCATTATAATAGCATTAGAACTGTGGGCTGCAGCCCGTTCTCATACGGACACCAACCCCCAAAAACGGCCCACGGTTTCTATCTTATTATAATCTAAGCTTACTAGGGAAAATCGGTTACTTGAATTGTTCTTCAAGAAGGTCTACACAGTGCAACAAAAGATCTCTACTTTTTCGCATTAGCCAGCCAGGAAATTCGTCTGTCGGAAATACTAGTTGTTGTTGAAAACTAGGAACTATTCCGCCTCCTGATGTAATGACTTGAACAAGCACGTATCCATCAGTCAGGGCGCAAACGGTCTCTTGATACGAATCTTCTTCTTCTTCCAATATGTTTCTGTACAATATAATAGGAGTTTTGGTTCTTGCAACATGGGCAGATCCTTTTTTTAAAAGCACCTCAAAATGAGATAAAAGCCACCCGTCAAGTGTTATCTGTTTTGGCATATCAATGAATCACGTTGTAATTATTTAATCGAATTGCTAAAGACCTACTCCACTGAGATTCGGATCTTTTGACCATCAACGTCCTCCTCTTTGTAGCTTTTTGCTTTATCTGAAAATTCTACTCCCTTTACTCTAACTAAAAAAGCCAACTCTGACTGTTTTTCTTTAACCATCTTAAATGACTCGTCATCTAAACCAAGCACATAGGCAGATTCCAACACATCGGTTGGATTGTATCCCCGTTCTTTTCGTAATACTTGTAATCGTCTAGCAATATCACGTATTAATCCGCGCGCCATCATTTCACGGTTTCTTGTTGTGCTGACAAATACGATTAGTGAATCGCGATTTGCCATGGCATAACCATCTCGTTCTATAAAACCTATTACAAAATCGCTCTTTGACAGTTCGATTTTATTATTGTCTAAATCGAAAACAAATACTCCTTTCTTTAAGAGCTCATCCACAATGATCTTAGGATTTGTCTGGGAAAACTTGGCTACAAGTTTTGTCATGTCCTGTTTTGCCTTGGGACCTATCTTTTTTCGTTCAAGTTCTACCTTGGGCACTATTGGCAAGCCAGCTTTTATGAGATTTGAAACTAGATCAAGACCATCTGATCTTTGCAATTCTACTATCTGATATTTCTCTACATTAAGCTGAGAAGTTAGTCGCTCTGAAAGAGATTCCAACTTTGCTTTCTGAGAGGGTTCTACACAAATAATTGCTTCATTTAGGGGCCACCTTCTCTTTAACTTGCCTTTCATCCTTGCTGCAGACGCAACAGATACTGTCTCTTTCATCAGATCAAAAGACTCTTCAATTGTCTCATCTAGGAGGGATTTTTGAGGCATGGGAAAATCCTCCAAGAGTATGTTACTTTTGTCTGTGAACATGTCATTATACAAATATTGTGTGACAAACGGGCAAATGGGATGAATTAGAATATCAAGGGTTCTTAGAATTTCAGCAAGTACTGCATATATGGCAAATCTCCTTTCCCTTTGTGACTCATCCTCTGTCCAAAGTTCTTCTCGTGTGATTGGGATGTAAACTTGACTTACAGAATTTATTACAAAATCATCAATTGCCTTTGCAGCTTCATGAAATCTGCACTTGTCCTGTGAGTCAATTACACTAGAAATTAGCTTTTGAAGCTTTGATAAAATCCAGATTTCTGGCTCTGTCAAAAGATTTTTCTTTTTGGCCCGTTGAACAGTGCATGTTTTATCATACTTGTCGTATCCGCTATTTTGTTTAAAGTATAGATGCAAATGATAAAGGGTGCTTAGAATTTGGTAAGGTCTTGAAACAAGTTCGTCAGTGCTAAAGTTCAGGGCTTCAATTGGACTTGATTTCCAGATGAAGTATAATCTGACCAAATCAACAGAATACTTGTCAAGTAACTCTATTGCGTCTATAACATTTCCTAAACTCTTACTCATCTTGTTTCCGTCTTTATCCAGTACGTGACCTTGAAATAGAAAAGACTTGAAGGGTGCAACAGGAGCGTTATTGAAGATCACATTTTCTATCAAAAGAGTATAGGCCCATCCTCTGGTCTGGTCAATTCCTTCTGTAAGAAAGGTAGCTGGAATATATTCTTTGTATTCCGAATCAGTTAATGAGGCATAAGGTGCAGCACCACTGTTATGCCACGTGTCAAGGACAAACTGCTCTCTTTCCATCCTTGAATTGCATTTATCGCATTTTATGACTACGTTGTCTATCCAAGGTTTGTGCAATTCAAAGTTTTGTCCGTCTGGTAGCTCCGATGCTGCCTTGACTATGTCATTTCTCGAGAAAAACCACTTGTTGTTGGCACAGTTTGTGCACTTCCATAGTGGGAGTGGACAACCCCATACGCGTTCTCTTGAGATGCACCAAGGGTGTTTGTCCTTGATTATCTCAAGAAATCTGTTTCGTGGCGGTTCAAAAAAGTACTCAACTTTTTCTGCGGCTTGTACTGCCTTGTCACCAAGTCTGTCAAGAAAATAAAAAAAACCTCTTCTTGCAAGCCAGAGAAGCTTGTGCTGTGATCTCCAGCATAGGGGATACTGGTGTTTGATTTTTCCAATTCTGACTAGTGCTCCTTTTGCCTTGAGGGAATTTACAATTTTTTCATCCGCATCTCTTACAAAGAGACCTGAGTAAACACCTGCTTTCTCCGTGAATTTCGCTTCATCATCTATCGGGTTAAACATAGGAACCAATCTTTTATTTCCAATCTCAAAGTCTTCTTCTCCATTTGGAGGTGACATGTGTACAAGTCTGCTCCCTGTCTGGATGTCCACAAAACTTTCTGCCACAACAAAATGGAATTGTGGAAGTATTGCCTTCTCCTGCAATCCAGGAATCTCATCTAGGAGTGGATGCTTGTACTTTTTCTTTTCCAAAGTATCCCCTTTAACAGTTTTAACTTTAGTATAATCTTCAATTCTTACCTCTTTCATAAATTCTTCAAGGCGCTTTTCACCTAGAAGCCAAGTCTCGTTTCCTACTTTTACGTGTACATAGTTTTCATCAGGATTTACACCTACCATGGCATCAGTAACAAGAGTGAAAGGCATTGTAGTCCAGACTATCAAATACAAGTCTTCGTCCTGCAACTTTACTTTGTAGTAAAGGGACGGGTCTTGAACCATTTCATAACCTTGGTTTACCTCAGCGTGACTAAGTGAGGTCTGACAGCTAGGGCAGTACGCTACTACCTTGTAATCTTCTGAGAGTATGCCATTTTCGTGAGCCTTTTTGAGATACTTCCATTCTCGCTCAATGTATTCATCTTTGTAGGTCCAGTAGGCATTTTTTTGGTTAAACGACATTCCTAAAAGCTTGTCGGCCTCGACCCATTTCTCGTTGAACCTGTGAACTATTTTTTTGCACTCTGATACGATCTTTTCAACGCCAGCCGATTGTATAACTTGTGACTTGTTTCCTGATAGTCCAAGTTCTTTCTCAGCTTGCAACTCGACAGGAAGACCTTGTGTATCCCACCCAGCATTGAATACTATTTTGTAACCACGTAAAGTCATGTACCTGTACCACAGGTCCTTGATTATTCTTCCTCGCAAGTGGCCTGCATGGGGAGTGCCATTCATAGTAGGTGGCCCTTCGATGAAAGCAATCTTCTTTGTTTTGTTTGGAGATTCGAAAATTAATTTCTCTAGATCAACAGATAACAACTTGTTTTTGACTTCTTGTTCGATCTGTTTTGGTTTAAACTCACTGGAAATCTGCATTCACAGATGAGGTAAATTCTATGATATTATAAAGGTACAATCGTAGCAAGGGAAATTATGGCGTAATAGACCTTAGTGCAGGAAATTAATTGACATTGATTTTAGAATCTACTTTGATGTGTATTTTCTCGCCAGTTCGCTGATGATCATTGTAGATCATCTTGGTTTTGACTCCCTTCTTGTTGAGATATCCTTCAAGGAGCAAAGCCCAAGGGATTGAGTGTCCACTATTTGCTTTTGATTCTATCACAAAGTGGTTGCCATGTGGTTCATATCGTAACTGACCTGAACAAGTAATGTCAAGAGTAGAATCAACTAATGATATCATGTCATCGAGAGTTTTCGATTGTAAATCAAGGCCGTTTTTTTCTAAAAACGTTAACAAATCAATTCCCTTAGTCTTTGAATTCAAAACCGAATTGAGCACAAACCCAAGACCATTTTCATTGATTAACTGAACTGCCTTGAGAGTTTCTTGAGCATCACTTTTTGTCATATCGATCAAATTGGTTATCTTGATTGCCCCCTTCCATATCTGGTCAAAGGCCTTCACTTGATTAGTTCCTAGGACATCTGTGGATAGAAATATTGCCCCTTTGCCGTTATTGCTGTTTATCATAAGAATTTCTGAATCGTCAAATATTATGACATTCTGTGAACTCTCTGAAGTCTTGAGTTTGATGCCAGAAGGGAGCTCATGAAATGTCTCGGTACCTACGAGATTTGGAGAAATTACTATTTTTATGTCGATATTTTTTCTAAGCTCGTTAATTAATACGTCCTTGCATTGCGAAAGAAGGTTGAGGCCCCACGAATCTACTATTGCATGAATCGACGTCTTTGAACCATCTATCATGGATTGAAGCTGTTTGAAGACGTAATTTGGGGCAAGATGGAAGTATCTTTTTTCTTCCGATCCTCTTGCCTTTTTGCTGTCCTCGCTTAGTTTCTTTAGTTTCGTAATTAGACTATTCATTGCATTTACGTGATTTATCTGCTCATGTATTATTTCATCAAAGGCATCTTCTGGAGCAAGTGCGGTACACATTATCGGTTTGCTTTTTGATATAATGGCAATTTTCTTCTTTTCAAGCTTAAGCAAAGTAGGATAAACTTTTGTTCTAGGTAAATTAGAATAATACGCAAGCTCGCTTGCGGAGATAGTACCTTTTGTAATCAAGGTTACATAGGCCTGTGCTTCGTATTTGCTCAAACCAAACTCTTCTAAACTTACCGAGAGATCCTGACCTTTTACCATGGCACGGATCGTCTAGTTGCAAGGTAAACTGAATAGCTAAATTCATTGAACAAAGGCTTGAAAAAATACTAAGCTGTATCCGTAGCCACGGTTACTACGGTTACAGAACTTGTTGTAACAAGGATCTGATAAACAAAAAACTAGGCATTTTGTTGAAATGGCAATTCAATCAAAATGGGTAATCGAAAGTGAAGGCAAAAATCAGCTAGTTCGCGCAAGTACAATCAAGCCTAGGATGGACTATGCTGCAGAGATTGTAGATTCTGTGCTAGAAATTCTTGTCCAAAAGAACCAAGAACTTAACAGGAAAAACTTGGAGCGCTATGGAAAAGTAGATGACAGTAAGGAATCTATTAATGCACTTGGAAATCAAATAAGATTCGAACTTGAAATCTCATATTGCGTGGAATCGTTGCGACAGGTGAGACGGAGCTTGGATTCAGTTGCAGGATTGGGAAACATTCCTAAAGTTTTATCTCCTACTATATCAGTAGTGAGGACAATCAGGTCAAGACTATTTGGTCTCATGCCAGTCCTAGATTTTCAATTAGGTGAACTATCTCTCCTTATTGGAGGAATTATGATAGACGCTGCTCATTTAGCAAGCTCGAATTTGGACTTTGGCAAAGCAAATGAGGTGTCAAGAAGACTGTTAGATGAAGCGAAGTTGATTGCCGACTCTAAAATAAACAAGCAGTTCCCTAATCTAGATTTCTCGTAAGGCCATCACATGTTAAATTTTTCTAAGATAGAGTCCAAGGAAGAGATATCAGGGCACCTCATAAAAATTCGAAGCCTCTCCGCAAAGGTGGAGCAAAAAATCACTCAAAAAGGAAAGAACAACGATGATAATTTTGTAGAAACACTTTCAGCTGAAGAATTAAAGGATCTCAGACAGGTCATGCTTGCTGCTGAATATCTTCTAACAAAATATCAAGATAAACGTGATCTCAAGGTCTTCCTTGAGGAATTTATTAGCATAATAATGCATGCTGCAAACTCTGTTAATACACTAAAAGACGAGCTTGAAGATCTTGTCATATCTGCAGAGGTGGCCTTGGAACAAATTCAGACCCTTCACAGTGAGGTGACCTATAACCTAACGCTTGGAAAAGGCTTTCAAACAAAGCTTGATGATTTCAAGATTTCTCTTGTAAGAGCGGGGCAAGCAAAGGCTGAACCCATGCCCGAAGAAACTGCCAAGGTCGAACCAAGTTCAATTAATTTAACAAACCCTGCTAGACGAGTTCACACCAGTGATTACCTTACAAGAACCCCAGTTGAGATATAGTTGGTAAGATTATGAGCCTAGCCCCGCAAGAATTGGAAAATAGCGCAAGTAAGTTTGCCGCAGAAGCAATAAAGCTTGATTCCCAGGGAGCACGCGGAATGGCAATTGCCAACTATCAAAGGGCTATCGAGTCTCTCCATAAACTGATTCAGCTCTATCCTGATAACAAACTAAACAGAGTATACCAAGAACGCATGGCAGCATATCAAAATCGTATCAAAGCACTCCAGATGAACCATATCGAAGTAGAACCAGTTGTAGACGCCAAGGCAACCCCTGAAGAGCAAAAGCAGTCGCTGAATAGAAACGAGTTTGATGCGCTAGTAATGAAAGAAAAACCAAATGTGAGCTGGGCCGAAGTCGTAGGACTTGATGATGCCAAAAGTGCACTTCGAGAATCAATTGTATATCCGGCTAAAAGACCAGACCTTTTCCCACTGGGATGGCCAAGAGGCATATTGCTTTATGGTCCACCTGGTTGTGGAAAGACAATACTTGCAGCTGCAACAGCAAGCGAGATTGATGGTTACTTTATCAATGTGGACGCAGCGTCGATGATGAGCAAATGGCTTGGCGAAGCTGAAAAAAACGTATCAAAATTATTTTCGCTAGCTAGAGGGATGGCAGAAAAGGAAGGTCTTCCTGTCATACTGTTTATCGATGAAGTAGATTCACTCCTTGGAAACCGTAGCAGCGAAGTTGGCGGAGAGATTCGTGTTAAGAACCAGTTCTTGACTGAGATGGATGGAATCAATGGAAAAGGAAAGGATCTAAAACTCTATGTTATTGGTGCTACAAACAAACCGTGGACTCTTGATTGGCCGTTTCTTAGAAGATTCACAAAGAGAATCTATGTATCACTTCCTACTCTTGAGGCAAGAATAAACTTGTTTGATCTATATACATCTCCTCTTAAAAAAGACGAAAAGGTAAGATCAACTGAGCTTGCAAAACTTGCAGACGGATACAGTGCAAGCGATATCAAAGATATCTGCCAGTCGGCACAATTAATGGTAGTAAATGACTTGTTCCATTCTCCAAACTTTGGAGAGGTGGTAGTAGGTGAGGAAAAATCACAACCACGTGCAATCACGGTGGCTGACTTTAAGGAAATCATTACCCGACGCAAGCCAAGTGTAAGCATGGAGATGATCCGCGCCTATTACAAGTGGAGCGA
>Ga0066710_100004688_pt1 | contig 12189 bp, 11 predicted proteins | sample GraSoiAngelo_159_FD_79666 | JGI IMG/M metagenome (GOLD analysis project Ga0066710, IMG submission 79666) | Grasslands soil microbial communities from the Angelo Coastal Reserve, California, USA - 14_1009_16_40cm | ecosystem: Environmental > Terrestrial > Soil > Grasslands | place: USA...
CGGATACCCGGAGAGTGGATATTGCTGCAGGACAATGCCGGAGGAGATGCCTTCCCTCGACGCTTCTTGCCGCACGTTGGGAATGCGCAGGCCTGCCTCATTGAAGAGTCGTGTGACGCTGGATAGGTCGCGCCCTTCCACCGCCGGCATGACCCAGATTCTTGGCCGGTTTCCCTTGCTGACTAGGAGATCCACCTCTCCCTGCGGCATCCTCTTCGAGCCAGCCGGGGGCTCTTGCGCGAGAATCCGATCCGCCTCCGAGCCATCGCTACACACATAAGCGATCTGGCCCAGCTTGAGGCCGGATTGTTGGAGCCCGATCTGGGCCCGCCGGGCCGGCTGCCCGACGAGTTGGGGCACCGTGAGTACTTCCCGCCCCAGGCTTACCATGACTCGGACCTTGCGGTTTCGCTTGAGGTGCGACCCCTCGGGAGGGTCCTGAGATACGATCAATCCCGATTCAATCTGGGGATCTGTCCTCTCGCCACTTTTCTCTAGCACGAGCCCCTCCTGCACAAGACGCGCCGCGGCGTCGTTGAGCTGCATCCCGTGGAGAGACGGGACCGTCACTTCCCCTCCACGGACCGCTTTACGCATGGAGAGGTAGCCGCTCAGGACAGCCGCGCCGATCAAGGCCACTCCTAGTGCCGTCCACTTCACGGCCGATCGGAGGAACGAGGCCGGCCACGATTTCCCCGGGCGAGAGGGGGAAACAGGAACGATTGTCATTTAACTTATTGAAAACTCGCAACTACTGCCGTCGAAGTGAGGTGCGCATGTTAACATAGCGGTGGGGCCGATTCAAGGCAAACTCCAGCACATTCAGCCAGACCGTTCGAGTCGCGCGGCGAAGAATCCATCCATTCCATGCCGGTGCGGCCAGGTACGAAAGTACCCTTCGGAAGTTACCGCATCCGCAAGGAGGGCCGGCACCAGAGGCTGCAAGTCACCCACTCTAAATTCAGGGTGCACCTTGAGCAAAGCTTCGATTTGCTCCTCCCCTTCTTCCGCCTCGAGGCTGCAAACAGAATAAAGAATCCGGCCGCCGGGACCGACCAGCCCTGCCGCAGTTTCCAACAGAGTCCGCTGTCTTCGCACTAGCGAGCTGAGATCCGCCGGTCGTAGCCTCCAGCGCAGCTCAGGGTGACGGCCGAGGGTGCCGGTCCCGGTGCAAGGCGCATCCAGCAACACCCCCGAGAAGCGCAGAACGAACGGGGCCGTGCGCTCGAAGTCTGCCGCCAGGAGAAGTACCCAGGGGATTTGAAGGCGGTCGCAATTGGACTGCAGCTTCTTAAGCCGCCTCAGGCTACGATCCGCCGCAACGACGACGCCGTAAGGCCCCACAGCGCAGGCAAGTGCGAAGGATTTCCCTCCGGGAGCAGCGCAAAGATCCAGCACGGTCTCTCCTGGCCGGGCGTCCAATAGCCTCGGAATGATTTGCGAGGCTTCGTCCTGAAGGTAGCCCTTGCCTTCCAGGAAGGCGCGTGAGCGTGCGGGGTTCCCGCGGAGAATCCTGAGGGAACCGGGAAGCCGCTGGGAGAGCTCCGACTGGATCCCCTCGGTCGCCAGCTCGTCCACCAGGTGCTCTGGCACACCTCGGAGCGGGTTTACCCAGAGCGTCAAGGGAGAAGGCAGCCCAAAGGTTTCCAGAAGAGCGCAAGTGTCCGGATCTCCTAGACGCTCCAGCCACCGGGACACGATCCAGTAGGGGACAGAGTGGCGCAGGGACAGCCCCGCTACTCTGTCGTGATTCTCAGGAGGCAACTTCAGGAGATAACGCTTCTCTGCCGCCCTTCGGAGCACGGCGTTCACGAAGCCGGCCGGCCGGGGCCCTGCGATGAATGAGGCCAGTCGGACGGATTCATAGACGGCAGCCGAGGGTCGAATGCGGCTCAGGTAGAGGAGCTGATAGAGGCCAATTCGAAGGGGCGGGAGAAGGTCCGCCTGGATTCTCCCCAAGGAGAGACCGGAAAGACGTTCCACGTGGTAATCCAACTCGGAAAGATGGCGCAGCGTTCCATAGACCAGCTCAGTGGCCAGGCGAAGATCCCGTTTATCCTCGAGGGCAGCTCCGCGCGATGCCAGCTCGTGGTTTAGTCGGACTCCAGGCCGTTCAAGGCTCCGGAGGATTTGGCAAGCGATTGCCCTGGGATCCTTCCCTGGCAGGGTAATCCTTCGTCGTTTCGTCAAACCGCTCTCCCGGCGCGAACCAGCGGCCTCGCATCGCCTCCTCTCCACTGACCCGGCGGCGCCCCTCCAGCTGAACCTCGCGTACTTCGAGACATGATCCATCACCACAGGCCACTCTTAGCAGTTTTGGTTCCTCCAGGATGGAACCTGGGGGGAGATTCGTCACGCCAGCGTGACTAGGGACCGTGGCGTGCCAGATCTTGACTTGCCGTCCTCGGTGCATTGTGAAGGCGCCGGGTCGAGGATTCAAAGCTCGCACCCGTCGGGCGATAGTCCGTGCATCCTGGTTCCATCGGATCTGTCCCGATTCGGGGTGGATCTTAGGAGCGTAGGTTTCGTACTCCACTTGTTGCACTCGAGGCCTCAGGGTCCCTTGCTCCATTTTTCGAAGCGTCTCCACCAGTAGGTCAGCGCCGAGAATAGCCAGGCGCGCTGCCACCTCACCCGTGGTCTCTTCCTCGCCGATGGGGGATTCGCTCTGAAGAAGGATTTGCCCGGTGTCAATCCCTTCGTCGATCAGGACTGTAGTCACGCCTGTCATCTTTTCCCCCTTGAGAATGGCGTGCGCTATCGGGGAAGCTCCACGATATCTGGGAAGCGCGGACGCGTGGAGATTGACGCAGCCCCACCGAGGAATTTCAAGAAACTGCCGGGGGAGAATCAGACCGTATGCCACCACCACAGCTACGTCGGGGTTAAGTAGAGTTATCCTTTCTGACACTCTTGTGTCCAGAGTTTCTGGCTGATAGACAGGAAGACCAAGGGTGAGGGCTTTGCGCTTCACGGCACACATGCGCATCTGCTTGCCGCGGCCCGCGGGACGGTCCGGTTGGCAGAGGGTCAGCAGAATCGCGTGACCTGCCAGTTGAAGCTGGACAAGAGAAGGAACCGCGAAATCCGGAGTCCCGAGGAATATCAGTCTCACGTGCCGACCCTGGCCCACTCCCCGGCCTGGATCAGCTTGTTAATTCTCTTGCGGATGAGGCGGCGCTTGAGGGGACTTAGCCGGTCGAGAAAGAGGACACCCTCCAAATGGTCGATCTCGTGCAGCAGGGCTCTCGCCATCAGCCCCTCTCCATGGACCCGAACGATTTCTCCTTCAAGATTAAGAGCCTGTACTTCCACCCTGAGCGGCCGTGGAACCAGTTCTGTAATTCCCGGGAGGCTCAGACATCCCTCCTCGTCAATCTGGTTCCCCTCGGTAGAAAGTATTTGGGGATTGATGAGCACCACCAGCGCGGAGGGGTCCTTCCCCACTGAGAGATCCACGATGGCCACTCGCCGGGTAACCCCCACCTGGTTAGCAGCGAGGCCCACTCCGGGCGCTGCATGCATAGTCTCCACCATATCCGCCACTAGCTGGTGGATATGCCCGTCAATGGACAAAACCTCCTCGGCGCGGGTATTCAGCACAGGGTCGGGGTATTGGACGATAGTTCGGAGAGCCATTGAGCGTGTCGAGGTGTCCTGAGAATCATCGGCCCCGAGGGATCCAACAAGGAGATTCCGAGGCCGAACGAAAGCTAACACGCGGTTTCGCTGCATGTCAAGGAAGGCTCAGGGCTTGTCCTTCTTCTTTCCATCCTGGCTTCGGGGGGGAGTGGGTGCGTCCCGTCTAATCGGCGCGGGGTGAAGAGTGCGGGCATCCGCCCGGGGGGTGACGGGGGGTTGCCGCGAATTGCCCTCCACGCGAAGCCGTTCAGACTTTCCTCGGCCTTCGCCCCGGGGTGAATCATTACGTGGTGCCACCGCCGAGTTTCCCTCACGGAAGATGCGGTTCAGGACCTTTCGAGAGGGATCTTCCGAAACCGAGGGACTTCGGGGCAGCGGCGAAGAGGAATTGCCTCGCCGCGGTGGATCCCGAGGCTCGCCCTCTTGTCTTGGCGCCTGCCGCGGCGTACCGAGCCGGAGACGTCTCATTGGTTCATTCGACCGATAGTCTGGCCGGGACGGGTTGGCTCGCTCGGCTCCGGGGATAGACACGCGAGGCGACTCATTCAGGGGGCCGGAGGTCTCCCCCCGCTGTCGGCGCAAATCCCCCGGGCGTGGGTGGAAGGGAGCGCTTCTCGGCTTGAAAACCCATTCCCGACGATCCGCCTGGCGGAATGAGACGCCCCCAGCGCCCGGATTCCGCTCGGGGACCTCCGGCCTAGGAGACGTCTGTTGTACCACTCTCTGCACTACCCCCGGGCGCACCCGGGCTTGCTCGGGATCGAAGTGGGGAAGGACCCTCGTGGTGATGGCTCCGTGCAACTCGGGAACTCGGTCCGCTCGAACAATGTCACGGCTCACATTCCTTTCACCCCACCGATTCAGGGGAAGGAAATTCCACCCCCCGCCGTATTGATTCACATTGAGATTAGTGTAGTTAAAGCTCACATAGGCAGGACGATTAAAGAAATCCAGAGGACACCATCCTACATAGGTGGGCGTCACGGCCCAGCTCACCCACGCACCAGAATACACACCTCCAGGGATCCAGACCCAGCCCACCGTGGAAACCCAGCTCCAGCGCCCATAGTGGTACGGTAGCCAGCCCCATGGCTCATAGGAAACCCAACTCCAACCTCGAGGACACCAGGACCAATAACCACTGTAATACGGCCTCCACCCCACCTGAATGGTGGTGGGACGCCATACCCATCCGAAGGCAGTCACATATTGCCAGTTCCCGTAGTAATCCAGCTCCGAGGTATAATGCCGTACTGGCGAGGGTACCTCTTCTATGTATTCTTGCTCCTCTGGATCCCTGTCGATAACGTAGCTCTCAGTACGCTCCTCGCACCACTTGCCGAAGGCATCCTGTCGGAGTGTGTTCACGGACCAGGGCTCTTCAGGAGCAGAGTTGGCTTCCACGCGACTTTGTTGCCCGCTTCTTACCAGCATGGATCCGTCGTCCCCGGCGAGCTCCGCAACACCCCGGTAGGATGTGACAGTAGTGCTCCCTGAATTGCTCTCGATCCGGAACCTCCCGCGGCTCATGAGATAGACGGACGATTCCGGCGTATCGAGCCGCATCTCGGATTTTTCCCCCCTTTCCGCCTGGATCTCCGTTTCTACCTGTCCCGCCCAAAGTTTCAGGACCGTCTCCTCCCGCGAATCATCCGGAGAACCCTGCATTGCCACGATGTCCACCCGTGTCCCCTCATCCAGCCACACCAGGGTTCCGTCCGGAAGCTGGAGCTCTAGGTGTCCGGCTGCCTCGACTTCGACCCCGTCTCCAGGAAACACCGGCGTGTTCACCGTCACGGCGACTCGATCCTGCTCCCGTTCACGGTGGAGTGTCGCTTCTCCTTCCAGCGTCCGGACGCGGGCAGGGACTGGCGAATCATTGTTGGGAGCATCACTAGCGAATCCAGGCAAGAATGACAGGGCAACACAGAGCACGAGGGGTGTGGACCGTCGGTTCGAGAACGAGTTCATGGCCAGATTCTCCTTCGGCGCCCACTTGGATTTGCGCCGGCAATCGAACGATACTCCCCCCTAGAGCCAGAAACATGCCAGCAGCCATAGGACCGTAACGTACTCATTTTCAAATATATGCCACTGAGCGCACAGGGTCCTATTCCGCTGCAAGTGTCCCGGGGCCGCCGATTTGTCTCATCCCGTGGTCATTCGCTCTACTTCTTCCATTCTTGACCCTGGCTGTGCCGCGGCGTAAGGTTTGTGTGAGAAGATTCCTGTTCAAGGTGGTGCATGGACTTACTCTCTGCAAGCAAGACTGTGTTGGTTGCTCGATTTCTTGGCCTTTTGACCCTCATCTTATCCTTGCAGTTCGCCATCGCGCTCGCGGGAATCGCCAGGAAGGAACCTTCCGACAAGTTGGGACGGCCCTCTCCCAAGCTGGTCCTTGCTGCCAGCCCTGCCTTTGGATTTGCGCCTTTGAATGTTCAGCTTGTGGCAACCCTCAACGGAATCGACCCTCAGGATGCCAACTTTTGCCATGCTGCGGTCACCTGGGTCCGCGTCGATACAGGAGCGAGCCCAGAGAAGGAGACGCGGATCACGGAAGCCCCCAGGTGCGTCCACGAGGGAGAGGAGCCTTCCGTCCCCACCACTTTCAGTAAGTCTTTTGAGCTACTGTCGCCAGGCTCCTTCCTTTATCGCGTAAGGATTTCGGGCAAGGATGGAAGGGAAGTCCACTCCAACTACGTTACGATTAAAGTCCTGAGGATCCCCTAATCCTCGGGGCTTCCACCCGACTCAGGGTGTAGAGGTTCCAGGGTTCGCGTTTTCCATCGTCATATCCTCCTGAAACTGAAGCTCTATGAAGGTGGCGCTGGACGGAATCGGGAGTACGGAATTCAGACACCATTCAGCCCGTCCTAGCGTATTTCGGGTCCAGAACCAGTGAAGATCCACAGATTGCAGGACACTCCTTTTCGGGCCCAGGGTCATACCAGGCCTGAGAGAGACCACCGCTCCGATGGGTTCTCCCATGAGGAAAAGGATGGCGCCTCTAGGAAACTCCGTACGGTCAATATAGTTGATGGCGATGTACTCGGGCTTCACGATAGTCCTGAATTGCAGCCGATCCTTCTCCCGGAGCGCGTTGTCCACCTTGAAGTAGCCTCCCCTCCCCAGGAGAGCCAGCTTAATCACTTCGATCCCATCGTCAGAAAAGGTCACCGCCCCCCCTTTGCGCGTGGCCTCATAGCTGGCCATCCGAGCCGAAAGATCTCTCGGCTGCCATTCCGGATGACACTCCAAGAAAAAGTCCTCGTAGGTCGGCTGATGAAGGCTCTGAATGCCCTCGGAGTACTGGAATACCAGCCTATCCTCAGGCGGGACCCGGACATCGCTGCAGCCCCCGGACATCACCAGCAAGGCCGGCACCCACAGCCACGATCTTGGCATCTTGCTTCCTTTTCTGTTGCGATGCAGCGCTGGGATGACCCAGGTCAATGTCTGGGATTCTAGAAACCACGTACGACGGTGTCAACGATCACAGACCCGAATAACAGTCCTCGATGCCCCGGCTAGCTTGAGCCGGTTATGTTTGACCCTTCGATGAAGATTCGATTCCTCCACTCGTTCTCCATCTCTCCACGTGAAGCTGTTCGCATACAATCCCGTCTGGCGGCGAAGATCTCCCTCCATCCGTTCTCCCGCCAGGTAAGGCGCATTGGTGGCGCCGATGTTTCCTACGATCCCTTGTCCAACAGGTTCTTCGCCGCCTTTATTGTTCTTGCCTGGCCCGGCCTTGATGTAATAGAAATCGCGAGAGCGCAGGGCAGGGTGACATTTCCCTACGTGCCTGGGCTGCTCAGTTTTCGCGAAATTCCGCCACTTCTGAAAGCCTTCCGTCGGCTAAGTGGCACACCCGATCTTCTTCTTTGTGATGGGCAGGGACTTGCTCATCCGCGTTTCCTCGGGCTCGCCTGTCACCTGGGTCTCTTCTTGGGGATTCCTACCATCGGTTGCGCCAAGAGCCTGCTGGTGGGAGAGCATGGGAGGGTGCCGGTGCGGCGCGGCGGACGGGCCCTTCTCACGCACAAAGGGTGTCAAGTGGGCTTTGCGCTGCGAACTCGACAGGGAGTCCGTGAGATCATTGTCTCACCCGGTCATCGGGTCTCGATTGCTCAGGCGGCTGAGTGGACGCTCCGATGCACGCTGCGCTGTCGAATCCCCGAGCCAACCCGGCTGGCGGACTTGGAGGTGACGCGGATGAGGCGCGCGGAATTGACCCGGACGATGAGTCTCAAACATCCAAAGCGGGTGTGCTAGAATCCGCAGAATCCTAAGAAGCCCCAATATGGAGGAGGAGGTGGAGGAGCGCCTGGAAGCTGGGGTCAATGCGGGTCGTCGCCGTCGGGAGATGGTTGCGGCTCAGCTGTCGGCCCGTGGAATTCGGGACGAGCGGGTCCTCTCCGCCATGAGACGAGTGCCCCGTCATCTTTTCCTGGCGCCCGAGCAGCGCGAGCAAGCCTACCAAGACGCTCCGATCCCCATCGGTCATGGGCAGACTCTCTCCCAGCCCTACATCGTTGCCTTCATGACAGAGCAGCTGGAGTTGAGGGGGGACGAGAGGGTGCTGGAGATCGGGACCGGATCGGGATATCAAACTGCGGTATTGGCGGAATTGGCCCGCGAGGTTTACACGCTGGAATTGCTAGAGACACTATCGCGAAAAGCACGCGCCTTGCTGGTTAGCCTGGGGTATTCGAACATCGAGTTCGCGGTCGGGGACGGTCGCCTCGGCTGGCTCGAAGCTGCGCCCTTTGACGGCGTCCTTGCGGCAGCAGCCGCTGAAGCCGTGCCTCAAGCCCTTCTGGACCAGCTTGGGGAGGGAGGCCGGATGATTCTCCCGCTGGGGGAGGAGCACCAGGAGCTCTGGTTCTTTCGTCGCGCAGGACCGGAGATTACCTCTCGGCCCTTGTTGCCCGTGCGTTTTGTGCCCCTGATGCACGGCAATCCGTCCCACTCCTAGTGGAAGGCGAAGAGCATGTCTAACGTCATTACCCCACGCCACGAAGATCCGGCTCGTTGGTACACCGACGTCGTGACGCGATCGGAATTGGCAGACTACTCCCCTGTGAAGGGGTGTATGGTGATCCGTCCCCTGGGTTATGCACTCTGGGAGCGCATTCAGGGCTACCTGGACGCGCGCTTCAAAGAGACCGGTCACCAGAACGCCTATTTCCCCCTATTCATTCCGGAGAGCTTTCTTCACCGCGAAAAGGCTCATGTGGAAGGATTCTCGCCCGAGCTGGCAGTCGTCACCATCGGGGGGGGTAAGGAGCTTGAGGAAAAGCTGGTGGTGCGTCCCACTTCGGAGACCATCATTTATAGCATGTTCTCCAAGTGGATCCGTTCCTATCGAGATCTTCCCCTTCTTCTCAATCAATGGTCCAATGTGGTTCGCTGGGAAATGCGAACGCGTTTGTTCCTTCGGACCACCGAGTTCCTCTGGCAGGAAGGCCACACCGCTCACGCAACGGAGCGGGAAGCGGAAGAGGAGACGCTGAGGATACTGCGTCTCTACAACGACTTCGCCCACACCCAGATGGCAATTCCCGTGCTCAAGGGACTGAAAAGTGAACAGGAGAAGTTCGCGGGAGCCCAGAAAACTTACTGCATCGAGGCACTCATGCAGGACGGGAAGGCGCTGCAGGCCGGAACCACTCATAACCTGGGCCAGAATTTTTCGAAGGCTTTTGACGTCAAATTCCAGAACCAGGAAGGGGGTATCGAGCACGTATGGCAAACGAGTTGGGGGGTCTCCACGCGACTCGTGGGTGCCCTGGTCCTGGCTCACGGCGATGATCAGGGACTCATTCTACCCCCTGCACTGGCGCCTATTCAGGTGGCCGTGGTTCCCATTTGGAAGAGCGACGAGGAGAGGACGAACGTGAAACAATCCGTGGAAAAGCTCCAAGCCGCCTTGGGAACGGTGGCCCGCATTCACATCGATTTGCGAGACGAGGTCTCACCGGGGTTCAAATTCAACGAGTGGGAGCTCAAGGGAGTTCCCCTCCGGCTCGAGGTGGGGCCCCGTGACTTGGCGAAAGGCCAGGCTACAGCTGTTTCGCGGCTGGATCGAACGAAAGAAGCCATCTCCCTTGAGTCGCTCGAGAGCTATCTGCCGGAGCTTCTGGCACGGATCCAGCGCTCCCTCTACGAAAGGGCCCTCAAGTTCCGGAGTGAGAACACCCGGCCCGCAGGTACCTACGCCGAATTCAAGGAGCAACTCGAATCTCTTGGTGGCTTCTATGAGGCTTTCTGGTGCCGCAACCCCCAGTGCGAGACGAAGATCAAAGAGGAAACCAAGGCCACCATTCGCTGCATCCCATTGGAAGGTCAGGACTCGGAAGGAGCCTGCCTTTACTGTGGCTCCCTCTCCCGAACGCGAGTGATTCTTGCCCGGGCTTACTGAGAGGCTGCTTGGACGTCTCTCTCCGGATCCTTCGTTTTCTGGGCAGCTGCCTCCTTTTCCTACTCGCCAGTTGCACGCTCCTTCGTGCTGAGGAATTGGCACTCCGTTTCCTTACTCCGCCTCCCAACCTTCCGGTGGCAGGCGAGACTCGAGTGTCACTGCTGGCCGTGGTACCGCAGGGAGCCCGACTTGTTCGCATTGAAGTTGTCATCGACTCCCAGCGAGTGGCAGTCCTAGAGAAACCTCCCTACGAGTTCATGTGGAACGCAGGGGAAGACTTTCAGCCCCACAGGCTTGAGGCCCGGGTGGTGGATGATCTGGGAAGAACTGCCAACGCGACCCTTCAAACGCCGCCCTTGCGTGTTGGCCAGCGGGAGTCGGTCTCCCTGGTCGATCTCTACGTCAACGTCTTTGACCAGCGTGGAAAGCCCGTCACCGATCTCCAACGGGATAGTTTTCGACTCTTCGAGGACGGCAAGCCACAACTCATTGCCCATTTCACGGCGGCGCGGCAGCCACTGTCCGTGGCACTCGTGATGGACGCATCCAACAGCATGGGAACAGGCGACCGGATGGAAATAGCTCGACGGTCGGCCCTGGATTTCGTCAAGAGAATGGAGCCTTCCGACCGGACCATGGTGATCAGTTTCAGCGACACGGTGACGGAGCTGCAGCCTCTGACGTCCGATCGGAAAAGACTGGAAAGAGCCATCCAAGAGATCGTTCCGGCGGGAGGCACAGCCCTCTACGACGCCCTGGTAAAGGCGGCCGAGCGGCTGAAGGATGTGGAAGGCCGGAGGGTGGTGGTCCTCCTTTCGGACGGAAGGGACCAGGCCTTCCGGGAGAACGCGCCGGGTAGTCTTCACCTTTTTGAAGAGGCGGTGGACGCCCTGGCGCATTCGGAAGTGGTCGCCTACGCTATCGGGCTTGGGGCACGGCTCCAGGATGAGACTGATCTAGCGCAGCGTCGCTCCTTGCGGGAGATCCTCGAGAACTTCTCTGAGAAGACGGGAGGGCGATTCTACAATCCTGAGAGGCCCGGTCAATTGCAAGGGGTCTATCAGCAGATCATGCAGGACCTGGGTCGTCAGTATTCACTGAGCTACGCCCCCACCAACCAGTCCAGGGACGGCAAATGGCGGGCCGTGCGGGTGGAAGTGGACCCACCCGGGCTCCACGTGCTCACCCGACCAGGCTATTTCTCTCCGTCTCCTTGACCGCTTCTTCCCCCCGGATCCGGTAGCGTAACCTGCGGCGCTTCATCCATCGAACTGCCCAAAGGTCGGCGATAGGATGGAGCAGTCGGCTACACAAGCCGTACTTGGAATGTCCCCAGCGTCTCGGCCGATGGCCTACCGCGATTTGAATCACCCTGACTCCCTCGAACTCCATGAGCGCTGGAAGGAAGCGGTGCATTCCGTCATAGAGTCGGATCTTCAGCAAGCTCGAGCGGCGAAAAACCTTCAAGGGACAACCCGTGTCGCGGATCGTCTCGCCGAGAACCCGATTGCGCATGGCGTTGGCGAGGCAAGAGAGAATACGTCTCACTCTTGAGTCCCTGCGCCGCACTCGGTACCCGACCACAGCGTCCAGCGTTCCCAGCGACTCCAGCATGCGCGGGATATCGGCGGCGTCGCTCTGGAGGTCAGCGTCCAAGGTGACGATGACATCGCCGCGTGCGAACCGGAATCCGGCGTCGAGGGCGGCCGTCTGGCCCGAAGGTTGCTCCAGGTGCAGCACGCTCAGCCTCGAGTCCTGCCGGCCCAGCTCATCCAGCAGCGCTCCGCTCCCATCGGTGCTGGCATCGTCGACCAGAATCAACTCGTAACTCCTACCAATCCCCTCTAGGATGCGGTGCAGCTCCTCCCAAAGCGGTCGAAGGTTTTCCCGCTCGTCGCGCACAGGAATCACCACGGTGAGCTGGAGCGGACTCACTTGAAGATCCAGAAACGTCGCAGGAACGACATACGCCGGAAGGCGCTGCGTTCCGCCTCGCTGAGCTGCGAAGGAGCGAGGGCCGCCTTCCACTTGAGAAACCCGAAGTGGTCGATTCTTCGTAGCGCAGGAAGGATCCAGCGGGCACCCCGGCTCCCCGGCGGGAAACGAAATGAGGCGTTGAAGTC
>Ga0066710_100004689_pt1 | contig 12189 bp, 12 predicted proteins | sample GraSoiAngelo_159_FD_79666 | JGI IMG/M metagenome (GOLD analysis project Ga0066710, IMG submission 79666) | Grasslands soil microbial communities from the Angelo Coastal Reserve, California, USA - 14_1009_16_40cm | ecosystem: Environmental > Terrestrial > Soil > Grasslands | place: USA...
ATGGGTCACCGGCTCATCGAGCAGAAGCACCTGTGGGTCGTGGATCAAAGCGCGACCGAGCGCCACGCGCTGCTGCTGACCGCCGGAAAGCTGATTGACGTGTCGGTCGAGAAGCGAATCAATTTTCAAAAGAGCCGCGATGCGCTTCACCGCCGCTCGAATGTCCGCCTCGTTGTAATGCGCGCGGCGAACGGGCGCACGCAAGGGAAACGCCAGATTTCCCGCTACCGACAGGTGGGGATAGAGCGCGTAGTTCTGAAAGGCGAGGCCGACATTGCGGATGGCAGGCAACAGATCATTGACGCGTCGACCTCCGATGAGCACGTCGCCTGCATCCGGCGCCGCGAGACCGGCAATGATGCGCATGAGAGTGGTCTTGCCGCAGCCCGAGGGGCCGAGAAGGCAGAGATAGGCATGATCAGGACAGCCAAGCGAGAAGCCCCTGAACAGCTGAAATCGGCCGAAACGTTTGTGGATGTCCCGCAATCGAATCTCGGCCATCGCGTCAGCCTTTTCTGTCAACGCCAGACAGGAGGTTCGATCCGTCGGCGGCAAAGATGTGCGCGTGATCAAGCGCCAAATGCAAGCGTATGCGCTCTCCCTGGGCCGGGACAGAGCGGGAGGGAATGACCGCGCTTACGCGGCCCACCGGCGTATCGGCGATCACAACCGTGTTGTCGCCTTGCGGCTCCAGCACCGCAACGCGACCCGGCAGCGCGGCCGCATGCTCCTGATCGGCAAGGGCAACATCTTCCGGACGGATGCCGAAAGTCAGGCCGGTGTGTGAGCGGGCGGCTCGCAAGCGTGTGGCTTGTGCGGGCGAGAGCGGCAGCATCATCGGCCCTACCTGCAGGCTCCCATCACCCTCGTTCGCGGTGGCAGCAAGGAGATTGATCGGCAGACTGCCTATGAACTCGGCCACGAAGCGGTTGGCCGGCCGGTCGAGAAGGTCAAGCAGGCTGCCAATCTGCTGGATGCGTCCCTGATGCATCACCGCAATCCGATCGGATACGGCGGCTGCCTCTTCCTGGTCATGAGTGATGTAAAAGGTCGTGGCGCCCAGCCGTTCATGCAGCCGCCGGATTTCAGCCCGAAGCTCCACCCTGAGATAGGCTTCCAAATGACCGAGTGGCTCGTCCATGAGGAACATCTTGGGCGTCCGCACGATCGCTCGCCCAAGCGCCACGCGTTGCCGCTCTCCGCCCGAAAGATGCCGAGGCCGCTTCATCAGGTGATCGGTAATGTGTAGTGTTTCGGCGACCTCATGCACGCGCTTTTGGATCTCGCCACGCTGGACCCGGCGGGCAACAAGTGGCATCGCGATATTGTCGAACACCCGCAGATGCGGGTAGAGCGCGTAGTTTTCGAACACCATGGCCATGTCACGCGCCTGTGCGGGGAGGTCATTGATGCGCGCACCGTCGAGCACAAGATCACCCGAAGTGATCGATTCGAGCCCCGCAAGCATTCTAAGCGTCGAGGACTTGCCGCAGCCAGAGGGACCGAGCACGCAGAGCAACTCGCCGTCCTCGACCGTCAAGCCGAGATCGATGACGGCACGGATACCACCCGGATAGCTCTTGCTTACATTGTGGAATTCGACACGTGGCATCGCCTCACCTGACCGCGCCGAAGGTGAGGCCCCGCACCAGATGGCGCTGCAAAACCAGGGTGAAGATCATGATCGGCAGCACCGCCAAGGTGCCCACTGCCATATACTCCGCCCAATCGATATTCATCGATGCCGAGAAGCCGGCGAGATAGACGGGTATCGTGGCTGCATAGCCGGGTGCCAGTATCGAGGCGAACAGGAACTCGTTCCATGAAAAGATCACCGAGAGAATAGCCGTTGCCGCGAGGCCTGGCCGAACCAGCGGAAGCGCCACGCGCAGGAAGATTTGCCAGCGGCTGTAGCCGTCGATGAGCGCGGCTTCCTCGATCTCGATGGGGATGTCGAGAAAGAAACCGCGCAGCACCCAAGTAACCAGCGACAGGTTCATGCTCGTATAGACGATCACCAGCGCCAACGCGTTGTCGAGCAGTCCGGAGCGCTGCACCATGAGATAGATCGGGACAATGAAGGCGACCGGCGGCGCGAATCGTGTTGACAGAATATAAAAGGCGATGTCGCGGTTGCCGCGAAAACGAAAGCGCGCCAAGCCATAAGCTGCCATTGCGCCGAGGGATACGGCAAGCGCGCTGCTGGCAAGCGTAATCAAGAGACTGTTGAAGACGTAGTGATCCGCCCTGCGCCCCCCGAAACCGAACAGTGCGCCGAGATAACTGTGGAAGGTCGGTGTGAATACCCATACCGGGGGCCAGGCGAAAGCCTCGTGGTCGGTCTTCAGCGACGTCGTGATCATCATGTAAAGGGGAAACAATCCGAAGCCGACAACCAAGCAGGCAGCAAGATAGGGAGCGAGGCTGCGCAGGCTTACTGCCGTACTTGAGGTCCGTTCGGCACTTTCAACGACCGCCATCATTTCACTCCCGATATTCCAGGCGGCGAACGAAGATTTGCGCAACGATGCTGATGACGATGATCATCACCACCGCCTGCGCCGCCGCGTAACCGAGATCCTGACTGAGAAACCCCGTCGAGTAGATGTACCAGGAGAGGGTTTCGGTCGCTCCACCCGGGCCGCCGCGGGTCATGAGATAGATCAGCTCGATCATGCGGAAAGCATCGACGATTCTTAACACCACAATCACCCAGATCGCCGGCGCCAAGAGCGGCAGGGTCACGCGCCAGAAGGTTTGCCATTTTCCGAGGCCGTCCATCTTGGCGGCTTCGTAAACGTATTCAGGGATCGATTGCAGTGCCGCGAACATGACCAGCATGACGAATGGTGTCCATTGCCACGCATCAGCCAGCACCAGACTGAACAAGGCCAAGCGGTCACCGGTCAAGAACTGGATCCGCTCGCTGGCGCCGAGAAGGGTGGCAAACCAGTTCAGGGCGCCGAAATTCTCATTCAGAATGTAGAACCATATCAAGCCCGAGGCGAGCGGCATAACCAAGATCGGCAGAATGGCAATCTTGCGAAGCGTGACGAGGCCCCGCAATTTGATATTGAACAGGAATGCGAGAGCGAAGCCGAGAAGGAACTCGACGGACACTGCGATCGCCACGAATTTGAAAGAGACCCACAGGGCGTTGGCAAAGCGATCATCATCGAGAAGGTCGAAGTAGTTCGACAAGCCGATATAGCGCGGCGGCGCGGGGCGGCCGAGCGTGTATGTGTGGGCGCTGATGTAGAGCGCGTAGAGGAACGGATATAGGTTGATAGTGAGGAGCACGAGTACTGCCGGCGCTATCAAGAGCATCGCTGTGAGGTGATCGGCACGCTTGGCAGTAACCATGGGCTCTTCTTCCGCGGCTCGGGGCTTGAACCGGCCAAGGCTTCACGCGAGGGGCGGGCGCCCCCGGCTCGGCATGCCGCCCGGGGGCCAAAGCGGACGCCGGTCTGATCAGTAATAGCCGGCCTTGTGCATCGCCCGATCGATCAGCTTCTGAGACTCCTTCACTGCCGCCTCTGGCTTCTTCTTTCCAGAGATCATCTCGTGCATCTGAGTACCGAGCACGTCGACCATTTGCTGCAGTTCCGGTACCGGCGGGCGCTGCCAGCTCGCGATCTGGCCGGCACTGGCGAATTCATCGACCGCCTTGACCGCCGGACAACGCTTCACGACGGCAGCGTCTTGGCTGACGCTATGCCGCGGGCTGACGCAGTCACCGTGTTCGGTATACTTGATCATCATCTCCTTGCCGGTCAGCCACTCGATGACTTTCCAGGCAAGTTGCTGGCGCTCTTTGGGCAGGTTGGTCGGAATGCCGAGCGACCAGCCGCCGAGTGTCGAGCGGTTCGGGGCGCCCAGTCCTGCGGGATGCGGCACGTAGGCGACATTCCCGTGGGCAGGCGAAGCCGGATCGGCATCCCAGGCCGAAGCGTTGCCTGACCACACATAGGTCATGGCGCATCCGCCTTGCGCGAAGACGCGCGTCCGCTCGTCCCAGGCCATGTCGAGGATGCCCGGAGGCGAATAGGCGATCAGTCCCGCAAGATACTTGGCAACCGCGAGTCCGGCTGGGTTGTCGATGGTCGGATGCATGTTTTTCGGCTTGATGTTGCCAGTATCGTAGTCATCGCCTTTCTTCGTCAAAGCGATTGGCGCCTGGCCGAAAGCGCCGAGCGTTTGCAAGAAGGTCTGCCCAAGCGGCGTGCCACGCGCGGCGTTCCAGCAGATGCCCGCCACGTTCTTTCCAGGATTGTGCAGCTTCTTTGCATCGGCCAGCACCTCTTCAGTGGTTTTTGGTCCCTTGTCGATTCCCGCCTGCTTGAAGAGATCCGTGCGATAAGCGAAAATCTCGGGATGGGGTTGGATTGGGATGGCCAGGGTCTTGCCATCATGGACCACACCCTCCCATGCGGCGGCCTGAAAATCCGAACGGTCAATCGAGCCCGCCATGGGGGTGAGGTCCTGCAGGAAGCTCTTGTATTCGCCGAACTGCGGCAGATCGACCGCAATAATATCGTAGCGGGATTCCTTATTCTGCGAATTGAGCAGCACCTGCTGGTGCAAGGTGTCGAATGGCAGGACATTGAGCTCGATCTTCCCGCCCGCCATTTTCTCCATTTCGTCATGGATCTGCTGCATCGCCTTAAACACAGGATCGCTCACGACGATGAGGCGGATCGTTTCTCCGTTGAGGATGTTCTCGGCATGCACGCCGCCAGCGACGGCTGCGCTCACCAGAAATACGGCGAGCGCCGCACCTTGTCGCAGACGGAAAGCCAATCTGGATATCGTATCAGACATCGAATTGCTCCCTTTCTGCACGGCAGCGCAAATGAGCTTGCGTTCATCCGCTCGCCCCCTGCAGCCTCGGGAGGTGGGCCGGCGTCAAGGGCCAACTGCATGTCAGCCCTTGAAGGTTTCCCACCGTCCCTCTGCGGCCGGGGGCTGAATACGAGTGCGCAAGCATGATGCGCCCGAACGTGTCGCTGCGCAACACATCGCTTGGATGAGTTGGCGCAGCTTCGCCGATTGGAGAGGTCGAGGCAGCTAAGCGATTGATATTTCGGGGGGTGGAACGGTCCATTCGGCCCACTTGCCATAGCCTCCATCGATTTTCGATGCCAAGCTGCAATTTGAGTGGTCCCCAATGAACGTCCAATAAACCGACGACGAAAGCGCCAAAGCACGCTAATCCCAGAGCGATCCAGAACCAGAAGAATGGATGCGCCCGCAGCTCGCGATTGGAAGTTTGCCGAGAATGCGCGTGCGATTGTGGACGGCTGTTATGTGGGTTCGAATATCTCCAATCGAGAAAAGCTACGGATCATACTGCGGGCATGTAGAATTGCCGGCCTCATATTTGGAGCCGATGTGAAGTGGGCAGCGACCAAGTAAGTGTCCTGGGGGCGATCGTCTTCCTTTCTTTCAACCCATTGACTTAGAAGAATAATCGGCAGAAGAGAAGCTTGCGACGGGCTTGACTGCTGTCTGCGGCAGGTCACCTCCCAGTTCTCATCTTTATCCCGCATGGCTCGCCAAATTTTTTCAGGTCCGTACCGAAGACATGGGTTACAAATTGTTCCGAAGACATGGGTAACATTTTAGAGTTGCCAGCAATGCAACCTACGACCGCGAGGACGCTTCGGAGCCTCTCATGACAAGAAGAACACTGCTGACAGCTATCGTCCTGGCCCTTCTCATCTGGCAGCCGTCATGGTCTCGCGCCTATGGCGGAGAAATCTTCAGCGGAGAGAAACTGCAGGAGGCATACAGGCGCCTTTGCCCGGCCAATACCGAGGAAATCAAGACGCTTCTGGCGCGCAAGAAGACAATGGCGCTTGGTACCGATCAGCCTGTCACCGAGATCTATGGCCCCATTCTCAGTTGCGAATATGATAAGGACCCCCTGTATAAGAGCCTGCAAGACGAAAACGCCATCACAAGAACAGAGGCTCTGATCCGCAAAATCGGCAAAGAACGATACGCTGATGAGAGTGCCGCAAGCCTTGCCAAGGCGAAGAGGAAATACAAGGTCGACTACATTCTCAGGATCGTAGAAAATGGTGCCGCGCTGAGCCAGAACCAGGTGAAGATCCTTGCCATATTTGCGAGAATAAAGGCTCAATCCGAAGCGCTTGTTTCGGTCCTGAGATCCAGCACCGGGCAAATGCCGGATTAAAGCCTTGATCGTCTATCTCCTCTGCAATATCACGAACTTATGACCCTCACTTTCGATCTCGGCCGCGGCCCGCAATCTTTCGGTCATCGCTTCCTCATCGGCCTGCAGCAGAGCCCGGTTCTGAGCGATCACGACAAGCGGCTGCTGGCGCTGCTGAAGCCGGCGGGCGTCGTCCTGTTCCGCGCCAATTTCCTCAGCGATGCGCCTTACGACGAATGGCTTGCCTCGCATGCGCGGCTCCTCGCTGATGTGCGCGAATATATCGGACGCGATGAGATCATCGTCTCGATCGATCATGAGGGCGGCGGCGTACTGCGCCCTCCCGCCCCCATCACGCCCTTCGCCTATGCGCGCGAATGGCCAAACCAGGCGGCAGCCGTCGGGCGCGCCATGGGCATCGAATTGCGCGGCCTCGGCTTCAATGTGAATTTCGCGCCGGTCCTCGATGTGAATTCCAATCCGGCCAATCCGGTCATCGGACCTCGCTCATTCGGCACAAGGCCGGAAGACGTGGTCGCACCGGCGCGGCAATTCCTCGATGCGCTCCAGGCCGAAGGCGTGCTCGGTTGTCCCAAGCACTTCCCCGGTCATGGCGATACCGGCGTCGATTCGCATTATTCACTGCCGGTCATCGATGTCGATCCGGACACTTTTCGCAAGCGCGAGCTCGCGGCGTTCCGTCCGTTCACGGACGCCCGCACGCGGCTATTCATGACTGCCCATATCGTCGTCTTGAAGATCGATCCCGGCATGCCGGCCACCATGTCGCGCATCATCCTCAACGACATCCTGCGCCAGGAACTGGGCTTCAGGGGCGTCATCGTCACCGATGACCTTGGCATGCGGGCCATTTCGGCAAAGCTCAAGGAACCGGAAACGACGATCAGGATCGTCAATGCCGGCGCCGATCTCCTGTGCATGTGCGCCTATTGGGCCGATACCTCGCTCATCCTCGAGATGGTCGCCCACATGAGCGACGGGCTGAAGAACGGCACGATCAAGGAACAGACCTTGAGGCAATCCTTCGAGCGCATCGCGGCCTTGTTGTCGGATGTCCCCAACCACAAGGTCGAAAGACTGAGCGCGGAGACTTTCGCGAAGCACGCCGCACTTGCCCCCTTGCGGCCGCGCACGCCCCCTGCTGCCAGTGCCGGTGGCGCCGCCAAGGCGTGAGGGTCTCAGCCCGCAAGGCGTGCTGGGACAGCAGGAAACGCTATCCAGGATTAAATGAGAATGAGCCGATAAAGGAAGACCGGCGAAAAAATCAGGCTTTGCCGTCGGCGGATTTGGCTGAAGGACTTTCTGCGGCAGTGGTCGAACGGAAGATATCGCGGGGCGGCCGGAGCGGCTTCTCTTTGGCCTTGGGCATGGGGATCAGTCCTTCCCGCTGCGCCTTCTTGCGCGCCAGTTTTCTGATGCGTCGGACCGCCTCGGCCTTTTCGCGCGTTTTGCGCTCGGACGGTTTTTCGTAGGCCGAACGCCGCTTGATCTCGCGGAAGATACCTTCACGCTGCATTTTCTTCTTCAGGACTTTGAGCGCCTGGTCGACATTATTGTCGCGCACGAATACTTGCATCGATGCCTCCTGCGTGAACACATGAAACTGCAACAGATGGCTGGCGCGCTTCCCAGGCTGAAGTGATTCACTTCTGCCTGATAGGAAACGCGCCGAACCAGATTGGAGCAAATCCTTCGCTTGAGTCTTCAACCCCGGATCGTGTCCGGGGCCGGCCTTTGGCGGGATTTGCTCCGGCAGAACAGCCGGTACATCCGCGGTCTATTCTGCAAAAGCGATTTACGCTGCCTTCGCCAGATTTTCGGCTGAAGTCTTGCCCGTGCGACGGTCGGTGACCGATTCGAACTGGACTTTCTCGCCCTCTCTGAGGGTTCCCATATTCGAGCGCTCAACGGCGCTGATATGGACGAAGACGTCCTTGCTTCCATCTTCCGGCTGAATGAAGCCGAAACCTTTTTGGGTATTGAAGAACTTAACTGTACCAACCTGCATGATAATAACCTTTCATAATGACAGGCGTCGCGGGAACGCATCATCGCGTCCGCTCAAACGATCGATGTTCAGGAGAGAGGTCGTCAGTAGGCGCCAGGCTTTGCCATATGCGCGAGACCGATTATCAATACGGCCGAAACTCGAAGTCCCGTATATGGGCGCATTTCCCCCCATCCGCAAGACCTAAAGGGAAGGCGGCCAAAATTTGTTCAGAGCGAAGCATCGATGGGTGTGGAGCGCATTGATAGGCCGTGAGGCCCGCTGGCCCATGTTTATCCCGGCACAAGATGAAATATTCGCCGTCTTTCCTTCGTATCTGGCGGATGATACGCAGGCACCGAGACATGGCCGGAATGGAACTGCTTGAACGAGACCATGATCTGGAACGGATGGCAGCCGCTCGCGACCAGGCCATAGAAGGCGAAGGCCGCCATGCGCTCATTGGCGGCGAGGCCGGCATCGGCAAGACGTCGTTCATCATGCGCTTCCTGGGCACCAGCAGCACGAAGCTGCGGGTGCTCACCGGCAATTGTGACGCGCTGTTCACGCCCTCGCCCTTGGGCCCCCTCTATGACATCGCCCGGACCTTGGGCGGACGCTTGTTGACGCAGCTTGAAAGCGATGCGCCGCGCGCCGCCCTCTTCTCGACAATGCTCGATCTCCTGCGCGATCCGGCCCGCCCCACCCTTCTCGTCATCGAGGATATTCATTGGGCCGATGAGGCGACCCTCGATCTCCTCAAATATCTGGGCCGCCGTATCGCTCAGGCCCACGCTCTTATCATCCTCAGCTATCGCGATGACGAGATCGATGGCCGCCATCCCTTGCGCATGCTGCTCGGCGACCTTGCGACATCACCCGCGGCCATTCGCATCGACTTGCCAAGACTGTCGGTCGAAGCGGTCCGCACCCTCATCGCCGGCCGTTCCTTCGATGCTACCGCACTCCACCAGCAGACCTCGGGAAATCCTTTCTTCATTGCCGAGATCCTCAGGGATGGCGGCGAGGGAATTCCGCGGACGGTGAGCGATTCGGTCCTGGCGCGAATCGCGAGGCTCGACGCAAAGGGACGCCATGTGCTCGAAATCACCGCCGTCTTTGGCAGCCGCATGGACCATGCGACGCTGGAAGCGATATCTGGCGGCGATATGGAAGGCCTCGCCGTCTGCATGCGATCGGGCCTGCTCAAGATGACTGACAAGGTCATTGCCTTCCGGCATGAATTGGTGCGCGACGCCATATTGGCGGATCTCGATCCGCTCCGCCGCCGCGATCTCAGTCGTCTGGCGCTCGCGGGATTGAAATCATGCGGGGCCGGCCGCAACGATCTCGCACAATTGGCGCATTTCGCCGAAGGCGCCAATGATCAAGCAGCCGTCCTTGAATTCGGACCGGCGGCGGCGCAAGCGGCGGCGGCCATTGGCGCTCATCGCATAGCCGCGGCGCAATATCGGCGCACATTGGCTTTCGCCGCCGATCGCGCTGCCGCCATTCGCGCGCAGCTGTTGGAAAATTACGCCGAACAATGCGCCATCATCGATGACCTCGCCGAAGCGATCCGGGCGCGCCGCGAGGCGATCGAACTCTGGCGGCAGGCTGGCGATCGCCTGAAGGAAGGCGAGAATCTTTCCGCACTGGCATGGCCTCTGGTCCGCAGCGGCCAGAATGCTGCGGCCGAAGAGGCAAGCCGCCAGGCGATCGAGGTGCTCGAAACCATGCAGCCGACGCGCCAACTTGCGGCCGCCTGCCGCATGCAGGCGCATCTGCGCATGCTGGACCGGGACAGGTCGCCGGCCGTGCATTGGGGCAGGAAGGCTATCGAGCTGGCGACACGCTTTGATGATAAGGCCACCATTGCCGCAGCCGAGATGGTCGTCGGTTCCGCGATGCTGGTGAACGGCGATGACAACGGCCTTCAGCATTTCGACCGCTGCCTCACTTTGGCCCGCGCCGGCGGAATGGACGATCTCGTTGGGCTCGCTTATCTCAATATGGGTTCATCCTATGGCGAGCAGTACCAATTCGCCAAGGCCGAGGCTGTTCTGAGCGAAGGCATCGCCTATGCGCAAGATTGCGATCTCGATCATTCCAACAATTACATGTCCGCCTGGCTTGCTCTGACGAAACTCTATCAAGGCCGTTGGGATCAAGCCGGCAACCATGCAACCGCTGTCGTCGAATGCGTGAATTTCACCCTCGTCAGCAAGGTCATGGCGCTTGTGGCGCTCGGGCGCCTGCGTGTCAGGCGCGGCGATCCGGGCGCTGAAGCCGTCCTCGATGAGGCACTCGATCTGGCGCGCCGCACCAATACACTGCAACGCCTGGCGCCGGTCTACGCCGCGCGCGCCGAAGCTGCCTGGTTTGCGGGCGACCTCGAGCGTGTCGCCGCCGAAGCCACCGCGGCCTATGAACTCGCTGCCGCCCATCGCCATCGCTGGCATGTCGGTGAATTCTCCTTCTGGCGCTGGCAGGCAGGTGAGGAGGTGACGCCGCCAGGATGGTGCGCAGCACCCTTTGTCTTGCAGATCAGCGGGGATTGGCAGGGCGCTGCCAAGGCATGGCAGGACCTCAATTGCCCCTATGAACAGGCGAGGGCCCTCGCCGATGGCGACCAGTCAGCACAAACGCAGGCGCTTGAGATGTTCGACCGGCTTGGTGCGGTGCCTGCGGCGGCGATATTGCGCCAGCGCATGCGCGATTCAGGTGCGCGGCGTATTCCGCGTGGTCGGCGCGCCACCACACTGCAGAACCCGCACGGACTTACCAATCGCGAAATGGGCATCCTCGGATGCCTGGTCGAGGGATTGAGCAATGCCGGGATCGGCGAACGGCTTCATATCTCGCCCAAGACCGTCGATCATCACGTGTCGTCGATATTGGCCAAGCTTCAGGTGAAGTCACGCGCGCAAGCAACGGCGGAAGCCATGGTGCAAGGCCTCGTCGCTCAAAATAGGGAGGCCGCGGCGCCAAAATAGGGAGGCTTCCCGATGTTCTAGCCAAGGACCGCTTCTAAGGTGCCGGCGTCCAACTTCGAGGAGTCACTCATGCCACGCTATGTCATCGAAAGAAGCTTTCCGAACGGTCTCGAGATCCCGATGAACTCCAAGGGTGCGGAAGGCACTCTTAAGGTCGTCGCCCGCAATGCCGATGAAGGCGTCTTCTGGGTCCATTCCTATGTCACCCAGGACAAGAAGAAGACCTTTTGCGTCTATGACGGCCCGACACCGGAAGCGATCCGCAAGGTCGCCGAACGCAACGGCCTGCCGGTCGACCGCATCAGCGAAGTTCGCGTGCTCGATCCCTATTTCTATCTATGACCGATCTGTGCAATTCCCCTTCTGATGATTGCAATCAGGAGGGGAAGGCAGACGCCCCGGCAGTCGCCGTCATGCGCCCAGCGCGGCGACTGTTGCGGGCGGCTGCGGCCTGGCTCACGAAGTCGCGCGGCCGACGCCATCTCGGCCAACTCCACCGGTTGAACGATCACATGCTGAGAGATATCGGCCTGTCGCTCAGGGAGGACGACTACGAGGTTCCCCACAGATTTGTCGCGCGGCGGGAAGTCGAAATGGAGTGAGACCGGTGATGCCGGTCTCACCCGGGCGTACAGATTGGCCGCTTCTTTACTTCGTTGTGTTCCGCGGATCTGACGTAGGCATGGCTTCATTGTCCTGCTTGTGCCCGCTATTCGGAACCAGAACCAGAAGAGGCTTGGCGACCGCAGGCATGATGTAGACCACTGTCATCGCAATATCCTTCAAAGCGTCAATTTGCTGATAAGATCGGCACATGCCCGTGCGACTTCAGGGTTGGACTCAGTGCTTCCAGGCATTGTCGCCCAGCAGGCCTTCTCTACGAATGACTTTTGATCCCAGGAACTGTTCTTCTTCAATTCCTCCTGCTTCCCCGTCGCATCGCCGGCCGATTTGAACTGGACGACGCAAATGGGCGCCAGGGCCGCAACGAATGCGGAGGAGGCGCG
>Ga0066710_100004691_pt1 | contig 12187 bp, 15 predicted proteins | sample GraSoiAngelo_159_FD_79666 | JGI IMG/M metagenome (GOLD analysis project Ga0066710, IMG submission 79666) | Grasslands soil microbial communities from the Angelo Coastal Reserve, California, USA - 14_1009_16_40cm | ecosystem: Environmental > Terrestrial > Soil > Grasslands | place: USA...
CACGGACCCTCCGGCCCGCGTCACGACGCTCGTGGTCAGGTATCGCCGCCGAAGCTGCTGGTAGTCGTCGGGCGCCATCACGCCCCCTTGAAGGTCGGATCGCGCCGGTCGCGCGCCGCGGCGAGGCCCTCGCGGTGGTCCTCGCTCTGCAGCAGCGCACTCTGGGCCAGGCTCTCGGCCAGCATCCCGCTGCGCAGGTCGACGTCCGCCGACATCTGGAGCAACCGCTTGGCCGCCGCGAACGAGAGCGGCGCACGCCTCAGCATCTTGTTCACACGCGCGCGCGCGAGCGCGACGACGTCGTCGCTCTCTCCAGCGACCTCGCTGAGCAGCCCCGCGGCGCACGCGGCGTCGGCGTCGAGGTCGTCGCCGCCCAGAGAACCTCCTTGGCGCGCGCGAGGCCGACGAGCTTGACCAGCCGCGTCAGCCCGCCGTGCGTCGGCACCAGCCCGACGCGCCCCTCGCGGAAGAGGATGCGCGCCGAGGGAGAGCCGACGCGCCAGTCGCAGGCGAGCGCGAGCGCGAGCCCGGCCCCCGTGACCACGCCGTCGATCGCGGCGACGACCGGCTTCTCGAGCCGCTCGATGGACTCGACCAGCTCGGTCAGGCGATGCGAGACGTGGCGGTAGACGCGCGCGTCATGCAGCTCGTCGAAGCGCGCGAGGTCGCCGCCGGCGCAGAACGCTCCGCCCGCGCCGGTGACCACGACCCCGCGCACGGCAGCGTCGGTGGCGGCGTCGTCGAGCGCGCGGGCGAGCGCGTCGCGCAGCTCGGGGTCGATCGCGTTGCGCCGATCGGGCCGGTTGAGGACGAGCGTGAGCACGCCGCCCTCCCGGTTCGCCAGCAACGTGGGCTCCACAGCGCTTGACCGCATGCGAGAGAGACTATATCGTGTCGTCCGTAAGTCAAGTGTCATATGTTGATCACTGTGCCGTCCACCGAGGAGACCTACCGATGACGCCCACCGACCTCTCGGTCGAGGAGCTCGCTCCCCGCACCGAGGACGAGGTCCGCGAGCACCTCGCCGCCGGCAAGCTCGTCGAGGGCCTGCAGCACATGTCGCCCGAGTACCTGCGGGGCATCCGGCGCATCCTCACCGTGTCCGCCGACACCGAGCTCGTCAGCGCCCCCGCCTACCTGCGCGCCGCGGCCCACGCGCCGGCGCTCAACAACTTCGGGTCGGCGGTGTCGATCGTCCAGGACGAGCTCGCCCATGCCCACATCGGCTACCGCCTGCTCGGCGACCTCGGCGTCGACATGAACGCGCTGATCTACGAGCGCGAGCCCAAGGCGTTCAAGTACCCCTACGCCTTCGACGTCGCCCTCGACTCGTGGCACGAGCTGGTGCTCGCCAACGCGCTCTACGACCAGGCCGGCTTCGTGCTGCTCTCCGACGTGCACCACTCGAGCACGTTCGGCCCGTGGAAGCGCGCGCTGGCCAAGGTCGACAAGGAGGAGACCTTCCACCTGCGCCACGGCCGCACCTGGGTCAAGAAGCTCAGCGCCGACCCCGAGCACAAGCGCCGCCTGCAGGCCTCGCTGGACTGGATGTTCATCCTGACGCTCGAGTGGTTCGGGCTGCCCGACGAGCGCAAGCACCATGGCATCCAGCTCGAGTACGGCTTCAAGGGCATGACCAACGACGAGCTGCGCCAGGCCTGGATGGCGGAGGTCGTCCCGTTCATGGACGAGGTCGGCCTCGACGTCCCGGCGCACTGGGACGACGAGCAGCAGCGCTGGGCGATCGACTGCCCCTTCCCGGCGCGCTTCGACGCCGAGCGCAAGCAGTGGCTCCTCGACGACGGCCCGATCTCATGGGACGAGGTCATCGTGCGCTGGAAGGATCGCGGCCCGATGAACGACGACTACGTCGCCCGGCTGCAGAAGGGCTACCGGTCGCGCATGGCGGTGGCCGCATGAGCGCCACACCGCTGATCTCCCGCGAGCAGGCGGCCGCCGAGGCGCGCGCCGCAGGCCCGCTGACGCCGGCGCAGGAGGTCGAGGCCCGCCTGTGGACCGCATTGCGCGACGTCGAGGACCCGGAGATCCCGGTCTCCGTCGTCGGCATGGGACTGATCGTGTCGATCGCCTACCGCGAGGACGAGCGCGCCGTCGATCTGGAGCTGACGTTCACGGCGATGGGCTGCCCGGCGACGGACTTCATCGAGGACGACATCCGCGAGCGCCTGCTGGAGGAGCCCGACGTCGACGAGGTCCGCATCGAGGTCGTCTGGGATCCGGTCTGGACGCGCAGCCGCATCCGCGAGGAGGCGCGCGCCACGATGCGCCGGCTGGGGATCGTCGCATGAGTGACGTCGACCGCAGGTCCGAGCTTGCGAGGACCGGAGGGCGAAACATCGAGACCGTCTGGGAGGTCTTCGCCCGCCAGTCCTACGAGGAGCCGCTGCACCACGTGGGCGCCGTCACCGAGGACGACGAGGACCTCGCGCTCGTCTCCGCGCGCTCGATCTACGACGAGCAGCCGTGGATCGAGATGATCATCGTCCCGCGCACCGCGATCAGGGAGGCCATCAAGGCATGACGACCGCCACGACCACCCCCGCCGGCTCGACCGAGGCCGCCGCCACGGCGTGCATGGCCTCCCTCGTCGGCTCCTTGGCCGACAACAAGGCGGCGCTCGCCCGCCGCTACGCCGAATGGGGCGTCAGCGCGCCGACGCTCGAGTCGGCGGTCGCCGCCGCCGCCATGGCGCAGGACGAGATGGGCCACGCCCGCTCGACGTACCCGGTCCTCAAGGCGCTCGGCGTCGACGCCGGCGACGAGGGACTCGAAGGACGGGGCAACCGGCTGCAGATCCTCGACGACGAGCTCCCGGACTGGATGGCCTTCATCGCCGCCAACCTGCTGATCGACGGCGTGCTGACGACCTTCGTCGCGGCGTGCGCCGACAGCTCGATCACGCCGCTGGCCCAGCGCGCGCGCAAGATCCTCCAGGAGGAGGGCTCGCACCGCGTCCACGCCGAGGCGTGGGCCAAGCGCCTGTGCCGCGCCGGCGGCGGGCAGCGCGACGCGCTCCTGGCAAGGCTCCACGAGACCTGGGAGCACGCCGGCCGCTGGGCCGGCCCGGCCAACGACCCCGGCTTCCGGGCCGCGCTCGAGCTCGGCATGGTCGCGCGCGACCCTGCCTACCAGCGCCAGCAGATGCGCTCGTGGCTCGCCGAGCTGCTCGGCGCCGAGGGTGTGACCATCTCCCTCGACGAGCCGACCGACTGGTCGCGCTGGGATCCCGGCAAGCGGCGCTGGACACCATGAGCCTCCCCACGTGTCCGTTCTGCGGGGCCGGGACGGTCGAGCGCGTCGGCCAGTGGGGCGGCCAGATCATCACCGCCCAGTGGCGCTGCCAGGCGTGCAACACGTACTTCGAGGCGCTCCGCGAGGACTTCGACGACCCCGTGCCGGCCGACCCGCGACGCGAGCGCCGGCCCTAGGCCGCGCTGCGCAGGGCCTCGAGCGACCGGAAGTAGTCCTGGGCAGTCTCGTGCCAGAGCGCGTGCCGGTCCTCGAACAGGTCGTGAGCGCGTCGGCGCGGCCACGCCGGCGGAAGCATCTCCTCGGGGAGATCCGGGTCGAGGAACGGGAACTTGCGCCACTCGTGAACCAGCAGCGTCTGGGCCCGGAACACGGCCTCGGGTGCCTTCGGACGCTGATGCGAGAACGTGTCGATGAACTCGCGGTACGCCGCGGCGACGGCGTCGAGATCCCACGCCTCCGAGATCAGCTTCTCCGGTTCCCCGAGCGTGCCGAGCTGGGCGCGGAACGAGAGCATCTCTGCCACCGAGCCGTCGCCCGAGAGATCGCGCAGCTCCTCCTCGCGCTCGACGTGCGGCGAGATCCACAGGCCGCCCCCGAGCGAGCCGAACCCGGCCCACGCCAGCCGGGTGCGAACCTGGTGGCGCACCTCGCGCCGCTCCTCCGGCACCCGGAGCGCCACGAGCAGCCACTGGCCGTCCCACGGCCATGGCTCCCCGAACCCGTAGATGCGCTCGGCGCCGGTCCGGAGCATGTCGGCGGTCTCGTCGGTGAGATAGACGCGGGAGCGTCGCCCATGCCGCTCCGTGCGCAGCCAGCCGCCGGTGACGCTGCGGGCCAGCGCCTGGCGCGCCGCGTGCGTCTTGTAGCCGAGCGCGGCGAGCGCGTTGGCCAGCGTCTCCTGCCACACGCCGCCGGGGAGCGGGAGCACGTACTCACCGAGAACGGTGAGCAGCACCGACCGCGCGGCCGGCGCACCGACGGATCGGCGGCGGAACTGATCGCTCACAGGAGAGGCATCGTACATGCCGCGTACCATCGTCAAGAAGATGTCGCATCCTGATCCGCTCCCGGATCCCGCGCGCGTGACGTTGCGGCGGCGCATCGAGTGGATCGACACCGACGCGGCCGGCATCTACCACTGGACGACGGCGTTCCGCCTCGCCGAGGCCGCTGAGGCGGCGCTCCACACCGCCCTCGGGATCGCCGATCAGACCTTCGGCGCGACCCCTCGCGTCGGGGTGGCGGCGGACTTCCGGCGCTCGCTGCGCTTCAACGACGCGGTCGACGTCGAGCTGGCGGTCGATGGCCTCGGCCGCAGCTCGGTGCGCTACGCGCTGACCATCGCCGGGGCCGACGGAGTCGCGGTGTCCGGACATCTCACGGCGTGCTTCATCGACCGGTCCACGGGTCGCGCCGCGGCCTGGCCGGACGGCATCCGCGAGCGCCTGGCGAACGGCGGGCCGCACGAGGCCGCCGCGTAACGCTGTTCGGTCGCGCGTCGAGCAGCCGCAGCGTCTGGTCAGCGCGCCGCGGCGGTGACGCGGTCGTCGAGCCCGAGCGACCGGGCGCGCGCGCGGGCCGGCCCTGGGTCATACGGCGCGCGCTGCCACGTCGCCGTGTGCCGCGCGAGATCGAGCAGGAGCCAGAACGCGCCGTCGGCGGCCTGGGCGTCGAGGGCGTCCCACCAGCCGAGGCGTGGCGGTTCGGGTGCGCCGACGGCGCCGGGGTTGAGCAGCCATTTGCCGGTGGAGATGTCCAGCGGCACGTCCGGGGTCACCCTCACTCGCCGCGCGGCGCCGCCGGGAGTCTGCTGCCAGGCGCCGGGGGCATGCGTGTGGCCGATCAGTCCCAGCTCGGCGCGCTGGACGGACAGACACGCGCCCGCGTTGGAGGATCCGACGAACTCCCAGACCGGGTTGCGCGGGCTGGCGTGCCAGCACTGGACGCCGTCGCGGCGCGCGGCCGGTTTCCGCGAGCGCAGCCACTCGACGTCTGCGCCGGCGAGCCGCCGGCAGGCCAGCTCGATCGACCGGAACGCGGGCGATCCTGGCTCTGCGAGCCGGGCGGGCTCGACGGCGCCGGTCGCGGCGTAGTCGTGTTTGCCCATCAACGCGACCGCGCACCGTTCGCGGACACGCGCGACGACGCGCTCGGGGTCCGGCCCGCCGCCGATCATGTCGCCGAGCGACCAGAGCTCGTCGACGCCGCGCGCGCCGGCCGCGGCGATGACCGCCTCGAGCGCATCCGCATGCGCGTGCACGTCGGCGAACACCGCCACGAGCATGCCGAAACGGTAGACCCCGCTTCCGGGCTGGTGCTACGGCAGGCGGAGGACGTGTCCGCGGCGCGGGTCCACGTCGCCATCGACGAACGCGAGCCAGACGCGCTCGACGGCTTCGGGGCCCTCGCCGTGCTCGATCTCCATCCAGTCGCCGAGTTGGCCGAGGAACTCGGCCCACGCCTCGCCGAGGCGCCGTTGCAGTCCGCCGGGGCCGAGTTCGGCCGTGAGGCGCTCGATGTGGGTCGGCGCGAAGAAGAACTCGGGTGCGGGTCCGGGGAGGTCCGACGCGCCGGCCAGCCGCTCCCAGTGCGTCGCGCCGACGACCGCGGAGTGACGCAGCCGGTCGGCGGCAGCGCGGTGCACGGCCTCGCGCACGGCCGCATCGCCGGCCATGTCGACGAAGACCAGCGGCTCGTCGCCGCCGGCGAGGGCGTCGATCTCGTCGTAGGTCAGGATGCGGTCGTACACGTCGAGGGACTCGACGAACGCGCGGTTGCCAGGCGACGTCAGCCCGACCACGCGAGGCCCGTCCTCGGCGCGGGTGAGCAGGAACGCCAGGCCGTAGGCGGTCTTGCTCGACGCGCTCGACAGCACGATCGCCTCGGCGCCGAAGTGCCCGTGATCGCGGAGGAAGGCCTCGATCAGAAACGACGTGGCGAACAGGGGGCGCAGCAGCAGCGTCTCGTCGAGGTGCTCGGCGTCCGGCGGCGTGCGCAGGTACTGGTTGTAGACCGACGGGAGGTCGCGTCGGTGCTCGGCGCCGTCCACGAAGCCCGCGCCCGACGGCGTGGGTCGCAGGGTCACGTAGGTCGACATCGGGAAGTAGCCGTAGAAGCGCTCGCCCACCTCGATGCCCTCGACACACGAGGCGACGACATCGCCAAACCCCCACACGGGCACGCGGCCCCATCCTTCCTCCGCGGCGGGAAAGAACTGCCAGTAGGACATCGCGTCGCCGAAGGCGCCGTAGGTCACGTTGTTCGCGCTGAGGCCGAAGCGATCGACGCGCAGCTGGACCTCACCAGCGCCGACGGCGTCCGCGTGCTGCTCGCCGGCCGTGATCCGCGTCGCCCGCAGATCGTCGCGCCGAACCTCGAAGTCCGCCATGGCACAATCCTCGCTCAGCGCAGCAGCCGGATGGTGTCGGTCGTGCGCCCGTTCTTGCCCGTGACCGAGCGCAGCGTGCCGCGCGCCCCCGCGTAGGCTCCGGTTCCGCCGGTCACGACGGCGTTGAGCGTGCTCGGCTCGCCGACGATCGCCGCGCTGACGCTCAGCTGCCCGAGCCGGAGACGGAACGCGCCGGTGCAGGCGAGCTCGGCGCTCTGGGGAACGCCCGGCCTCGTGACGACGCACTGCACGGCCACGCGTCCCTGCGGACGCCGCTTGTCGTCGGCGACCGGGACGGAGAACGCCACGATGTCACCGACGGAGAACGCGCGCGGCTGGCCCTGACGGCTGTGCGTCGTCTTGGGCGGGTTGTCCACGACACCAAAGCTGCCGCCGGGCAGTTCGGTCAGCTTCAGCGTGCGTGCGTCCGGCGCCTTGCCGCCCGCGGTAGCGACGACGATGGTCACGGCGATCGTCGCGGCGGCTCCTGCGGCTGCGAGACTCTTCATCGCAGGCCTCCTCTTGCTCTTCCTCCCGATGCGGGAGGTCGAGCCCGACGCTACTCCCCCCTGAGCGCGCGGGCGACCGGCGCGCGCGTCGAGCGAGCGCTGGCTGCCTGCCGCGAGCGCTACGGTCCGCGGATGATCAACCCGGCCGGCGTGGCGCGCGAGGTCATCCTCCACGGCTGGCCGCGCTACGTGCGTCCCCTGCTGGCGGAGGTGATCCGCCGGCCGGGGATCCGCGAGGTGCTCCCGGGCGTCCATCACTGGACCCGCGTGCATCCGCGGATTCGGTTGCCGGTGAGCTCGTACTACGTCGAGCCCGCCGGCCTGCTGATCGACCCGCTCCTGCCGCGCGAGGGGCTCGAGTGGTTTCGCGGTCGCAGCCGCCCGCGACAGGTCGTCCTCACGATCCGCCACCACCTCCGCGACGGCGAGCGCTTCGCCGAGGCGTTCGGCTGTGAGCTGCGCTGTCACGAGGCCGGCCTGCACGAGTTCGCGCGCGGCCCCGCGGTGAGGGGCTTCAGGCCGGGCGAGGAGCTGGCCCCCGGTGTCACCGTCGTCGAGGTCGATGCGATCTCGCCCGACGACGCCGCGCTGCACCTCGCGTTCGGACACGGCGCGATCGCGTTCGGCGACGGCCTGACGCGGCCGGGCGGCGGAGGTCTGGCCTTCGTGCCGGACTTCCTCATGGGCGACGACCCCGCGGCGGTGAAGGGCGGCCTGCTCGACGCCTTCGAGCGCATGCTCGACCGCGACTTCGACACGCTGCTGTTCGCCCACGGCGACCCGCTCGTCGGCGGCGGCAAGCGCGCGCTGCGCGAGTTCGTCGAGCGCCGTCGCCGATCAGGCGTCTGAAGCGGCCACCCGCCGACGATGGTGCCGCGCGGTTACCGCCGCTTCGGCGCTTGCACGTCAGCGGCGATGATGGATCGGGCGAGGTCGCCCAGGCCGAGCGGCGAGCGTCCGAGCCGTCCCGCGGCCTCGTCGGACTGAGCCGTCGCGGGACGATGGCGCCTCGCGGCCGCTGCCGCGCGGAGTTAGGGTGGTACCGAGCGGCATGACGCGACGGGCCACAGTCGCCGTGATCGGAGCGGGATCGTGGGGAACGACGGTCGCGTCCGTCGCGGCTGCGAACGCGCCGACGGTGCTCTGGGCGAGGCGCAGCGACCTGGCCGACGAGATCAACCAGGCCCACACCAACTCCGCGTACCTGCCCGATCTCGGGCTGCATCCCGGCCTGCGTGCGACGAGCTCGATCGAGGAGGCGGCCGCCAGCGCAGACGTCCTGGTCATGGCCGTTCCATCGCACGGCTACCGCGCCGTGCTCGAGTCGGCGGCCGACCACGTCCGGCCCTGGATCCCGGTGGTGAGCCTGGTCAAGGGCCTGGAACGCGGCACCAAGCTGCGGATGACCCAGGTCGTCGAGCAGGTGCTGCCCGGGCATCCGGCGGGCGTGCTGTCGGGCCCGAACCTCGCGCGCGAGATCATGACCGGGCACGCGGCGGCGGCGGTGATCGCGATGCCCGACGCGCGCATCGCGATGCCGCTGCAGGACATCTTCAAGGCGCCGATGTTCCGCATCTACCGCAGCACCGACGTCGTCGGCGCCGAGATCGCCGGAGCGCTGAAGAACGTGTTCGCGATCGCCGCGGGCATGTCGACCGGCCTCGGCACCGGTGACAACACGCGGGCGCTCGTGATCTCGCGCGCGATCGCCGAGATGACGCGGCTCGGCGTCGCGATGGGCGGCGATCAGCTGACCTTCGCGGGACTGGCCGGGATGGGCGACCTGCTGGCGACCTGCATCTCTCCGCTGAGCCGGAACCGCCGGGTCGGCGAGGAGCTGGCCAAGGGACGCTCGCTCGACGAGATCACCAAGGAGATGAACATGGTCGCGGAGGGCATCAAGACGAGCAGCGTCGCCCGTGAGCTCGCGGACGAGCACGATGTGGACATGCCGATCGTCCGCCAGGTCGATGCCGTGATCAACGAGGGCCGGACGCCGGCGGAGGCCTACGACGGCCTGCTGCAGCGCGTCCCCAGCACCGAGTTCCAGGGAGTCGGAGCGTCATGACGGCCACCGGCGTGCCCAGCACCAACGAGGAGGCGTGGGCCCTCGCCGGCCGATGGGGCACCGCGCGGTACATGACGCCGTTCGAGGCGCTCATGTGGCGAGTCGAGGAGGACCCGCGGCTGCGCTCCACGATGACCATCGTCTACCTGCTCGATCGCGCGCCGGACTGGGGGCGCTTCCTCGCGGCGCACGAGTGGGCGACCCGGCTCATCCCGCGCATCCGCCAGCGGGTCGTCGATCCCCCGTTCGCGCTTGGCATGCCGACCTGGGTGCTCGACGACCAGTTCGACCTGAGCTTCCACGTGCGCCGCGTGCGTCTCCCCGAGCCGGGGACGCTGCGTCAGCTGCTCGACCTTGTCGCCAGCGATGCGATGGCCGGGTTCGACCGCTCGCGGCCGCCGTGGCGCGCCTCGCTGGTCGAGGGTCTGGAGGGGGACCGGACGGCCTATGTCCTCAAGCTGCACCACAGCCTCACGGACGGTCAGGGCGGCGTCCAGCTCGTCGGGCTCCTGCACTCGCGCAGGCGCGAGCCGTCGCCCGACAAGCCGCTGCCCGAGCCGCCGGCCGCCGAGCACGCGTCGGCGCTGAGCGTGCTCGCCGAGCAGGCGGCCGGCGCGCTGCGGTCGGTGCCGGGCGGTGCGCTGCGCCGCGCCGCCGGCGGCCTCGCGGCGGCGGGTCGCACCGTGACGCGCCCGGCGGGAGACCTCGCCGACGGGGCGCGCTTCGCGCGCTCGCTGCAGCGGATCCTCTCGCCGCCCCCCGTGGACCCGTCGCCGCTGCTCGCCCAGCGCAGCCGGTCCTGGCGGCTGGACGCGATCGACGTCCCGCTCAACGAGCTCAAGGCGGCGGGCAAGGCGGCGGGAGGCTCGCTCAACGACGCCTACGTCGCGGCGCTGCTCGGCGGCTTTCGCCGCTATCACGAGCAGCTCGGAGCCCCGATCGACGAGCTGCCGATGGCCATGCCGATCAGCATGCGCCGCGGGGATCACCCGATGGGCGGCAACCGCTTCGCCGGTGCGCGCTTCGCTGCGCCGGTCGGCGAGCCGGACCCCGCGGAGCGGATCCGGCTCGTCCACGAGTTCGTGCTCACCGCGCGCGAGGAGCCGGCGCTCGACGTGTTCGGGCTGCTCGCGCCGGCGCTCAACCGGCTGCCGATGGCCCTCGTCGCGCGCGCGTACGCGGGCCAGACGACCAAGCTCGACCTGCAGGCCAGCAACGTCGCCGGCCTCCCGTACACCGCGTACATCGCGGGCGCGCGGATCGACCGGATGCTGCCGTTCGGTCCGCTGCCCGGGTGCGCCGTGATGGCGACGCTGCTGTCGTACGCCGGGACGTGTTGCATCGGCTTGAACACGGATCCGGCCGCCGTGACCGACCCCGAGCTGTTCGTCGCCTCCGTCGAGGAGGGCATCGACGAGGTGCTCGCGCTGGCTGACGGCTCAGCGCGCGGCGCGGACGGGCGCCGGCCGTCGACGAACTGAGCCGTTCGAGCGTCGCCGCCGCGCGGCGTTGGGCGCCTCGCCGGGCCAGCGCGCGAGCGTCGCCTCGAAGCGCGCGCGGACGGCCGCCACGTGCTCGTTGAGGTCCTCGACGCTCCAACCCTCGGTGGCGATCGGCGCGAGCACCGCGACCTGCAGCGTGCCGGGGTGGATGACCGCCTCGCCGCGCCACATGAGCTGGCCCGCGTTGCGCAGCACGACGGGCACGATCGGCACGCCGGCCTGCATGGCGATGTGGAAGGCGCCCTTCTTGAACGGCCGCAGGCGAGGCGTCGGCGTGCGGGTGCCCTCGGGGGCGATGGCGAGCGACGTCCCGTTGCGGAGCCGCTCGACGACCGGCCGCAACGCGTCGCGCGCGGCGGCGGAGTTGGCACGGTCGATGTAGACGACGTCCAGGAGCGCGCCGATCGGCGCGAAGCGCGGGTCGCGCGCCGCCTCCTTCTTGGCGATGCCGGTGAAGTCGCGGCGCAGCAGGCTGCCGAGCGCCAGCGTGTCCAGCGAGCTCTGGTGGTTGAAGACGAAGACGGCGGGGCGATGCGACCAGAGGTGCTCCTCGCCGACCACGTCGAGGTCCACCCCGGCGAGCGCGAGCGCGATGTCGGAGCCGACGCCGGCGGCCAGGTTGGCGGCGACGCGCCGGCTGCGGTTGAGCAGACCCGCGCCGACCCCGACCGCAGCCGCCGCGCCGACGCCTGCCAGGGCGGCCGCCGTCCGTACGATGGGCACGACCCGGCCCGCCGAGCGCGGCGTCAGGTACGTGACCGGCCAGTCGCGATCCCTGGCCAGCCGCGCCAGGCCGGGCTCCGGGTTGAGCGGGCGCGGCTTGCCGACGGTCTCGAGGAACGCCTCGTCCTCGTCGCCGTTGCCGTAGCCGTAGCTGCGGGCGAGGTCGATGCCGCGCTTCTGCGCGAAGTCGCGGACCGCGTCCGCCTTGCCCGACCCCCAGCGCACCGGCGACGCGAGCTCGCCGGTGAAGGCGCCGTTCATGACCTCGACCTCGGTGCAGAGGATGTTGTCGATCAGCAGCTCGGCGGCGAGCGGCGCGACCTGGAAGCGCGTCGCCGACGAGGCCAGCACGACGGTGTGGCCGCGCTGCCGGTGCGCGTCGATGATCTGGAGGGCCTCCGGGTAGAGCATCCCGGCGATCCGCTGGACCATCAGCCGCTCGGCGAGCTGCTCCATGTCGTCGACCGGCCGGCCCTTCCAGACGGCCACCGCCGTGCGCATCAGGCCGTCGACGTCGGCGCCGCGCAGCCGCATGTCGCCGACGGCGAGCAGGGTCCGCGCGAGCTCGCCGGGACCTACTTCTCGCGCACGCAGGCGCGCGCGGTAGAACTCGTTGCCCGAGTAGCCGGCGATCAGCGTCCCGTCGAAATCGAAGAACGCGCCGGTGCGCCGCCCGCGGGGGCTGGCGCGGATCTCGGCGAGGCGCGCCTTCAGACCTGCCACG
>Ga0066710_100004692_pt1 | contig 12186 bp, 5 predicted proteins | sample GraSoiAngelo_159_FD_79666 | JGI IMG/M metagenome (GOLD analysis project Ga0066710, IMG submission 79666) | Grasslands soil microbial communities from the Angelo Coastal Reserve, California, USA - 14_1009_16_40cm | ecosystem: Environmental > Terrestrial > Soil > Grasslands | place: USA...
ACCGGGCTGTTTCTGGCCTCGCCTTGTCTTCATTTAGTGGGGAATAGCAGTTCGCTTTTGCTTACGAAAGTTGCGGCTGTGGGATTTGGATTGGGCAGTGGTTTGTGTATATCGAACTTTCTAGCTTCTTCATTTGAAGTGGTTCCTTCCGACACACGAGCCTCAGCCGTAGGTTTCTCTAACCTCGTCACTTGCTTTGTTTCTGGTCTGGCAGCCCTGCTGGCCGGAGTGTGGAAGGAGAGCATCGGAATTAACAATCTCATGAGTTACTCCGCCCTGGGTTGCGCAGCCACAGGATTACTCCTCATCCTGGGAATCAAGTTGTGTTTTCGGCGAGACTACGATCGGGTGCATTAGAATCCTTGAGTCTTGGACGCGTTCGATTCCTGTCCAGATATCTGGACAGACCGTAAGAAATCGACGGTTTGGTTCTTGACTGCCATCGTGTTGCACAATAGCATAAATTGATATCACTCTGCTGGTTCGGACACAGTAGCTTATAGGCTTTCGAGTTCCGCTGACATATTAAGATCGATCAAGACATCAGCGAACATTGGGATTGAGTGCGAGGCAAACAGTATCGATGCCAAATGGAGTCCTCATTTGCAAACGTTGTGTAATGTGGCTTGAAGTGTGTTTGGGTGCCGTAGTGCTGAGTTTAGGAGTGATGCTGCCCGAGGCAGGAGGGCAAGTGAAGCGGGAAGTGGGCAGCTCGCGGTTGGTAGAGGAGATTGGCTCGTTGCTTCGGCAGCATTGCCAGATGTGCCACAACGGTGAAGTGAAGAAGGCAGGGCTGGATCTTTCCAGTCGGGAGGCGCTATTGCGTGGGGGCGATAGTGGACAGTCTGTGGTTCCCGGCAACGCGAAGGCAAGTTTGCTCTACAAGCTGATCGCCCACGAGCAAGAACCAGGGATGCCGTATAAGGCCGACAAACTTCCCGAAGGGGTAATCGCCCGATTCGCTGAATGGATCGAGGCGGGGGCGCCGTATGGTGAACTCGGCTCAGTCTCCGGCAGGGCATCGTCTCTGAACTCGACCGCCGCGTCTGCTTATGATGAGGCGGGTAAAGCTATGTTTGTCCGGTACGTTCGCCCGCTGCTCGAAAGCCAATGCCTGAGCTGCCACGGAGCCGGTCAGGTCAAAAGGTCGGGCTTTGATCTTTCCACCCGCGAAGGTCTCTTGCGTGGTGGAGAGAACGGACCGGCAGTCGTGCCCGGGAAGGCTGGAGAGAGCGCGCTATACAAGCGCGTGAAGCATGACCTGCAACCTGGAATGCCGTTTCAGGGCGCCAAAATTTCCGATGAGCTCATCGCGCGAATTGGCGACTGGATCAACGCTGGCGCCCCTTACGATGGCCCCCTGGATCTGAAGGCCGCCCGGCGTGTCAGCAACCATTGGGCTTACCAACTACCGAAGCGACCTCCCGTACCGGGGGTGAAGAACCGGGCTTGGGTTCGCAACCCGGTGGACGCGTTTGTTACCGCCGAACATGAGAAGCGCGGCCTTCATCCGATGCCCGTGGCGGACAAGCCCGTTCTTTTGCGGCGCGTGTACCTGGATTTGATCGGCTTACCTCCTACGCCAGACGAAATGCAAGCTTTTTTGGCGGACGATTCCAAAGATGCGTACGAGAAGGTCGTGGACAAGTTGCTGGCCAGTCCGCGATACGGGGAGCGTTGGGGCCGTCACTGGATGGACGTCTGGCGCTACAGCGATGTGTATGGCACCGAAGATCGCAGCGGCCGACCACACATCTGGCACTGGCGTGACTGGATCATCGATTCAGTTAACGAGGACAAAGGCTATGACCGGATGATCGAGGAGATGCTGGCCGGCGACGAGATTGCGCCGACCGATCCTAAGATCTTGCGAGCCACAGGCTTTCTCGCCCGAAACTATTATCTTTACAACCGCGATGTCTGGCTGCAAGATACCGTGGAGCACACTGCCACTGCATTTCTCGGATTGACGTTTCGGTGTGCGCGTTGCCATGACCACAAGTACGATCCAATAGCTCAGGAGGAGTATTATCGATTTCGGGCTTTCTTCGAACCTTACGACGTTCGAACGGATCGGCTCCCCGGACAGCCGGACCGAACCAAAGACGGGTTGCCGCGAGTTTATGACGCGGAACCTAGGCCGGCAAAGACTGATTTCCCGGATGTTGTTCCGGCTATTTTTGCAGAGACCTATAAGTATATTCGGGGCAACCCTGAAACACCCGATAAAGATCACCCGTTGTCGCCTGGTGTACCAGAAGTCTTGAGCGGGGCCGATGCTGTCAAATTTCAACCGGTGTCTCTCCCCCTTGAGGCGTCCTATCCCGACATCAAGCCTTTTGTAGAGCACGATCTGCTGGCTGAAGCTCGGCGGGACCTCCAGAAGTCTGAAATTGGCTTGGCAAGAGCAAAAGTGGTCTTGACCAAAGCTAAAAAACGTGTCGCCGAGCTGCCGGCCAATGCTGAAGCGCCGGAGGGCACCACGTCGAGCACTACTCCCTCAGCCGCCGGGGGCGTGGATTTCGAAAAGGCTATCAAACCGATTCTCGAAAAGAATTGCCTTTCTTGTCACAACTCGCAGGACCCGGCCAGCGGACTAGTTCTCGAAACGCAGGAATCCATCTTTCGGGGAGGCATTGTGAATGGGCCGGTCATCATCCCGCAGAACAGCGCTGAGAGCCCGCTGATCCTCCAGCTACGTGGTGAGAAGAAACCGAGAATGCCCTTGGACAAGGATCCCTTGCCCGAGGACCAGATTGCCCTGATTGGCCGGTGGATCGATCAGTTGCCGGAAGAAGATCCTCAGGCTGCCTTGCAAAAGGCGCAGACAGGGATGACGCTGGCCGAGAAACAGTTGGTAAGCGCGCGCGCGAATGTCCCCGCGCTCGAAGCCCGGATCGCGGCCGACAATGCGAAGTACGCGAACCCTCCCGACCCTCGGGAGCAAGTTCTGGCAGAGGCGGCTCGAAAGGCGGAACGGCATGCCAGCCTTTTGAAGGCTGAGCTGGACCTCTTTCAGGCTCAGCAGAAACTTACCGATGCTCTGAGCAGCGTGCCGGACGATGATAAAGCAGAAAAGGCCCGGGATAAACGGGTAGACGCGGCACGTAAACAGCTCGAGGCCGCGCAAGCTGCGCTGGGCCAAGCAGCTAGCAGTTATACACCTATAGGTGCGATTTACCCCGCGAGAAGCTCCGGGCGCCGCATGGCGTTGGCGCACTGGATTGCGAGCAAGGAGAATCCGCTCACAGCGCGAGTGGCGATGAACCACATATGGCTGCGTCACTTTGGAAAAGCGATCGTGCCGACTGTAGCCAATTTCGGCGGCAACGGCAAGCCGCCCAGCCACCCCGAACTCTTGGACTGGCTGGCGACTGAGTTCATGGAGCAGAATTGGAGTATGAAAGCCATGCATCGGCTACTGGTGACCAGCAATACCTACCAAATGCAGTCTGGGGGCGGCGATCCGAAAGATCAAAATCTCGCGATTGACCCCGACAACCGGTATTTGTGGCGCATGAACTCCCGGCGGATGGAGGCAGAAGTCGTACGTGACAGCATGCTTTATGTCTCCGGTCAATTGGACCTCACAATGGGTGGTCCGGAAATCGATGAAACCAAGGGCGAGGAATCTCGACGGCGGAGTTTGTATTTCCGACAAACCGCAGATACGCAGATGGTCTTTTTGCAGGTGTTCGATGCTGCCAATCCGCTCGAGTGCTATGAACGCGGCGAAACCGTCTCCCCTCAGCAGGCCTTAGCTCTGGCCAACAGCAAATTGAGTTTTACGGTGGCTAGCTTGCTGGCTCGTCAGTTGGGCGGCGAGGCCACGCCAGCGCCCATATTTGTTGCGAAGGTCTTTGAAGCTGTCTTGGAACGAACCCCAGCGGCAGAGGAACTCGGCCTAAGCATGAAATTCCTCGAGCGCGAAGAGGAACGGTTCCGCGATCCTGAAAACCAGACAGCGTGGAAGAATGGGCCTGCAAGCGAAGTCAAGTCACCCACTTTGCGTGCCCGAGAGGACCTGGTGCATGCTTTATTGAATCATAATGATTTTGTGACCATTCGTTAAGGAGTTGAATATGAAACCGGTTCGCGGGCTTTTTGGTAGTTGTTGCGGAAAAATAAACCGACGCGTCTTTCTGGCGGACTCTGGGATGGGCTTTACAGGACTGGTCTTGGGGGCCATGCTCCAGCGCGACGGCATTGCGCGGGCGGCGACCATTCAGGGCTGGGCTCCTCCCGATGGTAAACCCCACTTCCCCCCCAAAGCCAAGAGTGTTATCTGGATCTTTATGCTGGGCGGCGTCAGCCATCTTGAGGCTTTCGACCCCAAGCCAGCCCTGGACAAATACGGCGGAAAGACTATTGGCGAGACTCCTTATAGAGGTGTGTTGAACTCCCCCCTAGTAAAGAACCGGGTCAACTTCATGATGGAAGAGCGTAAGCTGATGCAAACCATCTTTCCCTTGCAAGTCGGATACCGGAAGCATGGACAGAGTGGCGTTGAAATCAGCCACTGGTGGCCGCATTTCGCTGAATGCGTGGACGATGTAGCGTTCATTCGTTCGACCTGGACGACCGACAATGACCACGGGGCCCAACTGCAATTCCATACGGGGCGTCAGATGTTCCAGGGGTTCTATCCCGCTATCGGTTCCTGGGCGCATTACGGTCTGGCTTCTCTTAATGAAAGCCTGCCCCAGTTTGTTGTTCTGGGTCCGATGCCAATGACCAATTGCGGAGGCACAGGAGCGGTCAGCGGCAACTACTTAGGTCCTGAGCATAGCGGCGTGCCGTTGGCCGTCGATCCCGAGCACCCGCTGCCGTTTGCTCTTCCGGAGCGGCAGAGCTTCAAAGGAGAGCAGAAGGATGAGTTCGAATTCCTGCAGCAGTTGAATCAGTTGAACTCGGTCGTTTACCCCGACGACGCTGCTTTGCGAGCGCGCATCAAGGCCTACGAACTGGCCTTCCGCATGCAGACGACGGTTCCGAACCTCTTCCATTTCGAGGAAGAAAATGCCGCAACACGAAAGCTTTACGGGTTGGATCAGGAGGAAACCATGCCGTTCGGCCAGATCTGTCTTACTGCCCGGCGGCTCGTTGAGCAGGGTGTTCGGTTCGTGCAGGTCTTTCACGGTGGGCTTGGCACCGAACAGAACGGCTGGGACGCGCACTCGGGTCTGAAGGAGAATCACAGCAAACTAGCTGCAAGGGTCGACCAACCGATCGCCGCGTTGCTGAAAGATCTAAAGCAACGCGGGTTGCTGAGCCAGACTGTAGTTGTTTGGGCCACCGAGTTCGGGAGATCGCCGGGAGTCGAGGTCCGATCGAATGACAGCAGCGTGAAGGGGGGGCGCGATCATCATCCGTACGGGTTCACGACCTGGATGGCAGGCGGGGGCATCAAAGGCGGCGTAGTGCATGGCGCGACAGACGAATTGGGCTTCCACGCAGTCGAGAAGCGCCACTATGTCACCGACATCCACGCGACCGTACTGCATCAGTTGGGCCTAGATCCCCGAAGGCTCGAGGTCCCCGGTCAGAAGCGGTTGGACATTGACTTTGGTAATCACATTGAAGAGATCATTGCTTGAAGCAAAATGGCGGGAGCAAAATCCAACACGGCTAATTATAAGCAGCTTTGCAGATTCTCGAGTTCGGCTGTTGCACTACCCTTGTTAGAGGCGGACGGCTGAGAGCACTAGTCTGGATCTGTTTAGCTCAAGAGATTAACTTTAGCGACAATCGATCTGATAACTCATGAACAGGCTAGAGGACTCTGGAGGCATCAGCCCGAAACGGTAGTCGATCCCCTTGAAACTTGAAGATCGTCGCCCGAACATCCTTTAGCTGGAGCGACATCAGCGGGAATGAAAAAGAGGAGAGGTGTGCGCACCCTCCTGACCTAGAGTTGCGCATTTCCCGATCTGAGCTGGCATTACCAGCACTGGTAAATGGGAACGGGACGATCGAAAGAGCTGTAGCGACGCTAATCAAAGGTGACCGAGTTTGCAGCTCTCCAACGTGCCGCTACCGGGGAACTCGTATCCTGTTCGCAAGGTGAGCCGTACTTGTGCCTAGGTACGGCAGTTGCGGCTTTTGGGCTCACTGCCAAGAGAGTGATCGACACCCTTAGGATCAATTCGTGGTGGTCCGTGGGTCATAAGGCTTTCGGCGGAATGCAGTAGTTCATTTTGATTGTCAAAGGAGGAGTATATGCGCAAGAAGTTATGGTGCGTGCCCGTCCTAGGTTGGCCAAGTAGCAATGCCGCGCCTTCGCTCGTATTGGGCTGTCGTGCCTGGGTTTGCATGCTACTTGTTGTTCTATGTTCTTTTCCGCGAGGCGCCTTCGGGCAAGCCACTAGCGGAATTCAAGGGGAGATCACGGATCCTTCGGGGGCCAAAGTACCCCGTGCTCGTGTCACGGTTACCAATGAGAACACAGGGACGTCCCGCTCGAGTACGTCGGACGACAACGGATTTTACCGTGTGCTCGATCTTCTACCAGGCAATTATCAGATCCGCATAGAGATGGAAGGATTCAAGAGTCTCATGAAACGCGGGTTCAGTTTGCAGTCGGACTCAATTGCCGGACTCAACTTCAATCTTGAACTTGGTGAAGCAAGCCAAACTATTGATGTCGTCGCTGAAGAGCCTCAGGTAGAAACCACGCTTGCGCGTGTATCACAGGTACTCAGTGGAAAAGAGGTCGAGTCCCTGCCAAGCGCGGGCCGCGGCGTGTATTACCTCGTTACTACGAGCCCGGGGGTGGTGGGCAAGTCTGAGTCGGATTCGTACTGCTGTGACGCCTTCTCCACCTTCAAAGGGCCGGTGATCTCATCGGGGGCCGGAAACGAATACAAGTCCAATTACCTGTTAGATGGTCTCTCATTACGATACAGCTCAGGAAGCTATTGGGGCGCACTTTTCTCGCCTAATATAGACGCCGTATCGGAAATCCGAGTCTCCACTAACCCTTACCTGGCGGAGTTCGGGACCATCAGCGGTCCTCAAGTCCAGTTGACCACTAAAAGCGGAACGAACGAATTTCATGGAACAGCGCACTTTAGCAACGTTGACGGGGCTCTCAACGCCCGCCCCTATTTTAGTGAAAGAACTCCTGACCGTTACACCCGGTATTTCGGGGGAACTGTAGGCGGACCGGTTATTAAGAACAGACTTTTTTTCTTTGGGGGTTATCAAGGGCTTCGAGAGAAAACAGCCCAAAGCTCTGTCTATATCGTCGAAACCCAGGCCTTCTACGATTTTGTCACACAGACCTACCCCAATTCTGTAGCGGCTTCGGTCCTGACGATGTTTCCGCCGCTCCGCTACCCCACGACCAGTCTACCAAATAACCAGTATCTTGGCGAGGTCAGTGTGGACACGCCAGTTACGCGCACCGGCGAGCAGTTCAATGCTCGCGTGGATTATCAATCTTCGTCAGGGAACGATCGCCTCTTCGGCAACTACTGGAATACCTCACCTCATCAGTTCAATCCCGCCGTGCGCGAAGCATTTAGTGGACCTGTTGACACGCCGGTCACATCTGTGAATGTCGTCCATACGCACAGCTTCTCCCCTCGAACCCTAAGTGAATTGCGGTTTGGGTTTAATCGCCTGTACTTTGACTACACAAATGGAGTTCCTTCCACGGATTCCGTTCCCGGCATAAGCACTGATGACGGTCTGTACGTCTCGGGAGGGTCCTCACACAAGTCCATCAACGAAGTCAAGACCTATCAGATTGAGGGTACGTCATCGCTCGTCCGTGGACGCCATACAGTCAAACTTGGGGGAAACTATCGGAGAGTTCTTGCCTTGGATGACAATGATTTTGGCATCGCTGACCTTCCCATTTACGCATTTTCCACGGTGTTAGACTTTGCTAATGATCGTCCCTACCTAGAGCAGAGGAATCTCGACGTGGCCACCGGGAAGATTGCTCATACGATATACAACACCATACTGGCGAATCTGTCCTTCTTCGCGCAGGACACCTGGCAGATTGCACCCAACCTTACGCTGAATTATGGCCTTCGATGGGAAGACTTCTTCCCGCTCGGGTTCCGGTCTAGCTCAAGCCCCGAAAACTGGCAACCGGTGTTTGATTTGAGTCAACTGACGCCCGCCGCAATCGCGCAGTTTAGAAATGTCAAGGTCGATCGATACTACAGGAACCAACTGACCAATTTCAGTCCTCGCCTGAGTGTTGGGTGGGATCCGACCAAAAATGGCAAGATGTCCATTCGGGCTGGAATCGCCCTGTTCTACGACGAGGTGCCTGTTGGGCCGCTATACGGGGGCGGGATATACGCGAATCCTCCAGGAATAGCTTCCGTTACAGCGGGACCGCAGTACGGAGTGCCTATCGTGTACGGGCTGGCACCCGAGGGCACAAGAGACTTCCCGAGCAACCCGGCGCTACAAGCCCCCCAAATTGATGAATTCGGAGGCATTGTAGGAAGTCGCGTCTCGCTCGGCGGTATCGCGAGGGATTTCCAAATACCAAGAGTCTGGGATATGTTTGTTGGCCAGCAATATCAGGTGTCCAAGGACCTTCGGCTCGAAGTCGACTATCGCTATAGGCGCACCACTAATGACTTACTTGCGACCGATGTAAACCGTTTCACAGGTGATTTAATCGACGGGGTTGTGGACCGAATCAATCCACACTTCGACTCAATCATCGCGAACACGAATTGGGGCCGTCGGGTTTACCATGGGTTGATTGTCTCAGGATCAAAACGTTTCAGCCAGGGTTGGCTCGCCAGCGCCTCTTACAATTACAACCATAACACAAGCAACCTCAACGGCAGTGACAGCCTGAACACAGGTCAGAACATAACGGATTGGATGAATCGCGACCTCGAGTTTGCCCGCGACGACATTCCACATGTGTTTTCGCTGCATAGTGTATGGGATCTTCCAATACTGCGGGGCAGATCTGGTTGGGTTGCTGGTGCGTTTGGTGGTTGGCAGATCAATTCGATCTGGAGTTTCCAATCTGGGGGGATATTGACGCCAGTTAGTACCGCTCCGTACGGACAGGGTGGAGATTTTAACGGGGATGGCCAGAGAAACGACCGGCCTGACCTGGCTGTCGGTAGCGTGCCTAGGTCCTTTAGTAAGCAGCAATGGCTAGACGGAGCTTTGCTGCCATCTGCTTTTCCGCTTCCTGATCCTTCTGCGCTGCGCACCGGCACATTGCCGCGCGATTTTTTCAGGGGTCCGGGATATGCCCGCATCGATCTCGCGCTGGGTAAGGAGTTCCCTATCCACGAGAGATTTCGTGTTCAGGTTCGTGGCGATTTCTTCAACTTGCTGAACCGGGTCAACATTAGCCGCGTATCCAGCAGCATCAATTCTGCCAATTTTGGCGCAGCGACTTGAGCATATCAGAACCGAACGATTCAACTCGGGGTCAAGCTCCAATTCTGAAAATTGGCCCAACCGCCTTGGCGTCGGTAACAGTTATGCGGTAGCCTTTAGTGTGCGCCAACCTCCACGTAACAGGCGGTACGGAGGTTCAAAAGAAAAACGTAGGAGATTAACAACTGGGGTTACTTCAAATAAGGAAGCCGATTTTTGATATTGGATTTGCGAAGGTTATTGGGAACTCCTGAGTCAGCGGCTTCTTACTCGGATGTGTGTTGGTGTGAAGCACATCAAATTTAGTCGTCTGTGTGATGCTCTTGGTAACTCGGTATATGAAATTCAAATCACAGCTGGAGGTGAATTCAATGACGTTACATCGGGTTAATCGTCGTCATTTTATGAAAAACGCTTCTAAAATTGCGGCTGCTTTTACTGGAGCAAGTTATCTTGCCCTTCCAAGCAGGGTCTTTGGCGCAAACGACAGGATTCGGGTGGGTGTAGTGGGAATTCATGGACAGGGCAATGCTCACATCACCAGCTTCCACAGGCAACCCGGAGCAGAGGTGATCGCTCTCTGCGATGTCGATGAGAATGTATTGCGCGAGCGTGCTAGCCAGTATGAGAAGCTTTCCGGCCGTGCGGTGAAATGCTATCGAGATATGCGCCAGCTCTTCGACGATAAGGAGGTGGATGCGGTGAGCTTTGCCACTCCTAACCATTGGCATGCTTTGGGTGGCATCTGGGCGATGCAGGCTGGAAAACATGCTTATATCGAAAAACCGTGTTCCCATAACATCTGGGAAGGGCGGCAGTTAGTCAAGGCAGCCCGAAAATACCATCGGATCTGCCAACACGGAACGCAAGCCCGTAGCTCCCCGGCTGTTCAGGAGGCTGTTCAAAAACTAAGGGCAGGAGTCATTGGCGAGCTCTACATGGCCAGAGGACTCTGTTTCAAATGGCGGCCTTCGATTGGTAAGGTTAACGGTCCTCAGCCCATCCCGCAGGGTATCGATTACGACTTATGGCTCGGGCCTGCCCAAAAGAAGGCGCTTTTTCGCAAGAGCCTCCACTACGACTGGCACTGGCAGTGGGATTACGGCAACGGGGACATGGGTAACCAGGGAGTTCACGAGATGGATTTAGCTCGTTGGGGATTGGGCGTCGGCTTACCGACCCGCATTCAAGCTAGCGGCGGGCATTTTATGTTTGATGATAACCAAGAAACACCCAACACGTTGCTCTGTACGTTCGAATACCCTCAAGAAGGCAAAATATTGCAATTTGAAACCCGACACTGGATCTCGAACTACGAAGGTGGGTTTGGTTCCAACGGGGACAATAACATCGGTGCTCTGTTCTACGGCTCAGAGGGGTACATGGAGCTCACTGCTTCAAGCTATAAAGTTTACCTGGGTAAAAGAAGGGAGGCTGGACCTAGTGGTTCCAGCGGCATGGATCATTTCAAGAATTTTTTATCGGCCGTGCGTAGCGGTAAGCGCGAAGACCTAAACGCCGAAATCGAAGAGGGACACCTGTCGAGTGCCTTGTGTCACCTGGGAAACATTGCCTACCGGACCCACCGGACGATTCACCTTGATCGATCAACAGAAAACATTCTCGGCGACGAAGAAGCTCGTTCGTTTCTGACGCGGAATTACCGCACCCCGTTCGTGGTTTCTGATGAGACATCAACTTAACGATATCGACGAAACAGCAGCTCACGACACAAACCAAATGACATCTTTTAACCGGCTAAAGTTCGCTCAGCAAAATGCGTTGATACAGTTGTGAAGAGTGCAGGTTAGAGACCGCGGAATCCGTCAGGTCCGAAGACTATCCATGTAACGGAATTTCCGACATCGACAACGTACAGCAACGGTTGGTCGCTTTTTTTCCGATGCACACCGGTGACCTTCTTACAAAACTACTGATTCAGTATGGAGTGACTCAGGTTTTCGGTGTGCCTGGCGCTCAGACCAGTGCACTGTTTGACGGTATTCTTAAGCGCCAGCCCAGCATTCGTCACGTGGTGATGCGTGACGAATGCAACGCCACGTTCGCTGCCGACGCCTTCGCACGCCTAACTCACCGTGTTGGGGTCTGCGATGTGACAGTCGGACCGGGCTGTTTGAAGCTTCCGTCGGGATTGATGGAGGCATATTATTCGTCGATTCCGATTCTTTGTATCATCAGTGACCTCCCGCACTCATGGCGCTATCTTTACGAGCGTGGTGCCGCACTTCAAGCCATGGAGCAGGAGAAGCTCATAGGCCAATTCTGCAAGTGGGTGGCGACGTTGAATGCTCCAGAGGATTTGCCTACGGTATTGACGACGCTATTCCGGCGTTCAGTGACCGGCAGACCGGGACCAGTGGCACTGATTGTGCCCCAGGACATCTTCGACCGATCCATTCCTGATAATTTTCCGCCCACCTCGATTGATTCCACGATTGGAGCTTTTCCTGTGCTTCGGTCTGCGCCCGATGTAACCCAGATCGACCGCGCAGCTCACCTGCTGCTCCGAGCAAATAGTCCGGCTTTGCTGGTCGGAGGGGGCATTCATATTGCGGAAGCCACTGAGGAGGTCAGGGAACTTGCCGAACTGCTCACAATGCCGGTGATCTCGACCTTCTCTGGGCGCGGCGCCATAGAAGACGCTCATCCTCTTTCGATGGGTCTCTTAGGTCACATCGGAACGAGTTGTGCAAAAGCAGCCGTCGAGGCAGCCGATGTCGTTCTGCTTGTTGGGTTCAAGTCGGGTCAGAACTCCACTCTCAACTGGACGCTACCCCGACCGGATCAGGC
>Ga0066710_100004693_pt1 | contig 12186 bp, 10 predicted proteins | sample GraSoiAngelo_159_FD_79666 | JGI IMG/M metagenome (GOLD analysis project Ga0066710, IMG submission 79666) | Grasslands soil microbial communities from the Angelo Coastal Reserve, California, USA - 14_1009_16_40cm | ecosystem: Environmental > Terrestrial > Soil > Grasslands | place: USA...
GCCGGTAAATGATCCCTTTCGGCAGCAGGTCGCGTACGGCCGACTTCAGGATGGACTTCCCCGCCAAGCCACGGGTCTGAAAATGCGGCGGGATGCCGGCGGCGAACTCCACCAATCGGTGATCGAGAAACGGGACGCGGCTTTCAATCGAGGCTGCCATGCTCATGTTGTCTTGCTTCATCAGCAATTCCACCAAGTAAGTCTTGATATCGGTATAGAGCAGGCGACTGATCAGTTCCCCGGAAGATTTCTCCCAGAATGCGAGTACGTTACGATAGGCCGTCCCGGGATCCGGGCGGAATTCTTCGGCCAGCAGATTGATCTGCTCCGGTTCCGAGAAGGCCGAATAGAAATTGTCAAAATAGAATGAAACCCACGAGTTCCCGTCACGAGCCAGAAAGGTGTGTTGCAACTTGCGCCGCAATCCGGCAGACAAGAAACTCGAATCAGCCACCAGCCGGCGCACACGACGGCGCAGGCCCGGCGGGGAAAGCCGACGATACAACCGGTCCGCGCGTGTGTTCCAGAGCGTCCACGGATAGCGAGAATATCCGGCTAAAGTTTCGTCGCTGCCCTCGCCCGTCAAGACGACGGTAACGTAGCGCCGTGCAAGCCGAGCCACGAAATACAGCGCGACGCTCGAAGGCCACGCAATCGGTTCATCTTCGTGCCAGACCAGTTTCGGCAAGGCTTTAAAAAATTCCTGCCGGCTCACCCGAACTTCATGATGGGTCGAACCGAGATGGGCGGCCACTCCCTTGGCATAGGGGAGTTCGCTGTCACAGGCTTCCTCATATCCGACGGAGAACGTTTCAATGGGTCCGCGTCGAATCTTGGTCATCAGCGCCGCAACCGCACTGGAATCTATGCCCCCGCTGAGGAAAACTCCCAAAGGCACATCACTCATGAGGTGGCTTGCCACCACCTCTTCAAGCTGGCCGCGATAACTTCTGATGTAGTAACTTTTCGGGTGGCGGGTCGAACTGTCGGCCGGGAGGGGAAGGTCCCAATAGGGTTCGATTCGAACCTCGCCGCCCTCCTCTAATTCCAGGGTATGCCCGGGCGGGAGCTTGTGGACCCCCGCAAAAAGAGTCTCAGTCCCCGAAAGATAACCGAAGGCAAGATACTCGGATATAGCCGCCCGATTCAGTTCTGCTCGGACGCCAGGGTATGCCAGTAAAGCCTTAATCTCAGAACCGAACAGAAAAGTCCCGCCGTTCCGCCAGTAATAGAGTGGCTTGATCCCCAGCCGGTCTCGCGCAACCAGAAGCCGGCGTTTTCGCGCATCCCAGAGGGCGAAAGCAAACATCCCCCGCAGATGCTGCACGGAGTCCCGCCCATATTCTTCGTAAAGGTGGACGATCGTTTCCGTATCGCTCCGGCTGCGGTATTGATGGCCGCGCTCCTCAAGATTCCCTCGCAGCTCCTCGTGGTTGTAGATTTCCCCGTTGTAAACCAGCCAGACCGTTCCATCTTCATTGCTGATCGGCTGTTGTCCTGTACGCAAATCGATAATGCTCAATCTTCGGATCGCCAGACCGACGCTCCCAGACAGATAAAATCCCGCGTCGTCGGGTCCCCGGTGCACAATCTGCTGGCTCATGGCCTCGAGCCAGCGTCGTTCGACGGGAAGCTTGCTATCAAAGCTAATTACTCCACAAATGCCGCACATGACCTAACCAGTTCTCTCACCTGGTTTATCCCACGCCCTCTCCGATAAAATCATACGAGCATGACTCGCTGCATCCTCGGAGACACGTCCCAGGGAGGAATTATCAGAGGACGAAATCCGCGTCGAGCCTCCCCGATTTGTCCACTCGTAACGCGCGAGCGGACGTGCGAATTCGAGCAGACGACGCCCGTCGATATCCACGTAGCTCGCCTCGCAGGATATCCAGTGTTGTCCGCCGCCGGGAGCGATGCCGCAGTACAGAAATCGTGCATCGCTCGTCCAGGGTCCCAGACTCCAGCGCCGGCCTCCGGCCGCGAAAAAAAAGTAATGGCTCTCTCCTGACACCGCGTACAAGTAGCCGCGGACAGGCGGGTCGGCGGCGCCATCACCGAGCTGCGTAAGTTCGCCTAAAGTTTCCGATCCACGGAGGTCTTTTGCCAAAGGAAACACCATCACGGCAAGCTCCCGGGGCATAACAGACTCCACTCTGAACCGCACGACGAGGGCAAATTCCGATTGTCCATAAGACCGGGAGACACGATCCCGGCTTAGTTCCTTGAACCATCCATTCCCTTGCACCTGGAGGAATGCCAACCCGGCGTTCTCCTCGTCGCGGAAGACCTCACAATTGGGGCCCACGGAATCAGCAGTAAATCCGGGGGCCAGGTGCCAGGAAACCGCAAGATCGTGTTTCCCCTTCCCTTCAGCCCGATCTCGCACTATCCAAAACCGCGATTTCAGACTGAAAATCCAGCGACGGTGCACCACCGGTTCTTGGAGCCGGCAATATCCTGTGTGGCTCCCCTGAAACAGGTCGAAAGATTCGCCGGCGACCCAGTTCTCGATACGAACCTTCGGCAACGATTGCCAAGAAAAGGGCCCCGTGGCTTCCGCCTGATCCGCACCATCCACCTGAAGAGTATTGTGAGCGCCCGTACCGCGAAATTGATTGCGTTCCTTTCGGTCCCACAGATAGGAAAACGTCCCGGAGTCAACCAGGCATTCTCGCCCGCCGACCGAAAGTTGAACGCTCAGCGCATCGGCGTGGCCATGACCGGCGGCCCCTGCGCCCTGCGGTCCCGCATCGATCAGCAGTTGGGAAGGCGATGGTTCCGAACCGGCCATAACACAGATGCCGCTCGGCTCAAACCGGTCGGAGCGAAGAGGGACAGGCGGGGGGTTCAACAGATCGAACTGCTTCAAACCGTCCGGCCCCAACAGCCAGACCGCCTCCTCGGTCGGACCGGGCGCGGAATCCTTGAAGTCGCCGCGGCTAAATATTACGGCCCCGATGGCCAGAGGGTCGAGCAGATGCCGGGGACGGTTGCGGCGGGGATCGAACACACGGCCCCCATCATCATCGCCAAAGCTCGGCACCGCCCCCGTTTGCCCCAGGCCAGCGAGGAGACCAAGCATTTGTTTGAGGGTTTGGTCAAACGACTCAGGTATCTCCGTCCGGTTCGAGGCAGCGAGGATTCGCGCGTGGAGGAAGAAGTCGAGCGCATAGACGTCGTAATAGAGGGATTGCTCAAAGTGCATACCATCCGCGCGCACCTGGCGTTGCGCTTCTTGCAGAATGATCTTCCAGCCGAGCTCCCGCCAGCGCTCTCCGGCCGCGAGTTGCGGGCACAAGGTTCCGATGAAGAATAGCCCCACCGCTTCGCCTAGCAGGTGTGTGTTCGGGGAGAAATATGTGGACAGGAACCACTCGATGTGCCGACCGTTCAGCGCTAAGGCGTTCAACAAGTCAGAGTGAAAGCCTTTCGGCACGGCTGGCGAATCGCCCAGGAGGCGCCACACCCAAAGCCACGAAAGGCTCCGAAAGGCGACTTCCAGACTGCTGGCCCAATTGATCCCCAAGGGGTAGGGATTTTTTCCTTGCCAGTGATACCATTGGCGAAACAACTCCGTAGCAAAGCGTTCTTCGCGCGCGAGGCAATATGCCTTGGCTAGCACCACCAGATGCTGGTGCCGGTTCAGTTCCCACGTTATCTTCGAGTCCCCAACTTCGTTGAAGTCGAGGAATCGGATTTTATACCAAGGCTTGAGCGGCGCTCGCCTGCCATTCAGAATGTCGAGATGCCAGTCGATTTCCTGGCCGTAGTCCAGGTTTTCATATCCCAGGAGGTCAAAACGATGCTGGCAGATGCGTTCGGCTTGCCGAACGATTTCATCGACCTCGGCAGGAAATCTTTCGAGCAGCAAATCAATTCTGGGCGGGAGTTCCTCCGGCGCGAAAAAAAAACGTCCTTCCTGAGCCTCAACCGGCGTGATTTGCTTGTGGCTTCGTTGGACCCCCAGCCGATAGGCTACCGCGTCATAACGCTTAACGATCGCCTGGACGCTGCGTGTGCGAAGCTCGTCCCAACTCGGATGGGCCATTCGCGCCAGGTATTCTCGCCACCCTCTTTGAGGAGACAAGGCCAAGTGTTGACCTACCAATTGAATGCGACCCCGATAGCAAGAATTACGGCAATCCTGCGAGAAAGCATCTCTTTCACCCCTTCGGGAATTCTTCGAAGGGACAGGGCGATGATAAAATAGTGGCACTTTGTTTGCAGCAACCAGTTTTCGCGAATCGAAGCGACTAGGTGAGGAGCCCCTCGTATGCGCCAGCGCAGGCCCGCGAGTGGCCAAGGAAAGACAGCGCGTGGGTGTGTGTGGTTAAACTTTTTCGAATCCTCCCGAGCTATTGGTCGAGCAACTTTGTGCTGCATCCAAGGACCGCGAGCTCAGATTTTCCAGGAGGATCTGTTAAATGTTAAACATACGGTTCCATGCAAGTCGGTTGCCGAACTCTTGCCGAATCGATCCTGCGTGCGGCTATGAGAGGCCGACTCGCAATTGAATACTGACGGCGCGACACGATTCTCCGAAGTCGAGGGAGGCCTCAACGGGATGACCGTTCGCAGTTTCGAGAAATTAATCAAGGCGAGTCCTTTCCAATTCGAGAAGTTCGAGGCCGTTCCCATTCGGGCGGTAAGGCGACTCCACAACCGGTTTACCCGAGAGCTCTTTACTTCCGTCGTGCGATCGAAGTTGGTCAGGAAGCCCTCTCGGGATCAAGGGTCTGAGTCATCGGGTGATGCAGTCTTCCAGCCTCGCCTGAAGACTGCTGCTTCCCAATCCGGCGAAAGTGACCCGGTCCGGAAACCTTAGCGCCGCCCACCGTCACTTTGGAACCCGATTTCAGGCGCGACAGGCCAACGGGCAAGAATCAGCGGGCTGCGCCATATTCCGCCGCACAAGGGTGAAACCGACGCGTGAGTCCGCTGGCAGGTGAAATACAAGTATGAAGATCCTGTGGGTTAAAGCTGGGGGTCTCATTCCCCTCGATACAGGAGGGAAGATTCGAAGTTACCATCTCCTGAAAGAGCTCGCGAACAAGCACGAAGTCACGTTGTTCACCTTCTACCCCGCTCACCCCGATGACCGCCATCACGAACTGGAGCGGGTTTTCAGCCGCGTCGTGTGCCTGCCGCTTCAGATTCCCGGCCCGGGGAGTTTCGGCGACTACCTGAACTATTTCTGGAACCTCTTCGGTCCATACCCCTATGCGATGGCGAAATACTACCGTCCCGGTCTGGCGGACGCACTGCGCAAGCTCGTGATGTCCGAGACTTATGAAACCATCGTGTGTGATTTTCTCGTTCCGGCAGGCATCATCCCCTGGGACGCGCCTGTCCCCAAAGTCCTCTTCACTCACAACGTCGAAGCAATCATCTGGCAGCGGCATTATCAGTGCGCCCGGAATCTCATCTGGAAATCCGTATGCTGGTGGGAATACCGCGCCATGGGACGGGTCGAGAGTCACTGCCTCGAACGGGCCGATCACGTCTTGACGGTCTCCGAAACCGACCGGGATTATTTCGCGCGTTTCATCGCCCCCTCCAAGATCACCGTCATCCCGACGGGCGTCGACGCGGATTTTTTTCGACCCCAGCAGGTTCGAGAGCGTCCGAATACTATGGTTTTTACGGGTTCAATGGATTGGCTGCCCAACGAAGATGCCGTGTTCTACTTTGTCGAGGCGATTTTGCCGCAAATTCAACGCCGAATTCCGGACGCGACGCTGCGGGTCGTGGGCCGCCGTCCGTCGAGCCGGCTGATGGCTCTCGCGGGCAGGAACGATCACGTGGACGTCACCGGCGGAGTTGAGGACATTCGCGCCTACGTCCGCGACGCCTCGGTCTATGTTGTGCCCCTTCGAATCGGAGGCGGTACGCGGTTGAAGATCTTTGAAGCAATGGCGATGGGTAAAGCGGTCGTCGCAACTTCCGTCGGCGCGGAAGGCCTGCCGGTCGAACATGGCAAGGACATCATTCTGACAGACGACCCGGCAGAGTTCGCGGAGGCCGTTTCGGCGCTTCTTGCGAATCCCGCAGCACGAGAAAAATTAGGCAAAGCAGCCAGGAGCTTGGTAGAGGAAAAGTATAGCTGGGCGTCTGCAGCCGCCCGCCTCGAAATGGTCCTCGCAAGAACTGCGAAGAAGAATTCTAGTCGAACAGGTTCCCCTTAACGGTTCGTTCGCCACCCGCAGCCACGTCCGGCGAATCCCGATCCCGCTTCAAGGCTCTGCGCGCGGGCTCTCGGGCCAAGGACCTCAGCGTGGACTGATAAACCTGCAACCACTGCCCGCGGACGGCCGACCAGCAATAGTGCGAGCACTCGTGATAGGCGTTTTGCGCCAGCCTCAAGGCGAGTTCCGGCTCCCGCAGTAACCGGAGAATGTTTTCGGCCAACGCCCGCCAGTCCCCCGGGGGAGAGAGGAGCCCGGTGCGGTCGTGCTGGACGAGGTGTCGAATCCCCTCCGCCGCTGTACTGGCGACCGGCGTCCCGGAAGCGAAGGCTTCCAGGATCGAAACAGGCATGTTGTCCAGCCAGGACGCATTGACGAAGATGTCGGCCTGAGCGTAAGCGGACGCAATCGTCTCCCGCGAGGAAACACCCGCGAACTCGACGTCAGCCAGCTCTAAATCTCGCACGAGGGCCCGTATCTCCGCCTCCCGTGAACCCTCTCCCACCAAGACCAAACGCGCGCTGGAAAACTTCTTCTTGACCTCCGCATAGGCACGCACGACAACATCGACACTGTAGTAGGGCTCAAACCCGCGCGTACAAACTAGCCGCGGCCGCAATGGGCGCCGGGGCGGTAAGAAAACCGGTCCACGTCGATAAAGTTCGGCAAGGCCCGCGACTCGATGCCGAACTCACCGAACACCTCCACGAGGTACCGCGATGGAACAACAATTTGGTCAGCCCGCCGCAGAACCGCGCGAGCCGATCGCCAACGGCGAAGATGGTCACGGGCCTCTGCACTGTGATAGTTGATCACGGTCTTCCGTTTCCTGAGCCGAGCGACCAACCAGGCCGGGAAGACGGCCAGCATGAATGACCAATAAGAAGCCGAAAAGATGTGCGCGATTTCAACCTCCCCCAATGCGCGCCAAAGGGCCATGAGATAAAAAGGCATCCGCAGCACTGTCCGGAGGTAAGGGATGCTTCCGGTCCACACGAGCCAACGCGGGAGAGTCGGGTCAATGGGTACGAAACGGGCCTCAACCGCCGGGTCGTTCTGCCAGTGGCGAACAAGCAGGTCGGCTTGAACCGACTGCCCTCCGACCCATTTCAGCGACGGAGCAATAATTGCGATACGCACGCGCCCGGATGATTGCTCGGCCGTACGACTCTCCATCAATCTTCGACCTCTTTCTTCGTTAAGCCAGTCCGACCCTTCCAGCCCGCGGAGGAAAAAAGGGAGGCGTTTTTCCATCGGACCGCGACGGCGGAGAAAAGCCAGCGAGCACGCCCCCGAAAAGCGCCCAGGCGGGCTGCTGGTTCGATGGCAATCCCCAGGTTACGCCGACTTTAACGACGCGTGCCTCCCGAGGAAAGCCGTGAGTTCAGGGCGCATGGCCAGCCCGCCGGCCAGAAGGCCGGAAACGAGAACAGACTTGTTGTTAAATGAAAGGGAGAGACCTTCCAGGCCTTGAGCAAAACCACCTGCCGCTTCGACCAAGGCGACGCCCGCGGCAATGTCCCATTCGTTTTTGGGAGAAAGTGTCCAAGTCGCATCGGCCATGCCCGCGGCGACAAGTGCCAGCTTGTAGGCAACCGAGCCCATCGGCCGGATGACGAAAGGAGCCTTTCCAAAACGCTCCCACTCTCCTCGTTTGAACTCGCTGCGACTGGCCAGGATGACGGCTCCGTTCAAGCACTCCCTCTTCGTGGCCTGAACGGGTCTATCGTTGTACGTCACTCCCTCAGAGACCGAGCCGAGGAAAAGCTCCCCCGTAACAGGATTGCAAACGCCCCCCGCCACCGGCCGCCCATTTTCCACCATCGCCACGGACACGCACCACTCGGGGACTCCAGCGAGAAATTCCATCGTTCCGTCGAGAGGATCAACCACCCAAACCCGACTCTTTTCCAAACGTCTGAAATCGTCCACTCTTTCTTCCGAAAGCCAGCCTTCTCCTTCCCGAAGAAGGACTTCCCTGAGCACCCGGTCCACTGTCCGATCGGCTTCGGTAACGGGCCCGTACCCCGAGGACTTGGGTTTGGCTTCCAGGGACCCGGCAAGAAAGGGAACGAGAGCCTTGCTGGCTGAGTCCAATGCTTCTCGAATTCGCTTCAGAGTTTCCGGCCCAGACCCGTTATCCATTCGGAAACGAGGTCCCTCCTAGACCCACAGCATCCTTGCTCCGGTGGCAAACAAGACGACGCCAAGGACTCGCTTCACCCAATAGCTCGGCAACGCCGTGCCCAGTCGGACGACCACCAATGACCCGGGTACAGAACCGGTGAACAAGGGAAATACTAAATCGGGGTCCACTGTGCCTAACCGAAGGTGGAGAAGGCCCGTGAAGCCGGCGAGCGCAAAAGCGTGCATGATATCCGTGCCTACCAGAGTGGCCGGGGCAGATGGCACGAACAGCAGGAGAAGCACAAAGATGACGCTGCCCGAGCCTACGGCAATCGTGGCGTGCACGCGGAGAAAAAAGATCAAGATAGGAAGTAAAAGTACGCCACCGCCCAATCCGGCCTGACCCACGAAAGTTCCTACGAACATCCCGACAGTAATTTTCAGGATCAATAGAGACATGGATTGTTTATGGCAGTGTGCCCCCTTTCCCGAGGGCGAGGGACACCGCTCAATTTAACCGCCCGTCACATGCGAGGACGAGGACTCGACATCCCGTTCGTTTACTCCGATGAACCCCTGCCGCTCCAAATGCAGAAAGATCTCTTGAGCCGCCTCCTCCGGGCTCAGATCGCTGGTGTCGATCACTACCTCCGCGTCAGTCGGCGCCTCATAGGGATCGGAAATGCCCGTGAACTGCTGAATCAAGCCCGCTCGGGCCTTTGCGTAGAGGCCCTTGCGATCTCGCGACTCGCAAACCGCCAGAGGCGTCGCAACGTGGACCAACACGAATCTTCCGTGCGCTTGGACCATCGCCCGCACTTCTTTACGGATCTGATCGTAAGGGGCAATCGGAGCGCAGATGGCGATCCCGCCGTTTTTCGAAATCTCGGACGCCACAAAGCCGATACGCCGGATGTTAATGTCACGGTGCTCACGCGAAAAGCCGAGCTCGGACGACAGATGCTTCCGGACGATGTCGCCATCGAGCAAGGTCACCGGCCGGCCGCCCATCTCCAGGAATTTGACTCTCAGGACATTCGCAATAGTGGATTTTCCTGCTCCGGAAAGCCCGGTGAAGAAAAGTGTAAATCCCTGACGGTGCCGGGAAGGGTAGCTGCGTTGCAGCTCGCGTGCCACTTCTGGAAATGTAAACCATACGGGGATTTCCCGCCCCTCTGCAAGGCGGCGCCTCAGTTCGGTTCCCGAAAGGTCGAGGGCACGCGCCCCAGGAGGGACTTCATCCTCGGGAACATAAGCATCTTGATCTTCGAGGTAGACCATCATGTTAAACGCGACCATGTTGACGCCGAGTTCGTGTTCATGGGCCCGGAATAACTCCTGCGCGGCATAAGGCCCGTAAAATGGCGTACCGGCTGAGTTCTTCCCCGGGCCGGCATGGTCTCGCCCTACGATGATGTGGCTGCAGCCATGATTCTTGCGGACGATGGCGTGCCAGAGAGCTTCGCGAGGCCCCCCCAAGCGCATGGCCAGGGGAAGCAGAGCGAGCTTGACCGTGGCTTTCGGGTATCTTGCAAGGATAGCCTGGTAACACCTTACCCTGACGTAGTATTCCACGTCACCAGGCTTGGTCATGCCTATGGAGGGATGAATCAGAAGATTGGCCTCAACCTGTTTTGCGGCTCGCAGGGTCAGCTCCTGATGGGCCCGATGCATCGGGTTCCGTGTCTGGAAGGCGACCACTCGACGCCAACCGAGCCGGATGAATTCCGCTCTCAGCTCGGACGGAGTCAAACGCAGGGCGCGGAAATCATAATGCGAAGGCAGTTGGACGCCTTCCAAACGACCGCCGATGTACCAAGGGTGTGTCTGGTTTAATAAATACTCTACACCCGGGTGTTCGGTGCTGACGGTCCCGTAAACGGCCTCCGCCTCCGCGAGCCGATCCGGTTTCCAGACCTCCGCAACATGCAAGACAGCCAACATCACGCCCTCGGGGTCGCGCAAGGCGATCGTTTCTCCGGGGGCGGTAGACCGCGCAAACTCCTCGGACACGTCGAAAATAATGGGGATGGGCCACAGTGTCCCATCCCCCAGGCGCATCTTGCAGCACACGCCTTCATAATCAGCGCGCGACATGAACCCGCGCAAAGGAGAAAAACCGCCCGTCAGCAGGAGCTCCAGATCGCACAACTGGCGCGCCGAGAGGTCCCACGAGTGCCAGCCCCGTGATTCGGCCTGTAATTCGAACGTGCGCTCTTGAGTCGCCAGGAGGTTTATTAACTGTCCGCCGTGCGGTGGAACAAGATGCTCCCTCATAGTTTCGAATCCTATTCCTGGGTCGAGTCGGTTGTTGAACCCCGGCAAACCTGCCGGAGCGTCGGCAGTCGAATTTCGCGACGCCACATTTCTAGACAGTCAGGCTGACCGGCTGTGCAACCGTGCCGCCGGTCTTCTCCTGCACCCTGGCTGGTTGCCAACCTTTTTCAGCCAGCAGGTCCAAGTAAAGCTGCTGATAGCGCTCCCGCATCCGGCTGAGACTGAAACGATCACGCGCCAAGCTCCTGGCGCGCACGCCCCATTCGGTTCGGAGCGATGGCTGCTGGAGCAAAGGTTCAAGAGCCTCCGCCAGCTTTTCTTCGTTATCGAGCGGAACAAGCCGGCCCGTCTCTCCATCCAGTATCAATTTCGCATTCCCCCCACGTGGGCCGCCACCACCGGCTTACCGGCCGCCCTCGATTCAAGAACTGTCTTCGACAAGCTTTCGGAAAGGGAAGGGAGTACGGAAATGTCCATTGCCGCCAAAACGACGGGGATGTCCTGCCGCTCGCCCAGGAACCTGACTCGATCAACCAGGCCGAGTGTCTTCGTCATCCTCTCCAGGACTGGGCGGAGGGGGCCGTCACCCACGAACAGAATCTCGAAAGACAGAAATCTGGGCGCAAGCCGCGCGGCGGCGCGCAGAAAGACTGAATGGTTTTTAACCGGGCTATTCATGCGCGCGATCAAGCCCACCCGCACCACTCCAGGCCGCGGCGGCAGGGCCGTCTCGCCAATGGCGCACAAGCAGGTTCCGCCTGCACGGCCTGTCCTCCGACCCAGCGCAAGGTGGGAGCTACAAGCGCCACGCGCAGCCGGATTGAACTAGCCGTAGGGTCTCGCATTTCTCGCCACTACCCTCGTTTGCCTTTCGAGTTGTCACCCGGGTAGACGGGATGCCGCACCTGCCTTTGTTCGGTCGCGCCACATCGTCTTGCGGGTTGCGTCGCGTCGACGCTGTCCCTCCTCATAAAGTTGCCTGAGCTCTAATAGTGTCCGGTCAAAACTGAAGTGGGTGAGTGCCCGTTCACGTCCCGCACGGGCGAGCCGATCAGCCAACTCCTGGTCACGCAGCACCCGGAGGATGGCTCGCGCTAAGGCTTGCGGGTCACGTGCAGGAACCAACAAGCCACTTACTTCGTCCTCGATGATCTCAAGGACCGCTCCAATGCGAGTTGCCACAACGGGAAGGCCCGCGGCGAGCGATTCCAAGATCACGTTCGGAAAACCTTCCGCCCACGAAGGAAGCACGGACAGTTGACAGCAGCCCAGCAGGTCCGGTACGTCCTCTCGACGCCCGAGGAATAAGAAGTTGTTCCGCACTCCTAGGCCTTCAGCCTTCGCTTCGAGGCCAAGCCGCTCGCGACCATCACCGATCAGAAGAAATCTAGTTTCCGGGAGCACCGAGCAGATGACGCGAGCTGCTTCGATTAAGTCGACATGCCCTTTCTCCTCGACGTTCATATTGGCCACAACAGCAACAAGCTTGTGTTTGGGATCTAAACCCGGAAGCAGTGCTTCGCGATTCCCGTGCGGCTTTCCAAATCGCTCAGCATCTATACCGTTCCGGACCACGCGGATTGTTCTGGCA
>Ga0066710_100004695_pt1 | contig 12184 bp, 10 predicted proteins | sample GraSoiAngelo_159_FD_79666 | JGI IMG/M metagenome (GOLD analysis project Ga0066710, IMG submission 79666) | Grasslands soil microbial communities from the Angelo Coastal Reserve, California, USA - 14_1009_16_40cm | ecosystem: Environmental > Terrestrial > Soil > Grasslands | place: USA...
AGCCCCTTTCAAGCCTAAGCCTCGAGGGTGATGCGCCGTGAGATTCGTAGAGGGGCCCGCGTCGCGATCTTTCTCCGGCGATCGGCCGAAGCCGCGATGGCCCTATTCGCGACCTTCCTCGCTGGCGGAGTCGGCGTGCTCATCAACGAGCGTCTCCGAACGAAGCAGGTCCAGTACATCGTGGAACACAGCGAAGCCGCCCTGGTCGTCACTGACGCCTGGCAGCTGGCGCAACTCTCGAGTCCCCCCGTCCCGGCCCAGAGCATCCTCCTTCTCGACGAGAATGAGCCTGGCGCTGCCGTTCCCGCCGAACAGATCATCGGCGCCGACCTCGCGCTGATCATCTACACTTCAGGCTCGACCGGGCTCCCCAAGGGCGTCATGCTGAGCCATGCCAACCTGCTCGCCGGAGCCCAAATCGTTTCGGACTACCTGGGCCTCACGGCAGCCGACCGAATCATCAGCCTGCTTCCCTTCAGCTTCGACTATGGCCTCAACCAGCTCCTCTCCGCCCTTTTCGTCGGAGCCACCCTTGTCATTCAACGCTCTCTCTTTCCCCCCGATGTGTGCCGGACGCTCCAGCAGGAACGGATCACGGGCATGGCGGGGGTCCCGACGTTGTGGCTTCAATTGACGCAGAAGCACTCGCCCTTCACACGGCTCAGCCTCCCCCACCTCCGGTACATCACGAACTCGGGGGGCCGACTTCCCGAGGACCTCGTTCGGCTGATCCGACAGTCGCATCCTCACGTCCAGATCTATCTGATGTACGGCCTCACCGAGGCATTTCGCTCCACCTACCTCCCTCCGGATCAGGTCGATACCCGTCCGTCTTCCATCGGGAAGGCCATCCCTAACGTCGAGATCCTCGTCACCAACGAGGCGGGCCAGGCGTGCGCCCCGGGCGAAGTCGGCGAGCTGGTGCACCGCGGCCCCACCGTCGCGCTGGGGTACTGGCGCAATCCGGAGAGTACCGCCCGCGTCTTCCGGCCACATCCCCTGGAGCAGCGACGCAACGGGCTCAGCGAGACGGTAGTCTTCTCGGGCGATCTTGTGAAGACGGATGACGAAGGCTACCTCTATTTCGTGGGGCGCAAGGACAAGCTCATCAAGTCCCGAGGCTTCCGAGTCAGCCCCGAGGAGATCGAGAGCTGCATCGTCTCCTCGCAGCTCGTGGCCAACGTCGTGGTCTTTGCCATTCCCCGGGACGATGTCGACTGTGAACTGGTCGCCGCCATCATCCCCAAAGAGCCGCCAGCGTTCAGCGAGGACCGCCTTCGCCGCTTCTGCCAGCTCGAGTTGCCGGATCACATGCAGCCCCATGTCTTCTGGTGCATGGAGGCGTTCCCGCTCACGGCGTCGGGCAAGCCCGACCGCCCCCTGATCGAACAGCTCTATGCCAGCCGCCTGCTGGACGAAGCGCGCCATGCCAGCGCCCGTCAGTGACCTCCAAGCCCTAATCGAGCCCCAGGAACGCCTGGACCGCTTGATCTCCGTGAGCTTCCGACGGTTCGGACGGAGTCTCGTCGACCTGTCCTACGCGAATCCCTACGATCCTCCGAGCGAGCGTGTCCTCGGCGCCCTCGGTGCCGCGGTGGGGGAATCGCGGGAGCGCGCCTTTCAGTACACCCCTTACGGGGGCAACCCAGTGACTCGCCGGGTCGTCGCCGCCAGCCTCACGGGCGACTACGGCCTTCCCTTCACGTATCGCGACGTCGTCATGACGCCCGGTGCGATGGCAGCCCTCAACATCGCGTTCCGTGCCCTCTTCGGCCACGAAGATGAGGTCATCGTCCTGACCCCCTGCTGGCAGGACTACCCGCTCTACTTGGGCAACCTAGAGATTCCCTATCGCTTCGTGCCGCTGGCCGAGGACAAGCACCTGGACCTGGACGCCATCGAGGCAAACCTGTCCAGAAGGACGCGGGGACTGCTCTTTAGTCACCCGGCCTGCCCCACCGGCGTGGTCTATTCCCAGCAGGAGATCGAAGCCCTGTCCGGCCTCCTGTCGGAAGCCGAACGCGCTTTTTCCACGGCCATCTATCTCGTGTGCGACGAGGTCCATCGCCGCATGGTCTGGAATCGCGTACCCTTCCACAGCCCCTTACTCTCGTGGCCGCGCGCGCTGACCGTCTACTCCTTCGGCAAGACCCTCTCCCTGCAGGGGCAGCGCATCGGGTACGTCGCCGTCTCGCCGCGCATGGCCGAACGCGAACAGGTCCGCACGCTTCTGGAGCGATGCACCCGCGTCATGGGCTTCTGCACCCCGACGAGCGTCATGCAGCATGCGATCTGCCGGCTTGTCGACCACGAGCCGCCGTTGGATGCCCTCGCCGAGCGGCAGCAGTCCGTCAGGGCGGAATTGAAGCGATACGGCTATGAAGTCTGTGAGGCCGACGCCACCTTCTTCGTGTACCTCAAGTCGCCGATCGCCGACGCCTACCGATTCGCCGAGATCCTCGCATCCTTCGGTGTCCTCGTGATCCCGTCCCCCCTCTTCCACGAACGCGGCCACCTCCGCCTCTCACTGACCGCGCGATACGAGACCATCATGTCCGGCCTCTCCGCCTTTGCCAGGGCTCTCGAGGTGGCCTGAGGCGTTCCCAATGTTGCACTCCCTGCTGAAACTTCCCGACATCTACTGGTCCGACGATGGGTCCCGGCCTGCTGTCCTGCCCGGAGACGCAGAACTCTCTGCCGTTGCCCTCGCCAGCCTCCGTGGGCAGTTCTCCCTCGCCGGCTCCCAGGCTGACGACCGGGTCGTGTGCGTCCGCGACCGGCTCGGCATCAACAAGCTCTTCTTCGCCGTCCACGAGTCCGGCCGAGTCATCGTCGCCAACTACCTCATCGATCTTGTCGATCACGGTATTCCCTTCGAAGCGATCTACTCGGTTCCAGCCGGTCACGTCGTCGAGCTCGACGTGGTACGTCGGCGGCTCTCCCTGAGGCCCTACGCTCGCCTCGACGATGGCCCCCTCGAAGGGGCACCACTGCGAGTCCTGGCCCGCGAGATTCGCTCCGGTCTCGAGCTGTGGTTTTCGCGCCTGTCCGAAGAGCTCCGCTCGCGGCCCGTGTGTGTCTGTCTGTCCGGCGGTCTCGACAGCAGCCTCATCGCTGCCCTTGCCGCCCGGTACCTGACAAACGTCACGGCCTACACCTACGGCTACGTGGATACCGGCCCACCGGAGAGCGAAGACGCCTCCTATGCGCTGCGGGTCGCGGAATACCTCGGTCTACCGTGCCGCTTCGTCCCTGCCTCGCGTCGGGACATCCTCGACGCTCTGGAAGCCGCCATCTGCTTCGGGCAGGATTGGCGTGACTTCAACGTTCACTGCGCGATCGTCAACGAGATCATTGCGAGGGTCGTTGCGGACGACGCGCGCCAACACGCTCGCTCGGGACGTCAGGTGGCGCTCACGGGCGACCTGATGAACGAGCTTCTCGCCGACTACACGCCCGTGTCGCTCAACGGCCAGCAGTACTATCGCCTGCCACGGCTGAGACCGGGCGCCCTGCGAGCCGTGCTCGTGCGAGGCCTGGACGCCGGGGATCGAGAGGTCGGCGTCTTTCATCGGCACGGCGTCGACGTCCTTCAGCCTTACGGCCTGGTTGCGGAGAAGCTCATGGGGCTCCCGGAGCCGGTCATCGCCGGCGAGCAAGCCAAGCGGGAGCTGTTCAGGGAGGTCGCGGGCGACCTGATCCCGCCCTTCGTCTTCGACCGGCGCAAGGTGAGGGCGCAGGTCGGAAGCTCAGAGCGGCCCATCGGCGTCCTGCCCGTCCTGGCCGAGCAAGGATGCGACGCCGCGTGGCTCAAGAGAGCCTTCTGCCGCATCTTCCGGGTCCCACGGGAGGGGTTCCTGACCGATTTCATCCGGGCCGGCCGCTACCGATTTCTCACAGCGTTTCCTCAGGAGGGGCGCGTGACCGATGGGTATTTCTCAGACTGACATCGCCGCCGCCGTCGAGGCGTTCATCCGGGCTGCATTCCACGTGGTGCCCGGCGAGAACGGATTGACCCGCCAGGCCCATCTCTACGAGTCGGGTTTGGTCGACTCGGCCGGGGTCGTCGAGCTGATCTCTTTCGTCGAGTCGACGTTCAACGTGAAGCTCGAAGACGAAGATATCTTCGCGGACGCCTTCACCACGATTGACGGGATCAGCAGCGTGGTTCACATGCGCGTGGCGCAGAAGAACGGTTCCTGAGCAGCCGGGAACCGGTCGGGCTGGCGTCCCCCCGAGCCCGGATGCGAGATCCAACGAAATGTGCGGTTTCGCCGGTATCCTGACAACCGCCGGGTTCACAACCGACGAGCTCGCGGACAACGCGCGGCGCATGATCGCGCCGATCATGCACCGGGGCCCGGACGACAGCGGAGTCTGGGCGGACGCGCAAGCGGGGCTGGCCTTCGGATTTCGTCGGCTCGCCATCATCGACTTGTCTCCACATGGCCATCAGCCGATGTGGTCGCCTGCCCGTCGTTTCGTGACGGTCTTCAACGGAGAGGTCTACAACTTCCGAGACCTTCGCCGCGAGCTGGAGCAGGACGGATACCGCTTTCGGGGGAACTCGGACACCGAGGTCATCCTCGCCGCGTTTGAACGATGGGGAATTCGCGCCGCCGTCCGCCGCTTCGTCGGAATGTTCGCGATCGCCGTGTGGGATGCCGAGCGCCGGGAGTTGTCGCTCGTCCGAGACCGCGTCGGCAAGAAGCCGCTTTATGTGTACAGCGAGCCGGGCCTGATCGCGTTCGGCTCGGAGCTCAAGGCGCTCCTCGCCGGGCCCTCCTTCGACCGCTCGATCGACCGCGTGGCGCTGGCGTCCTATCTCCGATACCTCTATATCCCGGCGCCGAAGACCATCTTCCAGCATGCCATCAAGCTGCCCCCCGCACACATCCTCACCGTTTCGGACCCGAGCCTCTCGCTGCCGACTCCGCAACCGTACTGGTCGTTGCGAGAGACTGCGCTGCGCGGTGTAGCGAGCCCCTTCCATGGCACGGATGCCGAGGCAATCGACGAGCTCGACGCGCTGTTGACGGACGCGGTCAGGTGTCGGATGTTTTCGGACGTCCCGCTCGGCGCGCTCCTGTCCGGGGGAGTCGATTCCTCGACGATCGTGGCGATGATGCAGGAGGCGAGCCACCGACCCGTCAAGACGTACACGATCGGGTTCGCCGAGGAAGAGTTCAACGAGGCCCGACACGCAGCCCGGGTTGCGCAGCACGTGGGAACCGACCACACGGAATTGCTGCTCACGGGTGAGGACGCGCACGCGCTGATCCCTCGCCTCCCGGAAATCTTCGATGAGCCGTTCGCGGATCCATCACAGCTGCCGACACTGCTCGTCTCTCAGCTCGCCCGCCAGCACGTCACCGTCGCGCTGTCCGGCGACGGTGGCGACGAGCTGTTTGGCGGCTACAACCGATATGTCTACGGCACGCGGATGTTGTCGCGTGTCAATCGTGTCCCGCGGGCGGTCCGTCGGCCCGTGGCCGCAAGCATCGGCAGCGTGCCGCTCGCGACGTGGGATCGGCTTTCCCGGTTTACGGCGACCCTGTTTCCAGGAGCGCCGAACCAGCGTCTCGGAGAGCGGATCCACAAGCTGAGCAATATCATGAGCGCCGATTCCGTCGGAGAGATGTACCGTTCCCTTCTCTCGGCCTGGCAGCGGCCGGACGGCCTGGTGGCGGACTACCGCGCCAGCGAGGACCCGAACGAGCGGATTCTGGAGGGGAGCGAGCCGGGGCACTTGCTGGACCGGATGATGCTCGCCGACCAGATGATCTACCTTCCGGACGATCTGCTGGCGAAGGTCGATCGAGCGGGCATGGCTGTCAGCCTGGAGATTCGCGCACCCCTCTTGGATCATCGAGTCGTGGAGTTCTCGTGGCGGTTGCCGCGCACCCTGAAACTGCGGGGCAACCTCGGGAAATGGGTGCTACGACAGGTGCTCTACCGTCGGGTGCCACACGAGATCATCGAGCGCCCCAAGATGGGGTTCTCGGTGCCCATCGACCGATGGCTGCGGGGACCGCTGCGCGAATGGGGCGAGAGCCTTCTCTCCTACGACGAGCTCGGCCGAGGTGGATTGCTGAATCCCGCGGCGATCGTTCGCGCCTGGGGGGATCTCCAGGAAAGTCGACGGCCAGTCGGCGCCGCTCTGTGGGCCGTCATCATGTTTCAGGCCTGGAGGGCGCGGTGGGCGATTTGACCGCGCGGCCGCGCCTTCTTTTCCTCTGCCAGACGCTGCCCTACCCACCGGACGGGGGAGTGTGGATCAGGTCGTACCACGTCCTGCGTCTCCTCGCTCGCGCGTTCGACATCAGCGCGCTCTGCTTCGAGCGCGCGGCGACATTCGGCAACGGCGCGGTCCGAGATATCGCCGCCAGTCGCGACGCTCTGGGCCGGTTCGCGGCCGTCGACGTGTTTCCCATCCCCCAGAAGCACAGCCGGCTCAGGTATGCGTGGGATCACCTGCGGAGCACCGTGTTCCGGCGGGTCTATACGACGTACTTGTACGATTCGCGTACCTGTCGCGAGCGCCTCCTGCATTTGCTGGGATCGACCGCGTTCGATCTCGTCCACGTCGACAGCCTGGTGGACCTGGCCCGCTATCTGCCGGCGTGCCGTGGTCTTCCCGTCGTCGCGGTGCACCACGCCGTGGAATCGACCCTCCTCCGGCGGCGCGCCGCTATCGAGACGGACGGGTGGCGGAGCGCGTATCTGCGGTATCAGGCCCGACTCATGGAGGACACGGAGCACCGCTGGTGTGAGCGCGTGGCCCTGAACGTCGTCGTCTCCGAGCAAGATCGCGCCTTGCTCAAGCGCATCGCACCGGCTTCGCGCGTCGCCATCGTACCGAACGGCGTCGACATCGAGGAGTTTCAACCCGATGGCAGCCGGGGAACCGGTGTGGCCTTCGTGGGGGGGACCCACTGGTTCCCCAACCGCGACGCGCTCGACTTTTTCTGCGAGGAGATCCTGCCCCATCTGAAGGTGCCGAGACCGCACGTCCCTGCGCGTTGGATCGGCAGCGCATCAGCCGAGCAGCAACGACACTACCGCGAGCGATACGGGGTGGACCTGACCGGCCACGTCGAAGACGTGAGGCCATTCATGCACCAAGCGGCGTGCCACATCGTACCGCTCAGGGCCGGCGGTGGGACTCGATTGAAGATCCTCAATTCGTGGGCGATCGGCAAGCCGGTTGTCAGCACATCGGTCGGATGCGAGGGTCTCGCGGCGGTCGACGGAGACAACATCTTGATCAGGGACGACCCGAAGGGCTTCGCCGACGCCGTTCTCGCCGTCCTCGACAATGAGGAGTTGAGTCGCCGGCTTGGCGAGCGCGGTCGGGCCACGGTGGAACGACGCTACAGCTGGGACGTCATCGGCCGGGAGATGATCGAAACTTATCTGCGCGTGGCGAATGGTGGGCCCGAGGATGAGGCGTCGGCCGTGAAGATCTGCGACACCGCGATCCCGGAGCGACGGTGACGAGCGGGCCGCGCGGCGAGAGACCAGCGTCCCCACCTGCTGGATCGGTCGAGCCGGCATTCGCCGCTCCGGCGTCTTCTGTGGACCCGGCCCACGCACCAGACCTGAAGTGGGACCTGCTGATCCTCTGCATTGCGGGCTATCTCCTGACCTCTGTGGGCAGGGTCCACCAGTTATTCCCCACCCTCGAATTCTTCCGCCCCACGATACTCACCGGGGCCCTCGCCATAGGGATTTATTTGCTCGATCGACGCGTGGAGCGCCGGCCGCATCATCTGTTCCTGCCGACGACAAAATGGCTCCTCGCGTTCCTGGTCTGGATGATCCTGGCGGTGCCGGGAGCGCTCCGGGCGGGTAACAGCTTTGACCTGGTGTTCGACAATTTCGTGAAGACCGTGCTGATGTACCTCGTCGTCGTCGGGGCCGTACGAGGGGTTTGCGACGTGGAGCGGCTGGGGGCCGTGTACCTGGCCGCAGCCACGGTGTATGCCAGCGTGGTGATCTCCCGATTCGATCTCGGCGCCGGAGATGCCTGGCGGCTCGACAATCTGTACTATTACGACTCGAACGATTTTGCGACCTTTGCGGTGACGGCCATGCCGTTCGGCCTCTACTTTGTCCTCGCCGGGCGGCGATTTCTTGTTCGGTCACTCGCCGCCGTCGGCCTCGCGACGCTTTTGCTGGCGTTTGTCCGCACGGGATCCCGAGGCGGCTTTGTTGCCCTTGTCGCCGTCGTTGGGTTCATCGTGCTGCGATCCACCGGAATTCCTCTCCGCTGGCGCCTGTCCGCCACCGCGCTCGTCGCGTTCGTGGTTCTCGGCGTGGCGAGCGACCAATACTGGACTCGAATGGGCACGATTCTGTCGGATGCAAGCTACGACCGGACGGAAGAGAGCGGCCGCCTCCAGATCTGGAGCCGGGGCCTGGGATACATACGTCAGTTCCCGGTCCTCGGCGTCGGGCCGAACAACTTCCCCGTGGCCGAGGGCACGTTGTCGCCATTTGCCGCTCGCCAGCAACTCGGGATCGGCGTGCGATGGAACGCCCCGCATAACACCTTCTTACAGGTCGCGGCGGAGCTCGGCATTCCCGGCCTGATTTTCTTTATCGGCATCATCGCCAGCGCCTTCGGCGCGCTACGCCGGTCAGGTCGAAGGGGAGACGCTGTGGCGGGCGCACGGGAGAGCCACCCACAATTGACGCAGGCGTTAACGGGGTCATTGATCGGTTTTGTGGTGGGCTCGGTCTTCCTGTCGCTTGCCTACTCGGAGATGCTGTACACGCTCGTCGCTCTGGCAGTCGGCATGCAAAAGGTGAGCGCCGGGCCGGCGCCGCCGGTGGTGACGCGTTGACGGCCGCGCTGCATCAGGTTCAGGAGCGCGCGCTGCGCCTCGGCGCAACGATCTATTACCGGAGCCTCCGGGCGGCTGGCGTCGTGGCAGTCAAACGCCGGCTCCGGAACGCGGGGCTCATCCTCTGCTATCACAACGTCGTCGCCGACGAGGACCGGGCTGGTGATCCGGGCCTCCACATGCGACGCGAGCGGTTCGAGTCGCAGATGCGCTGGCTCTCGGCGCATTACGATGTCCTGTCCCTGCGCGAGCTCATCGACCGGCTGGTGGCTGGTGGTTCGCTGCGTGCGACCGCGGCGATCACGTTTGACGACGGCTACGCCGGCGTCTTCGAGCATGCGGTGCCGATCCTCGATGCGCTTGGCCTGCCGGCAACAGTGTTTATCGTTGCCGAGGCCCCCGGCCGGTGGCCGGGATTCTGGTGGGACCAGCCGGAAGCGGCGGGAGCCGTAGAGCCCACGACGCGTGACCGATGGCTGATCGAGCTGCGTGGTGACGGAGAAGCGATACTCGCCGGCGACACGCTGCGGGCGCGCCGAGGGCTGCCCGCGGCCTATCGGCCTGCCGACTGGGCGACGATCCGCGCCCGTGTTGGCGGCCACATCGGCGTCGGCGTGCACTCGGCGACGCATCGCTCGCTTCCCACGCTCACGGACGAAGAGCTCGAGCGTGAGGTCGTGACGAGCCGGGCCATGCTGCACCGGGCCGTCGGCATCTGGCCGGAATTCTTCGCCTATCCGTACGGTCACTGGGACCCGCGCGTCCGCGCATTCGTCCTCTCTGCCGGCTATCGCGCCGGTCTCACCTTGGACGCTGGACTCAATGACGCACCGGACGACCTCTGGTGCCTGCGGAGGGTGAACATCTCCGCGGCCATTTCCGACGCCGCATTTCAAGCGTGGGCGGTTGGGTTGCAGGGCTGGCGGAGGGACTGATGGATCATCCGGTCGGTCGGATCGAAGGGCTGCGGGTGGCGCACTTGATCGAATCGGATGGCCCCGGAGGCGCGGAACGCATCGTGGCGGAGCTCGCAACGGCCCTCCAGGCCGCCGGCGCCGACAACGTGGCGTTGTTGCCGGCCCAAGGTGAGGGTTGGCTCGCCCGTCAACTGGATGGGTCGGGCGTGACGATCGAACACTTCCACCTTGAGCGGCCTTTTTCGCCCGCGTGTGCGCGCTCACTGGAGCACGTCTTTCTCAGACATCGAATTCACGTCGCGCACAGCCACGAGTTCACGATGGCGGTTTACGGCGCCTGGGCCTCGTGGCGTGCCGGGATTCCGCATGTCATCACGATGCATGGCAGCCGCTATTACGCGCGCCGGCTCAGGCGGCGTCTGGCGCTGCGTGCGGCGATGGGGGTCAGTCGCCAAACCGTGGCGGTCTCGGAACGCCTGGCCCGCGAAATCAGTCGGGACCTGTGGGTTCCACAGCCCCGAATTTCGATGATTCCCAACGGTGTCCGGTACGTGCGACCGCAACGAGCCACCTTGCGCCAAGAGCTGCGGCTCGGGCCGGACGACCGTCTGTTGCTGGCCGTCGGGAATCTGTATCCTGTCAAGGGGCACCGCTACCTGATTGAGGCGCTAGCGCTCCTCGCGGAGCGCCACCCAACCCTTCACCTTGTGATCAGCGGGCGCGGCGAGCTGGCGGCATCGCTCGGCTCACAAGCACGGGACCGCGGCCTCGGAGAACGTGTCCACTTGCTTGGGCTCCGCTCGGACGTCGCGGCGATTCTCGCGGCGGCCGACATCTTCGTCCTTCCGTCGCTCTCGGAGGGACTGCCGCTGGCTCTGCTCGAAGCGATGTTTGCCGGCTGTCCGATCGTCGCCAGCGACGTCGGAGAAGTGGGCGTCGCCCTGGCGCACGGCGAGGCCGGAGTGCTGATCGAGCCCGGCAATCCGGCCGCTCTGGCCGAGGCGGTTGACCGGCTGTTGAGCGACCCGAAGCAGGCCAGGCTCCTCAGTGAGCGTGCCGCGCGGCGGGCGCGCGCCGAGTACGACGCTTCCCAGATGGTCGACCGATACGTCGGCGCATATGAGCGAGCGCTCCGACAGATGCCTCCGTTCAGTTTCCGCCTCTCGGCCAGGCACGCACGGCAAGCTTAGACACCCGGGCCTGAGTTGGCCGCAGCTCGGCTGGATATGAGGGCCGCTAGCGGCGTCGCAGGGTGAAGAACGCTGCCATAGGGTGTCCCGAACCATCTGGCTCGACCTGCCGCAGTAGGACCGCTGAGAGGAGCGCTTCAAAAGGTGATAGCGGAAGGCGCAACGGCCCTAGGCGGTCGAGCAAGGCTTCCATCCTAACCACTCCCTCACCCCAGAAGCTCAAGTCGACGACCTCAGCCGAGTCCGAGCCCAGCAGGCGTTTGGCGAGCGCCTCGCGGTCGTAGTGCCGTTCGTAGAAGACGGCCTCCGATCCGATGGGCTTGCGCTCATACACGGGCCCCTTGACGAACGTCTCCCGATAGCGCCGATCGAAGGGAACCGTTACGACCACGACGCCCTCCGGCCGGACGACCCGGATCAGCTCGCGGATTGCTTCCGAGTCGCCACGGTCCGGAATATGTTCCAGCACCGAAACGGAATACGCGGCGTCGAAGGAGGCGTCAGCGTATGTCAGCGCTCGACCGTCCTGCACCTCAGAGTGCACGAGACCGGGCCCTTGGCCTTCGAGTCGTTGGCCGCGAGCATAGCGTCGGCTGAGGAGAACCGCCTCGGGGAGGATATCGGTCGCGACAACCTGATAGCCGCGGTGACGGGTAAGCATGGCAGCGAGATCCTTCGGGCTACCGACGTCGAGAATGCGGGCGCCCGCTGGCTGGTTGAGTTGACGCCAGACGTACGCGAACTCCGCGCTGCGCCAGTAGCTCACCGGCAATGCCAACCGCTTCAGCCCCAGGACGGGCTCCTTTCGCAGCGTCCGCAGGCCGATAACAACTCCTGCAGCCCAGATTCCGAGCGAGTGCGCGCCGCTGAGTCTCAAAGCGCCGGTCGGTCCCTGTGCGACCACAACACCAGCCGGACCGAGCGTTCAGCACTCTCGCCGGCACGCCGTGCCGAAACGATGACGACGAGGCGCGTGCCGAGCGACGAACTGAACGAGACCTTGACGGCAGGCGGCGTGAATGGAGCGCGTGGATCTCGGCTGTGACACCTAAATTCCCATGCGATGAGCCGCTAGCGGACGCTCAGGTGCACATGGTCGAACCAGTAGTGATCGGTCTCGCGCTTGCGGGCTCCGCTGTTGCCACCCCACGTGGGGCTGAACTGGAACATGTCGAAGCTGTGTGAATTTCTGACGTCGGTGTAGCTGCCCTGCAACACGCCGTCGAGC
>Ga0066710_100004698_pt1 | contig 12180 bp, 10 predicted proteins | sample GraSoiAngelo_159_FD_79666 | JGI IMG/M metagenome (GOLD analysis project Ga0066710, IMG submission 79666) | Grasslands soil microbial communities from the Angelo Coastal Reserve, California, USA - 14_1009_16_40cm | ecosystem: Environmental > Terrestrial > Soil > Grasslands | place: USA...
ATGTGCCCGCCCCGACGAAGCAGTCAATCAGAAACGATCGCGCCCTCGTCCAATCCCGCGGTCATATGACAGTCTTATAGTATTTAGCTATAGCGCTTCGGCATCACTGCCGCCGCTTTGGGCAAGACGGCTAGAGATTCCGCAGCTTGCGCGCGCCAAATTCCCCGAGCCGCCGGAAAAAATTTTTTCAAGGTGTGAAGTAGCTCACACGTAACGTTGCCGCCCCAGGTTCATCGTGCGTCCGGTGAAGATGCCGATTCGCCGGAGATCGTTTTCCATTGCCGGCGTCACGGCAAGCGGACTCTGGTCGAGGAAGGAGATTGGCAATGCGCAGAATAACTCTTGTCGCCGCGATCTGCGTCGTGGCTGGAACGACGATGATCATCGCCGGCTGGGACTTCGGTACGCCCGAACCGAAAGCGGCGATCGCGACCGCCGAGGCGGCAGTGGCGGCAGATTTGATCTGGCCGTTCGAGATCATGATAAGGCACGGCAGAAACCTTCCCGTGGAAGCTTGGGACGCGTTTTGAATTCGTCGGATTGAGGGAAGAACTTCGATGGCCGGGCTGATTCGCTCCGGCAGACGGTTTTTTCGTCGCGATACGACGCGCTGTTCCGGGACGGAATTCTGCGCCTTCGGCCTCTGATTCCGAGGAGCTTCGAACCGCAGGCGAGTGACCGGCGGCTCACGCTCCGCGGGATTTCCTTTCAACGGCCCACCAGACGGAGCGGGGTGTCATGGGAAGAGGCGGCATAGCTTCTTACTATAGCGGGCTGTCCCGGGAGGACCGGCGCACATTCGATCGATGGCTCAAAGCAAATGCCATCGTGGGGGCGATCTTCGCGACCGCACTTATCGTCATGGCATTGACGGGCTCGAGGTCCGTGGGGCCACGTGATGCGGAACTCGCGAGCAAGACGAAAGCTTCGGACGTTGCGGTATCGGAACAGCGCTGGCGGCAACCCGGCATAGCGACCACCCAGGACCCCAAGGTCCGGCAGAAGCTGTTCTGATTAATTTCACCCGGCGCCAGGCTCTCCAGGCCCCGTCTTTTTTCCGCAGGGGCTTAGCGATCGCTGGCACATGTCCGCCTGGCTCCCAAAGCAGACGATCGGACCACGGTTTGCTCAATCGTGGCGTCAGCCAGCGTTGCGCGGCGCCTCAACTTCTCAGCAGGACCCTGCACCAGCCCAGCTGAGGCAAGGGCATTGCCGTCAACGCCGGTGAGCTGCATCGCGGGTCCCCGACGCATCGGCTCCAGCTTGTTCTGCCGTCGATCCGATTGCTCGGACTGACGTCAGATACGCGGGCGGCCGCTTGCTCGATTGCCCGCTTCATAATGTCAGCGGGCGAGGCACAAGCTGTGCCGGAGTGAACCTGCTCGATCTTGCACATTGCGACGATCCATCTCGGAGAGGCTGTTTGCGCTCTAGACGAGGGGGACCGGTCAAATGTGACGTGAGCGAAAAGTACGTCGTCCGCAACGAGCGTCCCGAGGGGGTAAAGCAGTAGCTGCGAGCGACGCAAAAAAATCTCGGGCCGCGTGTCACACCGGGCCGGCCCGTTTCGTCTTGTTGTCAGGATTGGCTCGGACGAAGGAGATGACCGTGACACCCAGACTGAACCCGTTCGCCGCCGCACCGGCGCCGATGCAAAAGTGGCTCGATTTCGGCAAGGGCATCCTCCAGACTGGCCTGGAGGAGAGCCTGATGGAACTGGTGGAGATCCGCGCGTCGCAAATCAACGGCTGCGCGGTGTGCCTCCATATGCACACGGCCGCTGCCCGCAAGCGTGGCGAGAGCGAGGAGCGTCTTTACCTGCTCGATGCCTGGCGTGAATCGCCGCTCTACAGCGCCCGCGAACGCGCCGCGCTCGCTTGGACCGAGGCTTTGACGCTGGTGTCCGAAACCCATGCGCCCGATGAGACTTATCAGGCGTTGCAAGCGCAGTTCACCCCAGAGGAGCAGGTGGCGCTTACGCTCTTGATCGTCACCATCAACGGCTGGAACCGCATCCAAGTCGGCTTCCGCGCCGTTCATCCCGTCAAGAAGCGCGAAGCGGCGTGATGACGGCAGCTTCCGGTCACGACGCCGCTGCCGTGTTCGATCCGCTGCGGCCGAAATTGACCCGCATCGCCTACCGGATGCTGGGATCGGTCGCGGACGCGGAGGATGTGGTCCAGGACGCGTTTATCCGCTGGCTCGAGACCGATCGCGACGCGGTGCGCGAGCCGGAAGCCTTCTTGCGCCGCGTCGTGACGCGTCTTTGCCTCGACCACTTGAAATCCGCGCGGCACCGGCGCGAGACCTATATCGGGCCTTGGCTACCGGAGCCGGTGGTCGAGACCGCGGACGACGAGATCGATGATATCACGCTGCCGCTGATGATGGCGCTCGAGCGCCTGTCACCCTTGGAACGCGCCGCCTTTCTTCTTCACGACGTTTTCGGCGTCGGCTTCGAGGAAATCGCCGAGACCATCGATCGCGAGCCCACGGCGTGCCGGCAGCTTGCCAGCCGCGCGCGAAGTCACGTTCGCGCGGCGCGGCCACGCTTTCAAATGCCCAGGGAACGCGGCCTTGAGATCGCCGCTGCGTTCTTCTCGGCTTCCCGCAGTGGCGACATGCAACAGTTACGATCGCTGCTCGCGGCGGATATCACCGCTTATGCCGACGGTGGCGGCAAGGCGCGGGCGGCCACGCAGCCGACCGTCGGGCTCGATAACGTCATGCAGGTCCATGTTGCACTGGCGTCGATCTTTGCCCAGCACATGTCGCGGCTCGTGCGCTACGGCTTCATCAATGGCTTGCCAGGTTTCGTCACCGTCGAGCAGGACGATACGCTGCAAACCACGGCGCTGCAGGTCGAGAACGACAAGATCGTTGCAATTTACGTCACCCGCAATCCGGACAAGTTGCGTCATATTGCGGGTCATCACCTGCATTGAGTCTATTCCGACACGAGGCGAGCGTACTGCCTCGTGATAGAAGACGGCATTCATTCCTTCCACAAATGACTGAACGGAGTCGCGACCAGGTCTTCATAAGGCACAGCATCTTTGATCAAGCCATAGGCCCTCGCAAAATTCATCAGACCATTGACGGCATCGTGGGTTATTTCGGCGTCGTAAAACGGAGCGTCACGTTCGATGAGGCCGGCTATCAATTCAGCTTCATCGGCTGGAAATAACCTTTGGCCTACTTCGGTCGAAATCGATGGATCTGCTTTCAGAGTCTTCTGCGCCTTTACGATCGCCCGTATCGCGCCCGCTGCCACCTCCCGATGTTCACTAATGATGCGCTCGTGCGCCGTGAGCGCCGCAAAGTTGTAGTGCCGCGCGCCCGGAGGACCATCTCCGCGTCTAAGATCGAGATGCAATTTTGCGATACCGAGGCGTTCGCCGACGGCAACTCTCATCCCGTTGCCCCAGTAGGCGTCCGCCGTGTTCTGTATGATCGAATCGACGCCGTTCCTCGCCATGAAGCCCTTGTCCCCATAGGGGGGTGGTGGAGGAACAATCCTAACGTTGTCTCGTTCGAGATCGATGCCGGCGTCGGCTAGCATGTACCGTAGCGACATTTCCGGCCACGCCGGGGCGGCGGAGATCCGAAGTCCCTTGACGGCCTGGAGATCTCCGCGCTTGACGTCGAGGGTCGAGCGCACCGCCATGAACCAATACGAATACTGCGACAGGGCGCACAGCAGTTTTATCCCTTTCCAGGCGGGAAACGCCCGCGTGCCCGCGAAAGCAGGCCCGGCGATAAAGTCCAGTTTCCCTTCGCGCATGAGCTCAGGACCTTTGTTCGTGTTGTGGATAAATTCGATGTCAATACCTTCTTGTTTGAAAAAGCCGAGCTCAACGGCCGCGATCGCGACGAAATATGAGGGAGAATCCAGATCGGGGACCCATATTCGATACATGTGACAACCTCGCTGAGAGCTTCCGCTTGCATCGTCCCGGCTTGTTGTTCGCCGCCCGCGATGTGATGGAACATGGGACCGATGCCTGTCTAGTCTACTGCGCCTTGATGTTTGCGGCGCCGGTCGAAGCAAGTAGCCCGGATTGAGCCTAAAGCGCGTTCACGCGCGTCCATAGCCCGTCGAAGACGGGCGTGAACGCCCTTCGGGACGCGCTATGGCGAAATCCGGGATGCTGCATGCGAGGTCGCTTGGGCGGGCAGAACCCGGATGTCGCTTTGCTCCATCCGGGCTACGCGCTGGAGATTCCCTGGAGATTCCCTGCAGCTGCCGCCGCCATGGCCGCCGGCTATCTGCCATGAGGGCTCATGCGGCTGCCATGAGGGCCCGATGTCGCCGTAGTAAAACCGACTGTCATTCGATAAGTTCGTCGGCTCGGAGAGAAAGGATGAAGGCCTGACCGCAGTTAAGGGGCCGAGATACCCCCTGATGCCTGAGGCGTATCGCCGGCTTGGGCATCCGCAGTTTGCTCGGCGGCGCCGGGGTCTCCACGGAGACGCGCATGCATGGCCTCCTCGCATCCGCTTTCTTCTCTGTCATGTTGCTTGTCGCTACGCTCATGCTGGGGCTGCCGAGCCAACGCGTCGGGCAGGCGAGCGCAGGCGAAGGCGATCAAGTCCCTCCGGTTGAAAGAACCCCATCCCCCGCCGCGACCCCATCAAACGGTGCGGCCTCGGTCGTGCGCATCTGTGATGTGCTTGCGGCGGCGGCGGTAGAAAATGACCTGCCGGTCGATTTCTTCGCCCGGCTGATCTGGCAGGAGAGCCGCTTCGATCCGACGGCAGTAAGCCGCGCAGGCGCGCAAGGCGTGGCGCAGTTCATGCCAGCGACCGCGAGCGCGCGCGGGCTTGCCGACCCCTTTGATCCAATCGAAGCAATCGCCCACTCCGCAAAGCTCCTGCGCGACCTGCGGCGCGAATTCGGAAACCTCGGGCTCGCGGCAGCCGCCTACAATGCGGGACCCGGGCGGGTTCGCGGCTGGCTTGCCGGCCGACGTGGCCTACCGCGGGAGACCGACGCGTATGTGCGCATTGTAACGGGGCAATCCCCCGAGCAATGGGCTCGCCTCCGGGCGGGCCCTGCTGAGACGCACGTCGCACCCGCCCTGCCCTGTCCGCAAATCGCCGGCCTTGTCGCTCGCACGCCAGCCCCCGTCATGAAGCCGCTGGATCCCTGGGGCGCGCAATTGGTCGGAAGCTCCTCGGATGCGACGGCGCTCACCGCCTATCATCAACTTCAGGGGAGGTACGCGTCCATCCTGGGCGGGCGGGAGCCACGCGTCTTGCACCACGGCCTCGCGCGCGGCAGCATAGGTTGGGCGCGGGTCCACGTCGGCACAGAGAGCCGTGCCAGTGCCGAGAAATTGTGCGGCGAGCTGCGTTCCGCCGGCGGGAGCTGCACGGTGCTGCGCAACTGAATAGCGTTGGCGCATGAGCGAAGCTGAGACTTTGTTTGCGGCCCTGCGTCAGTCGTCCGGCGACGACGCGGTGACGATGCTCGAGCGCATGGTGCGCGATGCCCCGGACCATGCCTTGACCAAGATCAACGCGCTCGATCTCGCGGCCAAGGAGGGGATCGGCGAGGAGCAGGTCATCGCCGCGCTGTTGAATGCGGTGGGTCTCGGCATCTTCGAGATGTCGTGGAACGTCATGTGCCCGAGTTGCGCCGGCGTGATCTCTGCCAACAAAAGCCTGAAGACCCTCGATCGGGCGCAATATCATTGCGCCTTCTGCGCCGCGGGCTACGAGACGACGCTCGACAACCTGGTCGAGGTGACCTTCACGGTAAGCCCGCGCGTGCGCAAGATCGCGGCCCACAACCCGGACGCATTGCCCGCGGCCGAATATTACCGCCAGATCTTCTGGAGCTCGGCCATCGACCTTCCGGCGGACCTGGAGAAGCTGCTGCGGGAGGTCACGCTCGAAAGTATCGACTTGCCGTCAGGAGAAAGGGCCATCCTCTCCCTGCGATTGCCGGAAGGCACGCTGATCGTCTTCGACCCGGTGACGCACACGGCCCAGTTCCTCGACGTCAGGGGCGAGGAGGCGAGCGAACGCCAGAACCTGTCCATGATCTTCAAAAACGTGCAGGTCCCCGCCGAGACCTTGGCCTTTCGCCCCGGGCCGCTGCGCCTCGCTTTGGAGAACCGCACCGATAGTCGCGTGTTGCCGGCGATATGGATAGCGAACCAGGCCCTGGACGGCCTCCTGAAGCGACGCAAGCCCATTCTCAACGCGAAGCGCCTCCTCACCAATCAAACCTTCCGCGACATCTACCGGACCGACACACTCGCCATCGGCCAACGCCTCAAGATCATGAGCCTGACTTTTCTGTTCAGCGATCTCAAAGGCTCGACTGCGCTCTATGACCGGGTCGGCGACCTCGTCGCCTTCGATCTCGTCAACGAGCATTTCAGGCTGCTGCAGAAGATCATCGCCTCCGAAAGGGGTGCCGTCGTGAAGACCATCGGCGACGCCGTGATGGCGACCTTCGAGACCCCCGACCGCGCCATCGCCGCCGCGATCCGCATGCGCGAGGCGATGAGCGATCTCGGCGCGGAGCGGGCGCACCAGAGCCTGCACCTGAAGATGGGCATCCATGAAGGATCATGCCTCGCGGTCACGCTGAACGACCAGCAGGACTATTTCGGCCAGACCGTCAATATCGCTTCGCGCGTCCAGGGCCTCGCGGCCTCACGCTCGATCGTGGTGACGGAACCGGTGGTCGAGAACGCGCAAGCCTCTGCCCTGCTGGAGAACAGTGGGCTAAAGCCGACGCTCAGGCGCGTAGCCCTGAGCGGGATCGCTGCCGAGATGTCGGTCTACGAGATCCCTTGAGCATCGGCGCGGCCACTTCGGTAACGGGGGCGCCTCGGGACCTGATGAAGGCCGGCCTCAGCAAGGATCAGATGATGACGGCGGGGCGCGAGGTGACCGGCAAGTTGCTGATGGGTTGAGCTGGCTCAGCCTGAACTTGTGGGGTCCCTTCAGAGGAGTTATCCGGGTCAATTAAGAGATGGTTTCGCGTCAAAGATCGGCTTTCCTTCTGGTTCCCAACGGGCGACCGTCAGGTCAATGAGCGATCTAACTACAGCCGAGATTGCCGCATTCACGGCCGTCGTGCTTCTGTTAGTCGTGACACTTGTTTTGCTTCGCCGCTGAAGCGCATTGAACGAGACCGGCCTTTCAACTCGCGCATCGGGCGCGCGCACATCAATGATGCACGGAATTTGAGAAGTGGTTCTCTGGTCGGGGGGCTGCTCCGGCTGGCGAACCGACCCCCGTTTTATTGCAGCTCTTGTCTTTAGACCGAATTCCGGAACCCCGTCGAATGCAGGGGATTAATGCGCAGGTACCAAAATGCCGCGAGGCCGCAAGGCGAATGCGTGCCGCAACCCGGTACCGGCGCACCATCGGATGGCATGGCGGCAGCCCCTAGTGCATTGACCACCGGTAGGCGGAACCGGGGATTGGGCAGAGCGAGTTTCCCTATTTGTCCGCCCCACTATCGCCTTGAACATTAAAACAGAATCCCCACCCCGCACATGCGATCGAGTCGCGAGCGAGGAGACCGGCATGCGGCGATGGTGCTCATTATTATTCTTGCCTGCGCTATTCATCGCTGCGACTCCGGTCGTCGTTCCTGCGCCTGCGTCCAAAACTCCGGATCTGGCGTACGCCGCGTTGCCAAACCTGGCCCCACCGTCGGCGGCGCGAAGGCCGGTTCGCCTGAGCGCACACGGAATCGAGCGCGTCGATCCTTACGCTTGGCTGCGCGCTTCCAACTGGAAGCAGGTGCTCACGGATCCATCAGCGCTTGCGCCCGAGATCCGCAGCTACATCGAAGCGGAAAATCGCTATGCCGAAGCCGTACTCGCGCCGCTCTCCGGTCTACGGGTCAAGCTCGTGGAAGAGATGAAGGGGCGGATCGAGGAGGAGGACAGCGGAGTTCCCGCTCCGAGCGGCAACTACGCCTATTGGGCCAAATACCTTCCCGGTGCCGAACACAAGCAAATCGTCCGCAGCCGGCGGTCCGGCGGGCCCGAAGAATTGTTGATCGATGGAGTTCGTCTGGCAGAGGGGAAGCCGTACTTTTCGCTCGGCGATCATCGACACAGCCCGGATCACCGGCTTTACGCCTATTTGACCGATGAGAGCGGGTCGGAGAACTATCGGCTGCACATCCGCGACATCGGCGCCGGCCGCGATCTGCCCGAAGCCATGACGGACGTTTCATCGTTCGCATGGTCGCAGGACAGCAGCACGCTGTTTTATGTGAAACTCGATGAAAATCACCGGCCGCTGCTCGTCTTCCGCCACCGGCTGGGAACGGATCCGGCGCACGATCAGCTGGTTTACAAGGAGGACGACCTCGGCTTCGAGGTGGCCGTGGCCAGCACACGCAGCGGACGGTTCGTTGTGATCTCAAGCACGAACGACGACACGTCCGAGCAGTGGCTGATCGAATCGGCCCATCCGGAGAGCGCGCCGCGACTGGTCGCGGCCCGTTCCCCCAATGCGCGCTATACCATCGACGACTGGGGTGATCGTCTGGTCATCCGCACCAATGCCGATGGCGCCGACGACTACAAGATCGTCACGGCGCCCGCTTCGGCGCCGGGCCGCGAGAACTGGCGTGATCTGCTGCCGCATCAACCGGGACACCGCATCGTCGAGATGGTGGCGTTGGCGGGCCATCTCATCAGGCTGGAACGTGATGATGGGATTGAGCGATTGGTGGTCCATCGCAAAGCCGACGGGAACGAGTACGCAATCTGGTTCGGCCAAGAGGTCCATTCGATCGAGCTTGGGACCATGTACGAGTTCGATACGAGCACCATTCGCTTTCGGTATTCGTCGCCTGCCACCCCGAAGCAAACTTTCGACTACGATGTCGAGAGCCAGACGCGGGTCTTGCGCAAGCAGCAGAAGGTGCCAAGCGGCTACGACCCGTCCGCCTACGTGGTGCGGCGGATCGCGGTTCCGACCGACGACGAAGAAACCGTTCCGGTCACGCTGCTTTACCGCGACGGCACCCGGCTCGACGGTTCCGCCCCGCTGTTCCTCGAGGGCTATGGCGCGTATTCGTTCGCGTTTCCGACCGAGTTCGATTCGAATCTCTTCTCGCTGATCGATCGCGGCTTCGTCTACGCCATTGCGCATATCCGCGGCGGGACCGAGAAAGGCGAGCGCTGGCGCAACTCCGGACGCCTCGCGTACAAGATCAATTCATTCAGCGACTTCATCGCGGTGGCCGAATATCTCAGCAGAACCGGCTACACCTCGCCCGGGCGGATCGTCGCGAGCGGCGACTCCGCCGGCGGTCTGGTGATAGGAGCGGTCGCCAACGTGCGGCCCGACCTGTTCGCCGGCATGGTCGCGCAAGTTCCTTTCGTCGACGCACTCAACACGACGCTCGACGATAGCCTGCCCCTCACCGTCGGCGACTTCACCGAGTGGGGCGACCCGATCCACGATCCAGCCGCCTATCGCGTCATCGCCAGCTACTCGCCTTACGATAACGTGTCCGCTCGCCCCTATCCGGACATGCTCGTCACCGCCGGGATCCGCGATCCGCGCGTCCCGTACTGGGAACCGGCGAAATGGGTTGCCAAGATCAGAGCCATGAAAACGAATGATTCCCGTACCGTGCTCGTCACCAACATGTCGAACGGGCATAACGATGTCCCCGGGCGCTTCGCCAGCCTGGACGAGGTCGCCTTGATTTACGCGTTCGCCCTGGAGGTGACCGGCATGCATCGGCCGCCGCCGGTGGCGGAGGCGATCGCTCCCGATGCCAGGCGACGGGAACGGTAAGCATCCGCGCTGATCGTCCGTTTACAGAATTCGCCTTCCGTTCTGCTCGTATCCGAAGGCAAGCGGTTCTGCTTTATCCGTTCGCACTTGCAAAACGTGAGCTTCGTCATGGTGAAGCGATGCGACGCCGCGCGGGGCCGCTCGATTTCTGGGGCAAGCACCTATCGCGCCAGTCAGCGGAAAAGGAAATAGGGTCGGCATCGCCGGCCCTATCGCTATAGTGCTCCGGATGGCCACCACGCCCAGCGTGATTGCATCCGGTCAAATCTGCAAGCGTGCAGAGTGACTTAGTCTTTCTTCGTCTTCTTCTTCTTGGTCGCCATGACCTGGTCTCCCTTATTGAACTCGCGCCCTAAGACACACCACGTCTCGCGCGACCCTACTATAAACATTCCGTAAATGAATGGAAGCTGAACAAATCAGACTGAAAATCGCGGGCATCCTCAGGACGCGATGGCGCCGTCACACGCGATCCCGGTGGGAAATCTCGACAACGCGAGCGCGCTGGGCGAGCTGCTCCACCAGCGCGTCGGCCATCGCCCGGTTGGACGGGTCGAGATTGGCGTCCCATTCGTCCAGGAGATAGATCGCCGCATCGGTATGCCGGACGATCTCCTCGAGCGATCGCAGCTGGCGCTCGCCTGAGGAAAAGCCAGCCGGCGTGGGCTTGCGCGAAGGCCGGTCGTCCTCATCGTCATCGAAGGCCTGAGACTTATCGAGGTTGGCCTCCATGGCGAAGCGAAAGGCGAGGCGGTCGGTAGTCGGCCAATAATAGGCGCGGTTTTTGATCTCGGCCTTCAGCGCCGCGAGCAGGGTCGACTTACCGGTCCCATTGGCTCCGCGTACCAGCATTCGGCCGCGCCGCTTGGCGAGCACGAGGTCCATCGCTTCTGCGACCGACGAGCAGACGTGACCGCGTCCGTCCTCGCGCAGGACCAGGCGGTCGAACTTGATGCGGCGGTCGAAATTGGGGTCGGGCTCCGGCCGCATGCTGCGCGCCACCCCGCCGACCCGAGCCCACAGCGCCAGCACATCGTTCCAGCCGGAGGTTAGTTGATGGACCTGGTTTGTCATATCGATCTGGCGCGGCAGCGTTGCGGCCAGCGCGATCAGCACGTCGGTGTCGCCGGCATTGGCGGTGACCACATAGGTCATGCTGGAAAACACGATGGCAAGGCCGATGACGCCGCCCAGCGCACTTAACCCTTCGCGCGCCATGATCGCGTTCACCTGGGCGCGGAAGCACTCACGCAGCTTGGCCTTGAAACCGGCGAGCCACAATCGCCAATTGTATCGATTGCCGCTGAAGACATTGTCCCAGGCGGTGTAGCCATGGGCAGTGACGCGATTGTTCTGCCGCTGGTTCTCGAGATAGACGTCGGCGATCCGCCGCCGCATGGACCACTGGATCATCATGAGGATGGCGAAGGTCACCGCGTAGGCCACCGGCAGGCCCGCGTCGATCGCCACACCGAGCACGATCGAATTGAAGATGAGGCCGAGCAGCAACTTGAGCTGATCTTCAATTTCGTACATGAAATTGAAGATGTTGTTGAAGGTCGTGCTGGTGAGAAAGGGTTCGACTTGCTCGCGGGCCTGCTTGTCGGAAAGCAGCCGCGTATAGCCGCGGTTGTCGCGGGCGAATTGCAGCATGAAACGGCCGAACGCGTGGAAGCCGGCCCGCTCGGCGAAATACCAACTCAGCGCGCCGGCGATATAGGACGCCGACTGGGCAACGAATATCCAGATGAGGTCGCGAGCCTGGAAGTCCTCGTTGGTCACCGCACGGCCCGCCCTGATGATGAGCCAGGTGGTCAAGGCGGCGAGCAGTGCCTCGGTCACCATCAGCGTGATCATGACGTAAAGCGGCCGACACAGAAGATAGCTGACAAATTGCCATCGGGTGATTGGCCGCCGCGCGGTCGGTGGCGCGGGCCCTCGTTCGGACAAATCGGCAATGGTCATGGCTTTGGTCCTTTGTTGTGCTCCGAGGCCGCGACGGATGGCTCGAACATCGCAGCCGGGCCACTCTTCGCACGCTGCATCTTGTCCTCAGCTCGACGTTGTACCGCAGCGGCGTGACCGAAATGCTCACCCGCTCGCGCTAACATTGAATGCGATGAGCATTGCGAGGCGCGCAGGCATTGCTCTTCGCCCGCCGAGGAAAGGGCAGGCCAAGGCGCGCATGCCTTGGATAGCCCGATGGCGATGGCCTGCTGCGACGATCGCTCCGTCGCGGGAGCCGAATGAACGTTGGCGGGCAGCTTGGCCGATTCAGTACGGCCATCCGTGCTGCGAAAGGTCGACCGGATTGCCGTCGGGATCCCAGACGCGGGATTCCGCCTCGCGGTTGGGCGGTCGTTTCTTGACGTCGGTCGCGGCGCCCCA
>Ga0066710_100004699_pt1 | contig 12178 bp, 10 predicted proteins | sample GraSoiAngelo_159_FD_79666 | JGI IMG/M metagenome (GOLD analysis project Ga0066710, IMG submission 79666) | Grasslands soil microbial communities from the Angelo Coastal Reserve, California, USA - 14_1009_16_40cm | ecosystem: Environmental > Terrestrial > Soil > Grasslands | place: USA...
GTCTGATGATTCGGGGTGATGATCACGGGCCCGCTGACGGGAATGTTGGCGAGGCCCTCCAGCTCGAGGCCAAAGTATGCGCGGCACAGCCCGTGAATGCCGGGACGCAGGAGATCGATGATCGGGGTCCGCACGGGCCTAGCCTACACAAAAAGCGGGGCCGGAATCTTCTTCCGGCCCCGCTGGACAGCCGCTCCTGAGCTCAGTTACTCGTCGTCGCTGGCCGTCTCGGCCTCGTCTTCGTCCTGATCGAATCGGCGCCCAAGGCGCTCGAGCCGGTCCTGGCACTGCACGCAGGTCTGAACCTCCGGCAGCGCCTGGAGGCGGGCGGGCGAAATGGGCTCCTCACACTCCACACACGTTCCGTATTCACCGTCGTTGAGCCGATCGAGCGCTGCTGACAGCCGGTTCACCCGGCCCACCAGGAGCTCACGGGTCGCGAAGCCGATCTCGCGGCGCTCGTTCGCCTGGATCTCATCGACTTCGTCGGCGAACGGCGAGTTATCTCCGATCGCTCCGGGCATTTCCTCGACCGTGACCGCGCCGCCCATCTGGCGGAGCCGGCCGACCGCCGTTCTGAGATCTTCCTCCAACCGCTCTCGGATGGTTTCCATTGTCTAGGCCTCCCTGAGCCCTCCCTCGGTACTTGGGCCTGTCACCGGTGCAACCGCTGTGCCGGACATGAGACGCAGGAGCCCAGGGATCAATTCACCAGGGAACATACCGAGTTGACTCGTCGCGGGACAGCCCTGGCTGGGCGAAATGCCCTTTGGGCTTGTCATTTTTGTCGGCACCGTGGGAACATTTTGCCCACCAGCGTGGGCAGACTCACCCAGACCTCTCAGTGCCCTTCAGTTGCCCTGACCGACCGCCCCCTGGAGCCAGACCAGATCACCAACGGTGCGAATTCCCCGATCACGGATTTCCGGAATCAGGGCGAGCAGCAGTTCTCCAGCCGCCACGGCATCACCCTCCGCCGAATGTCGTCCGAGGATCCCGATTCCCATCCGGCTGGCAACGTCGTCGAAGCCAAACCGCTTCCAGTCAGGATGGAGCGCGGCGGCCAGTCGCATGATGTCGAGCGTGGGGTTGACGACGGGCGGCAGGCGGTGCGCGCGGCGCGCCCGCGCGAGCATGGCGAGATCGAAGGCGATCCCGTGACCAACGAGGACGCGACGGCCGCACACAGCCTCGAGCTTCACCAACGCCTCGCCGATCGTCGTCGCATGGACCACCATGTCGTCGGTGATTCCGTGGATGCGACTCGATTCCGGCGGGATCGGGCGCCCGGGGTCGACACGGGTGACGTAGGTATGTTGCGGCCGGCCATCGACAAACGGCACCGCGGCGATCTCGATGATGTCGTCACGCCTGGGATCGAGTCCGGTCGTCTCGAGGTCGACGGCCACGAACCCTTCGGTCAAGAGTGACTCGAGGCTCCGGCCGTCGCGCGCCGGGCGGCGACGCCACAGGGGCGAAAACAGGCTCACGGCAGGCGCACTCGCTAGGTGGCGACGAAGTCCGTGGCGTAGCGCTCACGGACTTCGGCCTGGACCCGGGAGACCGTCTTCATGGCGTCGCGCATCAGGAGGGCATCGGCGCGCGACAGGTGGCTGGGCGTGATGTAGTTGTCGGGCGCCTCTCCGCGCGCGATCTGTTCCAGCTGATGGACAAGCCGGAGCCGCATGAGGTGCTGGAACGCATCGCTGATCTCGCGCGCCTCCGCGTCCTTGAAGATGTCGCGGCCGGCGGCGGCGCGGATCCGATCGATCGTGTTCGTCTCGCCGAGCGAGAGCGCCAGATTGTAGAGACGGCCGGCGCCGACCAGCTGGAGGCCGCCGGCCCCTTTGATGTCCACGGCGCCGCGATGCGGCCCGCTCCGGTGAACGGCGAGGTTGCCGAAGATCGTGACGGGCAGCCGCCGGGCCACGACGTCGCGCGCCAGGTAGCCGAGAAAGGCCCGATGCTCGGGCGCCTCCGTGCGGATGATGGCGGTGAGCGCGGCGCCGAGCTCGCTCGCGCCGCCGAGCGGTCGCACGTCGAAGTAGATGCACGCGGCGAGGACGTGTTCGGGCCCCGCCTCCTTCATCCAGCGACGGAAGTATCCCTTCCAGACCGAGGCCGGCTGGCACCAGATCGGGTTCGAGGCCATAGAGTTGCCGGGACACGCAGGAAATCCGACACGCACGAGGCCCCGGATCGCAGCGTCGGCGAATCGCGCATAGTACTCGGCGGCGCGCGCCGCGAGGTGCGCCGGCGGGTCCTCGTACACGAGCCCGTTGTCCTGATCGGTGCGGAGCGTCTGCTCGCGTCGCGCCTCGCTCCCGAAGGCCAGCCAGCAATAGCGACCCGGCGGTGTCTCTTCTCCAGCCTCCTCGAGCTCGCCGGCGGTCAACGCCAGGACCCGTATCACGATCCGGTCGTTCAACTCGGCGACGAGTTGCCCGATGTCGTAGGCCGTGCCGCCCTCGTTCACGAGGCGCCGAACGAGGGACGTGACACGGGCGGCGAGCTCAATGAGGTCAGCGAGCGCCACCGCGCGGGTGATCTCGCGCGCCAGCGTGACCGGGTGCGTAGTCTGAAGCGCGAGGAAGTCTCGGCTCGACACGACGCCAACCGCCCGGCCCTCGTCCACGACGACGACATGGCGGATGCGGTGGCGCGTCATGTCGAGCACCGCCTCGAACGCGAACGCGCTCGGCCGGCGGGTCACGAGCGGCGCCGACATGATCGTGCTGACCGGCGTCGTGGCGGGATCGCGCCCCTCGGCCACGACCTTGCGGCGCAGGTCACGGTCGGTCACGATTCCGACCGGGGCGCCGGCCTCGTCCACGACGACGATGGACCCGACGCCCTCCCGGGAGAGACGCTGCGCTACGTCCACCGCCGAGACACTTCGCGCGCAGGTGACCGTCGGCCGCTTGATGAAATCCCGCAGGCGGTGGAGAAAAAGGGAGAGCTCGCCCGGACGCGCTTCGGCCACTGGAGGTGTCAGACCTTCGGCGGCTGTCGCTCGGGGCGGCCGACCATTGCTCGGGCCACGATCACGACGGAGCCTACCGCGTTGACCAGCATCACGAGGGCAAGAGAGACGAGCAGCAGGGCCATGGCAGGCCCGGTCACCCGGTCGACCCCGGCCTCCGGCGGAAGCACCGTCTCCAGCTTGGAGAGCGGCAGGAGGACGAGCGCCGGCACGCCGATCACGACAACGACCAGTCCGACGGCGATCCGTCCGACTCGCCTGAGCGGCTCCAGATCGCGATGGCGTGCTTCGGTCCGTACCCAGAGAACGGTCACGAGAGCGAACAGCAGGAGCATGCAGCCGGCGAAGGCGGTCTCGGAGAGCCAGCGCGCCCCGGCCGCGGCATAGACGGCGGCGAAGAGGACGACCCCGACAAAGTTGGCAGCAGCCAAGGTGAGCACGCTTGCCACTCTAACCCGGGACCTACCCGGGCGGTTCTCCGCGAAGCTGCGCCACCAGCACCTTCGTCACCAGCCAGACCGCCGCGTACACGCCTAGCGCGACGAATCGGACGCGGGCGTCCGAGGTGTCGAGCGGAAGGAACCCCCGGACCGGACGCGTGAGCGGTCCGGTGACGACCGAGAAGAACCACAGCATCTGACTCTGGGGACGCTGGATCAGGCGGGCGAAGACGATGTGCAGGAGGAGATAGATCGCCGCCATGTAGGCCAGGAAGCCCAGGATGAGGACGAGGCGGATGAGGCGCGCGTTCATGTGAACCCCAGGGGCAGGGAGGAACTGGCCTCCCCGCCCCGAAGTCCGCGGTATGCCTGCCTGGCCTAGTGGGCGAAGACCCCCTTGGCGTCGCGACCGAGCGGATCGCCCTTGGTGGCCTGCCCCGACTTCGGATACCGGACGCTGACCACCAGGTCCTGGATCTCCTTGGGTGGCGGCGCGGTCAGCAGCGAAACAATCCAGATCGTGAGGAAGCCCGCCGGCAGCCCGAAGATCGCCGACGAGATCGTCGTCGTGCCGAACCAGGACACCCCGAAGAACCGGCTCCCGATCATGTAGTAGAGCGTGACGCCCAGTCCCACGAGCATCCCGATGTTCGCGCCCCACTTGTTGGTGCGCTTCCACCAGATGCCCATGACGAGCGCCGGGAAAAAGGACGCGCCCGCCAAGCTGAACGCCCACGCCACCAGCTCGACGATGAGCGAGAGTCGGTAGGTCGCGATGTAGGCGGCCACGACCGCGGTCACGACCAGGAACACCTTGGTGATCGTGAGCCGCTTCACCAGCGACGCCCTCGGATCGATGACGTTGTAGTAGAGGTCGTGGGAGATCGCGTTGGCAATGGTCAACAGCAGCCCGTCGGCCGTGGAGAGCGCCGCGGCGAGTCCACCCGCCATCACGAGACCCGTGATCACGAACGGCAGTCCCGCGATCTCAGGCGTCGCGAGCACGACGAAGTCGCTCGACTTGAGGACGAAGTCCGCCCACTGGACGATCCCGTCTCCGTTCTTGTCGACGACCTCGAAAAGGCCCGCCGGCTTCCAGAGGTTGACCCACGCCGGCAGTTCGGTGATCTTGCTGCCAACGAGTCTGGCATAGAGCGCGAAGCGTGCGAACGCCGCGTAGGCCGGCGCGGTGAAGTAGAGCAGGAAGATGCAGAACAGCGCCCAGCCACACGTCGTCCTCGCCTGCCTCACCGACGGCGTCGTGTAGTAACGCGTGAGGATGTGCGGGAGCCCGGCGGTACCGACCATGAGACAGAAAGTCAGGGCCAGGAAGTTCCACATCCCGGTGCCGGTCGGCGCTGTGAGGTAGTTCCCGAGCTTCGCGTCGTCGCTCGCCGCCGGAGCTCTGGACTGCGTCACCGCGATGGTCCGCTGGGCCGTCAGCTTGGTCCGGTCGGCCTCCGAGAGGCCGGGTTCCTTCAGCTTGGCCGTGATCTCGTCCGCGTCCTTCTTCCAGAGAGCACGCGTCTCCTTCTCCTTCGGGTCGCGCGTGACCGCGATCGCGCTCGCGTTGTTCCTCTGCAGGAGCTGGCCGTAGGTCAGCTCGGGAATCGGAATCGAGAAGATCGTCCAGGACATGTACACGACCGGGACGAGGTAGGAAATGATCAGGATGATGTACTGCGCCACCTGGGTCCAGGTGACCGATTTCATGCCGCCGAGGACGGAGCACAAGAGGACGCCCACGAGCCCGAGGAACACGCCGATGTTGAAGTCGATGCCGATAAACCGGGCGACGATGAATCCGACGCCCGTCACCTGGGCGATGAGGTACATGAGCGAGCAGGCAATGGCGCCGAGAACGCCGATGATGCGCGCCATGTTGCCCCCGTATCGGGCGCCAAGGAAGTCCGGGATCGTGTAGGCGCCGAACTGCCGGAGGTACGGGCCGAGGAACACCGCCAACAGGAGGTATCCGCCGGTCCAGCCCATGACGTACGCGAGCCCCGCGAACCCCTGAACCGACAGGGCCCCCGCCATCGAGATGAACGAGGCAGCGGACATCCAGTCAGAGCCGGTCGCCATGCCGTTGTAGAAGGCGGGCACCGAGCGGCCAGCGACGTAGTACTGGTCCGGATTCGAGGTACGTGTGACGACGCCGATGACGACGTAGATCGCGAGCGAGAGGGCCATGAACAACCACCCGATCCACGTGTTCGGGAGGCCGAAGAACACCTCGCCGATCCCGATGAGGATCGTGATACCGAGAAATCCTACGGTGTAGAGGCCGAAGATCCTGTCGAGGCTCATGGTCTCGTTAGTCCCCCTCGATGATGCCGTACTCGAGATCCTTCTTGTTCATGAGCAAGGCGTACACCGCAATCTCGATCACGAAGATCGCGAGCGAGCCCTGGGCCGCCATGTAGTACCCGAGCGGGAACCCGATGATGGAGAACTGGTTGAGCCAGCCGGCCATGATGCCCGAGATTATGTACGTCACGACGAACCAGATGATCAGGAGGATCGTAGTGAGCCGGACGTTGTACCGCCAATACTCCTGCTTCTGCTTCTCCGTCAGCTCGGCCATACGCACTCTCCTGTGAACGGCGATGAGTCGGACGCGTTCAGGTCAGCCACCGATCGGTGGCCCTTCGGTATCGCAGAGGACAAGCAGCCACCATGCCAACCAATATTGTGGTCTCAACAACGCGATTTTCAGTAAGTTTTAGACAGCGCCTCGCGCCGGCGGGATGGTGCCGATACCAATAGATCGTTGGTACCCACACCTTGACGCGGTGCGCCCGAGCGAGGCCTTTAGGTCCGGCCCGAGAGGAGGGAGCACCGGGCCCGGAGGTCGCTGAGCGTGCCGCAGTCCCTGAGTCGCTCGACAACGGCGCCGAGCGGCGTGGCGCGTGCGCTGCCCTCGGGCGCGCCCTTAGCGAGTTGGTCCAGCGCCGCTTTACCCGCAGGACCGTCGAGGTCGAGCCGGAGGAAGGTTTCGCCCGAGGCGAAGCCCATCCATTTCACCTGTGAGACCGTCACGGTTCCGCCCTTGAAGCCGCCCTTGTCGTGATTCACAAGGACCTTCTCGCCGCTGTCGAGCACGATCTGGCAGTAGGCCCCCGCCTTAGGATCGGTCACGAACCGTCCGACCTTGGCCATGGCCCCTCCTCTGCGCTCGCTACGACTCCTGCTCCTCGTATTTGGTCTTGAGCGAAGCGACGACCGCCGGGTCGGCGAGCGTCGTAGTGTCGCCGAGCGCGCGGCCCTCGGCAATGTCGCGAAGCAGCCGGCGCATGATCTTGCCGCTCCGCGTCTTCGGCAGCTCCGCTGAGAAAATGACGTCGTCGGGCCGCGCCAAGGATCCGATCTTCTTCACCACGTGCGCCTTCAGCTCGTCCATGAGCTCGGGCGAGCCCTCGACGCCGCTCTTCACCGTGACGAACGCCGCGATCGCCTGGCCCTTGATGTCGTGCATCTTGCCGATGACCGCCGCCTCGGCGACCGATTTGTGGTCGACGAGGGCCGATTCGACCTCCATCGTCGAGACGCGATGGCCCGAGACGTTCATGACGTCGTCGACGCGACCGAGAAGCCAGAAGTAGCCGTCCTCATCGCGCTTGGCGCCATCGCCGGTGAAGTAGATGTTGTCGTACTTCGACCAGTACTGCTTCACGAACCGGTCGGGGTCGCCCCAGATCCCACGCAACATGCCCGGCCAGGGCTTGCGCAGCACGAGGTAACCCGATTTCGCCGGGTTGCCCTTCTCGTCGAACACCTCGGCGTCGACGCCGGGGAACGGCAACGTCGCCGAGCCGGGCTTGAGGGTGGTGAGACCGGGGAGCGGTGTAATGAGGATGTGGCCCGTCTCAGTCTGCCACCACGTGTCCACGACCGGGCAGCGGCCGCCGCCGATGACCTTCCAGTACCAGACCCACGCCTCCGGGTTGATCGGCTCCCCGACGGACCCGAGCAGCCGGAGGCTCGAGAGATCGCACCGCTTGGGGTATTCCTCGCCCCACTTCATGAACGTGCGGATCGCCGTTGGCGCCGTGTAACAGATCGTGATGCCGTACTTCTCGATGATGCGCCAGAACCGGTCCTTGTCGGGACAGTCGGGCGTGCCCTCGTACATCACGGTCGTGGCGCCGTTCGCGAGCGGGCCGTAGACGATGTAGGAGTGGCCCGTCACCCAGCCGATGTCGGCCGTGCACCAGTACACGTCGTCGTCGTGGATGTCGAAGATCCACCGGTGCGTCGCGGTCACGCCCGTGAGATAGCCTCCGGTGGTGTGGATGATGCCCTTGGGCTTGCCGGTGGAGCCGGAGGTGTAGAGGAGGTAGAGGAGGTCTTCGGAGTCCATCGACTCGGCCGGGCAACGCGCCGGCGCGTCCTTGATGAAGTCCTCCCACCAGATATCCCGACCGCTCTGCATGTCGACTGGCTGGCCGGTGCGCTTCAGCACGATGACGGTCTTGACGCCGGGCGCCCCGCGCAGTGCCTCGTCCGTGTTTTTCTTGAGCGCCACCGTCGTCCCCCGACGGTAGCCGCCGTCGGCCGTGATCACCACCGAGGACTCGGCGTCGTGGATCCGTTCGCGCACGGCTTCGGGCGAGAAGCCGCCGAAGATCACGCTGTGAGCCGCCCCGATGCGGGCGCAGGCCAGCATCGCGATCGGCAGCTCGGGCACCATCGGCATGTAGATCGTCACCCGATCGCCCTTCCGGACACCGTGCCGCTTCAGCGCCGCCGCGAATCGGTTGACCTCGCGGAAGAGATCCCAGTACGTCAGGACCCGCGAGTCTCCCGGCTCCCCCTCCCAGATCAGCGCGGCCTTTGTCTTGCGGGGACCCGTCACGTGGCGGTCGAGGCAGTTGTACGCGACGTTCAGCTTACCGCCGACGAACCACTTGGCGTACGGTGGCTTCCACTCGAGCCCCTTCGTCCAGGGCTTGAACCAGTGGAGCTCGCGGGCGCGCTGCTCCCAGAACCTCACGAAGTTCCGCTGCGCCTCGGCGTAGATCGACTTCCGATTCATCACGGCGTTCTTCACAAACGCCTTGGGCGGGGGAAACTTCCGCTTCTCCTTGAGAAGCGTCTCGATCGGGACGTCCGTCTTCATTTTCGCCTGAGCCATGGGTTCCCTCACTCGCCATTTCCCGCAGAGGGTCGGCGCAACCCGTACCGCGTCAGCTTCTCGTGGAAGTTCTTCGGATCCATATCGGCGTGCTTGGCTGCCGCCGTGAGCTTGCCGCCTTCTTTCTCGAGCACGCCGGCGACGTAGGCGCGCTCGAACTCTTCGACGACCCGGGCCTTGGCGTCGCGGAAGGGCAGCGAGAGATCCACCCGGGACCGCGCCGCCTCGCCGGTCAGGAACCGCTCGACATCCGTGATGGTGTCGCCCTTGGCGACGATCACGGCACGCTCGATCACATTCTCGAGCTCCCGCACGTTGCCCGGCCATGCGTACCGACAGAGCGCGTGCATCGCGGGCCCGTCGATCGCGCGCACCGCCTTCTTCGACCGCCGGGCGCTCACGTCGAGGAAATGCGCCGCCAGCAACGGAATATCGCTGGCCCGCTCGCGCAGGGGCGGGATGCTCACGGGCATCACCGACAGCCGATAGAAGAGATCGCGTCGGAACGCCCCGCGCTCCACCTCCGCGTGGAGATCCTTGTTGGTGGTGGCGATGAATCGCACGTCGATCTCGACGACGCGGTCCGAGCCGATCGGCGTCACCCGCTTCTCCTCGATCGCGCGCAGGAGCTTCGATTGGAGCGCCAGCGGCATTTCGCCGACCTCGTCGAGCAGCAGGGTACCGCCGTTCGCCATCTGGAACAGGCCCCGCCGGGTCTCGCTGGCACCGGTGAAGGCGCCCTTTCGGAACCCGAACAGCTCGGACTCGAACAATTCCTCCGGGATCGCCGCGCAGTTGACCGCCACGAAGGGGCGCTCTTTCCGGACACCGCTGAAGTGGATGGACCGGGCGAGCAGCTCCTTGCCGACGCCGGTCTCCCCGTGAATCAGCACGGTCGTGTCGAGGCCGGCGACCGAGCTGACGAGGTCGAAGACCTCCTGCATCACCGCGCTCTGCGCCACGATGTTCCTGAGGGTGAACCGCTCCTGGTTGCGTCGGATCGTCGCGCGGTTCGCGGCCTTCAGCTCGTGGAACTCGATCGCGCGGCGGAGCACCATCAGCACCTCGGCCGCGTCGAACGGCTTGACGAGGTAGTCCTCGGCGCCGAGACGCATGGCCTCGACCGCGGACCCGATGGTGCCGTACGCCGTCATCACGACGACGGCGAGGTTGAAATAGTCCGCCTTGATCCGGCGTACGATCTCGACGCCGTCGATGCCGGGCAGGCGCTTGTCCGTCAGCACGAGGTCGACGTCATCGTTCTTCAGGAGATCGATCGCGTCCTCGCCGCTCCGCACCACGAGCACCTCGTATCCCGCGACCTCGAGCGTGCGCTGGAGCGGCCGGAGGAAGATCTCGTCGTCCTCGACGATGAGGATGCGATGTTTCATGCCTTATCCACCTCGACGGTCGCCGGGACCGGCGACCGTGGAATGACGAGTCGCACCGTCGTCCCCCGGCCCGGAACGCTGTCGATGTCGATCTCGCCTCCGTGCAGGTCCATGATCTTCTTCACGATCGCCATGCCGAGCCCCGTGCCCGTCGGCTTCGTGGTGTAAAAGGGCAGGAAGATCTTCTCCCGGTGCTCAGGCTCGATTCCCACGCCGTTGTCGGCGATCTCGACCACCGCGGCGGCGTGCCGTCGATAGAGGCTGACCGTGACGCGCGCGCCCGGCGTCCGCTCCGCCGCTTCGACCGCGTTCTTCATGACGTTTGCGAACACCTGCCGGAGCCGCGGACCGTCCACCGAGGCGACGATCTCATCATCGAGACGACCCGCTTCGACCCGAACGCCACGGCGCGCCGCCTCGGCGGTACTCGCCTCCACCACCGGCGCGAGCACGCGTCTCAGGGCGTACTCCTGGCACTCGAGCCGCGTCTCCCGAGCGTAGTCGAGCAGGTCGGCGATGATCGCCTCAATCTCGGCGATGCCGGACATGATGGACTGGGTCATCTCCTGGGAGATCCGTCGGTCATCGACCGCACCCGAGGAGAGGAGGTTGGTGGCCATCTTGATACCGCCGAGCGGGTTACGGATCTCGTGCGCCATGCCGGCCGCCATCTCGCCGAGCGAGGCGAGCTTCTCGCGCTGAATGAGTCGCCGCTGGGTCGCCACCTGCTCCGTGAGGTCACGCAGGACACCGACCGTGCCGAGGATCTGCCCTCCCGCGTCGAAGACGCACGCGATCGCCAGATGGGCGGGAAAACGTCGCTTGGCACGCGTGAGGCCGTTGACGTTGCCGAGCCAGGGCCGCCCCTCTGTGATCGCATGCTCGATCGTCGGTCCCACCCGGCGCCGATCGGCCTCGTCGAGTACGTCGCGGTAGGTGAGCATCTCTGACGTCGCCAGCGGCTGACCCAAGAGCCGACGCCCAGCCGGGTTGATCGTGATGAGCCGCCCGTCGACGTCGGTGGTGAAGATGCAGTCCTCGACACTCTCGACAACGGACGCCAGCAGTCGCTCGCTCTTTCCCAGCGAGCGCTGCATGGTCTGGAACGACTCGACCAGCTGCTGCGCCTCGCCCTTCGAGATCGTGAACCGATCCTCGACGATGTACCGCGCGGCCGCCGCGCCGAGCGAGGCCGCCAGCATCCGCTCGAAGCGGATGCGCAGCTCGAGCAGGTCGGGCAGCGACAGCTCGCGCGGCGTCTTGCCGCCGAGCAGCTCCTTCAGGATCGCCGCGGCCTCTTCGGCCGGAACGTACAGGTGGAGGAGCCGCTCGATCTCGGGGACCGAGAGGATCGCGGGGATGCGCGCCGGCTCCGCCTGGGCCACGCCCACGAACGCGGCGGCCTGGCTGCGCTCGTCGGCGTCCTGCGCGGTGGCAACCGACACCAGCAGATAGGCGCCGACGTTGACGAACAGGGACCAGAACACGCCGTGACTGATCGTGTCGAGGCCCGCCAGCCCGAGGAGCGCCGTCGGGCGCAGCCAGCCGACGCCCAGCAGGCCTTCCTCCAGGAGTGAGGTAGGAACGATCCCCTCCTTGACCAGCGCGGGAATGATCAGCGTGTAGAACCACAGCGCGAATCCGAGGGAGATCCCCGCGAAGGCGCCCTTCCGCGTCCCGCGCCGCCAGTAGAGGCCGAAGAGGACGGCGGGGGCACACTGGGTGACGGCGATGAACGAGAGGAGTCCCATCTCGACGAGCAGGAGCTGCCCCGCCTCCATCCGCGCCCAGATGAATCCGAGCCAGACGACGACCAGGATCCCCAGGCGGGTCGACGCGAGACTCGCCCAGTAGACCTCTTCGAACCGCCGACGCCGGAGGATGATCGGCAGCACGATGTCGTTCGAGATCATCTTGGAGAGGGCGAGCGAGTCGACGACGATCATCGCCGTCGCGGCGGAGAAGCCGCCCAGGAACACGGTCACCGCGATGAACCCGGCCTCTGCCCGGAGAGGAAGCGCCAGGATGAAGCTATCGGCGGCGGCGCCGCTCCCGAGCTCGAGGAGACCGCCGAGAGCGACCGGCAGCACGAAGACGTTGATGGCGAGGAGATACAGGGGAACCGCGCACGCCGCCGCGTGGACGTCGAGCTCTCTTGGATCTTGCACGCCGAGGACGCGGAACTGGCGCGGGGGCAGCATGACGGCCAGCATGGTGACGATCAACA
>Ga0066710_100004700_pt1 | contig 12176 bp, 5 predicted proteins | sample GraSoiAngelo_159_FD_79666 | JGI IMG/M metagenome (GOLD analysis project Ga0066710, IMG submission 79666) | Grasslands soil microbial communities from the Angelo Coastal Reserve, California, USA - 14_1009_16_40cm | ecosystem: Environmental > Terrestrial > Soil > Grasslands | place: USA...
CTCACGATGAGGGACAAGGAGCTTCTCGCTCATGTCGCCGTCGCGAGATACCTGACCAGCACGCAGATCAGGCAGGTCGTATTCCCCACGAAAGGTGGTGCGGATCAGCGCAGTCCAGCAGATGAGGCGAAGCACTCTTCGGCAGTCGTTTGTCGCCGTCGACTAAAGGCGCTCTCTAGCGGCAACTCCGGCGCCCCATACCTTCGGCGCCTTTCGTTCCGGAATGCGGAGAACGCGCCAGCCTCGGTGTTCGCGGTCACGCCCCAGGGACAAGCAATCGCCGGTGAACTGTTGCGACGGCCGATGCCAGCACCAGGCGAGACCATGACACCGCAGCTCCTCGCCCGGTCAGTGAGAATCACCGAGTTGTACGTCAGCCTCGCCATCGGCGCTCGCGAGCTGCGTCGCGACCCAAGAAAGCTTCCATTCCTTTGGATCGCGACAAACGTGACGGCGCTGCCCTGGCGCGAACTGAATCATCGAACGGGCAAACTCGAAAATCGTCGGCTCGTGCCGGACGCCGTCCTCGAGCTACCGCACCACAAGACGCGTGTCTTTCTCGAGGATGAGATGGGGGCTGGTCCCCTTTCGCGTCGCGATCAACACGCGGCGAACTGGGCCCTCTGCACACTGCGGCAATACGGCAGCTTCATGGCGGAAGGCGCGCAGCGCACGTTCTATGAACAGGAATATCCAGACCGATGGAAGGCTGAGCTCGTGCTGCTGGTTCACTCCGACGAGCGCGCCGTCAAATCCGGCGGCGTCATCGAGGAGTGGCGCAAGTGGAACCGCGCCGTGCCGCTTCAGGTTCGTGCGCTGACCCTGAGCCAGGCGGCAAACCATTTTCGCGATCGTCTCGGCGCATCGCCTCCCTCCAGCGACGTGATGCGGATCGATCGAGCGGACTTGAAGCTCACGTGCTCGTTCGTCGCGGAGGTGATGGCCACGTACAAGGCGGTACGCCACTTTCTCCGGGCGAACCCGAACGTGCATGCGCAGGGCTGTCCATACCCGCAGTACACGCCCGAGTTCGAACGCATGGTCGCGCTGGTGCACCGAGTCCGCGCCCAGCTCGGCGGCTCGCAACGCGATCGCGAGCGCTAGCGACGAATTGTCTCGTGTGGCCGGCTTCGCCATCTAACGCGCGGAAATTTCGGGCTAAAGAGGCTTGGGCCAGAAAATCAGCCACACGGCCAAGAAAGTGGCCTCTTGCGTTTACTCCGTACGTTAACGGATGAACGCTCCGCCGCGCCGCGCGCTGCGCTCCACGTGCAGACGCTGAGGAGCGGGGGAGGGGACGTCTTTGCGCGCGCTTCGCGTGGCATTGGTGACGTTGTGTGTCGCGGGACTCAGCTCGAATGCAGCCCACGCCGCGGGTGCTTCGAAGCTCGTGGTCAGTGGCATCACGACGCCCAGATCCGCGGGCTCTGCGGGCACCGTCACCGTCGAAGCGCGCACATCGAGTGGAGCACGCGCAACCTCTTATACAGGGACGATTCGCTTCAGCTCGACCGACTCGCAGGCGGTGCTGCCGGCGAACTACACGTTCACCACCGCGGACGCGGGAATCCACACGTTCACGAACGCGGTGGTGCTGAAGACGGCCGCCACGCAGTCGGTCACCGCGACCGACACCGTCACGGCGTCGATCACAGGAAGTCAAACCGGCATCGTCGTCAACGCACTGTCCGTCTCCACGTTGAACGTGAGCGGCATCTCGACGCCGCGGACCGCCGGCACCGCAAGCTCCGTTAGGGTCAAGACCCTCGACGTCTTCGGGAACATGGCGTCGAGCTACAGAGGCACGATCCATTTCACCTCGAGCGATCCTGCTGCGAACGTTCCCGCGGACTACACGTTCACGGCCTCCGACACCGGCGACCACACGTTCGTCGCGACGGCGGCGATGCCCGGGGGAGTCACCCTGAAGACCGCCGGCACGCAGTCCGTAACTGTTACGGACGTCTCGAACGCATCGCTTACGGCGTCGCAGACGGGGATCGTGGTGAACCCTGCTGGCGCAGGTACGCTGGTCGTGAGCGGGATCTCTTCGCCGCGCACCGTCAACTTTGCATCGTCGGTCACGGTCGAGGCGCGAGACGCGTACGGGAATCGCGCAACCGGCTACTCCGGGACGATCCACTTCGCTTCGAGCGACCCGGCGGCGGCGCTCCCCGCCAACTACAAGTTCGCGAGCGGCGATGCGGGCATTCATACGTTCACCAACGGCGTCGTGCTCAAGACGGTCGGGGCGCAGTCGGTCACGGCGACAGACACCACTACCGCCTCCATCACCGGAAGCGAAAAGGGGATCCAGGTCGTTTCCAACGCTGCCACTACGCTCGTGCTCTCTGGGTTCACCTCGCCGAACACGGCTGGAACGAGCTCTCGCTTTACGGTCGAAGCGCGCGACGCGGCGGGAAACCGCTCCACTGGATACACCGGCACCCTTCGTTTCACTTCGAGTGACGCGCAGGCGTCGCTTCCTGCCGATTACCACTTCACTGCGGGCACGAGCTGCACGCCGAGCCCGTGCGACAACGGGATCCACACGTTCACTGCGACTCTGAAGACTGCAGGCGCGCAATCGCTGACCGCCACCGACACAGCGACGAGCTCACTCACCGCGACGCAAAGCGGGATCCAGATCAACGCGGCGGCAGTGTCGGCTTTGGCCGTCTTTGGATTTCCCTCGCCCGTGACCGCAGGCGTCGCGAGCACGGTGAACATCGAGGCGCGAGATCCCTTCGGCAATCGCGTGACGACCTACACGGGGTCGGTGACGGTCACCTCGTCGGACCCGCAAGCGGGAGCCGCCGCGCACGTATTCACCTCGGCAGATGCCGGCGCTTTCGCGCAAAGCTTCACGCTCAAGACCGCCGGCGCGCAGAGCATCACCGCGTCGGACGGAACGCGTACGGGCTCTCAGACCGGAATCTCGGTCGTGCCTGCCGCCGCGGCGATGCTCATCGTGAGCGGCGTGCCGTCTCCGATCACCGCAGGTACGGCTGCAAGCCTGACCGTTGAAGCGAAAGATGCTTTCGGCAACCGCGCCTCTGGCTACGCCGGCACGGTGCAATTCACTTCGAGCGATCCACAAGCGACCGTGCCCGGAAATTTCTCCTTCTCCGGTTCCGGCGGGATCCGGACGTTCTCGAATGGCGTCACGCTGCGGACTGCTGGCACGCAGTCCATCTCCGCCGCAGACGCGGCGTCGCCGAGCATCGCGGGTTCACAGACGGGCATCTCCGTCCAACCTGCCGTCGCGACGGCGGTGAATGTTGCGCTCGCAGGAGGAGCTTCTCCCGTCGTCACGGCAGGGACGCCGACGCAAGCGACTATCACCGCGTTCGACCCCTACGGAAACATTGCGACCAGTTACGTCGGAACGGTGCACTTCAGCTCGTCTGATGCTGCCGCATCGTTGCCGCCCGATCATACGTTCGTCCCGGCGGACTTCGGCTCCGCGACCGTTTCCGGCATCGTGTTCAGGACCGCGGGCACGCAGAGCCTCAGCGCAGCGGACACGCTCACGCCGTCGATGGTCGGGACGCACTCCGGCATCTCCGTGACATCGGCGAGCGCAGTGTCGCTTTCTGTCGCTGGGCTCGTATCGCCGATGACGGCGGGTGCGGCGGGAAGCGTCACGGTGACTGCGCTCGACACTTTCGGGAACACCGCGACCGGATACCGCGGAACGGTCTCATTCAGCTCGACTGATGCACAGGCCGCCCTACCTGCCGCGAGTACGTTCGTTGCTGCAGACGCTGGTGCGCGCGCGTTCGCGGTGACGCTGAAGACCGTAGGAACGCAATCCATCACCGGGACGGACACCGCGACTCCCTCGATTACCGGAACACAGAGCGGAATCTCCGTCACACCTGCCGCAGCCAGCTCTTTCGTTGTCAGCGGGATTCCGAGTCCGATCCGAGCCGGAACGTTGGCTGACGTTACCGTCGAGGGGCGAGACGCCTACGCCAACCGCGCGACGAGCTATCTCGGAACCGTTGCGTTCACTTCCACAGATTCCCAGACCACGCTGCCGCCCGCCTACACCTTCCAGACCGCCGATTCGGGAATTCACACATTCTCGGGCGGCGTTCGTTTCGCGACCGCCGGAACCCAGTCGGTTACCGCGAGCGATACCACCGCGACGATCACCGGCACACAAAGTGGCATATCGGTGCTAGTCATCGATTCATCGCCGCCGTCGTGGCCGGCCGGGTCGATGTTGATCGCGACGTCGACTTCGTCGACGTCCATTCACGTCGCATGGACTGCCGCAACCGACAACGTCGGAGTGGCGGCCTATGCCCTGTATCAGAGCGGATTGCTCGTCCAGACGCTGCCGGGAACAGCACTCGCGACCGACGTGGGTAGCCTGGTGCCGGGGCGAGATTACACCTTCACGATCCAGGCGGGCGACGCCGCCGGAAATTGGTCGGCCGACGGGCCGAGCACGAGATCGACCGCGGTGCCGGCGGATCCGGCCGCGCAAGCTCCGGCGTTGGACAACACCGTCGCCACCAACGTGGCGACATCCACCTCGTTTCTGTACAGCGGGTCGAACCCTACCCAGCTCGGTGTTGCTCCGGACGCGATCGAGCCAATCCGAACGGCGGTGCTGCGGGGCGCCGTCATGAAGCGCTCGGGTGAGCCCATCGTCGGAGCTCGGATCGACGTTCTCGGACGTCCGGAGCTCGGCTACACGTTCACGCGCGCCGACGGACACTTCGATCTCGCCGTGAACGGCGGTGGATCCGTCACGGTGACGTACGAAAAGTCGGGGTACCTCCCGGTACAACGTACCGCCACTCCGAACTGGCAGGACTACACCGCGTTGCCCGATGTGACGCTGGTCCCGCTCGACGAGACCGTTGCAGCGGTCGACTTTACCAACTCCGCCGCTACCAACGTGTTCCGCGGCAGTCCCGAGACGGACCTGGACGGCACGCGCCAGCCGACGCTCATTTTCCCTCCAGGAACGCACGCGTCCCTCGTCCTGCCTGACGGCACGGTCTCCGCAAACATGCTACACATCAGGGCGACCGAATTCACGGTCGGCCCGTCCGGCCCGTCCGCAATGCCCGCCGAGCTGCCTCCGGCGAGCGCGTACACATATGCAGTCGAGTTCACGGCAGACGAGGCGCTTCAGCTGAACGCCAAACACGTCACGTTCTCGCAGCCGATCTATTTCTACCTGGAGAACTTCCTGAATTTCCCTGTCGGCGCGCCCATCCCGACGGGCTACTACGATCGCGATCTCGCGGCATGGAGCGCCACGCCGGACGGAACGGTCTTCAAGATTCTCAGCGTCTCCAACGGTCTCGCAACCGTCGACGTGAATGGCGACGGCGTTGCGGACACCGGGTCGACGCTCGCCGCGCTCAGCATGACAGACGACGAGCGCGCGCACCTGGCGTTGCTCTATCCGGCCGGGCAGACTCTCTGGCGCGTTCCGATCACCCACTTTTCGCCGATCGACAACAACTTGCCTTTCAGGCCCCCGTTGGATGCGATCTGGCCGAAAGACAAGCCGAAACGCCACGAGCCTCCGCCTCAGGATGACGATCCGTGCCAGCGCGAGGGCGGGTCGACGATCGGTTGCGAGGATCAGACGCTTGCCGAGGCCGTTCCGATCGCGGGAACGCCATATACGCTTCACTACAAGAGCGACAGGGCGTTCGGTCGATCGTCGAATCGCACCGTCGACATCCCCGTTTCCGGGCCGAGTGTTCCGGGGAGCCTCAAGCGCATCGACGTAGTGGTCATCGTCGCCGGGGAGGTCACGCGACGATCATTCTCGCCGAGTCCGAATCAGAATTGGACGTTCGTATGGAACGGCCGCGACGCCTATGGGCGCCTCACGCAAGGGCCGCAACGCGTGAAGGTCGTCATCTCGTACGTATATCCAGCCATCTTCATGCGAGGCGCGGGAGGAGGGAGCTCTTTCGACGAGGAATCGGGGATCACGTTCGGACTCGATCTCACACGCGCGAGCGCGCCCACGTATTCGCTAGTGCTCACCTGGGAAGACGAGTTGGGAAGCTGGATGGCCAAAGACCAGGGACTTGGTGGATGGTCCTTGAACGTCCAGCACTCGTACAGTCCAGCCACGTTGTTTACGGGCCGCACGCTGTTCCTCGGGACCGGTGAGCGCCGGAACGCGGCGAGCATCGGGCAAGCGGTCGTGCACGCCGTTGGCAACGTCGGAGGCTGCACGCGAACGGGGGGGGACCCCAGTCCGGTGGTGAACCCATCTGGAATCGTTGGAGCTCCCGACGGTTCGCTCTACATCTCTACGGCGGACGCGAACCAGATCGTCCGAGTGAGCCGCGACGGGCCGGTAACGGTGGTCGCCGGCGTAGACTTCTATACACCCGGCACTACTGCCGATGGCGTTCCGGCTACGCAAGCCAGGCTTAGCTACCCCACCGATCTGGCCCTCGCTCCCGACGGCACACTCTACTTCGCCGAGAGAGACGCATACAGAATCCGAAGGATCGCTCCGGATGGCATCGTCTGGACGGTCGCAGGGACCGGAATCAGAGGTCTTACCGGGGATGGCGGTCCAGCGACGCTGGCGCAGATCGGCTTCGTCTTGGGGCTGGCGCTCGGAGGGGACGGTAGTCTCTACATCAGCGCGGACGGACATATCAGGCGGGTGCGGCCCGATGGCCTCATCATGCGATTTGCAGGCTACGGGACGTCGACATCGGACGGCGCCCAGGCGATGCAGTCGGCGATGAATCCGGCCGGGATCGCAGTGGCGCCGGATGGTTCCGTCTACGTCACCGATCCTTCTGCGAACAAGGTGCGCCGCATCGGGGTGGACGGCACGATCCGGACGGTCGCCGGTACGGGAGCGTTCGGCTCGGCCGGAGACGGGAACCTGGCGACGCTCGCGACACTGAACCAGCCTTCCTCGGTGCTTGCCGGCGATTCATTCGGGAGCTTCGTCGTCGCCGACGGCAGCAAGGTTCGTTCAGTCGGATCCGACGGAATCATCAGCTCCATCACGGGTGACTTCAACGGGCACTTCAACCAGTTCGGCGTATTCGTTACGAACGACAGGTTGCTCAGAGACGGATTCTTCTGGACGACCGCCTATGCAGGCGGCTTCTATGTCCACGGCAAACTCGCGCGCGGCGCGGAAGGAAGCCTCTACGTCGGGCGGTTCAACATTTGCGAAGTTGTCAAGATCACTCCCGCGGTCCCGGGCTTTACCGTCAATGGCATCCTGCTGGCATCCGACGATGGATCGGAACTCTACTCGTTCGACGCCGCGGGGCGGCACCTCGAAACCCGCGATGGCCTGACCAATACGCAGATTCGGAGCTTTGCGTATGACGCTGCCGGACGGCTTGTCGGCATTACCGATCGGACCGGCAACAGCACTCAAATCGTCAGAGACGCGACGGGAAAGCCGTACGCCATCGTCAGCCCGTACGGACAGACTACTTCGCTCACGGTAGATGGCGCAGGCGATCTGATTGAGGTGCGCAATCCCGCCGGAGAGGCCTATAGCGCCTCGTATTATGAAGGAGAGTTGCTGAAGACGTTTAGCACCCCGCGCGGCCTCGCGAGCGACTTCACGTACGACGCGGACGGGAGGCTCACGATGGATCGAGGCCCCTCCAGAAGCGTGTTCACACTGTCTTCGACGCGGACCGATACGAGCGTGACTTCGCAAGTCACCACGGCAATGGGATTGGTCAGCACGTATCAAGCCACCGTTCTTCCGACGAGCGGGTTCTTGCGGCAAACGACGCTGCCCGGCGGCATCGTCGCCACCTCGCTCCTCGGGATCGATTCGTCGATCACGAACACGTCGCCGGATGGAACCGTCGTCACGATGCAGCGTAGCGCGGATGCGCGGTACGGCGTGCAAGCTCCCGTAACTGCGTCCTTCACCGCCAGGACGCCGAGCGGCCGCACGTTGTCGATGGTCTCCTCGCGCAGCATCACCCAGTCAGACCTCAACGACCCGCTCAGTTTGCTGACGCTGACCGACCGGTCCACGGTGACGGGAAGATCCTGGACGACGACCTACGACCGCGGCGGGAGAACGATCACCAGCACGACTCCGACGGGCCTTTCGGCCACCTCGGTGCTGGACGGACTCGGCCGCGTCTCCGAGATTGATTCCCCCGGCGTATTGCCGCTTGCGATCACGTACGACGACAGAGGGCGGCTGCAGGCCGTCGCGCAGGGTGACCGTACGATGAGCCTGTCATACGACTCGAACGGGTACCTTTCGTCGGTGCGGGATCCACTCGGACGCTTCACGAACCTTTTCAACGATCCCGTGGGGCGGGTGTTGAATTCGTCTTTGCAGGGAAATTCCACGGCGATCACCTATGATGCGAACGGGAACATCACCTCGATCGCTCCGCCGGGCCGTTCCGTGCATTCGTTCACTTATTCCGGCGGCGATCTGGAACAGGACTACATGCCGCCACCTGTTGACGGGAGCGGCAGCGGCCATGTTCACACGACGCGAGACCTGGACCAGAGGATCGCGAGTATCGCGGCAGACGGGGTGCCCCCCATCGTGCCGAGCTACGACGCCGTCAGCGGTCGCATCGTGAATCTCGCGTTCAGCGCCGGCGCAACCTCGTACTCATACGTCCCGGCCAGCGGCCGGGTCGCCTCGGTGACCGCTCCGGGCGGAAACACGCTGAGCTACACGTACGACGGCCCGGTGCTGATAGCGACGACTCACACGAACGGGCCGGTGACGACAACCGTGAACCGGACGTACGACACGGCATTCCGGCTGCAGACCGAGACGGTCACCGGAGGGCCGACGATTACCTACACGTACGACAACGATTCGAAACTTGCGTCTGCGGGCAATCTCATCGTTACAACGTCCCCTTCCACAGGGTTCGTCGTCGGAGCGACGCTCGGAACGGTTGGCGACTCACGCACGTACGACGCGTTCGGCGACGTGCAGACCTATTCCGTCGCGGCCGCGGGAAACACGGCCTACTCCGCGAACTATGGCACGCGAGATCAACTCGCCCGGGTTGTGACGAAAATCGAAACAATCCTTGGCGAACAGCACGTCTATTCGTACTCATATGACAGCCGTGGTCGCCTCGCTGACGTCACCAAGGACGGCGCACCGCAATCGCATTACGAATACCACGCGAACGGTAACCGAATCGTGGGCCCTGGGCTGAGCTCCTCGCCCATGTACGATGCTCAGGACCGATTGCTCAGCTACGGGGAATGCACCTACGCCTATCGCCCTAACGGATCGCTGCAGACGAAGGCCTGTCCCGACGGGCAGACGATCTACGATTACGATTCATTCGGCAATCTGCGCGGAGCGGCGCTCGCTGACGGCACCCAGATCACCTATGATATCGACGGCGAGAACCGCCGGATCGCGAAGCAGATCAACGGCGTCGTCGTGGAGCGGTTCGTCTATCGCAACCAGCTTCAGCCCGTCGCGTGGCTGAATGGAGATGGTTCGCTCCGGGCCGTGTTCGTCTACGGGGAGGACGCGAACGTGCCCGAGTACATGGTGAGCGGCGGCAACAGCTATCGCCTCATTCGGGATCAGGTGGGAAGCGTGAAACTCGTCGTCGACTCCAGCGGCACTGTGGCGCAGCGGATCGATTATGACGAGTTCGGGAACGTGCTCGCGGATTCCGCGCCGGGCTTCCAACCCTTCGGTTTCGCCGGAGGTCTTCGCGACGCGCACAGCGGCTTGGTGCGATTCGGAGCCCGGGACTACGATCCGGTCACCGGTCGCTGGACTACCAAGGACCCGATCAGGTTCAACGGCGGCGCCACGAATTTGTACACTTATGTCGACGGCGATCCGATCAACAGAAGGGATCCGACCGGCAAGGTGACGCCACTCGGCGTCCGAGCGGCGGCCCTATGCTTGGCAGTGGACTTGGCCCACGGTTTGGAGACAGTACTAGAGTTGAACGAGTATGCCGACGAGATGCTCCGGATCAGGGAGCAGATCAAAGACCTGCGTAATCAATGCGATGGTCAGCCATGGGACAATGACCGGATCGCCAAGGAGGAAGAGATCCAGCAACTTGAACTCGAGTATTTCAAGAAGTCGGACGAGCTCGTCAGGAAAAGAGTCGTAGCGTACGCGTCGCACGCCTTCTGGGCAATCGGGTGCCTCGCAGTCGGGGCCTTGTTTTGACGAAACTCATGAGCTACGCCAGTCAGCTCCTGTTCATTGCGAAAGCCCTGTTCGTCGCCGGCGCGGTATTGCCGGTGCTCGTCGCCGTTTGGGCCATCCTCGGGTCCGTACCGCGGAGCGTGCGGTCGAGGTACCACGGACGCGTCATGTACATGGCCCAGTTGCCGTTCACGGAAGAGTGGCGACGGCAAGTAAACCCCGACGATCTGCCGCTCATCGTGCGAGCCAGGAGAAGAGGGTTCGTGTTCTTGCTAACGGTGCTCGTCGTGATGCAGTTCATGGCCGCAGGCATGTATCTGAACGAAGTCGTACAAGTTCACTGTTGCCTTATCGCCGACCTCGGTCGTCCTGATCCGGCCTGCAATCACGCGGGCGGTCGCGCCGGCAAGTGACCCCGCGAACCGTGACCCCTGCGCGGCGGAGTGAAGTCCGCTACCCCCGCGCTCTGCTAAGCTCAGCACGATGAAGCGGGAGGAGGGCCAGGCGACGGGACTTCGCTTATCCGTCCTTTCGTCCACGATGCAGTGGCAACTGGACGTCAACATCTGCGGGCGCCGGCGCGGGCCACTCGGTCTATCGAGCCCACCCGAAAGAGGTCGCCGCCCTGATCGAATAGGCCGCGCAGCGCGCAGCGGAGCGGCCTGAAGGATCTCATCAGGACAATGAATGAAATCCTGGCAGCGGGCGCCGCGCTGCCCGCTCGCAGGGCGGTGAAAGCGGCGACCGCCAACGGCCATGTCGCCACGTTGGGGTGTCCCGATACCAAAGTATGAGGAATCCCCTGCGCCCGTTCATCGGGTCATCAAAGGCGAAGCGATGGCGCCATCAGGGAGAGAATCAGTTTCGAGGATACTGTGCGGCTCGTTCCGGTTTCTTATTCGTAGACGACCAACGCCGAGATCGAGGCTGCCGAGACGGGAAGTCCGGACTCCGTCGAAAGGTAGTCGCGATCGGGCTGTAGCTCCCAGCGCCAGAGGTCGCTGGTAGCGATCTCATGGCGTACGAGCGTGCGCCATTCCGGCCCCCCTCACCGGGCGGCCGTCCCTCTCGGTGTGCGGCAAGGCCTCGCAGCTGAACGCAGAGAACCTGGCCGGCGCACGGAGGCGGGCGGCGACACTGTTGATGTGCACTGGGAATGTCGGCGCTGATTCCGTAGGCGAGAACGGCGCAAGCCCTATCGAGCGCTGATCGATTTCGGGACAGGCCGACATGCGGATGTCGCGCAGCTGGACAGCGCGGTCTTCTCCTGGGCCCCCAGCGGCACCGATTCTGGTCCGCGCCATTCGCATGCGCGGCTTGGTCCTGGTCGCAGGCGTTCGGGTTGTCCGGCGCGCCGCTGATCGGCATGTAATGTTTTCACCCGGCGACCTCCCGGACCGGCATCGGCAGTTGGCAGACGAATTGCTCACTGCAGATCGAAGATGGAGGCGGTTGATGTCGAATGATGGCGCCCGCGGCGAAAAGCTTTTGACGAAGTGCGAAGTCGCGCAGCTGTGTCGCGTGGAGATTCGCACCGTCGATCGATGGGTGGCGGCTGGAAAGATCGCGTGTTACCGCACCCCGGGCGGCCGCCTGCTCTTTCGAGAGAGCGATGTACTGATGACGGCCGATCGGGCACGAGCGGGTCGTTCAGAGTGGCCGACCATGCAGAGCGCCATCCCTCGGTAGTTGCCACGACGCTCTGGTTGTCCAGCTTGCTCGTTGGCACCTGGATGTGCGTCACCCGGGCGCGCCGGCACCCGGCGAATGCGATCAGGAATACGAGCCGGTAGTCGCGCTCCATTGGGGCCTCGCGTGACGCCGCCCCGAAATTGCGAGACTTGGCCCAGCGGTCGCCGTGAGCGTCGCCCGTCTTTCGCGCCGCCAGGAACGCACCGTTGTCCTGCCGTGCGACAGCGATGTCGTCGAACGATCAGCGAATCGATCAGCGCCGCTGAGGGGCGCATCAGCCCGATCGGTCACGGTCCGGAAACGCGGCGTCTGGCCACGAAATTGCTCA
>Ga0066710_100004701_pt1 | contig 12176 bp, 9 predicted proteins | sample GraSoiAngelo_159_FD_79666 | JGI IMG/M metagenome (GOLD analysis project Ga0066710, IMG submission 79666) | Grasslands soil microbial communities from the Angelo Coastal Reserve, California, USA - 14_1009_16_40cm | ecosystem: Environmental > Terrestrial > Soil > Grasslands | place: USA...
AGCGCGTCGACGTCGAGCTTCAGCAGATCGAAGACGATGCGCCGGGCCAGGCTGTAGCCGTTCGAGTGCAGGCCGGAAGAGGCGAGGCCCAGCACGACGTCGCCCGGCCGCACGGCGGCGCCGTCGACGATCTTCGCACGCTCCACGATGCCCACCGCGAAGCCGGCGAGGTCGTACTCGCCGGGCGCGTAGAGTCCCGGCAGCTCGGCGGTCTCGCCGCCGATGAGCGCGCAGCCGGCCTGGCGGCAGCCCTCGGCCACGCCGCGCACGATCGCCTCCACCCGCGCGGGGTCCAGGCGCGGGATGCCGATGTAGTCGAGGAAGTAGAGCGGCTCGGCGCCGTGCACCAGCAGGTCGTTGACGCTCATGGCGACGAGGTCGATGCCCACCGTGTCGTGACGGTCCACCAGGAATGCCACCTTCAGCTTGGTGCCGACGCCGTCGGTGGACGACACGAGCACGGGCTCGGTATAGCCCGCCGGTACCTTCACGAAGCCGGCGAAGGCGCCGATGCCGCCGAGGACCTCGGGACGGAACGTGGCGCGCGCGAGCGGGGCGATGCGGCGCACCGCCTCGTCGCCGGCCTCGATGTCCACCCCGGCCGCACGATACGTCGACGGCTTCATGGCGCTCAGGAATCGAAGAGGCGGAGCTGCGGCGTCGGCTCGGCCTCGATGCCGACGCGGTAGGCTCCGGTGAAGCAGGCGTGGCAGAAGTGGGCCGGGTCGGAGCCCGTCGCCTTCAGCATGCCGTCGAGCGAGAGATAGCCGAGGGAGTCGGCCCCGAGGTAGCGGCAGATCTCCTCGATCGAGTGGCTGGCGCCGATCAGCTCCTTGCGGGTCGGCGTGTCGATGCCGTAGTAGCACGGCCACTGGATCGGCGGCGACGAGATCCGCACGTGCACCGTGCGGGCGCCGGCCCCGCGGATCATCTTGACGATCTTGCGGCTCGTGGTCCCGCGCACGATGGAGTCGTCGACGACGACCACGCGCCGGCCTTCGAGCATCTCGCGCATGGGGTTCAGCTTGACCTTGACCCCGAAGTGACGAATGCCCTGCTTGGGCTCGATGAACGTACGGCCGACGTAGTGATTGCGGATGAGGCCCAGCTCGAACGGCGTGCCCGATTCCTCCGAGTAGCCGAGCGCGGCGCTGGTGCCGGAGTCGGGCACGGGGATCACGATGTCCGCCTCGGCCGGGTGCTCGCGCGCGAGCTGGCGGCCCAGCTCCTTGCGCGTCGTGTGCACGTTGCGGCCCCACAGCACGGAGTCGGGCCGCGCGAAGTACACGTACTCGAACACGCACTGCAGCCGCTCGGCGGGTGGGAAGGCGCGGATCGAGCGCAGGCCGGCGTCGCTGATCACCACCAGCTCGCCGGGCTCCACGTCGCGCTCGGGCTTGGCCTCCATGAGGTCGAGCGCGCAGGTCTCGGAGGCGACGATCCAGGAGTCGGCCAGGCGGCCCAGCGTGAGCGGACGGAAGCCGTTCGGATCGCGGACGGCGTAGAGCGCCTCCGGCGTGAGGATCAGCACGGAGTAGGCGCCCTTGACCTTGCCCAGCACGTACGGGATCTGCTCCTCCAGCGGCCCGGCGGGCGCGCGCGCGAGGAGGTGCAGGATCACCTCGGTGTCGGAGTTCGACTGGAAGATGGCGCCGTCGGCCTCCATCGCCTTGCGTAGCGCGTCGGCGTTGGTGAGGTTGCCGTTGTGGGCGATCGCGATGGGGCCGCGCGCCGTGGTGGCCGTGATCGGCTGGGCATTGCGCAGGCTGGACGAGCCCGCCGTCGAGTAGCGGACGTGGCCCATGGCGCGGTGGCCCGGCAGCCGGCGCAGGCGCTCGGGATGGAACACGTCGGCCACCCACCCCATCGCCTTCTCGGTGTGGAAGTTGTGGCCGTCGGTGGCGGCGATGCCGGCCGACTCCTGGCCGCGGTGCTGGAGCGCGTAGAGACCGAGATAGGTGACGTTGGCGGCCTCCGGATGGTTCCAGATGCCGAACAGCCCGCACTCGTCGTGGAATTTGTCGTCACGCCATGTGGCGCTCAAAGCCGTTCCTCCACGCGTGCTCGAGGTGATCCACACTCACGTCGACGACCATCTCGCCGCCCACCCGCAGCCGCAGCCGCGCGCCGCCGGTCGCGCCAATCCACTGCCAGGGAATCGCGGACTCGGCCATCAGCGCCTCGAATTCCCGCGCGCGCCCGCCCTCCACCGAGACCACGACTCGCGACGGTCCCTCGCCGAACAGCGTGAGGTCGGCGCGCATGCCCGCGGGCAGCGCCGCCTCGCAGCCGATCGCCGTCTTGCCCGTCACGCACGCCTCGGCCAGCGCCACCGCAATGCCGCCCTCGGCGCAGTCATGTGCGGCCGTCACCAGCCCCTCGCCGATGGCCGCCCGCACCGCCGCCTGCACGCGACGCTCCAGCTCGAGATCGAGCGGCGCCAGCGCGCCCCCCTGCTTGCCGTGCCGCGTCCACAGGTACTCCGAGCCTCCGAGGCTCACGGCGTCCGGACCGAGCAGCGCGATGCGATGCCCCGCCGCCTTGAACCATTGCGTCGCCAGCTGGCTCGCGTCCTCCAGCAATCCGACCACACCCACCACAGGCGTGGGCAGGATCGCAAGGCCGCTCGTCTCATTGTAGAGGGAAACGTTGCCGCCCACTACCGGGAGCTCGAGCGCGCGGCACGCCTCGGCGAGGCCCTCCACCGCCTCGGCGAGCTGCCACAGGATTTCCGGCCGCTCGGGCGAGCCGAAGTTGAGGCAGTCCGTCACGCCGAGCGGCCGGCCGCCCGCGCAGGAGACGTTGCGGGCCGCCTCGCACACCGCCATCGCGGCGCCGCGGCGCGGATCGAGAAAGACGTGGCGCCCGTTGCCGTCCGTGGACACCGCGATCGCGCGCCGCGTGCCCTTCACCCGGAGGACAGTCGCGTCCGAGCCCGGCAGCACCAGCGTGTTGACGCCCACCTGCTGGTCGTACTGGCGATACGCCCACTCCTTGGACGCGAGGGCGGGGGCGCCCATGAGCGCGCGCAGCGCCTCGTCGTAGTCGGCCGGCGCCGGCAGCGCGAGCGGGTCGAACGCGCGGAGCTCCTTGAGCCATGCCGGGGCCGCGTAGGGCTTCTCGTATTTGGGCGCCTCGGCCAGCGCGTCGACGGGCACGCGGGCCACCTCGTCGCCACGGTGGCGCACGGTGAGGTCCGGGCCGGCCGTCACCTCGCCGATCTGCACGGCGTCGAGCTCCCACTTGGCGAAGACACGCCGGAGCTCCTCCTCGCGCCCACGCTCGGCCACGATGAGCATGCGCTCCTGCGACTCCGAGAGCAGCAGCTCGTACGCGCTCATGCCCTCCTCGCGCTGGGGCACGGAGGCCAGCTCCACCGTCATGCCGGTGCCGCTGCGCGCGGGCATCTCGGAGGTGCAGCAGGCCAGGCCGGCCGCCCCCATGTCCTGGATGCCGACGACCGCGCCGGTGGCCATCGCCTCCAGGCAGGCCTCCAGCAGGAGCTTCTCGGTGAACGGATCACCCACCTGCACGGTGGGGCGCTTGGCTTCAGCGCCCTCGTCGAAGGTGGCCGAGGCCATCGTCGCGCCGTGGATGCCGTCGCGGCCGGTCTTGTTGCCGACGTAGAACACGGGGTTGCCGACGCCCTCGGCGCGCGCGCGGAAGATACGGTCGGCGCGCACGAGCCCCACGCACATGACGTTCACCAGCGGGTTGCCCGCGTACTCCGGCGCGAAGGCGACCTCACCGCCCACCGTCGGGCAACCGAAGCAGTTGCCGTACCACGAGATGCCGGAGACCACACCGTGGATGAGGTGGCGCGTCTTCGGATCGTTGGGATCGCCGAAACGCAGCGAGTCGAGGATGGCGATCGGGCGCGCCCCCATGGTGAAGATGTCGCGCAGGATCCCGCCGACTCCCGTGGCGGCGCCCTGGAAGGGCTCGATGAACGACGGATGGTTGTGACTCTCGATCTTGAACACGACCGCCCAGCCGTCCCCGATGTCGAGGGCGCCGGCGTTCTCGCCGGGGCCCTGCAGCACGTGCGGCCCGGTCTGCGGCAGGCGCTTGAGGAAGACCTTGGAGTGCTTGTACGCGCAGTGCTCGGACCACAGCGCGGAGAAGAGCCCGAGCTCGGTATAGGAGGGCTCGCGGCCGAGCCGCTGGAGGATCCGATCGTACTCTTCGGCCGTCAACCCCAGGCCGCGCGCCAGGTCGAGCGTGACCTTCGGTTCAGCCCGCGTAATCGTGGCTTACCGCTTGGTGAACGTACCGTCCTCGACGAGGCTGCCGAGGAGCGAGTGGAAGATCTGCAGGCCGTCCGTGCCGCCAATGGCCGACTCCGCCGCGCGCTCCGGATGCGGCATCAGGCCGAGCACCGTGCCCTCTTCGTTGATGATGCCCGCGATGTTCTCCGCCGAGCCGTTCGGATTGGCCGCGCGCGTCACCTGGCCCGCGGCCGTCGCGTAGCGGAACACGACCTGGTGACGCTGGCGCAGCGCGCGGAGCGTCTCCGGCTCGGCGTGGTACTTGCCCTCGCCGTGGGAGATCGGCATCGTCAGCACCTGGCCGGGGCGCAGCGCGCGCGTGAACGGCGTGTCCGCGTTCTCGACCAGCAGGCTGGTGGACTGGCAGCGGTACTGCAGGCACTCGTTGCGCATCAGCGCGCCCGGCAGCAGGCCCGCCTCGCACAGGATCTGGAAGCCGTTGCAGGAGCCCAGCACGAGGCCGCCGCCCGCGAGGAACTCCGGCAGCGCCTCCACCACCGGCGAGCGGCCGGCCACGGCGCCGGCGCGCAGGTAGTCGCCGTAGGAGAAGCCGCCGGGGAGAACGACGCAGTCGAGGTCGGCGAGATTGCGGTCCCGGTGCCACACGTACTTGACCGGCTGCTTGACCACTTCCGAGATCACATAGTGGAAGTCGCAGTCGCTCCACGTGCCCGGAAACACGACGACGCCGAATCTCATGAAGTCGAGTCTCTCCTCTCCCGGTGCGGAGTTCGCGGCGTGGGAACGCTGGTCATCTTACCGGACGGCTCCCGGCGGGGCAAGGTGCTCGGCACTGTCAGTCTCGATCGTGTAGTCCTCGAGGATCGTATTTGCCAATAGCCGGCGGCACATCTCGTCCACGCGCGCGCGGGCGCGCTCGGCCGTGGGGGCGTCCACCTCCACTTCGATCAGCTTGCCCACGCGGAGCTCGCGCACGTCGCCGAAACCGAGCCCGCCCAGCGCGCGCTGGACCGCGGCGCCCTGGACGTCGAGGATGCCGGGCTTGAGCCGCACGAGCACGCGGACCTTCATGTGAGGCCCGCGCGCCGGAAGATCGTCTCGACGTGGCGCACGTACCAGGTGGGATCGAAGCAGGCCTTCAGCTCGCCGGGTCCCAGGCGCTCGGCGACGGCGGGATCGGCGGCGAGCAGCTCCAGCAGCGGGCGCCGCTCCTTCCACGCGCGCATGGCGTGCTTCTGCACGAGCTCGTAGGCCACCTGGCGAGCCAGCCCCGACTCCGTCAGCTTGAGGAGCACGCGCTGCGAATAGATGTTGCCGTGCGAGGCCTCGAGGTTCTCGGCCATCCGCGCGGGGTCCACCTCCAGCCCCTCGATCACGAAGGCGGTGAGGTCCAGCATGTAGTCGAGCAGGATCGTCGAGTCCGGGAAGATCACGCGCTCGACGGAGGAATGGCTGATGTCGCGCTCGTGCCACAGGGCGACGTTCTCGGCGGCGGCATGCGCGTTGCTGCGCAGCAGGCGCGCGAGCCCGCAGATGCGCTCGGCGAGCTCGGGGTTGCGCTTGTGCGGCATCGCGCTCGAGCCCTTCTGGCCCTCGCCGAACGGCTCCTGCGCCTCCAGCACCTCCGTGCGCTGCAGCCCGCGAATCTCCAGCGCGATCTTCTCCAGCGAGGCGCCCGCCACCGCCAGCGCCGCGCAGAACTCGGCGTGGCGGTCCCGCTGGACGATCTGCGTGGACACGGGCTCGACGCCGAGGCCGAGGTCGCGGCAGACCTCGTCTTCGATCTCGGGCTCGACATGGGCGAAGTTGCCGACGGCGCCGGAGAGCTTGCCCACCGCGATGGCCTCGCGTGCGCGGCGCAGCCGCTCGAGGTTGCGGCCCGCCTCGACGTACCAGACCGCCACCTTGAGGCCGAACGTGGTCGGCTCGGCGTGCACGCCGTGGGTGCGCGCGATGGTCAGCGTGTCGCGGTAGCGGAGCGCGCACGCGCGGAGCGTCTGGCGCAGCCGCTCCTGGCCGGCCATCAGCAGATCGGCGGCGTCGCGGAGCTGGAGCGCGGTGGCCGTGTCCCACACGTCGCTGGTGGTGAGGCCCATGTGGACGAAGCGGGAGTCGGCGCCGAGCTGCTCCTCGAGGCTGGTGAGCAGCGAGATCATCTCGTGCTTCACGCGCCGCTGGATCTCGAGGATGCGGTCGACCTCGACCCGGGTGGCGCGGATGCGGGCCATCGGCTCGGCGGGGATGCGACCGCGGCGCGCATAGGCCTCGCACACCGCGATCTCCACCCGAAGCCACGCCTGATACTTCGCCGCCTCGCTCCAGATACGTCCCATAGCGGCCCGGGTGTACCGCTCGATCACGCCCTCACCTTACTGCAAAGCCCCAACGAGTGAAAGACCCAGCTCGCCGCGCGCTTCCGATCGGGCCACTTTCGAGCGCCGGCTTTGCCGGCGCCGTCGATGGTCTGGGGGGATGCAGGGAGGAGCGCGCCGCCAGGCGCGCGACGACCGTCGAAAGGGGGGCGAAGCCCCCCTTCGAGCTAACGTAGCTCGGCCGGCAGATTCCGGCGGTCGAGCGGACCGAGCGTGGTGAGCGCGAGCAGGTCCTCGTCGAGAACCTGGGTGACCAGCGCCTGCACCTCTTCGTGCTTCACGCCGTCGATCGAGGCGAGCATCTGGTCCATCGTGAGGAACGAGCCCAGGTGCATCTCGTGCTTGGCCAGGCGATTCATGCGGCTGGAGGTGGACTCCAGCGACAGCATCAGGCTGCCCTTGAGGTGGTCCTTGGCGCGCTTGAGCTCGTCGGCGGTCACGCCGCTCTTCTTGAGGTCGCGCAGCTCCTTGAGCACGGACTTGAGCACCTTGGAGAAGTTCTGGGCGTCCGTGGCCGCGTAGACGTAGAGGAGGCCGGTGTCGGCGAAGGCCTGGGCGCCCGTGTGGATCGAGTAGACGAGTCCCTGGCGCTCGCGCACCTCCTGGAAGAGGCGCGACGACATGCTGCCGCCGATGACGTCGTTGAGCAGGAACATCGCGTAGCGCTCGGGGGCGGCGTGACGCAGCCCCGGGAAGCCCATCACGAGATGGACCTGCTCGAGCGCCTTGTGGACGATGTTGACGCCGGGGCCCAGGCGCGGCGTGCTGGCCACCCGCGGCGGTGCCGCGTGGTGGAAGCCGTTGAAGCCCCGACCGAAGAGATCGACCACCTGCTGGTGGGTGACGTTGCCGGCCACCGCGATGACGATCTGCGGCGGCACGTACTCCTCGCCGAAGTGCTCGGCGATCCCGTCGCGGGCGAAGCCGGTCACCAGGTCGCGGGTGCCCAGGATCGGGCGGCCCAGCGGGTGATCGCCCCAGATCTGGGCGGCGAAGAGATCGTGGATGACGTCGTCCGGGGTGTCCTCCACCATCCGGATCTCCTGCAGGACCACGGACTTCTCGCGCTCCAGCTCCTCGGCGTCGAAGAGCGGGTGCAGCAGGATGTCGGTCAGGAGATCGACGGCCAGCGGCAGGTGCTCGTCGAGCACCTGCACGTAGAAGCACGTGTTCTCCTTCGTCGTGAAGGCGTCCATCTGGCCGCCCACCGAGTCCATCGTGCGGGCGATGTCCTGGGCCGTGCGGGTGGCGGTGCCCTTGAAGACGAGGTGCTCGATCAGGTGCGAGACCCCGCCACGCGCCGGCGACTCGTGGCGGGATCCTGTCTCGACCCAGACTCCGACGGCGACCGACCGAACGTGCGGCATCCGCTCCGTCAGGATGCGGATGCCGTTCGGCAGGACGCTCTTGCGGTAGCCTTCAGTCACGTGGAGGGTTGGCGGCCTGCGGGTTCTTCAGCCGTTCCTTGTCGGCCAGCGCGGGCTGATCGCGCAGCGCCATCTTGCGGCTGAGCCGCATCTTACCGTTGCCGTCCACCTCGATCACCTTCACCAGCACTTCGTCGCCCTCGGTGAGCACGTCCTGCACCGAGCGGATGCGGCTGTCGGCGATCTGCGAGATGTGCAGCAAGCCCTCCGTGTTGGGGATGACCTCCACGAAGGCGCCGAACTCGACGATCTTCTTCACCTTGCCGAGGTAGATCCGGTCCAGCTCCACCTCGCGGCAGATGTCCTGGATCATGCCGACGGCCTTCTGCACGGAGGCCTGGTCCGGTGAGAACACCGTCACCCGGCCGTCGTCCTCGATGTCGATCTTGGCGCCGGTGGCGTCCTGGATGCCGCGCACCACCTTGCCGCCGGGGCCGATGATCTCGCGGATCTTCTCCTGGCGCACTTTGATGGTGACGAAGCGTGGCGCGTAGGGCGAGAGCTCCGCGCGCGGCTTCTCGAGCGTCTCGCGCATCTTGCCCAGCACGATCAGCCGCGCCTCGCGGGCCTGGCGCAGCGCATCGCGCATGATGTCGATGGACACGCCGGTGATCTTGATGTCCATCTGGAGGGCGGTCACGCCCTTCTCGGTGCCGGCCACCTTGAAGTCCATGTCGCCGTAGTGGTCCTCGGTGCCCATGATGTCGGTGAGGATCCCGAACTTGTCCCCTTCCTTCACCAGGCCCATGGCGATGCCGGCCACGTGCGACTTGAGCGGCACGCCGGCGTCCATCAGCGACAGCGAGGCGCCGCACACGGTGGCCATCGACGACGAGCCGTTGGACTCGAGGATGTCGGAGACCACGCGGATCGTATAGGGGAAGTCTTCCTTGGCGGGCAGCACCGCCTCCACCGCGCGCTCGGCGAGCGCGCCGTGGCCGATGTCGCGGCGGGAGGGCGAGCCGAAGCGGCGCACCTCGCCGACCGAGAACGACGGGAAGTTGTAGTGGAGCAGGAAGTTCTTGTAGGACTCGCCCTCCAGCGACTCGATCTTCTGCTCGTCGGCCTTGGTGCCCAGCGTGGCGGACGCCAGCGCCTGGGTCTCGCCGCGCGTGAACAGCGCAGAGCCGTGGGCGCGCGGCAGGTAGCCGACCTCGGCCGTGATCGGCCGGATCTCGTTCGCCTTGCGGCCGTCCACGCGGATGCCGCGCTCGACGATCATGCGCCGGACCTCGGCGCTCTCGATCTCCTCGAAGGCCGCCCGCACCACGCCCTTCTTGCTCTCGTCGAGCCCGAGCGCGCCCCACACCTCGTCGAACACGCGGCCCACCGCCTCGGCGCGGGGGTGCTTCTCGTGGATGGCCAGTGCGGCCGCCAGCTTCGGCGCCGCCAGGCTCTTGACGCGCTCGATCAGCGCAGCGTCCCGGCCGGCGTTGGGATCGAAGGCCCAGCGCGGCTTGCCGGACTTGGCGGCGAGCTCCTTCTGCATGCGGACCAGGCGCTTGCACTCGTCATGGCCGAAGGCGATCGCCTCCAGCATCTTCTCCTCGGACACTTCCTTGGCGCCGGCCTCGACCATCAGGACGCCTTCCTCCGTGCCGGCCACCACGAGCTCGAGCTGCGAGACGGCCTGCTCGGCCGTCGTTGGGTTGGCGACGAACTGCCCGTCCACGAGCCCGACCCGCACCGCGCCCACCGGCCCGCTGAACGGGATGCCGGACAGCGCCAGCGCCGCGGAGGCGCCGTTCATGGCCAGGACGTCGGGGTCGTGCTGGGGATCACCGGAGATGGCCAGGCAGATCACCTGGACCTCATTCTTGAAGCCTTCGGGGAACAGCGGCCGGATGGGCCGGTCGATCAGCCGCGAGGTGAGGATCTCCTTCTTCACCGGCGCGCCCTCGCGCTTGAAGTAGCCGCCGGGGATTCGCCCGCCGGCGTAGGCGCGCTCGCGGTAGTCGACGGTCAGCGGGAAGAAGTCCTGCCCTTCCTTGGCGGTCTTGGTGGCGACGACGGTGGCGAGCACCATGCTGTCGCCGTAACGGACGACGACGCTGCCGTCCGCCTGCTTGGCCACTTTGCCCGTCTCTATGGAGAAAGGGTGGCCGTGGATGTCGATCTGCATGCTCTGACTCATCTGAACATTCGTCCTCGTTCGGCGCGGTCTTCAACCCGGCGAACACCTAGTGTGAGGGCGCTCCCGCGCGCGTCCTGCGCGCTCTGCGCCCGCCATGGGCCCCCGGGTTTCTTGCGTCCGAGGACCGGTCTTGAGTCGCTGCGGCCCGCCGTCAACGGCGGATGCCCAGCTTGTCGATGAGCGCCCGATAGCGCTCGGCGTCCTTCTTCTTGATGTACTCGAGGAGCCCCCGCCGTTTCCCGATCAGCATCAGCAGGCCCCGGCGAGAGTGGTGATCCTTCGCATGCGACTTGAAGTGCTCGGTGAGCCCATTGATGCGCTCGGTCAGGAGCGCGATCTGCACCTCCGGGGACCCCGTGTCCCCCTCGTGAGTCTTGAACTGCTCGATCAGGCTCTTCTTGCGGACGAGGGCAAGCGGCATCGGAAGGACCTCCTCCAATCGCCCGTCCCGGAGACGCATCCCCAGGCGGGTTCCAAAACACCTTGTTTTGTCAACAGATAGGCTGCATCGTACCACGGGGGTCGGCGGAAGTAAAGTTACCCGCTCGACCGCATCTCCCGGGCAGCGGCAATGTCCCGGCCGATCTGGGCCCGCAGTTCGTCCACCGAGCCGAACCGCATCTCATCCCGCAGCCGGTCCAGGAACTCCAGGCGGACCGGGTGGCCGTAGAGGTCGCCTGAGAAATCGAGCACGTGGGCCTCCACCGCCAGGGTGGTCTCGCCGAATGTCGGCCGGACGCCGACATTGACGACCGCCTGGCGCGGCCGACCCTCGGCGGTCAGGCGCCCCAGGTAGACCCCGCGCGGGACGAGCAGGGTGCGGTCGAAGGCGATGTTCGCCGTCGGGAAGCCGAGCGTGCGCCCTCGCCCGGCGCCGGAGGTGACGCTGCCCGAGATGAAGTACGGGTGGCCGAGGAAGCGCCGGGCGCGCGCGACGTCACCGCGCTGCAGGGCGCCGCGGATCTCGGTCGACGAGACCGCCACGCCGTCGACCTCCAGTGGGGGCACCACGTGAGCCTGGAAGCCGAGCCGCTCGGCCAGGCTGGCCAGCATGCGCGCGTCGCCCCGCGCGCCGCGCCCGAAGCGATGGTTGAAGCCGACCACGATCTCGCGCGCGCTCAGGCGGGTCAGCAGCATGTCCTTCACGAACGCCTCGGGCTCGATCGCCGCCAGCTCGCGGGTGAAGGCCAGCACGATGGTGGCGTCCACGCCCGTCTCCGCGATGAGCCCGAGCCGCTCGTCGAGCGTGGTGATCGGCGCCGGCGCCCGGTCGGGCTGGAGGATCTCCGCCGGATGGCGGTCGAAGGTGCAGGCCAGCGCGACGTGATCCTCGGCGCGAGCGCGCGCGACAGCGGTGCCGAGGATCGCGCGGTGGGCGAGATGGACGCCGTCGAAGACGCCCAGCGCCACCGCGCTCGGTCGCGAGTCAGGCCGGTAGGACTCGAGTCCCTGGACGATCCGCATGGAGCATCCGCACCGGCCGCGTCCGCTCGCCCTCCATCACCTCACCGACACCGAGCAGACGGCCGGCAGCCAGGTGCACCCGCACGAGCGTGCCGGCGGCGGCGCCAGGCGGCGCGAGGGCCACCGCTTGCCCGTGCTCGAACTGGCTCGCGGCGCGCGCGTCGAGCCGGAGGATGGCCCAACCGGCCAGCGCGGCCTCGGCCGGACACACGCGCGCCCACACCGCGGCCGCCGGGCCCTCGGCCAGCGCGGGCCACGGCACGGCCTCGTCGAGCGAGAACGGGCCCACGCGCGTGCGCACGAGGCGCGCCACGGCAGCGCCGCAGCCCAGGGCGGCGCCGAGGTCGGCGGCCAGGACGCGCAGGTACGTCCCTTTCCCGCAGACGACGCGCAGGCGCGCGGAATCGCCGGCCGCCTCCTCGACGTCGATCGCGTGGATGACGACCTCGCGCGGCTCGCGCACGACCTCGACGCCCTCGCGGGCGAGCTCGTAGAGCCGCCGGCCCTCGTGGTGGATCGCCGAGTACATCGGCGGCACCTGCTTGATCCG
>Ga0066710_100004702_pt1 | contig 12175 bp, 9 predicted proteins | sample GraSoiAngelo_159_FD_79666 | JGI IMG/M metagenome (GOLD analysis project Ga0066710, IMG submission 79666) | Grasslands soil microbial communities from the Angelo Coastal Reserve, California, USA - 14_1009_16_40cm | ecosystem: Environmental > Terrestrial > Soil > Grasslands | place: USA...
CTTCAGAAGTACCGCCTGGCCAGCATGCAGCAAATCCTCGCGGCGCGCATGGACCACGCCTATAGCTTGATTGACGCCACGACCAACGTCTTCAGCCGCAGCCTGCTCCGCAACCTGCTCCAGGGTGAAGTCGCGCGGGCCGAACGGAACAGCCGGCCGCTGGCCCTGCTGATGTGCGACTTGAACAACTTCAAGCTCGTCAACGACCGCTACGGCCACTTGATGGGCGACTACGTCCTGGCCCAGATGGCGGGCATCCTCAAGACCTGCGTGCGCGGCTCGGACTACGTCGTCCGGTACGGTGGCGACGAATTTCTCCTGGTGCTGCCGGAGACCGACCAGGCCGGCGCGGAAGTCGTTCGCGAGAGGATCCAGCAGAGAGTGGGGGAATGGAACGGCGAAAGTCGCCTGGACAATTTGCAGGTGACGGTCAGCATCGGCCTCTACCTTCACGTCGCCGGTCAGTCTCCGGACCAGGACGTGGCGGAAGCCGACGCGCGCATGTACGGCGATAAACAGGCCTCCCGGAACAAGGCGGAGCTTGAGAGCTCAAGCACCTCACCCAATCGTTAGCCCCTCGAGGCCCTTCTCACTTCAAAGCCCCAACCCCTTCCCTGATGGCTCGAGTCGCGCGGTCGATTGCGCTGGCGAGACGCTTCGCCTGCTCGCGGGCGCCCTCGAGGTCCTTCTTGAGCAGGGCCTCGCGCAGCCCCGGGAGGGTCTCGGCTTCGTAGCTCGGCAGCGGGGCGTAAACCAGGTGCCGGAACCACGGGCGTCCGGGAAGCCCGCGCGCGTCGAGCAGGGCGCGCTCTTCGGCCATCAGGCTCGCGTTGATTCTGGCCCGCGAGGCGAGGCCGGCCCCCTCGTCGCCCTCCCGCAGGGCGCTCAGCGCGTTGTTCAATTTGGCGGCCTGGTCACGCCACTCGCGGCAGTTCTCAACCAGGGGAAGGAGTTCCGCCGAATAAAAGTCCGCTGGGACGGTTTTCTTGAGCGCCGCGAGGTAGGCGGCAATTTCGTCGGCGTAAATCGAGTAGTCGAGCGGCAGGAGGTCGGCGTCGGCAAAACGCACCGCCAGGAGCCCCCACAGCCGGCTCATTGCGGCGTGATAGGCAAAGCCCGGATCGCCGAACCGTTCCATCCATTCGTAGTCGTCGTACACGGAATGGTAAACGCCATAGGGCCCGTCAAAGATCATGTCGAGCGACGGGACGCCGTCGTGTTCAAGGAAGACCATGTAGTCCGAGCCGCCGCCGAGCAGGCCAAAGGTGACGGGCAGATTCGTTGCCCCCGCGACGGCGTAGCTTCGGACGCTTCCGAACTTTCGCCGCTGCCTCCAGCGGTCATACACGCTGCGTCCTGTGGCGGGGTCGCGCACAACCGCCGCCGCCTGGGCTACGGCGGGGACGAGCGCGGGAATGGCGCTGAGGGTGAAATCCTGCCCGCTGGTCGCCGCGTCCACGTTGAGGCAGACGACCGCGTTCTTGGTAAGTTCCTGCTCGAACTGCTCGCCCCATTCGGTCGAGCCCGTGAGCGTGTACTCTTCGGCGTCCCAGCTTCCGAGCACGATGGTCCGGCGCGGCCGAAAACCGCGCTTGAGCAGTCCGCCCAGGGCACGCGCCGTCTCGAGCAGCGTCGCGGTCCCGCTCGAGGGATCCACGGCGCCGTACACCCACGCGTCGCGGTGGTTCGAAAGGACCACCAGCTTCTCCGGCTCTTCGCTGCCGTGAATTTTGCCGATGACGTCCCAGATCGGAGTCACGCGATTTTCCATCTCGATGGCCAAGTGGACTTTCGTCGAGCCGTCGCCGATGCGGTAGGCCGCGACGGGAGGCGCGGCGAAAGGATTCGGATCGAGCGCGCCGGGCGCTCCAAGTCCGCCTTGCCATTCCTTGGGGGCCTCAGGCCCCGCGAGCCGGCTGATGATCTCGGCCGCGTCCCAGGCCGAGAGCGGCAACATCGGAATCCTGGGAAGGATTTTCGCTTCGGTCTCAGGGATGCGAGGCGCCGAGTCCGTCGAAGCCCATCCGGGCGTGAGTGGATCGCCTGGAATAAGAAAATCGTACACCACGGCGCCCCGCTGGAAATGCCCGGGCGGGCCCCAAGGGCCTTCGGGATAAGTTTTCCCCTTGCCGCTGCCGTCGTCCGCGGGGTCCGAATAAACCATCACGCCGGCGGCGCCGCGCTTTTCCGCCTCCAGACTTTTCCCCCCGCGGTAGCCGTGGAAGTTGCGGGCCAGGACAATCTTGCCCTTCGCGCTCACGCCGAGCTTATCGAGTTCCTCGTAGTCTTTCTCCGCGCCGTAGTTGACGTAAATGACCGGAGCCGTCATGTCCGCGGATGGCGAGTAGGCGTTCCACGGCATTTGCATCATCGGGTCGGAAACGCGCGTGGCCTTGTCACGCGGGAGGGCGGGCTCGGAGTGGGCGAGCTTCGCCCGCGCCGGCGCGACCACCTCGGCCTCGACTCTCCTCGGATAAGAGAGCAGCACCCGGTATTCGACAAGCTCGGGGGCGAGGCCGTCTCGCTTGAACTCATCGTAGACGAACTCAGCCAGCCGGCGGTCGGCGGGCGTGCCGGCAAGGTGAGGCCGCACGGTGAGGCGGCGCAAGAACCTGCCGCACCTCGAGGCGTCGGGAAGCGCGAGGTACAGCTCTTCCCACCGTTTCTCGGCGACGTAAGAGGCTGGACTGAAACCGAGAGGGACTTCAGGCTGGTCCCGGGCGGCGCGCAGCGGGCGCGGCCTTGCGATGGGCCTCGGCCCGGCGCAGTAGGCGAGCATCACGAGCAGCAGAATGATGGGCTGGCAGAAGCGACGGAATTTGTTGAATTCGAGTTTTGTTCGTGTCAAAGGCAAGGCTTGATGTGCACCGCGCTTGCCGTTCGGGTCAGTCTTGCGCGCCGTCCGCCCGGTCGCGTGCCTGAGGCGGACCCCCCGGTATTATTTCTCTTGATGCGCCGAGGTGAAAGCAAATTGCGTGACCTGGCGTGCGGACTCGATGGGAGAGGCGCTTTGACCCGGCGACATTCGCCCTGCGATCAAATTGCGGCGTCACCTCTGAGGGTTTTGGTCGGGCGGGCGCTCGGACATCGGAGCAGGGTGGTCAGGCACGAGGCTTTTCCCGGGCTTCGGCGCGCCGTCAACGCCGAAGTCCCACAGGTCGAGGTTCAGTTTTTCCTGGAGCAGTTCTCCCAGCGCGTATTCGCCCACCGCGAGCGGCTGGACGGGTGTGAGCTTGAAGAGCCCCGGGCTGATTTCCGTCCGCTCGACCGGAAGCTCGGTTCTCACCTCGCCCTTCTTTCCCACGCCGATCCCCGATTGAAACTTTTCCACCACCCGCGATTGTTTTCCCGCCTTGACGGAGACCAGCTCCGCCCGCGCTCCCCAGCGGTCGGCGGACTGGATATAGAAAGTGGGCTGCAGTTTCGAAAGGCGGATCGCGGCCTTCGGGCCCGACAGCACGACGAGCGCGCGGCTTTTCAGGATCGGTCCGGGCAAGGCCAGCAGAAGGGCCGCCCGCTTCTTGTCCGTCACGACTTCGGCCGAAGACTGCACCAGACGGATCACGCGCAGGCCGTCGTAAATATAGACGCCCTCGTCCTGAGGCAGGTGGACACCCGGTGCGATCTCGAGACCCACGGCCGCCGGCTCGTCAAACCGCTTCTGGTCGATCTCGCGCGCTTCCTCCAGGACCTTTTTCACCGCCGATTTTTCTTCCCGCTGGGCGCGCTCCGTGGCGTCAAAGTCCACGAGCGACTTCGGGACCTCTTCCCACTCGGAGCGTTCAATGCTGTAGTAGCGGACCCGGTCCCCGCGCACCTCGTAGCTCTTGACCATCTGAAAGGTTCCGTCCTTCATGTAGAGTTTCACCGCCGCCAAACCTCGGGGCGGCGCGCCGAAGAAACAGGCGAGGAGAAAACCCACCGGCAACGAAATTCTTCGAATGGAGGTCTCGGTCATCTTTGTGGCTTTAAACTTAGATGCTCCCCGTGGCTGGCCTGCCGTCTCCGGGGGCGTATGTCCTGCGGTCCGCGGTTCTATTCGCGGCGTCGTCAATATTCAGGTGACCGGAATCGCCGGCTTCGCACGTCAGAATCAAATTCGGCTCGGGGTCGTCGGCTTTCCCGTATTATGGGCCCAATGAATCTCCGCGTCCATGAGATTCGCCGGCGCGGCGCACGCCTCGCTTTCGCCCTCGCCATCGTTTCCGGGGCGCAACTCGCGGCTCCGGCCGCGTGCCGGGCCCAATTGAACTACGTGGCCCGTTTCACGTTCGAGAAAGAATCCTTTCTCCTCGGCGAGCCTATGTTCTGCGATTTTAAGATTCAGAATACGGGCGCGCGGGTGTTCTCGTTTTCCTATCGCTCGCCGAGCCGCGCGCTCAACCCCGAGCTCGAACAGGAGCCGCGCTTCACGGTGACGAGCGAAGCCGGCGGTGAAATTCCTGACCCTGCCGCGAGGCCTTGCGGAGGAGTCCGAGGGAGCGTCGTCTATGGATCCGCCTCGCTGCCCCCCGGCCAGACGCACACGGAACGCTGGCTGCTGAACCAGTGGGCGGCTATCACGAAGCCCGGTCGCTACCGCGTCCGCGCCGAGCGGCGGCTCCCGCTGTTTTCAGGCGAGGTCCTGGGCTGGCAAACCGGCGAGCGGCCCGCCGCTTACGCGGTGGCCTTGAGCGAGCTTACCTTAGACGTCCTGCCGGCGACCGACCCGCAACTCGAAAAAGTCTTCCGGCCCGTGCTCAAGACACTCGACCAAGGGACCGGAGCCGCGCTGGCCGAATCTGTCCTGGTAGTCACCACGCTCCCCCCACCTTTCCTGCTCGAGAGACTCGAAACCATGGCCAGCGCGCCCGCCGGCGAGCAGCGCTGGGACAGGCGGCAGGCGCTCGACGGTCTTGCCCGCCTGGGCACGCCGGAGGCCTGGGAAACGATTTCGAAAATCGCGACCGGCCGGCTTCCGGCGGGTCAAAATTCCAGCCGCTCGGTTGACATCTCCCTGCGCGCCTACGCCGTGTTGCTTCTTGCCGAAAAAGGCGACGCACGATTCCTTCCGCCCCTGCTCGAGTTGGTTTCGACGTCCCCGGCCGAACTCCGCGGCGATGTCTTGCGTGCGCTGGGAGTCTTCCGCGACCCGCGAGCGAACCAGGTCCTTTTTGAGAGACTCCATTCCGGGAGCGCCCTCGACCGGCAGAATGCCATCCTGGGGCTGAAGGAGCTGGAGAGCCGGGACGTAGTCCCGGCTCTTCTCGCCATGCTCCGAGACCCGGAACCTCAGGTCCGCCAAGTGGCTCATTTCGCGCTGGAAAGTCTGACGGGAATGAAATTCAAGTTGCCTTCCCGGGCGTCGCGACAGGACTCGGCCCGGGTCTCGGCCGAGTGGCACGCCTGGTGGCGCGAGAAGGGCGCGAATTTTACGCCCCTGCACCAGCCACCTTGTCACGATTGGTAAGGTGGGGGTCGAGACAGTTCGCCGGCTCGAAACCCACCCGCGATTGGGGCGAATGACGGAGGACTGCCTGCAGAGAAACATCTTGCACGGGGCCCGTATTTCGAGCGAAAATAATAGGTGTAGAGAATTCCGTTGCCGTCAGGGAGGCCTTCAGGGAGCCGGGGCAGGGGTCAAGCTTTCCCCCGGGCGGCGTCTCGAACAGGAATCTGATTTCTGGGGCGGGTTTCAGCCTGGAGCTTGGGCTCTGTCCGGGCCTGCGAGGCAAAACGCGACCCTTTCCTCACTTACCATCGCTCTTCGGAGAAAGTCCTTGCAGCCGGCCAGCCAAATGTTTCCGACTTTTTCTCTCCCCGAGGACAAGTTCCACGACTATTGTGGGGTGTTTGGAGTATACGGACACCCGGAAGCCGCCAAGCTCACCTACCTCGGCCTTTACGCTCTCCAGCACCGGGGGCAGGAAAGCGCCGGCATCGTCGCCACGGACGGCGAGAGCCTGGTCGGACATAAAGGCATGGGGCATGTGGCCGAAGTGTTTACGGAGGACGCGCTCAGCCGCCTTGTGGGGAGCGCGGCCATCGGGCACACGCGTTATTCGACAGCGGGGGACACGGACCTCAAGAACGCGCAGCCGCTGACCGTCAGTTGCCAGAAGGGCCAGGTGGCCCTGGCGCACAACGGCAACCTGGTGAACGCCGCAACGCTTCGCAAGGAACTCGAAAGCCGCGGGGACATCTTCCAGACGACGAGCGACAGCGAAGTGATCCTCCATTACTTCGCGCGGTCAAAGCACAACGGCATCCCTGAGGCGGTCGCTGAAGCGCTCGATAAGGTCGTCGGCGCGTTTTCCCTGGTGATGCTGTTCAAAGACTGCATGCTCGCCATCCGCGACCCAAGAGGCTTCCGGCCGCTGTGCCTCGGCCGGCTCGACGGCGCTCATGTGGTCGCGTCCGAGACCTGCGCCTTCGACCTGATCAATGCAACTTACGTCCGCGAAGTCGAGCCGGGCGAGATGGTGATTCTCGACCGCCGCGGCGCAACCTCGCTGCGCTTTGCTCCTCCCGCCCAGCCCACGCAGTGCATTTTTGAGCATGTCTATTTCTCGCGACCGGACAGCGTCGTCTTCGGACGGTCGGTCCAGACCAGCCGCGAGATGCTGGGCCGACTGCTGGCCCGCGAGCACCCGGCGGAGGCCGACCTCGTTGTCCCGGTGCCCGACTCGGGGGTGGCGGCGGCCATCGGCTATTCCGAAGAGTCGGGCATTCCGTTGAAGTTTGGCCTGATCCGCAGCCACTACGTGGGCAGGACGTTCATCGAGCCGACTCAGGCCATCCGCGATTTCGGCGTCAAGCTCAAACTCAATCCCGTTCGCAGCCTGCTCGACGGAACGCGCGTTGTCCTGGTTGACGATTCGATTATCCGGGGGACAACCAGCAGGAAGATTGTGCGCATCGTACGGGAGGCTGGGGCGCGCGAAGTCCACCTGCGGGTCAGCTGCCCCCCCACGATTTCCCCGTGCTTTTATGGCATCGATACACCCACGAAGAGCGAGCTCATCGCCTCCACTCAAAGCGTGGAGGAAATCCGCAAATTCGTCGGGGCGGACACCCTGGGATACCTTTCCCTCGAAGGCATGCGGCGGGCCGTCGGGGACACGCAAGGCCGGTACTGCCTCGCCTGCTACACGGCCAACTATCCCACCGCCATCCAGGAACCGCTCATCACTTTGCGCAATCGGGACTGAACACCATGGAGACTCCTGACCCAACACTGAACCCAGAGGAAACTGTCCGCGAAGGGGAGGCGCTATCCGCTCCGCCGCCGCGCCAGCGCGCCCGCCGTGAAGGTGCGTGGGAGACGGTCCGCTCGTTGCTCATCGTCCTGGCCGGGGTCTTCTGCATCCGCACGTTTATCGGCGAAGCCACCGTGATCCCGACGGGCTCGATGGAACAGACGATTTTGATCGGCGACCACGTCTTCTTGAATAAACTGCTCTACGGCCCGCGCCTGCCCTACACGGGCCTGCGCGTCCCGCCCCTCAAGACGGTCCATCGGGGCGACATCGTGGCGTTCCGTTATCCCCGGAACCCTTCGGTGATGTTCGTCAAGCGCGTGATTGCCACGGGCAGCGACGTCGTTCGAATTGAAAACAAGAAGGCCGTTGTCAACGGCCAGCCGCTGAAGGAACCCTACCTTCAGTTCCAGTCTTCGACCATCTTTCCTTTGCGCGACAATTTTCCCCCGGCCGTCAGCCAGCTCGAGACTCTTCCCGCGGCTTGGGGTCTCGACCCGGGATGGGCCCGGGAAATGCCGAACTTCATCCGCGAAGACGGCCTGCACGTGCCCCCCGGATACTTGTTCGTTATGGGAGACAACCGCGACAACTCTCTCGACAGCAGGTTCTGGGGATTTGTGCCGGAGACTGCGGTTGTGGGCGAGCCGCTTTTCATCTACTGGTCGTACGATGCTCCGAGCCACGACTGGACCAACGAAGGCCTGGCCGCTCGCGCGAAATTTGACCTGTCGATCCTCTGGAACTTTATCCGCAGGACGCGCTGGTCCAGGACTGGAAAGTTCTTCTGAGCACCCTCATCGCTCTCCTTGACGCCGGAATTTTTTCCCGCGCCCTTCGAGCCGATGGGCGGCTCGCCGGCAGATGAGCTGCCGCGTTTCGTTGGTCCGGGAGTGTGCCCGCGGAGGGAGCTTCAAGGGTTCCGCCCAAAAAACTGATGCGCTACCGAGATGCGGGCGTCGATATCGACGCCGCGCGCCTGGCCAAGGCCCGAATCAAGCGGCTTGCCCGCCGGACTTTCAGCGACCGCGTCTTGAAAGATGTCGGAGCCTTCGGCGGTTTCTTCTCCCTGCGCGGCCTGCCTGAGGATTCCGTGCTCGTGGCCAGCGTGGACGGCGTCGGCACCAAGCTCAAGGTCGCCTTTGCGCTCAACCGCCACGCGTCCGTGGCCGCCGACCTGGTGAACCACTGCGTGAATGACATCGCGGTCCACGGAGCCAGGCCGCTCTTCTTCCTCGATTACCTGGCGACGGGCGAGCTGCGTCCGACCGTCGTCACGGAAGTTGTTCAGGGCCTCGCCCAAGCCTGTCGCCGCGCGGGTTGCGCGCTGATCGGCGGCGAGACCGCGGAGATGCCCGGCTTCTATCCGCCCGGGGAGTACGACCTTGCGGGATGCATCGTCGGGTACGTGCGTCGCGGTCGCATCATTGACGGCAGCGGCATCCGCCCCGGCGACGTCATCCTCGGCCTGCCGTCGCTCGGGCTCCACACCAACGGGTATTCGCTCGCGCGCCGAGTGCTGCTCGAGCAGGAGGGCCTGGGGCTCGGCAAGCGCGTCCCCGGACTCGGCCGGACGCTAGGCGAAGAATTGCTCGCGCCGCACCGCTGCTACGGGCCGGTCCTCGAGCCGCTGCTCGCGAAGCGCTACCTGAAAGGGATCGCTCACATCACCGGAGGCGGAATCACGGACAACCTGCCCCGAATCCTTCCGCCCGGTTGCCTCGCGGAAATCCGTCCGGGGTCGTGGCCGGTGCTGCCTGTCTTCCATTTGATCGCTCGCCTCGGCCGCGTCCCCGAGGACGAGATGTACCGGACGTTCAACATGGGCGTCGGCCTGCTGCTCGTCGTGACACGAAAACATCTCGACCGCGTTGCTTCACTGCTCGGGAGGAAAGGCGAAAAGTTCTGGGTCGTTGGCCGGATTACCTCCGGGCGGCCGGGCGTGAAATACGTGGGGCATTGAAGATTGCAGATTGAAGATTTCAGATTGTCCATCGACAATCTTTGGATTCAATCAGCAATCGTCCATCGTCAATCGGCAATGAAGAACCTGGGAATCTTGCTCTCCGGGCGCGGGTCGAATTTCGAAGCCATCGCGCGCAACGTCGAGGCGGGGAAGATCCCGGCGAAAATCGCGGTGGTCGTTTCGAACCGGGAGGACGCTCCGGGGCTGGCCCGCGCGCGCGCGCTGAAACTCGAGGCTCGCTTCATCTCTTCTCAAGGGAAAGGCCGAGAAGAGTACGACCGTGAGGTGGTCCGAGTCCTCCAGCAGCTTCACGTGGACCTGGTGTGCCTCGCGGGCTTCATGCGCATCCTGAGCCCGTATTTCGTCCGGGCTTTTCCGCGGCGCATCCTGAACATCCATCCCGCGCTGCTGCCCGCCTTCCCCGGACTCGACGCGCAGAAGCAGGCGCTCGATTACGGCGTCAAGTTCACAGGGTGCACCGTCCACATCGTGGACGAGGGCGTGGACACGGGGCCGATCGTCTGCCAGGCCGTCGTGCCCGTGTACGACGAGGACACGGTGGATTCACTTTCCGCCCGCATCCTCGAGGAAGAGCACCGGATTTATACCGAAGCCATCTGCCTGATGCTCGAGGATCGCATCCGGATTGATGGCCGGCGCGTCCTGCTCAGGAAATGATGCTCGGCTATGGACCAATTTTGCGAGCAGCATCGCAAAATACGGTGGTGAAGGATCGGTTGATGTGATACACTAGCGTGTGTATAAGATATGGCCGCGAAGGTAAGGATTAACGTCACATTTGACCAGGAGACACTGCGCTTGGCTGATCGGGAAGCGCGTCGGCGGAGAACTTCGCGCAGCGAGCTCATTCGAATCGCTGTTCGGGCCGCGGCTTTAAACCACAAGCGCGAGTCCGAGGAAGCAGCTCAACGGGAACGCCGGCGAGCGGCGATCGAGGGAATCCGTCGGATCGCGCACAAGCTGGGGGATTGGCCGGCCGAACAGATTGTTCATGATTGGCGTTATCGGCTTAAAGAGAAGAAGCAGTGACAACGCCGCTCACCCGGCCCGGCTATGTAGTGGACACTTCCGTCGCAGTCAAGTGGTATGTAGAACGCGAGGAGGAAAATGTCCGACACGCCCAGCAGCTCCTTGAGAACTGGGGATATGGCCGCTGCACTCTTAGTGCACCGGAGCTTTTGATCTTCGAGCTTGCCAATGCTCTGAGCTGTAGACGCGGCGTGAAACTTGCGCAGGTCTTGGAATCACTGAATCACTTGCGAAGTTTAGGTCTTCATCTGGAAGCCCTTCGGTGGGATACCCTGGCGAAAGCGCTGGAGATCGCTTCGTCTTGCGGCGCTGCGGTTTACGATTCCTATTTTTTGGCTATGGCGCTCGAGTCGAATGGCATTCTGGTGACAGCCGATCAAGTTTTCCTGCGGAAAGTGCGCCGCTATCCGAGCGTTGTTTCCCTCAGCCAGCTTCGGCTTCCCGATTGAAATTCAACTCTCGTATGACGATAGAAGAACAACTGGCTTACCTCACGAAGGGCGCGGAAGAGACGATCCGCGTCGAAGAGCTCCGCGCCCGGCTCGAGCGCTCAGGCCGGACCGGCAAGCCTCTCAAAGTCAAAGCGGGCTTTGACCCGACGGCCCCGGACATCCACCTCGGCCATGCCGTGCTCATCCGAAAACTCAAACATTTTCAGGAACTCGGTCACACGGTCATCTTTTTAATCGGCGACTTCACCGGCCTGATCGGCGATCCTTCCGGGCAGAACGTGACGCGCAAGCCGATGACCCCGGAGGAAGTCGCGGCCAACGCCGAGACCTACAGGAAGCAGGTCTTCAAAATCCTCGACGCGAAGAGGACCGTCGTGGACTTCAACAACCGGTGGCTCGGCAAGCTCACCGGGCGCGACTGGGTCACGCTTGGCTCGAAATACACGCTCGCCCGCATGCTCGAACGCGACGATTTCTCGAAGCGCATGAAGGACCAGAAGCCCATTGCCATCCACGAACTTCTCTACCCCCTGGTACAGGGCTACGACTCGGTGGCGCTCGAAGCCGACGTCGAGCTCGGCGGGACCGACCAGAAGTTCAACCTGCTCGTCGGCCGCGCCCTGCAGCAAGAGTACGGCCAGGAGCCCCAGGTCATCATGACCATGCCCATCCTCGAAGGACTCGACGGCGTCCAGAAAATGTCGAAGTCGCTCGGGAATTACGTGGGCATCAACGAGGCGCCGGCGGAGATGTTTGGAAAAATCATGTCCATCTCCGATCCGCTGATGTGGCGGTACTACGACCTCCTGACTGATAGGAATGCCGAGGAGGTTGCCAAAGACAAAGATGATGTGGGGTCAGGCCGCAAGCACCCCCGCGACATGAAGAAGACCCTTGCATTTCAAGTCGTCAATGATTTTCACGGACGGAACGCCGCAGAAGCGGCAGAGCGAAGCTTCGAAATACAGGTCCAGAAGAAGGGCGTGCCCCCCGATACTCTATTCCAAACGCGCAATTACGGTGAACCCATCAAACTTTTCCGCCTGCTCGTCGACATCAACCTTTGCGAATCCAACACTGAGGCACAACGCAAAATCAAAGAGGGCGCGGTCTATGTTGCCGTCGGCCAATCGGAAAGTATGGATTGGCAGCGCATTACCGATCCTACGTTTGAGCTCGATCCCACTCGATATGGCAGAGAACCAGTATTGTCATTCCGCGTGGGGTGGAAGGTTGTCCCAGTCAAATTTGAGGCCCTATCAATGTGAGAGCGGAGTCCTGTGTCCACTGTTCACGAGGCGCGCCGGAGGGGTTCGCGCGTCTCCAAGGATGCCAGGGTGCTGTCTTGGCGATTGCGTGTTAGACTTCAGTAGGAGTTTTTGAATATGCGCCAGATCAAGATCATTGTCGAAAAACACCCCGAAGGATATGTCGCCTACCCTCTGGGCGTGAAAGGCGTCGTCGTCGGC
>Ga0066710_100004703_pt1 | contig 12175 bp, 7 predicted proteins | sample GraSoiAngelo_159_FD_79666 | JGI IMG/M metagenome (GOLD analysis project Ga0066710, IMG submission 79666) | Grasslands soil microbial communities from the Angelo Coastal Reserve, California, USA - 14_1009_16_40cm | ecosystem: Environmental > Terrestrial > Soil > Grasslands | place: USA...
CCGATTGCGCTGATCGACGAGCGGCTGCCGGTTGTTGCCATCTCCCCCGACGATCACGTGTTTGAAAAGATGATCGGCAACATGCAGGAAGTCAAAGCGCGTGGCGGTTCGGTCATCGCGTTGACGACCCGCGGCGATCGCAAGCTGGCGTCGATCCTCGATCAGTCGAGAGACTTCGTTCTCGAGCTGCCACGCGCGCCGGAGCTCCTCACGCCGATCGTGATGGTGCTTCCGCTTCAGTTGCTCGCGTACGACATCGCGGTGCGCCGCGGCTGCGACGTCGATCAGCCGCGGAATCTCGCGAAGTCAGTCACAGTAGAATAGGGATTGGGGATTCGGGATTTGGGATTCGTCGGGATTGGTTTCGATCGGGATTCGTTTCCGAGCGAATCCCGAATCCCCAATCCCGAATCCCAATGCAATCCCGATGCAATTCCTCGACGCACTCAATCCTGAACAGCGCGAAGCGGTCCTGCACATCCGCGGACCGCTCCTCATTCTCGCCGGCGCCGGATCAGGCAAGACGCGTGTCATCACCAGCCGCATCGCGTACCTCGTCGGCGATGGACACGCCGAGCCGCACGAAGTGCTCGCGGTCACGTTTACGAACAAGGCCGCGGAAGAGATGCGCGCGCGCGTCGAGGCGCTCCTCGGATCGGAGTGCAGCGGCATGTGGATGTCGACGTTTCACTCGCTGTGCGCGCGGCTTCTGCGGCGTGAAGCGCCCGCGATCGGCCTCTCGCGCGATTTCGTCATCTACGACTCGTCCGATCAGCTGACGGTCGTCAAGCGCGCGCTGAAAGATCTTCACATCGACGACACCTTCGTTCAGCCGCGCGTGGCGCTGGCGCGCATCAGCCACGCGAAGAATCGGATGGAAGGTCCGGATGCGATCGCCGCAAACGCAGGCTGGAACCGCAAGGACGAGCAGATCGCGAAGGTGTACGCGTTCTATTTGAAGGCGCTGCAGGACAGCGGCGCGCTCGATTTCGACGACCTGCTCTTGAAGACCGTGGATCTGTTCGAGCAGTCGGAACGGGTACGCGCGAAGTACGCGGAGCAGTTCCGTTTCGTCATGGTCGACGAGTACCAGGATACGAACCGCCCGCAGTACCTGCTGATTCGACGCCTCGCCGAAGTGCACCGCAACCTTTGCGTCGTGGGCGACCCGGACCAGTCCATCTACAAATGGCGCGGCGCCGACCTGCGGAACATTCTCGACTTCGAGAACGATTTCCCCGAGGCAACCATCGTCAAGCTCGAGCGCAACTACCGCTCGACGCAGATCATCCTTGACGCAGCCACCGCGGTCATCACGCAGAATCGGAATCGCAAGGACAAGCGACTGTGGACCGACCGCAAAGGCGGCGACCGCATCGTCTACTTCCGCGGCGGCGACGAGCTCGAGGAAGCCGATTTCATCACGCGGACCGCCCGGACGGCACTCGCCGACGATGTCGACGCCACGGTCGCCGTGCTGTATCGCACCAACGCGCAGTCGCGAACCATTGAAGACGCGCTGATGCGTGAGGGCATCAGCTACAAGATCGTCGGCGGCGTCCGATTCTACGAGCGGAAGGAAATCAAGGACGCGCTGGCATACATGCGCCTGGTCATCAACCCGCACGACGACGTGAGCCTGCGCCGCGTCATCAATGTGCCGGCGCGCGGCATCGGCAAAGGCGTCATGGACGCCGTGGAGAAGGTGGAACCGGCCACCGACGACAACATGCCGCTGCTCGCGGCGGGGTTGCAGCCGGCGCTTTCGGCCAATTCGCTGTGGGCGCGACTCGTGCGCGGCCTCGAGGACCGCGCGTTCCCGGCGCGGGCGGCCGCGTCGCTCACCGTATTTCGCGATCTCATCGTGAATCTCACGGCGATGGCGCGCCAGGAACCGGTGTCGTTCGCGATCGGGAAGATGCTGGACCAGAGCGGCTACCTGCAGGACCTGCGCGAAGAGCGCAGCGAGGATGCGGAGAGCCGTATCGAAAACCTCGCCGAGCTCGTGTCGGCCGCTCGCGAGTACGAGAGCCGCGAGGCCGAGCCGACACTCGGCGGATTCGTCGATCGGTTGTCGCTGCTGTCGGATGCCGACGAGGAAGCCGGGTCCAGAGACGCGCGCGTCTGGATGATGACGCTGCACAGCGCGAAAGGACTCGAATTTCCGGTCGTGATTCTCGCCGGCCTCGAAGAAGGATTGTTTCCGCACTCGCGATCGAGCGAGGATGCTGAGGAGCTCGAGGAGGAACGGCGCCTCTGCTACGTCGGCATGACGCGCGCCCGGTCCAGGCTCGTGCTCACAGGCGCCGCGCGCCGCCGGATCTTCGGCGAGTACCAGGCGAGCAAGCCATCGCGGTTCATCGAAGAGGTGCCTGCCGAGCTCCTCGATCAAACGACGTCGTCGTACACGTCGTCGAACGACCGTGCCTATCAAAGCAACTTCTACGAGTTCCGCACCAATCCGTACGGACGCGGCCGCGGCAATCGCGCCCGCGAGGAAACGGCCACCTATGCGTACGAGGACGAGGATCAGTCGACCGGCATGAATCTGCGTCCCGGCATGCGCGTCCGGCACCCGCAGTTCGGCGTCGGCAGCGTCATCAGCGTCGAGCCGCTCGACGACGACACGAAGCTGATCGTGCGATTTGCGGCCGTGGGGCAGAAGACGCTGCGCGCGAAATACGCGCGGCTCGAGCCCGCGTAAACCGCGAGTCGTTGGTCGGATGACATCGAACGGCACCGCGATCGCGGGCGTCGTGTTCGGCGCGCTGATCGCGTTCTTCGTGTATCAGTGGTGGTTCAATCCGACGCGCGCCGTGCAGCGTCGGCTCAACGAGATTGCCGCCGCCTTGTCGGTGCCCGAGGACGAACCGTCGGTTGCGCGCGTCACACGGATAGCGCAGCTTCGCAAGTTTCTCGCTGACGATGTTCGGATTCGTGCGGGCGAAGGCGAACTGGCGTCGCGCGATGCGGTCGTGGGCGTGGTCGCCGCCTTCACGCCGCCTCCTGGTGGCTGGAACGTTCAGTTCGTGGACGTACAGATCAAAGTCGACGGGTCCGGCGAGGCCGCGGCCGTCCGCATGGCGGTCGAAGTCAACGCGCGCGATCCGCGCACCGGCCAGCCGACGGTCGATGCGCGGGAGGCAATCGTGACGATGAAGAAGCAGAATGCCGGGTGGGTCGTCGCGACCGCCGAGGCGAAAGACACGGTGCCACGTTAGGGCGTCGCCACGTCAGGGCGTCACGAGGTCTTCGTTCCTGCCGGCGCCGCGGCGTCTTTGAGGCTCGTGATCACCCAGCGGCCGATGATGTCCCCTTTCTCGCCTTTCAAAAGCGCCCGTTGCATCGTAATCAGGTAGGTGTGCGGCGAGGTCTCGCCGTTCGGCTGGCGCAGCGTCGCATTCACCGTCACCTCCTTCGACACGAGATCGCCGTCGTACTTCGCGACGTCGATCGGATTGCGCGGATCCGCGACGCTCATCTTCACCATCGCGCTCTCGGTCGCGAGCTTCCGGCGTGCGTCGGCCACCTTGCGCGACAGCTCGATTCCTTCATCGAGCATCTTGAACCACGACGCCTGCACGTCTGCGTCGCCGCCTTTCAGCTTGGCTGTGCGCCCGGCTTTGACGACGCGCTGAACCGCCTCGTCGTTCGCCTGCTGAAACGTCTCGCGCCGCGTGTTCAGCGCCGTGTCTTCCGCTTTCGCATCGTCGTGCGCCTTGGCGAGCGACCGCAGCGTGAGCGGTTTGCGCTGTTCGGCGCTCACGTTCGTGATGCTGAAGCTGGTGACGGTCCCCTGCTTCTGCGGGTCGAGCGCGACCATCGAGAAGCCGTCGAGCGTGGTGTTGTCGCGCAGGCGCGAGGCAGTGAAGAACTGGTTGAGAATCGGCTGCTCTGCAGCACCGGAGCAGCCGGCGAAGAGGGGAATCAGGGTGGTCAGCGACGCGGCGAGGAGTACTGAAACGCGTGGTCTCAGCCGATCCATACCAACCTCCGACCTGGCAGCCCTAAAGGGCTGCGCTACTGCTTTACGTGTTTGGCTCTTCGTCCTCTTTTTCTACGAGCTTCGCGACGGAGACGACTTTGTCGCCCTCCTCGATGTCGATCAGTCTGACGCCCTGCGTGGCGCGACCGATGGCGCGCACGTCGTTGGTCTGCATCCGCAGGATCATGCCCTGCTGCGTGATCAGCAGCATCTCGTCGCCCTCCTGCACGTAGGCGACGCCGACCACGATGCCGTTGCGATCGCTGGTGGAGATGTTGATGATACCGACCCCGCCGCGCGACTGCACGCGGTATTCCTCGATCTCGGTTCGCTTGCCGTAGCCGCGTTCGGTCACCGTGAGCAGCGTACCGCCCGGGCGCACCACTTCCATTGCGACGACCAGATCGTCGTCTCGCAGCGTGATGCCGCGAACGCCGTAGGCCGTGCGGCCCATGGCCCGGATATCGCTTTCGTGAAAACGAATCGCCATTCCGTTGCGCGTGCCGATGAAAATCTCACCGCTGCCGTCGGTCACCTGGACGGTGATGACGGCGTCGCCGTCCTCGACGCCCATCGCGATGATGCCGCCGGCGCGCGGGTTGCTGAAGGCGGACAGCGCCGTCTTCTTCACGACGCCCTTGCGCGTCCCCATCACGATGAACTTGTTCTCCTCGAACTCCTTCACCGCCAGCATCGCCGCAATCTTCTCGCCTTCGTCCATCGACACGAGGTTCGCGATCGACTTGCCCTTGCCGCCGGGTCCGACGTCCGGAATCTCGTGGACCTTCAGCCAATACGCGCGGCCGCGGTCCGAGAAGATCATGATGTAGGCGTGCGTCGACGCGACGAACAGATGGCTGACGAAATCCTCGTCGCGCGTGCGCATGCCGATGCGCCCCTTGCCGCCGCGGCGCTGGCTGCGGTACGTCGAGATGGCCGTGCGCTTGATGTAGCCGGTGTTGGTGACCGAGATCGCCATGTCCTCTTCGGCGATCAGGTCTTCGATGCTGATCTCGCCCGACTCGTCGATGATCTGGGTGCGGCGGTCGTCGCCGTACTTGGTCCGCACCTCCTTCAGCTCGTCGACGATGATCTGCATCAGCAGCCGCTCGCTGGCGAGGATCGCGCGCAGCCGTTCGATCGTCTTCAGCAGCTCCGCCAGCTCGTCGAGAATCTTCTGCCGCTCCAGGCCGGTGAGTCGCTGCAGCTGCATGTCGAGGATCGCCTGCGCCTGGATCTGCGTCAGGCTGAAGCTCGTCATCAGGCCTTCCCGGGCCTCGGGCGGCGTCTTCGATCCGCGAATCAGCTTGATCACCTCGTCGAGATGATCGAGCGCAATCTTGAGCCCTTCGAGGATGTGATAGCGCGCCTCGGCCTTCTTCAACTCGTATTCGGTCCGGCGCCGCACGACCTCGCGCCGGAACTCGACGAACGTCTCGACGAGCTCGAGCAGGTTCAGGACCTTGGGCCGGCCGCCGACGATGGCGAGCATGATGACGCCGAAGCTCGTTTGCAGAGGCGTGTGCTTGTAGAGATTGTTCAGAATGACTTCGGGCACCTCGCCGCGCTTCAACTCGATGACGATCCGCATCCCCTCGCGATCCGATTCGTCACGCAGATCGGAAATCCCCTCGATCGTCTTCTCGCGCACCAGGTCGGCAATCCGCTCGAGCAGATTCTTCTTGTTCACCTGATACGGGATCTCGGAAATCACGATCGAGATCCGATCGCCCTTCTTGTTGGTCTCGATCGTCGAGCGCGCCCGCATCAGAATCGAGCCGCGGCCCGTCGTGTGCGCCTGAACGATGCCTGCGCGTCCGATGATGTAACCGGCCGTGGGGAAGTCGGGGCCGGGAATCAGCTTGATCAGCTGTTTGAGTTTTTCCCCGCGCGTCATCGCGGGGCCGACGTCCTGCGCCACGTCCCGGGCCGGCTGCAGATGCGTCTGTTCGATCAGCCAGATGCAGCCCTCGACGACCTCGCGCAGATTGTGCGGCGGCACGTTGGTCGCCATGCCGACGGCGATACCCGCCGACCCGTTCACGAGCAGATTCGGGAACGGCGCCGGGAGAACCGTGGGCTCCTCGGTCGTCTCGTCGTAGTTCGGCACGAAGTCGACGGTCTCGTTGTCGAGATCCGTCATCATGTCGTCGCCGAGCGCCTGCAGCCGCGCCTCGGTGTACCGCATCGCCGCCGGCGGATCGCCGTCGACCGATCCGAAGTTGCCCTGGCCGTCGACCAGCGGATAGCGCATGTTGAAGTCCTGCGCCAGCCGTACGAGCGTGTCGTAGATCGAGGCGTCGCCGTGGGGATGGAAGTTGCCCATCACCTCGCCGACGATCTTCGCGCACTTCCTGTACGCGCGGCCGGGCGAGAGCCCCATCGTCTTCATGCCGTACAGCACGCGGCGATGCGCCGGCTTCAACCCGTCGCGCGCGTCGGGCAGCGCTCGTCCGATGATTACGCTCATGGCGTAATCCATGTACGAACGCTTCATTTCGTCTTCGATGTTGACGGGGTGGTGCTGCGGTACTAGATCGGCCATTGTCGGGATTTGGGACTCGGGACTTGGGATTCGACGTCAGACATCCAGGTTCTTGACGTCGAGCGCGTTGTCCTCGATGAACTTGCGGCGCGGCTCCACCTGATCGCCCATCAACGTCGTGAACATCAGGTCCGCTTCGGTGTGATCCTCGGCGCGCACCTGCAACAGCGTGCGCGCTTCCGGATCCATCGTCGTCGCCCAGAGCTGATCGGGATTCATTTCGCCGAGGCCCTTGTAGCGGTTGATCGCGACGCCTTTCTTTCCTGCGGTGATGAAGAAGTCGACGATCGCGTCGAGCGACTGCAGGCGGACGTCGCTGAACTTCTCTTCGCCGTCGGCGCCGGCGACCGCAGCCACGACGACGTCGCCGTCGACGGCGGACAAGTCGCGATGATTCGCCAGCAGCGTCCGGTACTCGGCAGCGGTGACGAAATCGACGCCGATCGTATGCTGCCGCGGGTACCCGCTCGATCGATCTTCGACGTGCAGCAGATAGCGGTTGTGCTCTTCGTCGCGCTGCACGGTGACCGTCCGCGTCGGCGTCGTCAGCGCCTGCGCGAGCGTCTCGAGTTGGTCCTTGTCGGCGAAGTACTCGCGGTCGGCGCCGGCCGCCACGAGCGCTTCGACGATCTCTCTCGGATGGCCGCGCCGCTCGACGACGTGCAGGAACTTCTGGTGCGCGATCATCTTCTGCAGCAGCCGCTCCAGATCCGCGCCCGAGATTTCGATCTTCTTCGACGGGATGCGCATGACGCGCGCTTCGGTGGCGCGCTTGATCAGGTAGCCGTCGAGCTCGCGCTCGTCCTTGATGTAGGTCTCGGCCTTGCCGCGTTTCACGCGAAACAGCGGCGGCTGCGCGATGTACACGTAGCCGCGCTCGATGAGCGCCGGCAGTTGGCGGTAGAAGAACGTCAGGAGCAGCGTGCGGATGTGCGAGCCGTCGACGTCCGCGTCCGTCATGATGATGACGCGATGGTACCGGACCTTGTCGGCATCGAAATCGTCGACGCCGATGCCGCATCCGAGCGCAGCGATCATCGTCTTGATCTCGTCGCTGCTGAGCATCTTGTCGAAGCGCGCCTTCTCGACGTTCAGAATCTTGCCCTTGAGCGGCAGAATCGCCTGGAACCGCCGATCGCGCCCCTGCTTCGCCGACCCGCCGGCCGACTCGCCCTCGACGATGTACAGCTCGCTGAGAGCCGGATCGCGCTCCTGACAATCGGCGAGCTTGCCCGGCAACGAGCCGCTGTCGAGGGCGCCTTTGCGCCGGACGAGATCGCGCGCCTTGCGGGCGGCCTCGCGCGCGCGTGCGGCATCGGCGGCCTTGCCGATGATGCGCCGCGCGACCGACGGGTTTTCTTCGAGGAAGGCGCCGAGCTTGTCGTTGACGATCGCTTCGACGATGCCCTTCACCTCGGTGTTGCCCAGCTTCGTCTTCGTCTGCCCTTCGAACTGCGGATGCGGAATCTTGCAGCTGATCACGGCGATGAGACCTTCGCGGATGTCGTCGCCGGTGATGCTTTCCTTCAGGTCCTTGGTCAGATTGTTCTTGCTGCCGTAGAAGTTGATCGTCCGCGTGAGCGCCGAGCGGAAGCCCGACAGGTGCGTGCCGCCCTCGTGCGTATTGATGTTGTTCGCGAACGAATACACCGTCTCGGCGTACCCGTCGTTCCACTGCAAGGCGATCTCGACGTCGATGCTGTCCTTCTCGCCGTGCATGTAAATCGGCTTCTCGTTCACCGCGGCCTTGTTCTTGTTCAGGTGCTGGACGAACGAGACGATGCCGCCTTCGTAGTGGAACTTGTGGCTCTTGCCATCGCGCTCGTCGTCGAGCGTGATGAGGACGCCGCCGTTCAGGAACGCGAGCTCGCGCAGCCGCTGCGCCAGCGTGTCGAAGCTGAACTCGGTCGTCTCGAAGATTTGCGGATCCGGCTTGAACGTGACCTTCGTGCCGCGGCGTTTGGTCGTGCCGGTCATTTCCAGTTCGCCGGTCGGCCGCCCGCGCTCGTAGCTTTGCTGGTAGACCTGTCCGTTGCGCCAGATTTCGAGGTCGAGCGTTTCCGACAACGCGTTGACCACTGACACGCCGACGCCGTGCAGCCCGCCCGACACCTTGTAGGCGCTGTTTTCGAACTTGCCGCCGGCGTGCAGCACCGTCAGGACGACTTCCGCCGCCGACTTTCCGCTTTCGTGCTGGTCGACCGGAATGCCGCGGCCGTTGTCGACGACGGTCACCGATCCGTCGATGTGAATCGTGACGTTGACCTGATCGCAGAACCCCGCCAGCGCTTCGTCGACGGAGTTGTCGACGACCTCGTAGACGAGATGATGCAGCCCGGCCGGCCCGGTCGATCCGATGTACATCGCCGGACGTTTCTGGACGGCCTCGAGACCCTCGAGAACCTTAATCTTGTCCGCCAAGTAATCGTTGACGTCTTCGCTCAATCCGGGGGCCCCTGCCCCCCGGACGCGCTCCGCGGGGACCCCTTCGCCCCGCTCCGCTGGAGCGACACCATGTCCGTTGTTGCCGGCGGGCACCTCCGGCGTCAGCGGTTGTTCTCCTGGATGTTCTGTCCGATCGGTATGATTCACGCGATTCCTAATCTCAATCCCGAATCCCAAATCCCGAGTCTCAGACTCTCATCGGCATGATCACGTAGATGTAGTCGTAGTCTTCGGCCCCAACTGGCTTCATCAGCGCCTGGCTCACTTCGTCCTTCAGCTCGAGCGACACGAGGTCGGTCGAAACGGCGGAGAGAAAATCGAGCACGTACTGCGCGTTGAAGCAGATCTGCATCGGCGCGCCCGCGTAGTCGACCGTCAGCGTTTCCTTGGCTTCGCCGAGATCCGGACTGCTGGAGGTGATGTCGACTTTGCCTTTGTCGATTTGGATCTTCACGGCGCGCGACCGTTCGTTCGAGAGCAGCGCCACTCGCTTCACGGCGTTCGTCAACCGATCGCGCTCGAATTCGATTCGCTTGTCGTTCCCTTTCGGGATGACGCGCTCGTACGCCGGGAACTGACCGTCGATCATCCGCGAGATCAGCAGGCGATCGCCGACGTGAAAGAACAGATGATTCTCGCCTCGCTCGTATGCGATGTCGCCCTCGCCCTCCATCAGCAGGCGCGACAGCTCGCCGAGCGTCTTCTTCGGAAGAATCGCTCTGATTTCGTCGGTGTCCTTGTTCGCTTTGCCGTCGCGCGGTACGGTGACGAGCGCCAGGCGGTGCCCATCGGTGGCGACGAGGCTCATCGAATCAGGGCGCAGCACGAACAGCGCGCCGTTCAGAAAATATCGTGTGTCCTCTCCGGTGATCGCGAAGTGCGTTTTCGCAACCATCTCCTTCAGCGCGCTTCGAGGCAGCGTTGCGCTCGGCGCGCCGGCGCCCGACTCGGGCAGGGTCGGGAAGTCTTCGCGCGGCAGCGTCTGCATCCGCGAATCGAACCGATCCGCCGCGACCTTCACGCCCCCCTTGTCTTCGGCAATCCGGATGTCGGTTTCGGGCAGTGCCTTGATGATCTCGTAGAACTTTTTCGCCGGAAGCGTGAGCGATCCGCTCTTGGCGACCGATGCATTGCACTTGCTGCGCAATCCAACTTCGAGATCGGTGGCCAGAAAGCGCACCTCGTCGCCTTTGGCTTCCATCAGCACGTTGGCCAGGATGGGGATGGTGTTTTTTCTCTCGACGATGCCCTGAAAAAGTTGCAGTTCTCGCAGTAGGTCGTTCTTACGGACGACAAGTTCCATGGCTGTGCTGACCTCGAAAAAGCGCTGGTTTGGAGCGCGATCCCCTGGAGGAGAGGAGAGATTCGAGAATGAGAAAGTATATAGGAAAGGAGGGTGTGTTGAAAAGGAAACCGTCGCTCTTACTGCTTATATTTGAACAGTTTAACCTGTGGGAAAAACGTGACTGAAAAAGCTCGCTTTCGATCCGATTGGGACCCCTGCAACAACCTCGACAGTTTTCCACAGCGATGCACAGATGGGATTGTGGAAAACCCGATCTCTACCTGAATCCTTCGAGAAAATTACTGATCTGGCTGTTGAAATTCGAGTCCTTTTTGCGCAGATCCTCGACCTTGCGAATCGAATGGATGACGGTCGAATGATGCTTCCCGCCGAAGCTGCGGCCGATCTCGGGCAGCGAAGCATCCGTCAGCGATTTACACAAATACATCGCGACCTGACGAGGCATCGCAATCGACTTCGAATTGTTCCGCGACTTCAGATCGACCATCTTCAGGTTGTAATGCTCGGCGACGAATTTCTGAATCGCCTCGATCGTGATCGCTTTATCCTCGTGATCAATGATGTTCCTCAGCACCTGCTGCGCGAGCGGCAGGGAGATTTCCTGCCCGGTGAGCGACGCATAGGCGATCAGTCGAATCAGCGACCCTTCGAGCTCGCGGACGTTCGATTTGATCTTGCCGGCGATGTACATCGCCACGTTGTCGGGCAGCGGAACCGTCTCGGTCTCGGCTTTTTTTTTCAGAATCGCGACTTTGGTCTCGAGATCCGGCGATTGGATGTCGGCGATCAATCCCCATTCGAACCGCGATCGAAGCCGCTCTTCGATCGACCGAATCTCGTGGGGCGGACAGTCGCTGCTGAGGACGATCTGCTTCTGCGAATCGTAGAGCGCGTTGAACGTGTGGAAGAATTCGGTCTGCGTCCCTTCCTTTCCGGCGAGAAACTGGATGTCGTCGACCAGCAGCACGTCGATCGATCGGTAGCGCTCACGAAAATCGAGCACGCGGTCGTAGCGGACCGCGTTGATCATTTCGTTCATGAAACGCTCGGACGAGATGTAGGTGAGCTTCAGATTTCGATCGTGTTCGAAGACGTATTGACCGACGGCATGCATCAGATGCGTCTTGCCGAGACCCACGCCGCCGTAGATGAACAGCGGGTTGTACGATCGCGACGGCGCTTCGGCCACGGCGCGGCAGGCGGCATGCGCGAACTGATTCGACGATCCGACGATGAACGTGTCGAACGTGTAGCGGGGATTGAGGCCTGCGGCCGCCGGAGCGTGCGGTACGCCTTCAGAGGCTTGTTCGAGCGCCGCCGTTTCCTCGGCGCTGAGCGCAATCGCTGCCGCGTCGGCGTTTGGATCGCTGATGAAGCGAAGCGCCAGATTCGGGCGCAGCACCTCGGCCATCGCTTCGGCGATGACCTCCGAGTAATGCTTCGTCAGCCAGTCCTGGAAGAGCGGGTTCGGCACGCGAATGGTCACCGAATTGCGGTCTTCGGCGACGAACGCGGTCGGCCGGAACCAGGTGTAGAACGCGTGCCGGCCGATCTTGGTCTCTATACGGGCGAGGAGTTGATCCCAGAGATTCATGCGACGCCGCGGAATTACACGGGAATTGGGCGAAAACAGACGAGAGCTGTCAGAGAATGCTGCATTTCGAAGCGAAAGCACGTCAGAGAGGTGATTTCTTGCGATTTTCCACAGGTTTTTCCACAGGTGTGGAAAACTTTGGGTGTAGACCAAACGCCCATGGGGTTTACGAGGCCGGAGCGGCCGGAAAAGGACGCCGACTGTAGCACAGTCCGGCTCGCATTGACACTCTTGGAAACCGTTCGTTACCATTGAGGTTTCCGTTCGATCGGAAAGGGATTTCATGAAGGGGAAAAGAAC